>JADMIO011356687.1_pt1 | contig 50586 bp, 52 predicted proteins | sample 8958161 | NCBI WGS metagenome assembly JADMIO01 (sample SAMN16585339, study PRJNA669376) | soil metagenome | isolation source: Crop rotation soil | place: USA: Cullars Rotation, Alabama | collected 2011 | reverse complement strand
CGGTGTCGCGCCCGCCGCTGCTCATCGGCGTCACCATCCTCACGAGCCTCGCCGACGCGGACCTGCACAAGGTGGGCTTCGCCGGCAGCGCCGAGGACAACGTGGTGCGCCTCGCGCGCCTCACGCGCAGCTCTGGGCTCGACGGGGTGGTCTGCTCGGCGCAGGAAGGGCGCGTGCTGCGCGATGCGACCGGCCGCGATTTCATCCTCGTGACGCCCGGCATCCGCCTGCCGGACTCCCCGCGCGACGACCAGTCGCGCACCGTCACGCCATCCGAGGCCGTCAGGATGGGGGCCACATATCTCGTGCTCGGGCGCGCGGTCACGCAGACCGCCGACCCCGCCGCCACCCTGGAATCCATCCGCAGCTCTCTCGAAGGCGTATCCGCATGAAAGTCAGCATCATCGGCACCGGCTACGTCGGTCTCGTGACCGGCGCCTGCCTCGCCGACGTCGGCAACCACGTGCTTTGCCTCGACGTCGATCCGAAGAAGATCGAGAAACTCAAGCGCGGCGAGATCCCCATCTTCGAGCCCGGCCTCGAAGCCATCGTGCGCAACAACGCGGCCGCGGGCCGCCTCGCGTTCACCACGGACGTGCGCGAGAGCGCGCTCTTCGCCAAGGTGCAGATGATCGCCGTGGGCACGCCGCCCGGCGAGGACGGCTCCGCCGACCTGCAGTACGTGCTCGCCGCCGCGCGCAACATCGCGCAGCACATGGACGGCCCGCGCGTGATCGTGGACAAGTCGACCGTGCCCGTCGGCACCGCGGACAAGGTGCGCGATGCCGTGAAGGAGGTGCTCGCGAAGCGCGGGGCGAAGACGCCCTTCTCGATGGTGTCCAATCCCGAATTCCTGAAGGAAGGCGCCGCGGTCGAGGACTTCATGCGTCCCGACCGCATCGTGATCGGCGCCGAGGACGCGGACGCCATCGCGACCATGCGCGAGCTCTACGCGCCGTTCCAGCGCAACCACGAGCGCCTCCAGGTGATGGACATCCGCTCGGCCGAGCTCACGAAGTACGCGGCGAACGCGATGCTCGCCACGCGCATCTCCTTCATGAACGAGCTGGCGCTCATGGCCGAGCGCCTGGGGGCGGACATCGAGCACGTGCGCATCGGCATCGGCAGCGACCCGCGCATCGGCTACCACTTCCTCTATCCCGGCGCCGGCTACGGCGGCTCGTGCTTCCCCAAGGACGTGACGGCGCTGCTGCGCACCGCGCAGGAATGCGGCCTCGACCTCAAGGTCGTGCGCGCGGTCGAGGAGGCGAACGAGCGCCAGAAGGGCGTCCTGGTCGAGAAGGTCGTGCGGCGCTTCGGCGAGAAGCTCCAGGGCAAGCGCTTCGCGCTCTGGGGCCTCGCGTTCAAGCCCAACACCGACGACATGCGCGAGGCGCCCAGCCGCGTCCTGCTCGCCGCGCTCAAGGAGCGGGGCGCCACCGTCGTGGCGTACGATCCGGTGGCGATGGACGAGGCGCGGCACATCTACCAGGGCGAGAAGTTCGTGAGCTTCGCGAAGGACGCGATGGAAGCCGTGCAGGGCGCCGACGCGCTCCTCATCATGACCGAGTGGAAGGCCTTCCGCAGCCCGGAGTTCGACGAGATCAAGCGGGCGCTCCGGAGCCCGGTGATCTTCGACGGGCGCAACCTCTACGAGCCCTCGATCGTGGAATCGCACGGGCTCGAGTACTACGCGGTCGGCCGCGGCCGCGCCAACGGGAAGCTGGCGAAGGCATGACGGGCTTGCCCGACTTCGCGCGCGCCCGCGTGCTCGTCGCGGGCGACGTCATGCTCGACCGCTACTGGTTCGGCGACGTGAGCCGCATCTCGCCCGAGGCGCCGGTGCCGGTCGTGCACGTGCAGCGCACGGAAGAGCGGCCCGGCGGGGCGGCCAACGTGGCGCGCAACATCACCGCACTCGGCGGCCGCTGCACGCTGCTCTCGGTCGTGGGCCAGGACGAGCCCGCGCAATCGCTCGAGAAGCTGCTGCGCGCCGATCGCGTGGGCGCGACGCTCACGCGCGACACATCGCTTTCCACCACGGTCAAGCTGCGCGTGATCGGCCAGCAGCAGCAGCTCCTGCGCATCGACTTCGAACGCCCGCCGAGCCACGAGGCGCTCGCCGCCAAGATGGACGAGTTCGAGCGCCAGGTGGGGGAGGCCGACGTGGTGGTGCTCTCCGATTACGGCAAGGGCAGCCTCGAGCGCGTGCAGGAGATGATCGCGCTCGCGCGCCGCCACGGCAAGCCGGTGCTGGTCGACCCCAAGGGCGAGGATTACGCGCGCTATCGCGGGGCCACGCTCCTCACCCCGAACCGCGGCGAATTCCGCCAGGTGGCGGGCCGCTGGAAGGACGAAGCGGACCTCGCACGCCGCGCGCAGAAGCTGCGCGCCGACCTCGACCTCGAGGCGCTCATCGTCACCCGCAGCGAGGAGGGCATGTCGCTCTTCACCGCCTCCGAAAGCCACCACGAGCCCACGCGCGCGCGCGAGGTGTTCGACGTCTCCGGCGCGGGCGACACCGTGATCGCGGTGCTCGGCCTCATGGTCGCGGCCGGCGCCGACCTGCACGCCGCGATGCGCATGGCGAACCTCGCCGGCGGCATCGTCGTGGGCAAGCTCGGCACCGCCGTGGTCCACCCCGAAGAGCTCGCCGCCAGCCTCTAAACGACTCCACTCCACCATGGCCATCATCGTCACCGGCGCCGCGGGATTCATCGGGTCCAACGTCGTGCGCGCCCTGAACGACCGCGGCATCACCGACATCATCGCGGTCGACAACCTCACCCGGGCGGACAAGGTGAAGAACCTGCCCGACCTCGAGATCGCCGACTTCCTCGACAAGGAGGACTTCATCGACCTGATCCGCGGCGGCCTCGAGGGCGAGTTCGACGCCGTGCTGCACCAGGGCGCCTGCTCCGACACCATGGAGACCGACGGGCGCTACATGATGGAGAACAACTACCGCTACTCGCTCGAGCTGATGGACTGGTGCCAGCAGCTCGCCATCCCGTTCATCTATGCATCCTCGGCGTCGGTGTACGGCGCGGGGCGTGTCTTCAGCGAGTCGCGCGACCACGAGCATCCGCTGAACGTCTACGGCTACTCGAAATTCCTCTTCGACCAGGTGGTGCGCCGCCGGCTGGCCGAGCGCACCGCGCAGATCGCGGGCTTCCGCTACTTCAACGTGTACGGCCCGCGCGAATCGCACAAGGGGCGCATGGCGTCGGTCGCGTTCCACTTCTTCAACCAGTACCTGGCCGAGGGGCGCGTCAAGCTTTTCGAGGGATCGGACGGCTACGGCCCGGGCGAGCAGACGCGCGACTTCATCTCGGTGGAGGACGTCGTGCGCGTGAACCTCTTCTTCCTCGACCATCCCGACGCGTCGGGCATCTTCAACGTCGGCACCGGCCGCGGCGAGACCTTCAACGACGTGGCGCGTGCGACCATCAACGCGATCCGGCGCTCGCGCGGCGAGAAGTCGCTCTCGCTCGACGAGCTGCGCGCCGCGGGCGCGATCGAGTACGTGCCGTTCCCGCAGCAGCTCGTGGGCAAGTACCAGAGCTTCACGCAGGCCGACGTGACGGCATTGCGGGCGGCCGGCTACGAGGCACCGTTCCTCACGGTGGAGCAGGGGGTCACGCGCTACGTGGACCAGCGGCTGCAGCGGGTATAATCCGCCCGCCCTTCCACGCCCACAGGAGTTCCCATGAAGAAGATCGCGCTCCTCCTCGCAGCCCTGCTCGCGTACGCCGGCACCGCGTTCGCCGTCGTCAACATCAACTCCGCCAGCCAGAAGCAGCTGGAGGAGCTTCCCGGCGTGGGCCCCGCCAAGGCCAAGGCCATCATCGACTATCGCAAGAAGAACGGCGCGTTCAAGAGCGTCGAGGACATCAAGAAGGTCGACGGCATCGGCGATGCCACGTACGACCAGATCAAGGGCGACCTCGTGACCAAGGGCACCACCACCGGCGTCGGCAAGCCCGCCGAGAAGAAGGAAGCCGGCAAGTCCGAGGCGAAGAAGAAGTAAACTGCCGTATCGCGGCTGAAAGAGCCCCGCCGAGCGCGGGGCTCTTGCTTTGGACGCCACGGAAAGGAAAGGCTTGCATCCCACCCTCGAGCAGTTCGTCGGCAACACCCCGCTCGTCCGCCTGCAGCGCATCCCGGGCCGTACCTCCAACGTCCTCCTCGCCAAGCTGGAAGGCAACAATCCCGCGGGCAGCGTGAAGGACCGCCCGGCGCTCTCGATGATCCTCGGCGCCGAGAAGCGCGGCCAGATCAAGCCGGGCGACACGTTGATCGAGGCCACGAGCGGCAACACGGGCATCGCGCTCGCGATGGTCGCCGCGATGCGCGGCTACCGGATGGTGCTGGTGCTGCCGGAGCACCTCTCGGTCGAGCGCCGCCAGAGCATGGCGGCGTATGGGGCCCGCTTCGTGCTCACGCCGGAGAAGGGCGGCATGGAGCTCGCGCGCGACACGGCCGAGCGCATGCGCGACGCGGGCGAGGGCATCATCCTCGACCAGTTCGCCAACCCCGACAATCCGCTCGCGCACTACACGGGCACGGGTCCCGAGATCTGGCGCGACACGAACGGCAAGGTCACGCACTTCGTGGCGACGATGGGCACCACCGGGACCCTCATGGGCTGCTCGCGTTTCCTCAAGGAGAAGAGCGCGAAGGTGCAGGCCGTGGGCGTGCAGCCCGCGCCGGGGCAGAGCGTGCCCGGCATCCGCAAGTGGCCCGAGGCGTACATGCCGAAGATCTACGAGCGCGCGCGCGTCGACCGCATCATCGAGGTCACGCAGCAGGAGAGCGAGGAGATGTCGCGGCGCCTCGCGCGCGAGGAAGGCATCTTCGCCGGCATCTCCGCGGGCGGCGGCCTCGCCGCGGCCGTGAAGCTCTCCGGCGAGGTGTCCAACGGCGTGATCGTCTTCATCGTGCCGGATCGCGGCGACCGCTACCTTTCCACCGGCGTCTTCCCGGCCTGAGCGACGAGGACCGCGTGACCCCGATCCTCGTCTTCGACATCGAGACGATCCCCGACGTCGCGGGGCTGCGCAAGCTCTGGGAGCTCGACCCCCAGGTGAGCGACGCGGCGGTGGTCGAGCTCGTGCAGCAGCGCCGCCGGCAGGCGACCGGCAACGACTTCCTGCCCGCGCACCTGCAGCGCGTCGTGGCGATCTCGTGCGCGCTGCGCGACCGCGACAGCTTCCGCATCTGGTCCCTCGGCACGCCGGAAGAGGACGAGCGCGGGCTCGTGCAGCGCTTCTTCGACGGCATCGAGAAGTACACGCCGCAGCTCGTGTCGTGGAACGGCAGCGGCTTCGACCTGCCGGTGCTGCACTACCGCGCCATGGTCCACGGCATCGCGGGCTGCTGCTACTGGGACACCGGCGAGAACAACAAGGACTTCAAGTGGAACAACTACCTCAGCCGGTTCCACAACCGCCACACCGACCTCATGGACGTGCTCGCGGGCTACCAGAATCGCGCCTTCGCGCCGCTCGATGAGCTCGCCCAGCTCTGCGGCCTTCCGGGCAAGCTCGGCATGGACGGCTCGCAGGTGTGGCCCGCCTGGCAGCGCGGCGAGATCGGCGCGATCCGCGACTACTGCGAGACCGACGTCGCCAACACCTACCTGCTCTTCCTGCGCTTCCAGCTGATCCGCGGCGGCCTCATGCCGGACGCGTACGCCCGCGAAGTCGCGCTGGCGCGCGAATTCATCGCGGCGCAGGACGCGAGCCATTGGCGCGAATTCCTCGCGGGATGGGCTCCCGCGCCGGGCTAACGGCGGTACGGGTTGCGCTCGTTCAGCTCGTCCACGTAAGCCGAGACTCCCGCCCCTTCCCGCTCGAGGAAATCGTCCACCGCGCGGTTGAACGCGGGATGCGCGAGCCAGTGGAAGGACCGGGTTTTCTCCGGCAGGAAGCCGCGCGCGTGCTTGTGCTCGCCCTGCGCGCCGCCCTCGAAGAGCGCGATGCGCCGCTCGATGCAGAACTCGATGCCCTGGTAGTAGCAGGCCTCGAAGTGCAGGCCCGGCACGTACTCGGTGCTGCCCCAGTAGCGGCCATAGAGCGCGTGCTCGCCGAAGACGTCCAGCGCGGCGGCGATCGGCTTGCCCTCGCGCCGGGCGACGACCAGCAGCAGGTTCTCCGGCATGCGCTCGACCAGCATGCGGAAGAACTCGCGCGTGAGGTAGGGCGTCGAGCGATGCTCGCGATAGGTGCGCCGGTAGCACGTGTTGAAGAAATCCCAGTCGCGCTCGGTCGCGTCGCGCCCGGTGAGTCGCACGAGCTCCACGCCCTCGTCGGCGACCTTCCGGCGCTCCTGGCGGATCTTCTTGCGCTTGTCGTGGGAGAACGCGGCCAGGAAATCGGCGAAGTCGCGATAGCCGGGGTTACGCCAGTGGAACTGCACGCCCGTGCGCTCGAGCAGCTTCTCGCCGCGCAGCAGCTGCGTGTCACGCTCCTCGGGAAAGAGCACGTGCAGCGAGGAGGCGCCCGATTCGCGCGCCATCGCGAGGAGAGCGTGCGCCAGCTTGCGTCCCACCGCCTCGTCGCGCGCGAGGAGGCGAGCGCCGGTCGCCGGCGTGAACGGCACGGCGACCAGCAGCTTGGGGTAATAGTCGATGCCGTGCTGCTCGTACGCGTCGGCCCAGCTCCAGTCGAAGACGTACTCGCCGTAAGAGTGCGCTTTCACGTAGAGGGGTGCCGCGGCCGCGAGCCGGCCGTCCTCCCAGAGGGTGGGAAAGCGCGGCGTCCAGCCGGTCGCGCGCGACGCGCAGCCGCTCGCATGCAGGCTGTCGAGGAACGCGTGGGAGAGCGTGGGATTGCCGCGCGCGAGCACGTCCCACTGCGCGGGCTCGACGGCCTCGAGCGATTCGAGGATGCGGATTTCCGGGGCCATGGCCCTATAATCGCCCACAAACACCCATGCGAGTTCCTCGCTTGAAGATTGCCGTCGCGCAGGTCGACACCACCGTCGGTGATTTCGCGGGGAACGCGCAGAAGCTGAGAGGCGCCGTGGACGACGCGCGCGCGGCGGGCGCCCGGCTCGTCGTGGCACCCGAGATGGCGCTCTGCGGCTACCCGGCCGAGGACCTGTGGCTGCGCGACGACTTCTGCGACCAGGCGCTCGCGGAGCTCGTGAAGCTCGCCTCGCATTGCCTCGACGTCGCCCTCGTCGTGGGCTATCCGCACCGCGAGGGACGCACGCGCTACAACGCCGCCGCCGTTTTGCGCGGCGGGCGCATTGAGCATTCGTACTTCAAGCAGAAGCTGCCCAACTACCGCATCTTCGACGAACGCCGCTACTTCGAGCCGGGAGACCGTCCCTGCGTCTTCGAGGTGGATGGACGGCGCATCGGCCTCGGCATCTGCGAGGACTTCTGGTTCCCGGAGCCGGCGGCGAAGCTGAAGGCCGCGGGCGCCGACGTGCTGGTCTCGATCAATGCCTCGCCCTTCCACCGCGCGCAGCAGGCGGAGCGCTACCAGAGGATGGGCGCGCGCGTGAAGGAGACGGAGCTGCCGCTCGTCTACGTGCACGGCGTGGGCGGGCAGGACGAGCTCGTCTTCGACGGCGCCTCGTTCGCGCTGGACGGCGACGGCGGCATCGCCTACCAGGGCGAATCGTTCCGCGAGGCGCTGGACGTGGTCGAGCTCGAGGGCAGCCACATCCGCGGCGCGCTGGCGCCGCCGCTCACCGAGGAGGAGATCGTCTACCGCGCGCTCTCGACCGGGCTCGCGGCCTACGTCGACAAGAACGGCTTCCCCGGCGTGGTGCTGGGGCTCTCCGGCGGAATCGACTCCGCGCTCGTGCTCGCGATCTGCGTCGATGCGCTGGGCGCCGAGCGCGTGCACGCGGTCATGATGCCCTCGCGCTATACGGCGCCCATGAGCATCGAGGACGCGCGCGAGATGGCCGCCCTGCACGCCGTGCGCTACACCGAGATCGGGATCGATTCCGTCTTCGAGACCTTTCGTGCGCAGCTCGCACCCGCCTTCGCGGGCGCCGCCGAGGACAAGACGGAGGAGAACCTGCAGGCGCGCATCCGCGGCACCATGCTCATGGCGCTTTCGAACAAGTCGGGCTCGCTCGTGGTGGCGACGGGCAACAAGAGCGAGATGGCGACGGGATATGCCACGCTGTACGGCGACATGGCCGGCGGCTTCGCGCTCATCAAGGACGTGGTGAAGACGCTGGTGTACCGCCTCGCGTACTGGCGCAACTCCCGGCGCCTCGTGATCCCGCAGCGCGTGATCGATCGCGCGCCCTCCGCGGAGCTGGCGCCCGGGCAGGTGGACCAGGACACGCTGCCGCCGTACGAAGTGCTCGACGCGGTGGTCGAGCGGTGCATCGAGCGCGACATGGCGCCCGAGCAGATCGCGGGCATGGGCTACGACCTCGAGACGGTCAGGCGCGTCGTGCGCATGATCCACGCTAACGAATATAAACGCCGCCAGTCGGCGCCCGGCGTGCGCATCACGCCGCGCGCGTTTGGCAAGGATTGGCGCTATCCGATAACATCGACCTTTCGTCCGTACGCCACACGAGCGTCCCGTCCATGAAGAAGATCGAAGCCATCGTGAAGCCGTTCAAGCTCGACGAGGTGCGCGAGGCGCTCTCCGAGATCGGCGTGTCGGGCCTCACCGTGACGGAGGTGAAGGGCTTCGGGCGGCAGAAGGGCCATACCGAGCTCTATCGCGGCGCGGAATACGTGGTCGATTTCCTGCCCAAGGTGAAGGTCGAGGTCGTGGTGGGCGACGGCCTGGTCGAGAAGGCGGTCGACGCGATCGTCAACGCCGCGCGCACCGGCAAGATCGGCGACGGCAAGATCTTCGTCGTCGACGTGGCGCAGGTCGTGCGCATCCGCACGGGCGAGACGGGCGAGGACGCCGTCTAGGCCGCGCAGGGCCTTTCCTGTATCCTGTGCGGCACTTAGGGACGGGAAAGACAAGAACATGCTGCTGGCCGCCTTCTATGTGTTCGCGATCGCCGCGATCATCCTGCATTACACGGGTCACCTGAAGCGCTGGAACTGCGAGTGGATCCTGATCGTGCTCGCCATCGCCGTCTTTCCCGCCGTCCTCTTCCTCTGACGCTTAGTCCCCCTGCCGCGAGTCCTACGCCAAGCGCCGGACTCGTCCGATAACCCCGGTTTTCCCGTGCCCCCATGATGGGGGACAAAGGCCGCATGCACGGCCACGGAGGGAAACCCATGAACCACCAGCTCTGGAACCGCGTGGCCGCGAAGGTCATCGCGCTCACGTTCGTGCTCGCCGCCGCCGCGGCGTGCGATCGCCACGGGAACGCGAACGTCTCGGGCTCGTCCGGCTCGGCGCCGCTGCCCGCGACCGCCGATGCGTCCGCGCGCACCATCGACGTGGCGCCCGCGCCGCCGACCGGGGACCCGGCCGGCACCAGCCCGGTCGCACCCGGCACCTCGGACATCTCGAAGCAGGCCGAGCAGACCGGCCCGCGCGAGGGCGACAACCACTCGTACTCGTCGGTCGCGCCGAACAATCCGCAGAAAGCGCAAAGCGTCGATCCGCAGCAGACGAGCGATCGCACGAACCTCAACAAGACGGAGGGACAGCCGAAATGAACTCGAACGAGCGCAAGCCCGGCCAGCAGGGCCAGCAGGGCCAGCAGGGCGACAAGGAGAAGCCGCAGCAACAGCAGCAGGGCGGTGCCCAGGGCCAGTACGGCGAGGGCAACTACAAGGCCACGCGCGACTACAACTCCGGCGTGAAGGACCACATGCAGCACCACGACGTCGAGAAGGAAGCCCGCGACGCCGCGCCCAAGAGCGACCAGGAAAAGCGCGAGATGGAGCAGGCCGAGCAGCTCGGCAAGAGCAAGTCGAAGGCCGGCCCCGAGAAGGACATGAAGGGCGGCAAGGACGCCTGAGCGTCCGGTTCAGCGCTCTCCCGCAGCCCCGCCCGCGTCCAGCCGCGCGAGCGGGTCCTGCCGGTAGAACAGCGTGAATTGCTCGTACACCGCGGGATAGGCCGGGCGCAGCCGCTCGGGCGTCTCGAAGAACGCCTCGGAGCCCACCGCGAAGAACTCGGCCGCGCTCTCGGAGGCGTACGGATCCATCGCCAGCGCGTCGTACGCGGCCTCGGCGCGGCGCTCCGGCATGCGGTCGGCGCGATCGACCTTCGCGCGGAAATCGTCGTAGGCCTCGGCGAACGCACGCTTCCACGCGCGCGCGTCCATGCCCGCATGCAGCGGCGGGAAGCCATTGGCGTCCCCGTTCCTCATGTCGAGCTTGTGGGCGAACTCGTGGATCACCACGTTGTAGCCCGCGATGCGCTGCGCGGCATCCGCGGCGAGCGCGACGTCCTCGTACGACAGCAGCACGGGACCGCCCAGCCACGCCTCGCCCGCCATGGGGTCGTTCACGAGGTGCACGACGCCCGCCTCGTCGACGATCTCCCGCTCGGTCGCGAATTGCGCGGGATAGACGACGATCTCCGACCAGCCGCGGTACCACTCGATGCCGAGCTCGAGCACGAGGATGCACGCCTGCGCGGCGATCTCGACCTCCATGCGCGGCGTGACCTCCATGCCGTGCACGCCGGTGTAGTGCTTGATCGCGAGGAACCGCTCGCAGAGCGCGCGCAGGCGCTCACGCTCGGCGGCGCCGAGCCCGCGCATGAAGAGCCATGACGCCGTCGCCTCCTGCCAGAGCGCCGGCGCGATCTCGCGCTTCGCGGCGCGCCCGCGGCCCCTGAGCCAGCCGAGCATCAGCCGGCGCGGTCTCCGAGGCGATGGATGCGCCCGGAACCCGCGATGTGCTCCTCGACCTTCGGGTCGCCGTAGTAGCCGATGTCGCCCGAGCCCGAGATGGTCGCGGAGACGCTGCGCTGCGCGGAGAGCCGGATGCGTCCCGACCCGGAGATCGCGACAGAGCCGTCCTGCGCGGCGAGGCGCGCCGCATCGACCTCGCCCGCGCCGGCGACGTGCGCGGTGAAGCTCTGCGTGCCGCCGGAGACCTCGATGCGGCCCGAGCCGGAGATCTTCGCCTCGATGCGCCCGAGCACGAGCGATTTCGCCACGATGCGCGCCGAGCCGCTGACCGCCAGGACCTGCGGCGCGCGCGCCGTCACCACGACCCGGATGGGCGTGCGCGAGGTGAAGCTCGTCTGGTCGTGGGGACGGATGCGCAGCAGGCCGCCCTCCACGACGGTCTCGATGTGCGGCAGCAGGTTGTCGTCGGCCGTGATCTCGAGGCCCTCGGCCTTGCCTTGCACGACCGTCACCTCGGCGGGCACGGAAACCGCGACGCCGTAGATGTCGTGCACGGCGCGCTGCTGCGTCTCGGGACGCCCCGAACCCTGCACCTGCGCGGCGGGGACGGGAAGGGCCAGGATCGCGACGGCGAGCACCGCGAGCAGGATGTGGGGTCGGTTCATGCTGCCTCCTCTTCCGGACCGGCGATGCCGAGGTCGCGGCGAATCTCGAGCGCGATCGCGAGCGCACGCTCGAGCGTCGGCTCGCATACGGTCACGTGTCCCATCTTGCGCCCCGCTCGCGCCTCGCGCTTGCCATACAGGTGCAGGTGCGCGCCCGCGTGGCGCAGCACCGCATCCCAGCGGGGCTCGCCCTCGCCCCAGATGTCGCCCAGCAGGTTCACCATGACGGCGGGGGAGTGCTGCGACGGGTCGCCCAGCGGCAGGCCGCAGAGCACGCGCACCTGCTGCTCGAATTGGGACGTGCGGCAGGCGTCGATCGTGTAGTGGCCGCTGTTGTGCGGGCGCGGCGCCAATTCGTTGAGCAGCAGCTGCCCGCGCACGACGAACATCTCGACGGCCAGCACACCCACGTAGCCGAGGGCGGTCGCCACGCGCGTGGCGAGCGCGGTTGCCTCGCTCGCGAGGGACGCGGGAATGCGCGCGGGCGCGATGGAGACGTCGAGGATGCCGCCGCTATGCCGGTTCTCGGCGACGGGAAACACCGCGATCCTTCCCTCGGCGCTGCGCGCGAGCACGACGGAGACCTCGAGCTCGAGCGCCAGGAGCTCCTCGAGCACGCAGGGCACACCCTTCCACGCACGGAACGTGGACTCCAGCGCCTCGCGCGAGTCGATGCGCGCCTGGCCCTTGCCGTCGTAGCCGAAGCGCGCGGTCTTGAGCAGCGCCGGCAGCTTCACCGTGGAGAGGGCCAGCGGAATGTCGCGCTCGCTGTCGATCACGGCGTGAGGGCCGAGCGGCAGTCCCTGCTCGACGAAGAATGCCTTCTCGCGCCGCCGGTCCTGCGCCACCGCGACCGACGAGCCGCTCGGGCGCACCGCCGTGCGCGTCGCGAGCTGCATCAGCGCCTCGGCCGGGGCGTTCTCGAACTCGGTGGTGACGCCGGCGCAGGTCGTGGCGAGCACGTCGAGCGAGGCGGGATCGGCATAGGCCGCACGCAGGTGGTCGGTCGCGAACTCGGCGGCCGGAGCGACCGGATCGGGATCGAGCACCGTCACGCGATAGCCGAGCGTGCGCGCGGCGACCGTGAACATGCGGCCGAGCTGGCCGCCGCCGAGGAGGCCGAGCGTTGCGCCGGGCAGGATCACAGCACGTCCGGCAGCTGCATCGCCACGACCTGCTCGCGCAGGCCCTGGCGGTACTCGGCGAGCTTGCGCGCGAGGGCGGCGTCGGAGGTCGCGAGGAGGCTCACCGCGAAGAGCGCCGCGTTGGCGGCACCGGCCTCCCCGATCGCGAAGGTGGCGACGGGAATGCCCTTCGGCATCTGCACGATCGAGTAGAGCGAATCCTGGCCGGCGAGGTGGCGCGAGGGCACCGGCACGCCCAGCACCGGGAGCGTCGTCTTCGAGGCGATCATGCCGGGCAGGTGCGCCGAGCCGCCGGCGCCGGCGATGATGCAGGCGAGGCCCCGCTCACGCGCCTGCTCGGCGTAATCGAACATGAGGTCGGGCGTGCGGTGCGCCGAGACCACCTGGGCTTCGTAGGGGACGCCGAAGTCCTTGAGCACCTTGGCCGCCTGCTGCATGACGTCCCAGTCGCTCTTGGAGCCCATCACGACGCCGACCAGCGGTTTGTTTTCCATGGGATGACTTTACGCCTGGGTTCAGTCGGCCAGATCGCGGGCTTCCTGCAGCTGGCCGCGATAGGCGTCGAAGATGTGGCGCAGCGCCGCCTGCATGTCGACCTTCGGCGCCCAGCCGAGGTCCTTCATCGTGTTCTCGATCGAGGGCACGCGGTTCTGCACGTCCTGGTAGCCCTTGCCGTAGTAGTCGCCGGAGGTCACGTCGGCGAGCTTCACCCTGGCGGCGCTATCCCGGTACTCGGGATACTGCTTCGCGAGGTCCAGCATCATTCCCGCCAGCTCGCGCACGCTGTAGTTGTTCCTGGGGTTGCCGACGTTGTAGATCCGGCCGCTCGCGACACCGTCCCTGTTCTCGATGATCTTCATGAGCGCCGCGATGCCGTCGTCGATGTAGGTGAACGCGCGTTTCTGCGCGCCGCCGTCGACCAGCTTGATGGGCTCGCCGCGCACGATGTGGCCGAGGAACTGCGTGATCACGCGTGAGCTGCCTTCCTTCGGCGTGTGGATCGAGTCCAGGCCCGCGCCGATCCAGTTGAACGGGCGGAAGAGCGTGAAGTCGAGCTGCCCCATGGAGCCGTAGGCGTAGATCACGCGGTCCATCAGCTGCTTGGAGCACGAATAGATCCAGCGCTGCTTGTCGATCGGGCCGAGGACCAGGTTCGACGCGTAGGGGTCGAACTCGGCGTCGGCGCACATGCCGTAGACCTCGGAGGTCGAGGGGAAGAGCACGCGCTTGCCGTACTTCACGCAGCTTCGGATGATCGGCAGGTTCGCCTCGAAGTCGAGCTCGAAGACCTTGAGCGGCTCGCGCACGTAGGTCGCGGGAGTCGCGATCGCCACGAGCGGCAGGATCACGTCGCACTTGCGGATGTGGTACTCGATCCACTCGCGGTTGATCGTGATGTCGCCCTCGAAGAAATGGAAGCGCTCGTTGTCCATGAGGTCGGTGATGCGGTCCGAGCTCATGTCCATGCCGTACACCTCCCATGAGGTGTCGGCGAGGATGCGGTTGGAGAGGTGGTGGCCGATGAAGCCGTTGACGCCGAGGATGCAGATTTTCTTGTTCATGCCGATTCTCCGAGCGGAACGCCGTGCGCCCCAAGTTGTGCGGACTCGAGCGGCGCGCCACGGTAGGCGCCGTCGAGGATGAGGAGGGTGCCGCCGCCTCCGCAGTGCGCGAGCACGCGCCCGTCGCTCGCCTCGAGGCGGGGCGGACCCGGCGGTGATGTTTCGTCGAGGACGCGCGTGCGCAGGATCCGCGCGCGCTCACCCGCGATGTCGGTGAACGCACCGGGATAGGGCGGCGCGACGGCTCGCACGAGGTCGTGGATGCGGCGCGCGGGCTGCCGCCAGTCGATGCGGCCGTCCTCGGGCTTGCGTCCGCCGAAATACGCGCCGGCAGCCAGGTCTTGCGGCCGCAGCTTCGCGGTCCCGGCGAGCAGCAGTGGGAGCGAGCGGTGGAGCACGATCTCCGAGGCTACCGTCACCTTGCGGAAGACGTCGTGGGCCGTGTCGTCCGGCAGGATCGGGACCGCCATCTGGTCCACGATACGCCCGGCATCGGGCTTGGCGACCATCTCGTGCAGCGTGGCGCCCGTCTCGGTCTCGCCCCGCAGCACCGCCCAGTTCACGGGCACGCGCCCGCGATATTTGGGCAGCAACGAGCCGTGCATGTTGAAGGCACCGCGCTGCGCATGCAGGAGCATCGAGGCGGGCAGCATGTGCCGGTAGTAGAACGAGAAGAGGAAATCCGGCGCGATGGAGGCGAGCCGCGCCTCGACCTCGCGCGGATCGCCGGGTGTCGCGACCTCGAGCTCGTTCTCGCGCGCGAGCCGCTCGACGCTGCCGAACCAGATGGTCTCGCGCGGGTCGTCGGCGTGGGTCACGACGAGCGCGGGCCGGACGCCCGCGGCGAGCAGCACCGAGAGGCAGCGCACGCCCACGTCGTGGTAGGCGAAGACCACGGCGGAGGCGGCCATCAGTCCTTCTTCTCGAGCAGCGCCGCGATGAGGTAGCGCGGACGCTCGCGCACCTGCTGGTAGATGCGCCCGACGTATTCGCCCACGATGCCCACGCCGAAGAGGACCACGCCGATGAGGAAGAACTGCAGGATGTCGCGGTCCCAGATCACCCAGAGCCCGCTGCCGCCGGCGACGATGCGCTCGACGATCACCACGACGTACATCACGAGCGAGAGCAGCGCCACGAAGATGCCGAAGATGGAGAACGCCTGCAGCGGCAGGACCGAGAAGCCGGTCACCAGGTCGAAGTTGAGGCGGATCAGCTTGTAGAGCGAGTACTTGGACTCCCCCGCCTGGCGCTCCTCGTGCTCGACCTCGATCTCCGTCGGGTTCTGCGAGAACGAGTAGGCGAGCGCGGGGATATAGGTGCTCACCTCGCGCGAGGCGCGGATCGCGTCGATGATCGGCCGCGAGTAGGCGCGCAGCATGCAGCCCTGGTCGGTCATCTGGATGTGGGTGATGCGCTCGCGCACGCGGTTCATCGCCTTCGAGGCCCAGCGCCGCCACGCGGCGTCCTGGCGCAGGCGCCGGATCGAGCCCACGTAGTCGTGCCCCTCGTCCATCTTCGCCAGCAGGTTGCCGATTTCCTCCGGCGGATTCTGCAGGTCGGCGTCGAGCGTCACGATGCGCTGGCCGCGCACGTGCTCGAACCCCGCCATGATCGCCATGTGCTGGCCGAAGTTGCCGTTGAAGAGGATCACGCGCGTGACGTCGGGCCGCTTCTGGAACTGCTCGCGCAGCAGGCCCGCCGAGCGGTCCACGCTGCCGTCGTTCACGAAGACGATCTCGTAGCTCACGCCCAGCGCATCCATGGCGGGATAGAGCCGCGCGAAGAGGGCCGGGAGCACCGCCTCCTCGTTGTACACGGGGATCACGACCGAGAGCACGATCGCGGGCGTCATGCCGCCTTCCTGCGCAGCACCGCGTCCATCGCCTCGCACACGCGCTCGACGTCGGCCTCGCGCATCTCGGGGAAGAGCGGCAGCGTCACGGTCTCGCGCGCGATGCGCTCCGACACCGGGAACTCGCCCTCGCGGTGGCCGCGCGCGCGGAAGTACGTCGTGAGGTGGATCGCCTCGTACGAGATGCCGATGCCGATGCCGGCCGCGCGCATGGCGTCGATGAACTGCTTGCGGCTGCGGCCCATGGCCTCGAGCGGCAGCAGCACGGTGAACATGTTCCAGCTGTGGCCCGGGTTGGCGCGGGGCGGCAGGCGCTCGGGCGTGAGGAGGTCGTGTCCCTCGAGGCAGCGGAAGTAGTGCGACGCGAGCTCGGCGCGGCGGGCGCACCACGCATCGAGATGTGCCAGCTGCTCCAGGCCCAGGCGCGCGGAGACGTCGGAGAAGTTGTACTTGGATCCGGGCGTCTCCACGTCGCGCGTGCCGTCGTCCAGGCGCCGGATGCCGTGGAAGCGCAGCTCTTCCACCTTCGCGACCTCGGCCGGATCGCTCATCACGAGGGCGCCGCCCTCGATGGTGGTCATGTTCTTGTTCGGGTGGAAGCTGAACGACACGATGTCGCCCGTGGCACCGACCGGCCCGCGCTTCGTGGTGGAACCGATCGCGAGCGCGGCATCCTCGATCACGCGCACGCCATGCGTCTTGCGGAAAGCCGCGAGCGCGTCGGCGTCGATGGGCGCGTTGTAATGCGTGGGCAGCAGGACCTTCGTGCGCGCGGTGACGGCGGCCGCGGCCTGGGCGAGGTCGAGGTTGCGCGTGACGAGGTCCACGTCCGTGAAGACGACCTTCGCCCCCGTGCGCACGATCACGTTCGCCGTGGCGAAGAAGCTCTGCGCCGGCGTGATGACCTCGTCGCCCGGGCCGACGCCCAGCACCTCCAGCGCCAGCTGCATCGCGGCGGTCGCGGACGTCAAGGTGCGCACGGGCCGTCCGCCGAAGCGCGCCGCAAGCGCGTTCTCGAACTCCGCCACGCGCGGGCCGGTGACGATCCACCGGCTCATCAAGGTATCGGCGACGGCGCGCGCCATCGCCTCGTCGATGCAGGGCCGCGCGAAGGGCAGGAAAGGCGGGGTCACGAGCGTCCCACCAGGACCACGCCCACGATGATGAAGCCGATGCCGACCAGCTTCTGCGCCGTGAGCGACTCGCCGAAGAGCGCCCAGGCGGCGAGCGCGTTGACGATGTAGCCGATGGAAAGCATCGGGTAGGCGACGCTCACCGGGACGCGCGAGAGCGCCAGGATCCACACCACCACGCTCACGGCGTAGCACGCGAGCCCGGCCAGCACGTGCGGGCTGGACGCGATCTTGGCGCCGATGGGCACGACGTTCTGCAGCGCGAAGGAGAAGGCACCGATGCGGTTGGTGCCCGCCTTGAGCAGCAATTGGGCGGCGGCGTTGAGGAGCACGCCGGCGAGGACGAGCGAGAAGGTGAGGGGATTCACGGCTTGCGGACGAGGACGCGCTTCGGGTCCTGGTGGATGACCTCCATCGGCAGGCCTTGCCGCTGGAGCTCTTCGAAGGTGCCGGGCTGAATTATAGCGACGGCATCGCCGGGCCGCAGCCAGTCCGGGGGGAAGTCCTCGAGCTTCTCGAGCGCGATGCCGGGCTCGGCCTTGATCCCGGTCTCGAACTCGTCCATGTAGGCGACGAGCCGCAGCGTGCGGCCCAGGTAGAAGGGAAGCGACTGGTCGTAGGTCTTCACGCTGTAGAGCCGCGTCGACGGCTTCACGTAAGGAGCCATGAGCCGCGCGGCCGCCTGGTCGGATTGGCGCGGCGACGCGTATGCACCGTACCCGTGGACCAGCGCCCCGACGAGCACGACGTTGCCGATCGCGGTGAGGCAGAGGCCGGTCCAGCGCTGTCCACGCCACAGCGCCGCCGCCGCCATGGAGCACAGGACGGTGAATCCCAGGGTTCCGGCATAGGCGAGCGGTTGCGCTTCCTGCCAGAGCTGCTGGCTCCATGCATCGTGCGTGAACCGTGGGGCGAGCGCGGCCAAGACGACGAGAAGCGCTCCGGCCATGGCTCCGGCAGCGGCATAAACGGCGAGGCGGCGCAGGGGCGCGCGCCGCAGGAAAACGCCCAGGACGATGGCGAGCAGCGGGACGGCCGGCAGGATGTAGGCGGGAAGCTTCGAGCCCGACGCGCTGAAGAAGAGCACGATGAAGGCCGACCACAGGAGCGGGGTGCGCAGGAGCGGCAAGTCGGTGCCCGCGTCGTCCCTCCATCCGCGATAGAGCGCCTCGGGCACCGCCGCGAACCAAGGCAAGTAGATGAAGGGGAGCATCGCCAGGAAGAACCACCAGGGCTCCACGCGCCGGTGCTCGTGGGTGAGGAAGCGCTCGAAGTGCTCGTGGATGAAGAAGAAGCGCGCGAACTCGGGATTGGCGCGCGCGACCAGCACGAACCACGGCACGGCCACGACGGCGAAGATCGCGAGGCCCGGAAGCCAGCGCATGCGCCGCAGGACCGAGAGGTCGCGCGTGAGCACGATGTGGAAGAACACGGCCGCGCCGGCGAAGACGATGCCGATGAGGCCCTTCGAGAGCATCGCGAGCGCGACACCGAGCCACGCGGCGAGCATCCAGTTGCACGCGGGCCCGGGCCGCCGCTGCGCATGGGCCTGCTCCGCGAGCAGGAAGGCGCAGGTGGTGAACGCCGTCCAGAGTGTCACGCCCATGTCGAGGGTCACGATGCCGCCGAGGGCGAGGAAATAAGGGCTCGCCGCGAGCGCGAGGGCGGTCCCCGCCGCCGTCTCGACGCCCCAGAGCCGCAACGCCGTGTACACCGCGATGGCGAGGGCGCCGATCGCCGCGAGCCACACGTAGAGCCGCGCCGCGTATTCGTTGTACCCGAACGCCTCGAACGCGGCCGCCGTGGCCCAGTACTGCAGGGGCGGCTTCTCGAAGTACTTGATGCCGTCCAGGCGCGGCGTGACCCAATCGCCCGAGAGCGACATCTCGCGCGAGATCTCCGAATAGCGCCCCTCGTCGGGGTTCGCGAGCGGGCGGCTCATGTTGTCCACGCCCACCGCGAAGGCGAGGACGGCCAGCACCGCGAGCAGCCAGCGCGCCGCGGCGAGCGTCATGCCGTCGCCTCGAGCAGCACGACCACCGCGCCTCCGCCCCCCTCGCGCGCACGCGGCTCCACGAAGGCGAGCACGTCGTCGCGGCGCATGAGGAGCTTGCGGATGCGATGCTTGAGCACCGGCTCGCGATTGCGCGAGCGCAGCCCCTTGCCGTGCACGATGCGCACGCAACGGATGCCGGCGCGGCGGCATTCGGCGAGGAACTGTCCCGTGGCGAGCGCGGCTTCCTCCGACGTGAGCCCGTGCAGGTCGAGGTGCTCCTGGATCACCCAATGCGTGCGCCGCAGCTTCCTCAGGATGTCGCGCGGCAGCCCCGGCCGCAGGAAGAGCGCGTCGTCCTCGATCTCCATGTCGTCGAGGCCGGCGACGTCGTAGCCGTGCGCGAGGCGCGAGAGGTCCTCGAGCACCGCGTGCTCGTCCTCCAGGCGCTTCACCGGGATGGGGCGTGGACGCTCCCGCTCGTGCTCGACGCGATTCGGCGCCGGAAGCGGCTTCACGTCGCCTACGGCGGCGCGGAAGTCGACTTCGTCGCGCGAAGGTTGGGCCCCCTTCTGCAAGGGAGCGGCATTTCTCTTCACCCCAACGTCTCGAGATACTTGTCCGCGTCCAGCGCCGCCATGCAGCCGGTGCCCGCGCTGGTCACCGCCTGGCGGTACACGTGGTCCTGCACGTCGCCCGCCGCGAAGACACCCGGCACGCTGGTCGAGGTCGCCATCCCCTCGAGGCCGCCCTTGGTGATGATGTAGCCGTTCTTCATCTCGAGCTGGCCCTCGAAGATGTCGGTGTTGGGCTTGTGCCCGATGGCGACGAAGAAGCCGTTGACCTTGACCTCCGCGGTCTTGTTGTCGGTCGTCGACTTGAGGCGCACGCCCGTGACGCCCGAGGCATCGCCGAGGACCTCGTCCACGGTGTGGTTCCAGCGGATATCGATTTTGCCCGCGGCCTGCCGCTCGAAGAGCTTGTCCTGCATGATCTTCTCGGCGCGCAGCTTGTCGCGGCGGTGGATGAGCGTCACGTGCTTCGCGATGTTGGCGAGGTAGAGCGCCTCTTCCACCGCGGTGTTGCCGCCCCCCACCACGGCCACGTCCTGGCCCTTGTAGAAGAAGCCGTCGCAGGTGGCGCAGCCCGAGACGCCCTTGCCCATGAATTTCTGCTCGGAGGGCAGGCCCAGGTACATCGCCGAGGCGCCGGTCGCGATGATGAGGGCGTCGCAGGTATAGGTGCCGCCGTCGCCCACGAGGGTGATGGGCTTCTCCTTCAGCTTCGCCGTGTGGATGTGGTCGAAGATGATCTCCGTCTCGAAGCGCTCGGCGTGCTTGAGGAACCGGTCCATGAGCTCCGGCCCCTGCACGCCCATGGCGTCGGCGGGCCAGTTGTCGACCTCGGTGGTGGTCATGAGCTGGCCGCCCTGGGCGAGGCCGGTGACGAGCACGGGCTTCAGGTTCGCCCGGGCGGCATAGACGGCGGCGGTATAGCCGGCGGGCCCGGAGCCCAGGATGAGGACGCGGGCGTGCTTGGTGGTCATGGCAGGAGGGGGAAAAAGGCGCAGGAAAGGGGCAAAGAGTGCGATTATCGCATCCGCGCTGGGGGCCTTGCCGTACGCTTTTCAGGGGGTGCGTGAGGTATGTCCCATAACGGTTTGACAAATAAAGAAAATCAGGGTATCTAGGTAAACCATGCAGACGACGCCCAAGCGAGCCATGATCGGAGAGCGCACTTCCGCGCTCAAAGCGGTGCCGTTCTTCACCCAGCTGAACGACCGCGAGCTGGATGTCGTTCGCGCGCTGTCGACCGAGAAGTCGTACCCGAAGAACGCGGTGGTCCTCACCGAAGGCGAGATGGGCGACTCGCTCTACATGATCCAGAGCGGGAAGGTGAAGGTCTTCATCGGCGACGAGGACGGCCGCGAGATCATCCTGAAGATCCTCGGGCCCGGCGACTTCTTCGGCGAGATGTCGATGATCGACAAGCAGCCGCGCTCGGCGTCGGTCACGACGATCGAAGCCTCTTCGTTCCTCGTGCTCGCGCACTCGGCTTTCGAGCGCTGCGTCGAGCAGGCGCCGCGCATCGGCAACATGGTGATGCAGGTGCTGGCCACGCGCGTGCGCGAGGCCGACCGCAAGATCGGCACGCTCGCCCTGATGGACGTCTACGGGCGGGTGGCCTCCACGCTTCTCGAGCTCTCCGTCTACAACAACGGCAAGCTGATGGTGGGCGAGAAGCTCTCGCAGCAGGACCTCGCCAACATGGTGGGCGCCTCGCGCGAGATGGTGAACCGCATCCTCAAGGACCTCTCGGAGCGCGGCTTCATCTCGATCGAATCGAAGTCGATCACGATCATCAACCGCGAGCTGCCGCCGTCCCTCTGACGCACCAGGAGTAGCACCATCGCCGCCACGACCGTTCCCGCCCCGCCGCCGCGGCTGGGCCGCGTGATGCGCGAGGCCGGCTGGCTGTTGCTCGCCGCGGCCGCCGCCTACCTCGTCCTCATCCTCGCGACTTATACGCGCGCCGATCCCGGCCCGTTCCACGCGACCATGACGAGCGCCATCGCCAATCGCGGCGGCTTCGTCGGCGCCTGGATCGCGGAGCTCATGCTCTTCGCCTGCGGCCTTTCGGCGTGGTGGTTCGTGGGCCTCGCGCTCTTCGGGGTGGCCCGGCTCTACCGCCGCATTCCCGAATGGGAAATCATCGACCGGCGCTCGACTGCCGTGGCCCTCGTCGGCTTCGCGCTCCTGCTGGGCGCCTCGTGCGCGCTCGAGGCGATGCGCATGAACCACATCGCGGCCGAACTGCCGTCGGTGCACGGCGGCGTGCTGGGGAGCGTGCTCGCCGGCGTCACCGAAAAGGCCCTCGGCTTCACCGGCGGCACGATGCTGCTGCTCGCGCTCATCGCCGCGAGCTTCAGCCTCTTCACGGGCCTGTCCTGGATCCGGGTCTGCGAGCGCTTCGGCGCGGGGCTCGAATGGGCCTTCGTCGCGGTGCGCGGCCGCATCGAGGCGAAGCGCGATCGCGAGGCGGGCCGCATCGCCGCCCAGGTGCGCGAGGAGAAGGTCGAGGAGGCGAAGAGGGAATTCGAGGAGCACGAGCCGATCCGCATCGAGATGCCGAAGGCGGTCGTGCCGAAGAGCGAGCGCGTGATGCGCGAGAAGCAGGTGCCGCTCTTCGCGGACATGCCCGACTCGCCGCTGCCGCAGCTCTCGCTGCTCGACGCGCCGGACACGCACATCGAGCGCCCGACCGCGGAGACGCTCGAGTACACCTCGCGCCTGATCGAACGCAAGCTGCAGGACTTCAACGTGCAGGTGAAGGTCGTGGCCGCCTATCCGGGCCCCGTCATCACGCGCTACGAGATCGAGCCCGCGGTGGGGGTCAAGGGCGCGCAGATCGTGAACCTCGCGCGCGACCTCGCGCGCGCGCTCTCGGTCATGGCGATCCGCGTGGTCGAGACCATTCCCGGCACGTCGTGCATGGGCCTCGAGATCCCGAACCCGAAGCGCGAGATCGTGCGGCTCTCCGAGATCATCGGCTCGCAGGCGTACGCCGACATGAACTCGAAGATCACCATCGCGCTCGGCAAGGACATCACCGGGAAGCCCATGGTGGCGGACCTCGCGAAGATGCCGCACTTGCTCGTCGCCGGCACCACCGGCTCCGGCAAGTCGGTCGCGATCAACGCGATGATCCTGTCGCTGCTCTACAAGGCGATGCCGTCGGAAGTCGCCCTGATCCTGATCGACCCCAAGATGCTCGAGCTCTCGGTCTACGAGGGCATCCCGCACCTGCTGGCGCCGGTGGTGACCGACATGCGCCAGGCCGGCGCCGCGCTCAACTGGTGTGTCGCCGAGATGGACCGGCGCTACAAGCTCATGAGCGCGATCTCGGTGCGCAACCTCGCGGGCTACAACCAGAAGATCAAGGACGGGCTGGACAAGAAGCAGCCCGTGAAGCACCCGTTCTCGCTCACGCCGGACAATCCCGAGGACCTCGAGCCGCTGCCGCTCATCGTCGTGGTCATCGACGAGCTCGCGGACCTGATGATGGTTTCGGGCAAGAAGGTGGAGGAGCTGATCGCGCGGCTCGCGCAGAAGTCGCGCGCGGCCGGCATCCATTTGATCCTCGCCACCCAGCGCCCGTCGGTCGACGTGATCACGGGGCTCATCAAGGCGAACGTGCCGACGCGCATCGCGTTCCAGGTGTCCTCGAAGGTGGACTCGCGCACCATCCTCGACCAGCAGGGCGCCGAGAGCCTGCTGGGACAGGGCGACATGCTCTACCTCGCCCCCGGCACCGGACTTCCGATCCGTTCGCACGGCGCGTACGTCGCCGATTCCGAGGTGCATCGCGTGGTCGAGGCGCTCAAGAAGCAGGGCGAGGCGAACTACATCGAGGGCATCCTCGATACGCCGGAGCAGGGCGAGATCCCGGGAACCTCGGGCGAGGGCGGTGTCTCAGGGGAAGCGGACCCGCTCTACGACCAGGCCGTGCAGATCGTGCTCCAGAACAAGCGTGCCTCCATCTCCCTCGTGCAACGGCACCTGCGCATCGGCTACAACCGCGCGGCGCGGCTGATCGAGGACATGGAGAAGGCCGGGCTCGTGAGCCCCATGGCGTCGAACGGCAACCGCGAGATCATCGCGCCGAATCGAGACAAGTGATGCGTATGCATGTCGCCCCCGCGAAGGCGGGGGCCCAATTTCTTTTGGCCCTTGCCGCTTTTGCGCCGCCCGCCGCCCGCGCCAACGGCCTCGACGACTTCCTCTCCTTCAACCAGAACACGAAGAGCGCCACCGGCCATTTCGAGCAGCGCGTGATGGACCGCGCGGGCAAGGTGGTCGATCGCGGCAGCGGCTCCTTCGCGTTCGCGCGTCCGGGCAAGTTCCGCTGGGTCTACGAGAAGCCGCATGCGCAAACGCTGGTGGCCGATGGGCAGAAGCTCTGGATCTACGATCCGGACCTGCAGCAGGTGACGATCAAGCGCATGGACCAGGCGATCTCGTCGACGCCGGCGGCGCTCCTCGCCGGGCGCGAGGACATCACGGCGCTCTTCTCGCTGCGCGATGCGGGCACCGCCGACGGCCTCGAATGGGTCGAGGCCACGCCGAAGACGCCCGACACCGGCTTCGACAGGGTGCGCCTCGGGCTCAAGGACAAGCAGCTCGCCGCGATGGAGCTCTTCGACCAGCTCGGCGGGCACAGCGCGCTGCGCTTCACGGAGTTGAAGCCCAATGCGCCCGTCTCGCCGGACATGTTCAAGTTCACGCCGCCCAAGGGCGCGGACGTGATCCAGGACGCGCCGGCCCGCAAATAGCCGCGGCGGCTCACGCCACCGCGACGCCCTCCCAGGCATCGAGCAGCGTGCGCGCGTAGCCCGGCGCCGTCGGCTCGTGCATGAAGTACGCGTACGTCTCGCGCCAGCCCGTGGCCGCGATGCGCTCGGCCCAGCGCTCGAGGTCGCTCCCGGAATAATTCTCGAGTCGCAGCCGCACGTAGCCCCAGGACGCGGTTTCCACGAGCGCCGGAGGCTGGCCGTCCTCGCGCTCGGAGAAGCAGAGCGATGCGCCGGCTTTCTCCAGCGCCGCGTAGACGTCGTCCTCGAACCACGAGGGGTTGCGAAACTCGAACGCCGCGCGATGGTCCGCCGGCAACAGCGCGAGGAAGCCCTCGAGCCGCCCGGCGTCCTTCTTCATGAGCGGCGGGAGCTGGAAGAGCACCGGCCCGCGCTTGTCGCCCAGCGCCTCGAGGTTCTTGTACAGGTACTGCACCGGCTCCGCGGACGACTCGGGCTTGAGCCGCGACATGTGCGTGATGCGACGCGGCGACTTGATCGCGAAGCGGAAGCCCTTCGGCACCGTCTCCTTCCATTGCTCGAGCACCTTGGGCTGCGGCATGCGGTAGAAGGTATTGTTGATCTCGACCGTGGGCAGGCGCGCCGAGTAGAACCCGAGCATCTCGTCCGCCTTCATCTTTTCCGGATAGAACGGCCCGCACCATTCCTTGAACGAGTAGCCGCTCGCGCCCGCGAGCAGCTTGCTCCTAGAATCCGGCATGGCGAAGACTCCTCTCGACGAGTATTCGAAGAAGCGTGCCTTTGAGGCGACCCCGGAGCCCGCGCCGGCCCTCGCACGCCGCGCGGCCGGTCCGCTGCTCTTCGTGGTGCAGCAACACTCCGCGCGCCGCCTGCATTACGACTTCCGCCTGGAATGCGAGGGTGTGCTGCTGTCGTGGGCCGTCCCCAAGGGACCTTCGCTCGATCCTAGCGAAAAGCGCCTCGCCGTGCAGACCGAGGACCATCCGTACGACTACGCGTCCTTCGAAGGCGTGATCCCGCCGGGCCAGTACGGCGCGGGCGAGGTGATCGTCTGGGACTGCGGCGTGTATTCGCCGGACGAGGGAGGAACTGCGTTCCACGACCGCGCGGGCGCCGAGGCGCGCGTGCGCCGCGACCTGGCCGCCGGAAAGCTTTCGATCGAGCTGCGCGGCACCAAGATCAAGGGCTCCTTCGCGCTGGTGAAGACGAAGGAGGCCAAGCAGTGGCTCCTCATCAAGCACAAGGACCGCTTCACCGCGACGCACGACGTCACGCAGGACACGCAGTCCGTCCTGTCCGGCGCGGCCGTGGAGGACCTGGTCGCGGTTCCCGCCCGTCGCATTCCCGCTCAGCGGCTCGTGCCGACGGGAGCCGTCACGGGCGTGCCTGCGAAGCTCGCGCCGATGCTCGCCGAAACGGGGGAAGACGCTTTCACGCGTGACGGATGGGTGTGGGAGCCCAAGCTCGACGGCTATCGCGCGCTCGCGATCGTGCGCGAGGGCAAGCTCAGCCTGCGCTCGCGCCGCGGGCTCGACCTCGCGGCGGATTTCCCGGCGCTCGCCGCCGAGATCGCGCGCCAGGCGGTCGAGGGCAGCGTGATCGACGGCGAGATCGTCGCGTTCGACGCGTCCGGGCGGCCCTCCTTCGGCGCGATGCAGCAGCGCGCGCAGCTCAAGACCACGCGCGAGCGGAGCGCGGCCGATGCAGCGACTCCCGTGGCCTTCTTCGCCTTCGACCTGCCGTTCTTCGCGGGCGTGGACCTGCGCGAGGCGCCGTACGCCGATCGCCGCCGCTATCTCGCGCAGTGCCTCATGCCTTCTTCGTTGGTGCAGCTCGTGCACGTGGACCGCGACGGCCTCGCGATGCAGAAGGCGGCGCTTGCGACGGGCTTCGAGGGCGTGATCGGCAAGCGCGAGGCGAGCGCCTATCACGCGGGCCGGCGCACGGGCGATTGGCTCAAGGTGAAGCCCAAGCGCACCGCCGAGTTCGTGATCGGCGGATATTCGCGCGGCAAGGGCTCGCGCGCCGCCCTGGGCTCGGTGCTCGTGGGCTACTGGGCGGGGCGCAAGCTCAAGTACGCGTCGCACGTGGGCTCGGGCTTCGATGCGAAAGCGTTGACCCTCGTGCGCGCGCGACTCGCCGCGCTGGAGACGCCGGCCTGTCCCTTCGACGCGGAGCCGGAGCTCAACGGCCCCACCACGTGGACCCGTCCCACGGTCGTCGCCGAGGTGAGCTACCAGGGATGGACGGATGACGGCCACCTGCGCGCGCCGGTCTTCCTGCGCCTGCGCGACGATGTGGACGCGAAGAAGGTGCGGCGCGAGGCGGCCGCGCGCGTGAGCGTGATCGAACCGGAGGTGTCCGCCGCCGCGCCGCGCAAGGACGACCCCATCGCGGAGGTCGTGGCCCAGCTCGATGCCGCGAAACGCGACTTCACGCTCGCGGTCGGCCCGCACCGCATCCGGATCACCAACCTGGATCGCGTCTACTGGCCTGCGCATGCGCCGCTCGGCGCGCCGGCGGTCACCAAGCGCGACCTCCTGCGCTACTTCGCGCAGGTCTCGCCGTACATGCTGCCCCACCTCGCGCACCGCCCGCTCACGATGATCCGCATGCCCTCGGGCATCGACGGCGAGCGTTTCTTCCAGAAGCACTGGGAGCAGGAACGTCCGGACTTCGTCGAGGCGATGACGGTGTTCTCGGGGCACAAGGACGAGAGCCACGAGTACCTCCTCTGCAACAACCTGCCGACGCTGCTCTGGCTCGCGCAGGTCGGCACGCTCGAGCTGCACATCTGGCATTCGCGCATGGTGAACGGTCCCGATGCGACGCACGGCACCGACTACGCGGCGTCGCTCGCGTCGCTCGAGGCCTCGATCCTCAACTATCCGGACTACGTCGTCTTCGACATCGACCCGTACATCTACTCGGGGCAGGAGAAACCGGGCGACGAGCCGGAGCTCAACACGGTCGCGTTCGAGAAGGGCAAGGAGGTCGCGTTCAAGCTGCGCGAGCTGCTGGCGGGCATGAAGCTCGAGGCGGTCGCGAAGACCTCGGGCAAGACCGGGCTGCACATCTTCGTGCCCATCGTGCGCTCGCTCGACTTCGATGCCGCGCGCCACGTGTGCGAGCTGGTCGGCCGCCACCTCATGGCGCAGAACCCGAAGCTCATCACGATGGATTGGAGCATCCCCAAGCGCACGGGGAAGATCTTCATGGACTACAACATGAACGTGCGCGGCAAGACGTTGAACGCCGCCTACTCGCCGCGCGGTGCGCCCGGTGCGCCGGTCTCGATGCCGCTCACCTGGGAGGAGCTCGCGAATGCCCATCCGCTCGACTTCCGCATCGCGAACGCCATCGAACGCCTGTCACGCACGGGCGACCGGTGGAGCGACGTGCTCGGGATGAAGCAGGACCTGGAGGCCTCGCTCGCGAACCGCTAGTTCAGCTTGATGTTCGCGTCCTTCACGACCTTCTCCCACTTCGCGCTTTCGGCGCGGATGTGGCGCGAGAAGGCCTCCGGCGGGCCGCCGACGGGATCGACGCCGAGGTTCGCGAACTGCTTGCGCACGTCCTCCTGCGCGAGGATCTTCTCGATCGTCGCGTTGAGCTTCGCGATCACGGGCCTGGGGGTCGCGGCCGGCGCCACGATGCCGCTCCACGAGAGCGATTCGTAGCCCTTCACGCCGGACTCGTCGATGGTCGGCACGTCGGGCAACGCGGGCATGCGCTTGAGGCTCGTCACCGCGATCACGCGCAGCTTCCCCTGCTGCACGTACGGCATGGAGGAGGGCGCGTTGTCGAAGAGCATCGTGACCTGGCCCGACATGAGGTCCGTGATCGCCTGCGAGCTGCCCTTGTACGGCACGTGCAGGATGTCGACGCCCGCCATGGCCTTGAAGAGCTCGCCCGAGAGGTGCGTCGAGCTTCCCGCCCCCGACGACGCGAACGAGAGCGAGCCCGGCTTCGCCTTCGCCAATGCGATGAGCTCCGGCACCGTCTTCACCGGCACCTGCGGATTCACGACCAGGATGTTCGTGATGAGGGAGGTGTAACTCACCGGCGCGAAGTCGCGGTCCGCGACGTAGGGCATGTCCTTGTACAGGTACTGGTTGATCGCGAGGACGCCCGTCGTGCCCATGAGCAGCGTGTAGCCGTCGGGCGTGGACTTGGCGACCACGTCGGCGCCGATGTTGCCGCCGGCGCCCGGGCGGTTCTCGACCACGAAGCTCTGTCCCAGCGCCGCGCCGAGCTTGTCCGCGAGGATGCGCGCGACCACGTCGGTGGATCCGCCCGGCGCGAAGGGCACGACGATGCGCACGGTTCGCGTCGGATAGTCCGTATCCGCAGCCGCGGCGAGCGGCGCGATCGAGAGCAGCAGTGAGGCGAGCAGCGTGCGGCGGCGATTCATGGCGGTCCCCGGGTCGAAAGCGCGCCGCATTACACCACGCCCCCATTGGCTTTTCGTATGTCTTTGAACTACAATGCTAAATCTCGAGCCGCCGGACGTGCGGCCGCGCACCTCCAGGGAGGCGCAACAATGGCTGCACGATCGATCGCATCTCTCACGGTCTCGTTCGGGCTGGTGTCCATCCCGGTGAAGCTCTATTCGGCCACCGAGGCGAGCAAGGCCATCTCCTTCAACATGCTGCACAAGACGTGCGGCTCGCGCCTGAAGCAGCAGTACCTCTGCCTCAAGGAACAGATTCCCGTCGCGCGCGAGGAGATGGTCAAGGGCTACGAGTTCGCGAAGGACCAGTACGTCGTCTTCACGCCCGAGGAGCTGAAGGCCTTCGACGAGGCCGGCACGCACCTCGCCGAAATCTCGGAGTTCGTGCCGCTCGAATCCGTGGATCCGGTGTACTTCGACAAGGCCTATTACCTCGCGCCGGACAAGGGCGGAGCCAAGCCCTATGCGCTGCTGGCGAAAGCGCTGCGCGAATCGGAGAAGTGCGCGCTCGGGCGCTGGGCCGCGCGCGGCAAGCAGTACATCGTCATGATCCGCGCGGTCGAGGACGGCCTCGTGATGCAGCAGCTTCTCTACGCGGGCGAGGTGCGCTCGATGAAGGACATCGAGATCCCGGCGACCGAGGTCAAGGACAACGAGCTCAAGCTCGCCAAGCAGCTGATCGAGGCGCAGACCTCGGAGACGTTCGACCCGAGCCAATACACCGATACGGTCGCGGCGCGCATCGAGGCCGCGATCCAGAAGAAGATCGAGGGCCAGGACATCGCGATGTCGGAGGCGCCGGAGCAGGGCGCGCAGGTCATCGACCTCATGGAAGCGCTGCGCGCATCGCTCGAGCGCAAGGGCGCGAAGCCTGCCCCGGCAATCGGTAAGCCGGGGCCTGCCCCGGCAATCGGTAAGCCGGGGCCTGCCAAGCCGGCGGCGAAGCCGCAGCCCGAGTCGAAGGTGGCCGAGCCCGAGGCGCGCAAGCCCCCGAAGCGGGTGGCCGCGGCGGCGGTGCCGAAGAAGGTTCGCTCCAAGGCGTAGCGCACCTCCGCATCCGGTTCCCCGATGGATTCCTATGGCGTCGCCGACGTCGAGCGGCTGCTCGGCCTTTCCCGCGCGACCGTGCGCGCGCTCGTCGCCGCGGGGTTCGTGAAGCCGGAACGCGGCCCGCGCAACAGCCTGCGCTTTTCCTTCCAGGACCTGATCGCGCTGCGCACGGCGCAGGCGCTCGCGCAGTCGAACGTCCCTCCGCGCCGGATCACGCGCGCGTTGAAGGAGCTGCGGGCCCACCTGCCGTCCGAGATGCCGCTCTCGGGCCTGCGCGTCGGCACCGAGGGCGATCGCGTGGTCGTGCGCGAGGGCGGCGCGCGCTGGCAGGCGGACTCGGGCCAGTACCTGCTGCAGTTCGAGGGCAGCCCCGCCGGCGGCTCGCTCACGGTCATCGAACCGGCGCCGGCTAAACCGGCTCCGGCCCCCGCCCTCGAAGCGAGCAACGACGACGATGAGATCGCCGGGGCACGCGCTGCGGTCGCGGCCGATCCGTCGGATCTCGACGCGTACATCGACCTGGGTCTCGCGCTTCACGAGGCGGGCCGCCTGGAGGAAGCGCGCACGGCCTATGCCGACGCGCTCGAGGCCTGCGGCGCCGACGCGACGCTCCTCTTCAACCTCGGCGTGCTCCTCGAGGACCTGCGCCGCATCGCCGAGGCCATGGACGCCTACCGCGCGGCCGTGCGCATCGATCCGGCCTTCGCCGACGCCCACTACAATCTGGCATTGCTCTGCCGCAAGGCGGGGCGCGAACAGGAAGCCATTCGCCACATGTCGCACTACCGCCGGCTCTCGAAGCCATGAGCGCATCCGGCGATCTCTTCGGCGCGACCGGGGAGGTGAACGTCCCGCTGGCGGAGCGCCTGCGCCCGAAGACCGTGGACGAGGTCGTGGGGCAGCGCCACCTGCTCGGCGAGGGCAAGCCGCTCTGGGTGGCCCTTCGCTCGGGCAAGCCGCACTCGATGATCCTCTGGGGCCCGCCGGGCGTCGGCAAGACCACGCTCGCGCGCCTCATGGCGAACGCGTTCAACGCGGAGTTCATCGCGGTCTCGGCGGTGCTCTCGGGGGTGAAGGAGATCCGCGAGGCGGTCGAGCGCGCGCGCCTCGTGCGCGACCAGTACGGGCGCGCGACGATCCTCTTCGTGGACGAGGTCCATCGCTTCAACAAGTCGCAGCAGGATGCGTTCCTGCCGCACGTGGAGTCCGGCCTCTTCACCTTCATCGGCGCCACGACCGAGAACCCGTCGTTCGAGGTGAACGGCGCGCTCCTCTCGCGCGCGCAGGTCTACGTGCTGGAGAGCCTGTCGGTCGAGGACCTCGACCGCGTGATCGAGCGCGGCTTCGAAGCGGAGGGCATCGACTCGACGGCGGACGCCCGCAAGCGCATCGCGGAATTCGCCGACGGCGACGCGCGGCGCGCGCTGAACCTGGTGGAGCAGGTGGCCCAGGCCGCGCGCGTCGAGGAGAAGCGCGGCGCGGACGTCGATTTCGTGAACGCGGTGGCGCAGCGCGCGGGCCGCCGCTTCGACAAGGGCGGCGAGAATTTCTACGACCAGATCTCGGCGCTGCACAAGAGCGTGCGCGGGAGCGACCCCGATGCCTCGCTCTATTGGCTCGTGCGCATGCTCGACGGCGGCGCCGACCCGCGGTACCTCGCGCGGCGCATGGTGCGCATGGCGAGCGAGGACATCGGGCTCGCCGACCCGCGCGCGCTCGAGGTGGCGATCAACGCGGCCGAGGTGTACGAGCGGCTGGGCTCACCGGAGGGCGAGCTGGCGTTGGCGGAGTGCGTGATCTATCTCGCCGTCGCCGCGAAGTCGAACGCCGTCTACGTCGCGTACAACCAGGCGCGCGCCTTCATCGCGCAGGACGGCACGCGTCCCGTGCCGCTGCACATCCGCAACGCGCCGACCAAGCTCATGAAAAACCTGGGCTACGGCAAGGACTATCGCTACGCCCACGACGAGGACGAGGGCTACGCCGCGGGCGAGAGCTACTTCCCCGACGGGATGGAGCGCCCGTCGTGGTACCAGCCCACCGACCGCGGGCTGGAAGCGAAGATCCGCGAGAAGCTCGAGCACCTGCGCTCGCTCGACGCCAACACGGACCGGAAGCGGCGCGAATGACGGGTTCGTGGTCCAGGCGAATGGCAGCGCTCCTGTGCCTCGGATTGCTCGGCGCGTGCAGCGCCATCCCGCTCTCGACGATCGCCGCCTTCAGCACCTTCCAGGAGTCGGACTTCGCCAAGCTCGACCCGCACGTGCTGCGAGTGCGCATCTCGGTCCCCGCCGGCTATGCGCTCGACATGGAGAGCGTTCGCTTGAAGGTGAGCGTGGGTTCGGGCGGCCAGTCGCGCAGCGAGGGGTTCTCGCTGCGGACCGTCGCCGAGACACACGAGTCGAAGCCGGGGGGCTGGCTCTCGCCGGCGACGCCCGTCATCACGACGACCTGCGCCCTCGCGCAGGCCTCGGAGCCCGCCTTTCGCGAGCTGCAGCGCTTCGTGTCGCGCGGGCGCACCGAAAGCGTCGCGCTCGACGTGTCGCTCTCGCTCAGTGCCGCGCCGGCGGGCGCGACCACGGCCACCGCGTGGGTCGACGTGCTGCTCGAACCGAAGCAGGGCTACGTCACGCTGGTTGACGGCGCGACGCTCCCGCTGAATGCAACCCGGGTCTACGGAAGGAAGGCGGAATAGCCGCTCGCCATCCTTGTTAGCGATTCGTTCGGCCTTCCCTCACGGAGATCCTCGATGCGTCGCATCCTGCTCACTGCCGTCCTCTCCTGGGCCATTCTTTCGCCCGCCGCGGCTGCGTTGAAGGCGGGCGACGTCGCGCCTGATTTCCGCGCGCAGGCGTCGTTCGCGGGCAAGGCGAACGGATATTCGCTGAAGGAGGCGCTCGGCAAGGGACCGGTCGTCGTGTACTTCTATCCCTCCGCGTACACGAGCGGCTGCAATGTCCAGGCGCACGCATTCGCGGAGAGCTATGACGAATTCGCGCGAGCGGGTGCCAGCGTCATCGGGGTGTCGCTCGACAGCATCGAGCGGCTGAACGACTTCTCGAAGGATCCCGAGTACTGCAACAGCCGCTTCCCCGTCGCGTCCGATGCCGGCGGTCGCATCGCGCGGTCCTACCAGCTCGAGGTCGAGGACGGGCAAGCCGGCCTGAAGGACACGCGCGGGGTCGAGATCGGGCACGGCTTCACCGAGCGCACGACCTTCGTCGTCACGCCCGATGGCCGCATCGCCGCCACGATCGGTGGACTGTCGCCGCAGGCCAACGTCGCCAAAGCACTACAGGCGGTCGAGTCGCTGCGCGCGAAGGCGAAGTAGCCGCGGGCTTCTACACCTCGCCGAAGCCGTCGGTGATGAGGCGCGTGACGGCATCGAGCGCCTTCAGCTCGTCCGGTCCCTGCACCTCGATGTAGACCTGCGAGCCCATGCTCGCCGAAAGCATGATCAGCGCGATCAGCTGGCGGCCGTTCGCGCGTCGCCCGTTGACGACGAGCGTCACCGTCGACTGGAAGCGCGAGCACACGGTGACCAGCTTCGCCGCGGCGCGCGAATGAAGGCCGAAGCGGTTCATGACTTTCAGCACCCGGGTTTTCATGCAGACCTCCTTCGTTGCCAGACCAATCTAGCATCGAATGCTGAATTTTCAATGACAACTTCGTGGAGGAATTGCAGAACTGGCGCGCGCGGCAAGGGTCCATGGCGGGCCACGCTAGAATATCCGCCATGCTCGACATCCAGCTCCTCCGCAAGGACCTTCCCGCCGCCATCGCCGGCCTCAAGCGCCGCCCCTTCGATTTCGACGAGGCGGGCTTCCGCTCGCTCGAGGAGGAGCGCCGCAAGCTCCAGTCGCGCACCGAGGAGCTGCAGGCGAAGCGCAACGCGCTCTCGAAGCAGATCGGCATGCTCAAGGGCAAGGGCGAGGATGCATCGGCGGTCATGTCCGAAGTGGGCGGCATCGGCGAGGAGCTGAAGGCCAACGAGGCGGCGCTATCGGCCCTGCAGGACAAGCTCAACGCCTTCCTGCGCGTGATTCCCAACATCCCGCGCGCCGAGGTGCCCGAAGGCAGGTCGTCGGACGACAACGTCGAGGTGCGGCGGTGGGGCGAGCCGCGCAAGTTCGACTTCCCCGTGAAGGACCACGTCGACATCGGCGAGGGCCTGGGCGGCCTCGATTTCGACACCGCGGCGAAGCTCTCGGGCGCGCGCTTCTCGGTGCTCAAGGGCGAGCTCGCGCGCATGCATCGGGCACTCGCGCAGCTCATGCTCGACGTGCACACGCGCGAGCACGGCTACACCGAGGTGTACGTGCCGTACATGGTGACGGGTGCGTGCGCCGACGGCGTCTCGAGCCTCGCCAAGTTCCACGAGGACCTCTTCAAGATCGAGGGGCGGGACCTGTACCTGATTCCCACGGCCGAGTATCCCGTCACCAACTTCGTGCGCGAGGAGATCCTCGACGCCGCGAAGCTTCCGCTCAAGTTCGCGTGCCACAGCCCGTGCTTCCGCTCGGAGGCCGGCAGCTACGGCAAGGACACGCGCGGCATGATCCGCCAGCACCAGTTCGACAAGGTCGAGATCGTGCAGGTGGTGCGGCCCGAGCAGTCGGCCGAGGCGCACGAGCAGCTCACGAAGAATGCCGAGACGATCCTGCAGCGGCTGAAGCTGCCGTACCGCACCATGCTGCTCTGCACCGGCGACATGGGCTTCTCGAGCGCGAAGACGTACGACCTCGAGGTCTGGCTGCCCGCGCAGAACGCGTACCGCGAGATCTCGTCGTGCTCCAACTTCGAGGCCTTCCAGGCGCGGCGCATGCAGGCGCGCTATCGCAACGACAAGAAGGTCGAGCCCGTGCACACGTTGAACGGCTCGGGCCTCGCCATCGGGCGCACGCTGGTCGCGATCCTCGAGAACTACCAGAACGCCGACGGCTCCGTCACCGTCCCCGAGGCCCTGCGGCCTTACATGGGCGGCACCGACGTCCTGCGCAAAACCGGTTGAAGCACACGAAAATCGTCCTCGTCCGCCACGGCGAGACGCGGTGGAACGTCGAGCAGAGGATCCAGGGCCAGGGCGACAGCCCGCTCACCGAAGCCGGCATCGAGCAGGCCCGCGCGATCGGGCGGCGCCTCGCGCGCGAGCATTTCGACCGCCTCATCGCGAGCGACCTCGGGCGCGCGATGCAGACCGCGCGCGAGATCGGCGCGCTCACGCGCCATGACGTCGTGCCCGATGCGCGCTTGCGCGAGCGCCATTTCGGCGCCGGCGAGGGCATGACCTATGGCGAGATCGACGAGCGCTTCCCGGGCGCGTTCTCGCGCGTGCGCGAAGTCGATCCCGACTTCGCGATCCCCGGCGGCGAGAGCCGGCGCCAGTTCCACACACGCGTCGTGGCGGGACTCGAAGCGCTCGCCGAGGAGCATCGCGGCGAAGCCCTCGTGGTCGTGACGCACGGCGGCGTCCTCGCCACGCTCTACCGCCACGTGCACGGCATCGACCTCGCCGTGCCCCATTCGGTGCCGATCCTCAACGCCTCGTACAACGCGCTCACCCACGACGGCATGGCCTTCCGCATCGACGCGTGGGCCGACATCGATCACTTGCCCGGCGGCAGCGCCTTCGAGGAGAACTGACCCGTCACGCGCGCCGTGTCGAGCGGCTGGTCGGGCGGGATGGTGGGCATGAGGGGCGTGTCGCGCGGCTCCATGCGCACGAGCACGTCGTAGTAATTCCGGATGTTGTCCACGAACTGGATCGCCTCGAATCCGCGCGCGTAGCCCTGCTTGAGCGTGGTGAAGACGTCGGGCTCGGCGAGCTGGTTCAGCACCTGGCGCACGTCCTGCCACTTGTCGGGATTCAGCTTGTTGCGCTGCGCGAGCACGCGGGCGTCCTCGAGGTGGCCCAGGCCGATGTTGTAGGCGGCGAGCGCGAGGAAGGTGCGGTCGGGCTCCTCGATGCGCGGCGCGAGCGACTCGCGCACGAGCGCGAAGTACTTGGCGCCGCCCAGGATGCTGTCGCGCGCGTCGAGGCGGTTCTTCACTTGCAGGCGATCCGCCGTGTCGTCGGTGAGCATCATGAGCCCGCGCACGCCCGTGGGCGAGGTGGCCTCCGGGTCCCAGTGCGATTCCTGGTAGCCGATCGCCGCCAGCAGCCGCCAGTCGATGCCGCTCGCGGTCTCCGCTTCCTGGAAGAAGGGCTTCAGCTTCGGCAGCACCGCCGGGATCTTGTCGAGCAGCGCGCCCGAGTCGATGGAGTTCATGCGCAGCGCATGCCCGTAGTAGCGATCGACGAGTCGCTTCAACGTCCCGTCCTTGCGGATGCGCTCGAAGAAGGGCTTGGCCGCTTCCATGATCGGCTTCTTGTCGAGCGTCGCGACGAGCCACGCGTAGTCGACCGGCTTGCCCACGTTGAACGCCACGTCGATCTGCGGATAGAAGCGGCGCGCGAGCGTGAAGCGCGTCGACTCGACCAGCGCGTAATCGAGGCGCCCCTGCGCCACCTCGTCGAGGAGCTCCAGGGTCGAGGTGCCCGGCGGCATGCGCACCAACGGCACCGAGGAGATCTTCGGCTCCTCCGAAAGCATGTATTCGCCCACGGATTCCTCGACGACGCCGACGCGCTGGCCCGCGATGTCGGCGAAGGACTTGGGCTTCGCATCGCCGAGGCGGCCCACGACCTGGTGTTGCGTCGTGAGGTACGACGGCCCCCACGCGAGCCCGCCGGGGAAATCGAAATGCCGCGCCAGGGCGGCCGCGGCCATGTGGGCGCGCCCCTCGCGCAGCATGGCGTCGATTTGCGCGGGGTTCTCCACGAGCTGGAACACCGGCCGCACCTTCAGCTCGCGCGCGAAAAGGGTCACCAGGTCGAACTCGAAGCCGGAGGGCAGCCCCTGTGCATCCTCGAAGTAGGTCGAGGGGCCGTTCACGGTGAGCACGACGAGCTCGCCGGATTGGGCCATGGGCGCCACCGGCTTCGGGGCCTGGGTGCAGCTCGCCGCCAGCAGCACGGCGAGCGCCAGGACTCGGCGCAACATCATGGGGCGAAGTTTAAGCGATAATGGCAGCCCCAAGCGGAACGCACATGCCCAAAGTCTTCGCCATCGTGCCTGCGGCCGGCCAGGGCACGCGCATGGGGGATGCGGTCCCCAAGCAGTACATTCCCATCGCCGGCAAGCCCATGATGTTCTACTCGCTCGAGGCGCTCGCGGCCGTGGCGCGCATCGACTGCGTCTGCGTCGTGCTCTCGCCCGGCGATCGCCACTGGCAGCGCCAGGACTGGAGCGGCTTGCCCAAGCTCGAGCCGGTGTTCGCGGGCGGCGAGCATCGCGCGCAGACGGTCGCGAATGCGCTGGCGCACCTCGGCGCGCGCGTCGCGAAGGACGACTGGGTGCTCGTGCACGACGCGGCGCGCCCGTGCCTGAGGACCGAGCTGGTCGAGCAGTTCCTGGACGAGATCGGCGACGACCCCGTGGGAGGCCTCCTCGCGATGCCGCTCGCCGATACGCTCAAGCGCGCCGACGACGGCTTGCGCGTGGGCGCGACCGTGCCGCGCCACAACCTCTGGCGCGCGCAGACGCCGCAGATGTTCCGCAACGACCTGCTCGCGCGTGGCCTGGTGGCGCGCACCGACGCGACGGACGAGTCGCAGGCGGTCGAATCGATCGGCTACAGCAGCCCGCGCCTGATCCAGGGCCAGAACACCAACATCAAGGTCACCTTCTCCGAGGACCTCTACCTCGCGGAGATGATCCTCAGGCGCCAGGGCCGCATCGCCGCATGATGCGCATCGGCCAGGGCTTCGACGTCCATGCCCTCGTCGAGGGGCGGCGGCTGGTGATCGGCGGCGTCGAGATCGCGCACGAAAAGGGGCTGCTCGGCCACAGCGATGCGGACGTGCTGCTGCACGCGATCTGCGATGCGCTCCTCGGCGCGGCCGCCCTCGGCGACATCGGCAAGCACTTCCCGGATTCCGATCCGCGCTTCAAGGGCATCGACAGCCGCAACCTGCTGCGGCATTGCGCGAACCTCCTCGCCGAGCGGTGCTTCCGCGTCGTGAACATCGATGCCACCATCATCGCGCAGGCCCCGCGCATGGCGCCCCACATTGCGCGCATGGTGGCCAATATCGCCGCCGATACCGGCGTGGATGCCGCGTGCGTGAACGTGAAGGCGACCACGACCGAGGAGCTCGGTTTCACCGGCCGCGGCGAGGGAATTGCCGCCCAGTCCGTCTGCCTCATCGAGATGGTGGATTACGGGGCGGGCGGCTAGTAGGATCTGCCCCGGTAGCCGGACGCTCCACACACGGGGGACGGGATGGTTTCCGCGACGGAGGGGTTTGGCGGCGATGCGGGGGCCGGCGACGGCCAGCTCTTCGCCGGTGACATCCTCGAGATGCTCCAGCTGCGCGCGAGCGACGCCCTCCCGGCCTGGCTGGGGGCGCAGCTGACGGGACTCTACGGCGCCTCGCGGGCACGCGTGCTGCGCGTCCTGCCGGGCGCGGCGGCCCGCAGCCGCTCCACCCCGCGCCACGCGCTCTTCTCGATGGAGGAGCCGCGCAAGCCCGGCGCCTCGCGCCTCGTCGAGAGCGACTCCGTGCTCGATAGCGTCATCCGCGAGGCGCGCCCCTGGATGCTCGAGCGCGGGAGCGCGGGGACGCGCCTGCTCCTCACGCTCTCGGTCGCCGGCCGCGTGCGCTTCGTGGTGGAGGTCCGCGGCATGTTCGACGAAGGCGACGGCGGGCGCCTCTCCAGCCTCGCCGCCATCGCGACGCGCTACTTCGAGCGCCTGATCGACGCGGAGACCGATCCCCTCACGCAGCTTTTCAACCGCCGCGCCTTCCAGTCGCAGCTCGACTCGAGCCTGAGGCGCGGCATGATGGCCGAGCGCCCGTGGTACTTCGCGGTGCTCGACATCGACCACTTCAAGCGCGTCAACGACGAGTTCGGCCACCTTTACGGCGACGAGATCCTGGTGCGTTTCGCGCGGCTCATGCGCGAGACCTTCCGCGCGACCGACCTCATGTACCGCTTCGGCGGCGAGGAGTTCGTGGTGCTCTACGGCGTCGACCGGGAGGAGGATGGCGAGCGGCCGCTCGAGCGCTTCCGCACGGCCGTCGAGCGCTATCCGTTTCCCGGCGGGCGCGTCACCGTGAGCGCGGGACACGCGCGGATCGCGGAGGCGACGCCGGTCTCGATCCTGATCGATCGCGCCGACGTCGCGCTCTATTTCGCGAAGACCCACGGCCGCAACCAGGTGTGCGGATGGGAGAAGCTGGTCGCGGAAGGGAAGCTCGAAGCGACCTCGCCGCGGCGGGACCTGACCATTTTCGATTGAGCGCCGGCGGCGCCAATCTTCCCTAACGCCTGAACTGCGCCAGCACCGACGAAGTCCAGGTGAGCCGCTCGATGAGCGTGCGCAGGAACTCGCGGTTGAAGCGCAGCTGGCAGCCCTCGGAGAGCGACTCGAGGTGCGTCGCTTGGATCTTGAGGAGCTGCACCTCGGAGACCGAGACGATGGAAGCCGAGCGGCGCGCGCGGTCGCCGGAGAGGTAGGCCATCTCGCCGAAGCAGTCGCCTTCCTTCAGCACGTTCAGCAGCTTGCCGTCCTTCACCACCTTCACCTGCCCCGAGACGATGATGAAGAAGGCCTGCCCGATCTCGCCCTCGAGGAGCAGGTTCTCGTCGCGCCCGTGGCTTTCCCACACGGCGCCGCGCAGCACCTCCCACAGCTCGGCATCGCGGAACTCGCGGAAGAAGGGCAGCGAGCGCAGCTTGTTGAACTTCTCGGTGGACGAGATCTCCTGCGAGTAGCGCTCGAGCTGGGGAAAGGTGTTCGCGAGGTCGCTCGCCATCTCGTACCACGACGCGTAGCGCACCTTCGGGTCCTTGTGCATCGAGCGCTTCACGATCTGCACCAGCCGGTCGGGCAGGTCGGGGCGCAGCGTCTCGATGGGCACCGGGTCCTCGTTCAGGATCTTGTTGATCATCGAGACCGAGTTCTCGGCGCGGAACGGCAGCTTGCCCGTGAGGAGCTCGTACATCACGACGCCGAGCGAATAGATGTCGGACTGCACGCTCGGGCCTTCCTCGTTGATCTGCTCCGGCGACATGTACGCGGGCGAGCCGAGGAAGCCGTCGATCTGAGTGTGCGTCGCATGCGATATCTTCGCGGTGCCGAAGTCGCTGATCTTGATGTCGTCGCGGTCGGAAAGCAGGATGTTGGCGGGCTTGATGTCGCGGTGGATCACGCCGTTCTGGAACGCGTAGTCCAGCGCGCGGCACATCTTGAAGATCACGAGCACGGCTTGGCGCACGGGCAGCAGGTTGGTCTCGCTGCAGAACTTCTTGAGCGACCCGCCCGGCACGTACTCCATCACGATGTAGCGCTGCTCGCCGTCCACCACGGCGTCGTACACGCCCACGATGTTCGGGTGGTTGAGCTTGCCGGCGAGCGACGCCTCGTTGAGGAAGAGCTTCTCGAAGCGCTTGGCCTCTTCGTCGCCCATTTCCACGTCCTTCTTGTGGACCTTCACCGCGACCTTGCGGTCGTTGAAAGGATCCTCGGCGAGATAGACGATGGCGGATGCGCCCTGGCCGAGCTCCGACAGCACGTCGTACTTGCCGATCTTGAAGGGACGCTCGGGAGCCAAGTGGCCTTGTCGCTGTGGGGAGCTTTGGCCGCGAATTTTAACCGATGCGAGCACGCGGCGCGAGGCTCGCGGCGGCGAAAATCAGCGCTGCGACGCGATGATCGAGCGCGCCAGCGCGCGGAAGCCGTCTTTTGTGAACTGCGTCACAGCGACCACGCTCGCGCCGGCCGCGTTCACGTAATTGCGGAACATGGAGCGCTGGTACGCGGGGTCGTAGTGCGCCACGAGCAAGTCGCGCACCAGCGCGTCCCAGTCGCCGCGCGCCAGCGCACCTTTCCAGTGCTCGATGCGTTCCGCGCCATGCAGCGGCTTCAGGCACTCGAGCTTCTCGACGAGAAGGGCGGGCCGCTCCTCGAAGTGCGCGTAGTCCTCGCGCAGCAGCCGTACGCGCGTGGCCTCGTCGGCCTCGAGGCGCAGGCACGCCGAGGCGCGCATGCGCTCGATGAGCTCGCCGGGCACGCGCAGGTCGCCCACCTTGCGGCTTTCCGATTCGACATAGACGGCGCGCGCGCGATCGAATCCGGAGAGCGCGGTCCAGATCGCCGTCTCGAAGGACTTCTGCGAGGGCTGCGGCGCGTCCGGGCGCTCGCCCAGCACGCTGCCGCGATGGGCGGCGAGCTTCTCGAGGTCCAGCACCTGCGCGCCCTCGGCGTCGAGCGCTTCGAGGAGCCGGCTCTTGCCGGAGCCCGTGGCGCCGCACACGACCTCGAAGGTGAACTGGGCGGGCAGGGTCTCCAGGTCCGCCACGACCTGCTTGCGGAACGCCTTGTAGCCGCCCTCGAGCCGCACCGCGTCCCAGCCGACCTGGCGCAGCACGTGCACGAGCGACCCCGAGCGCCCGCCGCCGCGCCAGCAGTAGACGAGCGGGCGCCAGTCCTTCGGCATGGCCGCGAAGCGCTCCTCGATGTGGCGCGCGATGTTGCGCGCGGCGAGCGGCGCACCCACGCGTTTCGCCTCGAAGGCCGAGTGCTGCTTGTAGATCGTGCCCACGTGCGCGCGCTCGCCGTCGTCGAGCGTGGGCGCGTTCACCGCATCCGGCAGGTGGTCCTCGGCGTATTCGGACGGGCTGCGCGCGTCGATGATGGCGTCGAAGGCGCGCAGCTCCGCGAGCGCGAGCGGAGTCGCGACCGTGCGGTCGGGGCGCTCGCGCACGAACGGCAGCTCGGTCACGGCTTCTTCTTTTTCGCGAGCAGCGGCTCGAGGGTCGGCCAGACGTTGTCGACGATCCTCGGCTGCACCTGCGCGGTGGGATGCAGCTGGTCGGCCTGGAACATCTCGGGCTTGTCGATGCCCTCGAGCAGGAAGGGCACGAGGGGCACCTTCTCGCGGCGGGCGACATCGGCATAGACGCCCCGGAACTCGGCTGCGTAATCGATGCCATAATTCGGGGGAATCATGATGCCCACGAGCACCGGCTGCGCATGGTGAGCGCGCGCGAGGCGGATCATCTGCTCGAGGTTGGAGCGGATGCCCGCGATCGGTTGCCCGCGCAGCGCATCGTTGGCACCGAGCTCGATCGCGACGATCGAGGGATGGTGGCGCTCCAGGTCCCCCGGCAGGCGGCGCAATCCCCCCGCCGTCGTTTCCCCGGATACGCTCGCATTGACGACCTGCCACGCGAGCCCCTTGTGGCCGATGCGCTCGGCGAGGAGCTGCACCCAGCCTTGCCGGGGATTGATGCCATAGGCGGCCGAGAGGCTGTCGCCGAAGACCAGCAGGGTGGACGAGGCCGCGGCCGGGTGCGCGGCCGCGAGCAGCAGGCCCGCGAGGGCCGCGCGAAGGAAGGCGAACAGGCGTGAGCGCATTGCGGAAGGAAGGCGGAAGCGGGCCGCGCAGCGATGCGGCCACCGATACGCCCATTGTAAGGGCGCAGGCGCTCTCGAAGGTCGTGGCGACGCCCGACCACACGCTCACGATCCTGCACGACGTCGACTTCGACATTCGCGCGGGCGAGGCCGTCGCCATCGTCGGCGCCTCGGGCTCCGGCAAGTCGACTCTGCTGGGGCTCCTCGCGGGCCTCGACGTGCCGTCCTCGGGCCGGGTATGGATCGGCGGCGAGGACCTCTTCGTGCTCGACGAGGACGGGCGCGCGCAGCTGCGCGGGCGCATGGTGGGCTTCGTGTTCCAGTCGTTCCAGCTCCTGCCCGCGCTCACCGCGATCGAGAACGTGATGCTGCCGCTGGAGCTCGCGGGCGGCGCCGATGCGGCGCCCCGCGCGCGCCAGGTGCTGGAGCGCGTGGGCCTGGGCGAGCGCCTCGGCCATTACCCGCGCCAGCTCTCGGGCGGTGAGCAGCAACGCGTCGCCGTCGCGCGCGCCTTCGTGACCGAGCCGCGCCTGCTCTTCGCCGACGAGCCGACGGGCAACCTCGACTCCGCGACCGGCGAGCACATCATCGACCTGCTGTTCGAGATGAACCGCGAGCGCGGCACCACGCTCGTGCTGGTCACGCACGATGCGGACCTCGCGAAGCGCTGCGACCGCCGCTTGCACATCGCGGCGGGTGCGATCACGCATGAGGACTGAGAAGCCTGTCGCCGGGGCGACCATTTCGCTCGCCATGAAGATGCTGCGCCGCAACTGGAGCGCGGGCGAGCTGCGCGTGCTGTTGCTGGCGCTCTTCATCGCGGTGGCGAGCGTGACCACGGTGGGTTTCTTCGCGGACCGCGTGCAGTCGGCGCTCGACCGGCAGGCCAACGAGCTGCTGGGCGGCGACCTCGTCTTCATCGCGGACCATCCGGTTCCCGCCGCGGTGCTCGACGCGGCGCATGCACAGCACCTCACGACCGCCCGGACGCAGACCTTCCCCAGCATGGTCTCGGCCGCGGGCGGCGTGGGCCTCGCCGACATCAAGGCCGTCACGGCACGCTATCCGTTGCGCGGCCGGCTGCGCGTGCAGCCCGCGCTCGGTGCGCCGGAGGAGGAGGTGCAGGGCGGCCCCGCGCCGGGCACGGTGTGGATCGCCAACACGCTTGCCGCGCGGCTCGGTCTCAAGGTGGGCGATACCCTCAAGGTCGGCCGCGCGCCGCTCACGGTCGCGCAGATCATCACGCGCGAGCCCGACAGCGTGCTCGACTACTTCGGCATCGCGCCGCGCGTGCTGATGAGCGACGCGAACCTCGCGGCGACGGGGCTCGTGCAGCTGGGAAGCCGCATCAGCTACCGCCTGCTCGTCGCGGGCGAGGACAAGGCGGTCGAGCGGTTCCGCGAGCAGGTGGCGCCGAAGGTCGGGCGCGGCGAGCGCCTGGAGGGGGTGCGCGATTCGCGCAGCGAGGTGCGCATCGCCCTCGAGCGCTCGCAGCGCTTCCTCGGCCTGGCTTCGCTGCTCTCGGTGGTCCTCGCATCGGTCGCGGTCGCGCTCGCCGCGCGCCGCTTCGCCGACCGCCAGCTCGAGGCGGCCGCCATGATGCGCTGCCTCGGTGCCACGCAGGCGCGGCTCTTCGCGCTGCACGCGTGGCAGTTCGTGGCGCTCGGCCTCGTCGCCTGCGCGCTCGGGACGGGCGCGGGCTACGGCGCGCAGGCGATCCTCGCCCGCTGGCTCGGCTCGTTCTTCACGGTCGCGCTGCCGCTGCCGGGTGCCATGCCCGCGGTGCGTGGTGCGGTGATCGGATTCGTCCTGCTGCTCGGCTTCACGTTGCCGCCGCTCTTGCGCTTGCGCAATGTCTCGACCTTGCGCGTGCTGCGGCGCGATCTCGCGGTGGCCGAGCCGTTCACGCTCGCGGCTTTCGCGCTGGGGCTTGCCGCGCTCTCGGCGCTGATCGTGTGGCAGGCCGGCGACCTCAAGATGGGCTCGATCGCGCTCGGCGGCTTCGCGGCGGCGCTCGCGGCGGCGGCTCTCGTGGGCTACGCGCTCATCCGTTTCGTCTCGCGCGCGCGAGGCGCGGCTTCGGGGCCATGGCGCTACGGGCTCGCGAACCTGCGCCGGCGCACGGGGGCGAGCCTCGTGCAGATCATGGCGCTGGGCCTGGGCCTCATGGCGATGCTGATGCTCACGCTGGTCCGCACCGAGCTCATCGCGAAGTGGCAGGAGTCGATGCCGCCCGACATGCCGAACCGCTTCGCGATCAACATCCAGACCGATCAGTTGGCGGAGGTGCAGCAGCTCTTCGGGGCCGAGCACCTCGCCACGCCCGATCTCTATCCGATGGTGCGCGGGCGGCTCGCGGCGATCGGCGATCGCCCGGTGTCGCAGGCGACCTTCGAGGACGAGCGCGCGAAGCGGCTGGTGGAGCGCGAGTTCAACCTCTCGTGGACCGATCGCCTGCGTGCCGACAACAAGGTGGTCGCGGGGCGCTTCTGGCAGCCCGGGACCGCGGAGCGCGAGTTCTCGGTGGAAGAGGGCATCGCGAAGACGCTCGGCATCGAGCTTGGCGATGCGCTCACCTTCGACGTGGCGGGCTCGCGCTTCACCGCGAAGGTCACGAGCGTGCGCAAGGTGGACTGGGATTCGTTCAAGCCGAACTTCTTCGTGATCGCGAGCCCGCCGCTGCTGCGCGAGTATCCGGCGAGCTGGATCACGAGCTTCTACCTGCCGCAGGGGCGCGAGGACGTGGTGACGCGGCTCGTGCAACGCGTGCCGAACGTGTCCGTGATCGACCTCACCGCGATGATGCAGCAGTTCGAGCGGATCACCGACCAGGTCTCGCGCGCGGTGGAGTTCGTGTTCCTGTTCGCGATGGCCGCGGGGGTGGTCGTGCTCTTCGCGGCGATCACCTCGACCCAAGATGAGCGCGTATTCGAGGCGGCGATCCTGCGCACGGTGGGCGCCAGCCGGCGGCAGGTGGCGATCCTGCAGCTCGCCGAGTTCCTCACCATCGGCCTGCTCGCGGGAACGATCGCGTCGATCGGCGCCGTGGCGCTGGCGATGGTGCTCTCCGACCGCGTCTTCCAGGTGCCGTATGAATTCCACGCGACTCTGCCCATCGTCGGCCTCCTCGTCGGCGGCCTCGGCGTCGCGCTCTTCGGCCTCCTCGGCACGCGCCGCGCGGTCTCTTCGCCGCCGCTGCAGACCATCCGCGCGGTGAATTAGGGTCTGGCCCCCATTACCCGCGATCGTCGGGATGCTTCGCGATGTAGCGCGAGATGCGCGGCGGCTCGGTGCCGAGGTGGAAGGCGTAGCGCATCTCCTGCAGGCGCTCGTCCTGCGCGGTGAAGCGGTCGAAGCGCCGCAGGTAGTCGGCCCACGAGTCGCACGCGAAGTACTCGAGGAAGCGGCCCGGCACGGCCACGTCCTCGAACAGGCCCCACGACACCGCGCCCTGGCGCAAGCGTGCGCTGCGGCTCTCCGCCATGATCGAGACGAATTCCGGGGCGCGCGCAGGATCGATCACGTACTCGAGCGTGATCATGACGGGACCGTCGTGCGGGGAGATGTCCCTCGCGGGGACCGGTTCGGGGAACGGGTGCGTCGGCGTCAGGTCCTCGGACCCCTCGAGCGTGCGGCGATACGTGAACCCCAGGCCGATGAGGAGCGTGCCCGCGCAGATCCCGAGGCTCACCGGCACGCTCGTCATCGACGCGACCTTGCCCCAGATGAAGGCGCCGATCGCGGTGCCGCCCATGATCGACATCTGGTAGATCGCCATGCCGCGCGCGCGGATCCAGTCCGGCAGCGCGAGCTGCGCCGCGATGGTCACCGAATTGCCGACCATGATCCACGAGGCGCCCGCGACCACCATGGCCACGGCGGCGATCGCTTCGTGCGGCGCCACCGCCACGACCCCGATGGCGAGGGCCATGTTCACGGTGCCGAAGAGGGCGAGCTCGTCGCGATTCCACCGCACGCGCAGCCGCTGCAGCTGCGTCGCCACCGTGATCGCGCCCACCCCGAGGCAGGACAGCAGCACGGTATAGGTCCCGGCGCCGCCCGTCGGCCCCGCGAACGATTTCGCGACCAGGGGCAGCAGCGCGAAGATCGAGGTCGCGTGCAGGAAGAAGACCGACGTGCGCGTGATCGCATCGCGCATGCGTTGCGACTCGCGCACGTACTGCCAGCCCAGCCGCATCGCGCCGATGAAGCGCTCGCCCGGCAGCACCGAAGGCTTGCTCACGCGCTTCCAGCGGAAGATGGCGATGGCGGCGACCACCGACATCACGAAGTTGAGCGCGAAGACGTACTTGCTGCCGACGCTCGAGATCACGAGGCCGGCGACGAGCGGACCCGCCACGCGCGAGAAGTTCACCGCCACCGCGTTCAGCGCGAGCGCGGGAGACAGCTGCTCGCGCGTCACGAGCTCGGGAATGATCGCCGCGTACACGGGCCAGCGCATCGCGAGCCCGATCCCGTTCATGAAGACCAGCATCAGCAGGATGATCGGGCGCAGCGCGCCCGCCGCGGCCACGAGATAGATCAGCAGCGCCACGCACGCGAGCCACACCTGGCACGCCATGAAGTACTTGCGGCGATCCACGATGTCGGCGGCGGCGCCGCTCGGAAGCCCCAGCAGGAAGACGGGCAGCGAAGACGCCGTCTGCACCAGCGCGATGAGCGTCGGCGAGCTGGTGAGCCCCGTCATCACCCACGCCGCGGCGACGTCGTTCATCCACATCGACACGTTCGAGCCGACCCACACGAGCCAGAGCACGCGGAACGTGCGATCGCCGAGCGGCGCCCAGGCGGAGTCGCCGCCGGGCGGGACCTGGTCGGGCGGTTGCTGCGACGGAGCGGGAGTGGGAATCTGTTCTGCCATCTGTCGCCGGAGGTTACAGCATTCGCCCCGCGCTCCCGTGTGCGACACTACGCGCGATGCCGAGCAGCACCCGCTTCCACGCCAACCCGTACCTCCTCCTCGCCTCGACGGCGTTCTTCTGGTCGGTCAACTGGGTGACCGGCCGCGCGATCACGGGCCACGTCTCGCCGGTCATGCTCGCCTACCTGCGCTGGGTCGTGGCGCTCGCGGTGATGATCCCGTGGGCGTGGCGCGAGGTGCGCGCGCATCGCGCCGCGATCCGCAAGCATTGGCGCTCGATCGTGTGGCTTGGGTTCTGGGGCATGGGCGTGCAGAACGCCTTCACCTACGTGGGCCTGCAATACACGACGGCGACCAATGGCGTGATCCTCAACAGCTCCATCCCGGTGATGATCGTGGTCCTGGCGTGGCTGCTCTACCGCGAGACGATCACGCGCTGGCAGGCGCTCGGCGTGGCGATCTCCCTCGCGGGCATCCTCGCCATCATCACGCGCGGCGACGTCTCGGCCCTCGCGCGCCTCTCGCTCAACAAGGGCGACCTCATCGTGCTCGTCGGCATGGCGTTCTGGGCGGCGTACACCGTTTTCCTGCGCGCGAAGCCGCCGGGCATTCCGCCGCTGGCGCTCCTCACGAGCTGCGGCTGCATAGGCTTCGTGCTCCTCACGCCGCTCGCGGCGACGGAGATGCTTTTCATGGGCGGCCACGTCGAGTTCACGCTCGCCACCGTCGCCGCCATTCTCTACATCGGCACGTTCCCGTCCTTCATCGCGTACGTCTTCTGGAACCGGGGCGTCGCGGAAGTCGGGCCGCAGGTCGCGGGCGTCTTCATGCACCTGATGCCCGCGTTCGGTGTGGTGCTGGCGTGGCTCTTCCTGGGCGAACGGCTGTATCTTTTCCACTGGACGGGCATCGCGCTGATCCTCGGGGGCATCGCGCTCGCGACCCGCGGCGAGCGGCGCGGCGTGCCCGAACCCATCCCGGAGTGAGCATGGAACTGATTCTCTGGCGCCACGCGGAGGCCGAAGACCGCGCGAAGGACAGCGATGCGGACGCCGCGCGCGAGCTCACGAAGCGGGGGCGCAAGCAGGCCGAGCGCATGGCCGCCTGGCTGGCGCCGCGGCTCGACAAGTCGTGCCGCATCCTGGTGAGTCCCGCGAAACGCACGTTGCAGACCCTCGAGCCGCTCGGGCGCGAATTCGAGGAGAGCGAAGCCGTCGGCCTCTCCGCGACGGCGCGCACGGTGCTGCAGGCGGCTCACTGGCCCGATGCCGAAGGCAGCGTGCTCGTCGTCGGGCACCAACCCACGCTCGGCAACGTCGCTGCGCGCCTGCTCGACGGCCACGAGGCCGACGTGTCCATCCGCAAGGGGGCGGTGTGGTGGTTCGTCACGCGCGATCGCGACGGCCAGCGCGAGACCGTGCTGCGCGCGGTGATCGATCCCGAAACGCTCGGCGCCCCTTGACCGGGGACGCCGTCGGATTTCATCGGCCGAAAGCGGACTGCGTCCCCGGTTTCGCGATCCGCAGCAGCAGTCCCATCAGCGCCCAGAACACGAGCGAGTTCGGGCGGTAGAAGAAGTCATCGGTCATGTTCTTCGCGAGGAAGGCCGCGAGGATGGCGAGCCCCGCGATGCCGGCGGGCGCGGTCGAAGCGACGCGCGCCGCGCGCGCGAATTCCAGCGCGATCGCCGCGAGGAGCGCCACGAACACGACCGCACCTGCCAGGCCGAGCTGGAGCGCCACGTCGAGCGCGATGTTGTGCGCATGGCGGAAATCCTGCTCGGCGCCGCGGGCGCGCGTCGCCTGTACGATCTGGTCGGCCACGATGCCGCGACCGAAGCCGTGCCCGAACCAGGGTCGCTCGGCGATCGCCTTCACCGCGGTGGACCAGATGCCCGGTCGCTGGTCGAGCGCGAGGGCCGCAAGCGGCCCCGTGCCCTGCGGGTAGTGACGCTGCGCCTTGAACTCCGCGGTGACCGCGACGAGGAGCGCGATGACGGCAAGGCCGAGGAGGAACGCCACGCGCATGCCGGCCGGAAGCGCTGCGGGCCTGGCGAGCCGGCGATAGGCCGTGAACGCTACCAGCGTTCCCACGCCGAGCGCGATCCACAGCATGCGGTTCTCGCTCGCGAGCCCGCCCGCGAGAAGTCCCGCGGCCACGAGCGCGAGCGCCGTGCGGCCGGCGCCGAAGCCCACGGGCCGCGGCCATGCGACGAGGATGAGCAGCGGGGCCGCGAGCACGAGGTGCGTCGAGTAATAGCCCACCACGGCCGCATAGCGCGGCGCGTAGTAGAGGCCGGGAAAGAACACGCGGATCCACTCGAAGAGCGCGAGGAGGAGCGCGCCCACGAGCACGGCAGCGATGGCGCGATGCGCGTCGCGCGGCGTGCGCGTGCCGCCGTAGAACACCGCGAAGGCGAGCATTCCATAGCCGATCTCGGGCTTGAGCTCGCCCAGCGAGTAGCGCGCGTTGTCGCTCCAGGCGAGGGATGCGGCGCAGAGCACGATCCACGCGGCGCCCGCGATCGCGATGGAGCGCGGCAGTGGAGGCGGCTGCGCGATGCGGCGCCGGGCCATGGCCAGGACCAGCGCGAGAAGCGCCAGCGTGAGCGTCGTCGCGCGCGAGCCGGCCGAAGCGGGGAAGGGCGCCACGAACATGAACGCCATCGCCGCCGCGGCGTAGAGCCGAAGCGTGAGGTCGCGCGATGTGTCCTGGGTTTCGATCTTGGCCGGGCGGTCGCCGGAGCCCCGGCGGGTGGCCCCGATTCTAAGGCAGAATGAAAGCCTGCGAACCCCCGAAGGCGCACGCATGAGGCTTTCCGACGAGCAGCTCGCCCGCTTCGACCGCGACGGCTATCTCTTCTTCCCGTCGCTCTTCACACCCGCGGAAGTCAAGGCACTCACCGACGAGGTGCCTCGCCTCTACGCCATGCGCCGTCCGGAGAACGTGCGCGAGAAGGGGAGCGACGCCGTGCGCACGAACTTCGCGGCGCACCTGTACAGCGAGCCCTTCGCCCGGCTCGCGCGCCACCCGCGCATGATCGAGCCCGTCGTGCAAATCTTCGACGAGGCGGTGTACATGCACCAGTTCAAGATCAACGGCAAGATGGCCTTCGACGGCGACGTCTGGCAATGGCACCAGGATTACGGCACGTGGGTGAACGACGACCTGATGCCCGAGGCGCGCGCGATGAACGTCGCGATCTTCCTCGACGAGGTGAACGAGTTCAACGGCCCGCTCATGCTTTCCAGCACATTGGGATCCTAAGCTTAGAATTCCACGTGGACAAGTTGTCG
>JADMIO011486922.1_pt1 | contig 50588 bp, 41 predicted proteins | sample 8958161 | NCBI WGS metagenome assembly JADMIO01 (sample SAMN16585339, study PRJNA669376) | soil metagenome | isolation source: Crop rotation soil | place: USA: Cullars Rotation, Alabama | collected 2011 | reverse complement strand
GCTTCAGCACACGCGCGTCGCTGGGTGACTTCATCTGGAATGATGTCAATCAGAATGGGGTACAGGATGCGGGCGAGAGTGGCATCAATGGGGTGACGGTCAGCCTGTACGACAGCAGCGGTACCACTCTGGTCATGGCCACGACGACGACCACGGTTGGCGGTATCCAAGGTTCATATCACTTTGATAACTTGATGCCGAATACGACCTACGTGATCCAGCTGGATAACCCGGCCGATTATGCTGTGGGTGGCCCACTGGCAAACGTCATTCTGACTAATAAGGATTTGGGTGGCGACGACGCGAAGGACTCGGACGCTACACTTGTGAGTAATGTGCCAACTATCAGCGCGGTCACCGGGGCCGATCTGAGTGATACGACTACCTATGACTTTGGGTTTTACCAGCCGGTGAGTATCGGCAACCAGGTTTGGTATGATACCAACAACAGCGGCGTGCTAGATAGTGGTGAAGTAGGTGTAGATAATGTGCGCGTCGAACTATTCCTGGACGCCAACAATGATGGCGTGCTGACTGGCTCAGAGCAAACCCCTATCGCTGTGCAGGCCACAAGCAGCGGTGGCTACTACCTGTTCACCCAGACAACCGACAGCGCTGGAGTGGGCACGGGCATGGTGCTGGTTCCCGGCCAATATCTGGTTGGCATTGCGGCGTCCAACTTCACGATGGGTGGGGTGCTGGCAGACAGCCTGAGCAGCAGCAGCACCATCTCCAACGCTGGCGTGGTTAGCGACGCTACTGTGGCGGCTACCACTGATACGAATGGGGATGACTCTGACGACGGCGTGAGCCAGTCGATTGGCTTCTACACCGGCGGCGTGCTCAGCGGCCCGCTAGTCGTGACCAACGGGGTTGAGCCCGGCGGTACAACTCCTGGCCACTTCAATACCGTTGATGGCACGGTAAGCGGAGCCACCATCCCGAATGCTAACGTCAATCGCACAGTCGATTTCGGCTTCTATCGTCAGACGCTTGGGAATCTGCTGTTCGTCGACGCCAACAATAACAGCCTGTATGATGCTGGCGTTGACACGCCACTGGTAGGCGCGACGGTCAAGTTGTTTGCCCAGGATGGCATCACCGAGATTCCAATTGGCCCGGATGGCATCTTGGGCACCGCCGATGATGCGCTGGGTGGTGTGATTACTGGTGCGGCCGGCACCTATCTGTTTAGCGGCTTGCCAGAAGGTGACTATCGTGTACAGGCCACACCGCCAATCGGTTACAACAGCAGCGCTGATGTGAGCACCACAGCCAACCCGAATAACAACGATGACAACGATGACAACGGTGTGGGTGGTGCGACCGGCACCATATTGACCGCGCCGATCACGCTGACGCCGGGTAGCACCAGTCCCACCCACCCGAACAACAGTGTCACTCCTTCGACGGGTACAACGGCAAATGGGACGCTGGACTTTGGCTTCTACACCTTGAGTCTCGGCAACCAGATTTGGGATGATGTAAATAATAATGGGCGGAAGGATGCGAGCGAAAGTGGTATCGATGGTGTGTCAGTCAATCTGTATCGGGACGCCGACGCTAGCGGTACACTAAACACAGGCGACACACTAATTGCGACCCAGATCACCTCGAATGATGGGCACTACCTGTTCAGTGGCCTGGTACCAGCGACCTACTTCGTCCAGCTTGATCCGAGTAACTTCCAGATTGGTGGGACGCTGGTGGCATTCGTCAGCAGCAGCGGCACGAACGGCGCGGTGACAGGCCCGTATGAGCCCGGTGTCAGCGGGACGACCGATAACGACGACAATGGGACGGTGGGTACGGGTGGGCTAGCAACCGCCGGGGTGACGGGTGGCATTGTTAGCGGTCCAATTGCACTGGCGGCAGGGACGCAGCCAACGACCGAGACCGATCTGGGTATGCCAATCGGTGTGACCGATCTGTCCCCCAATGCTAACAGTAATCTGACAATCGATTTCGGCGTATTCCAACCCGCCGCTCTAGGCGACTTTGTCTGGTTTGATACGAACAAGAATGGCGTGCAGGATGGCGGCGAAACGGGCGTGGATGGCGTACAGGTCAGCCTATACACTTCTAATGGCAAGGATGGAATCGCCGGGAACGCTGATGATACGCTGCCGGTCGCACAGATGATGACGACGACGGCCGGCGGCATCGCAGGCTTTTATCACTTTGACAACTTGATACCGAATATACTCTACACTGTGGCACTCGATCGCGCGAGCGACTTTGCGGCAGGTGGACCGCTGGCCGGTTACACCCTCACCAGCCAGGATGCCGGTGGTGATGATGCAACCGACTCGGACGCAGCATTGGTGGCGGGCGTGCCCACAATCAGCGCGCTGACAGGCGTGCCGACTAGCGATATACCAACCTATGATTTCGGCTTCAACACTAGTGCATCGCTAGGCGACTATCTCTGGCTAGATGCCAATAACAACGGTGTACAGGATGCAGGCGAGACCGGTATCAACAGTGTGACGGTCAACCTGTATGACAGTACCGGCGCGACCCTGCTTGCGACGACCACGACCACCACTCAGGGCGGGGTCGCTGGTTACTATCACTTCGCGAATCTTATTCCCAATACAGCTTATGTGATCAAGTTGGATAACCCGGCCGACTTCACCGGCAGCGGATCACTCACGAACACTCAGCTCAGCCCATCACATACGGGCGGCAATATCGCCATCGATTCGGATGCCATGCTGGTGGCAGGCGTCCCAACTATCAGCGCGACGACGAGTGGGCCGGGCTCGGACACGCCGACCTACGATGTTGGCGTCTACCGACCTTCGGCAGCGCTGGGCGATTACGTCTGGAATGACGCCAACAAGAATGGCGTGCAGGATGTAACTGAGAGCGGCATCAATGGGGTAACGGTCAGCCTGTACGACAGCACCGGTACGACCTTGCTCGCGACCACTACCACAGCAACCAAAGGCAGCACAGCTGGTTATTACCACTTTGATAATCTGATGCCGAATACCACGTACGTGATCAAGCTGAATAACCCGGCGGATTTTGCTGCTGGTGGTCCGCTCGTCAACTTCATGCTTAGCCCCGCAAACCAGGGTGGAAACCCAGCCAGCGACTCGAATGCGACCACGGTGGGCGGTTATCCTACCATCTCTAGTGCGACAACGGGGGCTGATCTGAGCGACACATCAACCTACGACATTGGCTTATACCAGCCGCTCAGCCTGGGCAACCTCGTGTGGAATGATCGGAACAACAATGGATTGAAGGAGGCCAGCGAAAGCGGAATCAATGGTGTGTCGGTCAATCTGTATCAGGACGCGAATGGTAACGGTGTGCTGGATGCAGGCGACTCCTTGATAGGCCACCAGACGACCTCAAACGGTGGTTATTATCGGTTCACCGATCTGGGCCAAGGTAGCTATCTGGTGCAGCTGGATGCCAGCAACTTTACGGCGGGCAGCTCGCTAGCGGGCTTCACCAGTAGCACCGGTGTGGTTGCCGCAGCGACTGGGCCGTATGAGCCCGGCGCGACCAGCTCTGTCGATAACGATGACAATGGCACGGCCAGTGCGGGTGGTGTCGTCAGCGGCCCGATCAGGCTGATAGCTGGCGCACAGCCCACGCACGAACCTGACATCACGCTGCCGACGGGTGTGACCGACTCGGCGGCTGATGCCAATAGCAACCTCACGATTGACTTCGGCTTGTTCCTGCCCGCCCGTTTGGGTAGCCTGGTGTGGAACGACCTCAATAAGGATGGTGTGAAGCAACCTGCCGAGCCTGGCATGCCGGACATCGTCGTGACGCTGTACGATGGCACTGGGACGCCGATCGCAACGACTGTGACCGACGCGACTGGATACTATCAATTTACCAACCTGGTGCCAGGAACCTACACCGTGGGCTTTAGCAACCTGCCGATTGGCTGGAGCTTTACGCTGGCGAACCAGGGTGGTGATCCGACCAAGGACTCGGATGTGGATGCCCACACCGGGCATACTGGTCCGGTGACGCTCCAGCCGGGCGAGAACAACCCAACTATCTTCGCGGGCATTACGTTGACGACGACCACCGCAATCACATTAACGCACTTCGGCGCGACGTGGCAGAGCACAGTAGTTGTGGTGGACTGGACGACGAGTAGCGAGATCGACACCTTTGGCTTCCAGTTGCTGCGTAGCAGCGATGGTACGCGGGCATCAGCCACACGTGTGACACCCACAACCATCCTGGCGCATGGGCGTGGTCAGGGTGGGGCCTCCTACACCTGGACGGATGCAGGTGTCGATCCTGTGGCGACCTACACCTATTGGCTGGTAGAAACGGACACGAATGGGCGCACGCACGACTATGGCCCAATCGTAGCGCAACGGCACACCACCGCCGCAACAACCCAGATCTTGCTGCCTATCTTCATGCGGTAAGTCAATCTAATACGGTGGCGCAGTCTTTCCAGCGGGCTGCGCCATCTGAATAAATCACGGCTAGACGGTAGACCGTACCGACTCCCTAGCGAAAGGATATTCTTTAATGAAAATCTTTGTCCGAACGTGCGCAGTAGTGTTGCTGCTACTGCTGCTGGGGCGTGCAATCATTCTTGTTCCCGCAAGTACAGCGACAGTATTAGCGAACATTACGCCTGGTACGGAACCACCTACATTAGTTCCGCATACACCAGTGCCAACTGTGCTTCCGAGCCAGCCGCCTGCGACTAGCGTCGCGAGCACCGCTGTGGCGAGTACTGCTGTGCCGCCTGTGCCCACCCGCACCCCTCGTCCCCGGAAGCATCACGCGGAAAGTAAGGCAGCAACGCCTACGCCAACCCTAGTACCGACCGAGATACCAACCTTGGCACCCACAGAGACTTCGGTTCCACCATCGCCCACTGCGCCACCAACCGCTGAGCCAACCCACCGACCGCCAGCGCACTTGCCGACGACTAGTATTGGTGCAGATGGCTCTGATCTCCCTTGGTTTTTCGCTAGCGGTCTGCTACTGCTGGGCATTGGCTATCTGATCCGCCGCCTGCGCTCCATATCACAACGACTGCCATAACGTGTGAAGCGGCCGTCCAATCGGAACACGTCGCGCAGATTCCATTATGTTCTCATGGAATCTGCGCGACGTTTGTATGCCCCGCGCAAGCAGCGTGCTTGACGATTATGCCGATCGAGCATAAGCTGATGGTACAGAGCTCCGATGGCTGTGTAGAGCAGATTGCTGCGGTGGTTTGTGGTGTAGCCTAGGCTGTTCTGGAAGAAAGTCTTGTCGAGCAGAACGCTTAATCCCGTGAGCCGACATTAGCAAAAGGAGCTGCTATAATGATCCATGGCATCGATCATATCGTCATCCTAGTACACACATTGGAGTCTGCGATCGCTGACTACACTGCGCTCGGCTTTAGCGTAGTGCGCGGCGGCGACCACCCAGGCGGGGCGACCCACAACGCGCTCGTGGCGTTTGCCGATGGCACCTATCTGGAGCTGATCGCGTTCAAGCAAACGGATAAAAGCCATCGCTGGTGGCAACGAGGGCAGCGCAGTGGTGAGGGACTGATTGATTACGCGCTATTACCCAGCGATACGGCGCAGGATGTGGCCGATGCACGTGCGCGTGGGCTGGAGCTGGAGGGACCAATTCCCGGCGGGCGCGTACGGCCTGATGGCGAGCGCCTGGAGTGGCAGACGGCGCGTGCTGCGACATCCGACCTGCCATTTTTGTGCGGCGATGTCACGCCGCGTGCGCTGCGTGTCCCTGCTGGTGCGGCGCATCAGCATATCAATGGCGCACGTGGAGTCGCTGGGATCACAATCGCTGTGGCCGATTTGGAGGCCAGCTCGGCGCGTTACCAGGCGCTGCTGGGCTCGACGGCAAGTGTGACGTCGCCGACTGTGGTGGCAGGATTAGGCATTCGCATTGCGATGGTACAACTTGGTGTGGGGCAGATCACGCTCATGACACCAGTAGGCGATAGCTTCCCGGCGGGAGTGGCACTGCGTGAGCATCTGGCGGTGCGCGGCGAGGGGCCATATGCCGTGGCCTTCGCCGCACCAACGGCAGCCGCACTTGGAGCGATGAATCTGGCGCGGGCGCATGGTGCGCGGCTGGAGTTTGTAGCGGCGAAGGATGGGGCGGCACAGGTAAATGCCGCATAACAGTTTGACATGTGAGTTTGCAATTCTTCTCTTGATGCTAGCGCGCAGGCTGAGCGGGCTGCCTGTGCGTTCAAAAGGACAAAAGCAACTATGGCAACGGCAGAAGTAATTGTTATTGGTGGCGGCGTCAACGGGGCTAGCACCTTGTTCCATCTGGCCCAAGCTGGCGTGAAGGATGTAGTGCTGCTTGAGCAGGGCTATCTGGCGTCGGGGGCTACCGGCAAATCAGGTGCGCTGGTGCGTATGCATTACACCAACCCGCATGAGACGCGCCTGGCCTATGAGAGTCTCAAGGTCTTCCAGAACTGGGACGCGATTGTCGGCGGCAGCTGCGGCTTCACCGCCACGGGTTTCATTCAGGTGGTCGCGCCGGAGCACGAGCGGGAGCTACGTGCAAATATTGCTATGCAGCGTGAGATTGGTGTGCAAGCACAGGTGATTTCGGCCCAGGAGCTTCAGGAGCTCGAACCGGATTGCCGCACCGATGATCTGACGTATGTGGGGTATGAGTCCGGCAGTGGCTACGCTGATCCGATTCAGACATGCTACGGATTTGTCCGCCGTGCGCAGGAGCTCGGTACCCGTGTCAAAACACATACCACAGTCACAGGAATTCGCATGGCGCAGGGTCGTGTGGTCGGTGTCGACACGAGTGATGGCCCGATCGATGCGTCAAAAGTCGTGTTGGCGGGCGGGGCATGGGCCAATCGGCTACTAGGTACGCTGGGGATCGATCTTGGGCTGACGCCCAATCGCCTGCAAGTGGTGGTCTTCCGCTGGCCAATCACGGTCGGGCGCGGTCATATGACCTATATTGACGCAATCCACGACACATGGTTTCGGCCCGAACATGGCAATGGGACACTGATGGGCGCGGAGTGGATCGCATCTGAGGATTCGCCGGATAACTATCGTGAGACCGCCGACCCGACCGCTGTGGCGAGTGCGCGCGAGCGACTCGTAGCACGCTTCCCCGGTATGACCGAGGCCCCTATGCGCGGCGGTTGGTCGGGCATGGTCATGATGAGCCCGGATGGTCGCCCGATCATCGATCAGATTGCGGGCATTAGCGGACTGTTTGTGATGACCGGTGATAGTGGCACCTCATTTAAAACCTCGCCAGCGATTGGTAAATGTCTGGCCGAATGGATTGTGGATGGTCAGCCGCGCACAGCCGACCTCCATCCTTTCCGCGCGGCGCGCTTCACCGAGGATAATCCTTGGGGTGAGGTCGCAACGTATGGGCAGGTTCATCGAACTGTCTCGCGTTAGACTGAACCTGTCTCGGCATGTACTTCTGGGGCGAAAGACGAAGAGACGAAAGGCAACCGGCGTAACCCCGGTTGCCTTTCGTCTCTTACACGGCGACACACAAAATAAATGCCCCGCTCATATATCTGTGGAAGTTCATATGTGGACGCGATGCATGCTCTTTTATTGATCTTTGGACCTGAGCCATATCAAAGAGCGAGAGTTTGCGTTATAAAGATACATGTATGAGATGATGTAGTATGACGATAGTGTTGCGCAAGATGAAGCTCTGCGCAGCATAGCTCGAGAGGGGTACAATGGCGCATATTTTGATTGTTGAGGACGACGAATTCACAGCCCAATTCCTTAATATTGGTCTCCATGCGGCCGGGCATTCGCTGATCGTGGTAAGCGATGGGGATGCGGCGCTCGCCTGTGCCTACGCCCAAGCACCGGATTTGATTTTGCTCGACGTTGTCCTGCCAGGCAAACAGGGCTTTGAGGTACTAAGGCAGCTCAGACAGACGCCCGCGACAAGGAATACTCCGGTGTTTATGCTCACCAGTCAATCGGATGGGATGTCTGTGATCGCCGGTCTGGATGCCGGGGCCACGGCGTATTTGTCCAAGCCGGTCGATCTACCCGATATCGTCAAACGGATCGAGTCGACTCTGTCGCTCAAACGGCGCCAGCCGGAGATGCAACCCAGATACTCTCGGTGATGTGAGGAAGTTGGATGGGCGCGCGGTGGAGCTGATCAGGCCAGGCCAAGCGGTAAGGCGATGATCATGCGTGTGCCAGCGTTACGCGCGCTCTCGGCAGTAATAGTGCCACCATGCGCCTCGATTATCGCTTTGACGATCGCCAGCCCCAGCCCCGAGCCACCATTCGTCAGCGCTCGCGATGGGTCGGCGCGATAGAGCCGCTCAAAAATATATGGCAGCAGTTCGGGCGCAATACCGCAACCCGTGTCGCTTACCTCCATTCGAATCTGCGCGCCAGCACGTGCCGCCGATAGCGCAATCGTCCCACCGGCGGGTGTGTGGCGTAGCGCGTTGCTCAGCAGGTTGCCAAGCACCTGGATCATACGCTCCTGGTCAACCAGGGCGTGGCCGATAGTATTGGTTGGCTCGACGCGCACTGTCACCTGCTGCTGTGCCGCCTGATGCGCAAATGCTGCCATCACTGTCATCAGCAGCTCGTGGGGATCGGTTGGCTGAGGATATAGCGATAGCTCTCCGGCATCGGCCAGTGAGAGCAGGCGCAGATCATCAATTAGGCGCTGCAGCTGATTCGCCTCCACAAACATGGTCTGGAAACGCTCCTGGCTGGGCGGCAGCATCCCATCGCGCATGGTCTCGATATAGCCGATCAGAACGCTTAATGGTGTGCGTAGCTCATGCGCGATATCGGCGGTCATCTGGCGGCGTATCTGGGTCGCCTGCGCTAAATCGTGGCTCAGCTGGTTGAATGCGCGCACCAATTCGCCGAGCTCATCGCGCGAGGTTGTGCGCACCTCCTGCCGCAAGGTGCCGCGCTGCATGGCGTGAATAGCTGCTGTGAGCGCGCGGATGGGCCGGGTGAGAAATTGGGTGAGCACGATGCAGATGATTAGCGCGCTTACTCCGCCGCCAAGCATAGCTGCGAGCAGGATGCGATTGCTACGCATCAAAAACTCGTTTTCCCGCGCATCAAGATCGGCAGTTGGACTCGTCATCACGACGGTGCCCACGCGAACGCCTTGCACCTCAATTGGGGCACCGTGCATCAGCAGATTAGCAGGAATCGTCTCGCCGATAGAGTGCCCGCGCCCATTGGTCACTGCGATTCCCGATTGATCGACCACAATATAGGAAGGCGGCGCATCGAGCGGCGGACGATTAGGCGGCGGACGATTGGGCGACGGGCGATTGGGTGGCAAATGATCCTGGCGCGGGTTGAAGGGTGCCGGATTAGGCCCGCGTGCGCCTGCACTGCGTAGCGAAGCATCAATTCCGTCCCATGATCCATATTGTGTATAGTAGTCGCTCGCAGCCTGAACCAACGCGCTCATCCTACCATCCTGCACATATCGATCAAACGCGACGCCGGTCTGATAGCGCGCGAACAGCCCTACCAGCGCAACACTGATTAGGCTGCTGCATAGGCAGGCCAGTGTTAATTTGGCAGTTAGCGAGCGACCCATATCACTCCTCGCCTGTGGAAGAATCGCCGGTTTGAAAACGGTAGCCGACTCCGAATACGGTCTGTATATAGCGCGGGCGTGCCGGATCTAGCTCCATCTTGCTGCGCAGATTGCGAATGTGGACATCGATCGTGCGCTCGACACGCTCGTATGTTTCGCCCTGGAGATGTTCTAGTAGCTCGCTGCGCGCATACACCCGCCCGGGAGTAGCCATCAATACCGCCAGCAACTGAAACTCTGAGCGCGTGAGATCCACCACGCGGCCCGCGATATGAACCGAGTGATGCGCGCGGTCGAGCACAACATCGCTCGCATGTAGGCGACCGGGCGGCTGCGTGGGCGGAAGCGTGCGTCGCAGCCGGGCACGCACCCGCGCTAGTAATTCGGCCATCCCAAACGGCTTGGTAATATAGTCATCGGCACCAAGTTCCAGCCCAATCACCTTGTCCGTCTCTTCCATTTTGGCGGTCACCAGAATGATTGGCGTATCGCTCTCACGGCGGTAGTGCCGGATGAACTCATAACCATCCATCTCTGGCATCATCACATCCAAGATCACTAGATCGGGCGCTTCCTGCCGGGCGACCAGCAGCGCCTCGCGCCCATTCGACGCCGTTAGCGTGCGAAACTCTTGCGCGGTCAGGAAATCACGCAACAAGGTACGCGCGCTCTCCTTATCGTCGACCACGAGGATGGTTCTGCTCATCGCTTTCTCTTCTGTTGAGGCTGCCAAGATTCACACCGATCTCACCAGTAATTCAGTGTACTACGCACGGCCATCGATCAGCATGCCAAGTTGCGTGCAAGATATGACCAGTGACGGGTTAAGAGTTCAAAGTTAAGAGTGAGGTCTATATCGCCTCCACCCCTTTCCCGCAACCGGGAGAGGGGTGGAAGCGAGGGACCGTAGATTATGACAACCTGTCCTAGCGTCGTGGGCGACCCTTCGGTGCGGTGCTGCTGGCGTCTACACGTGTGGCGGTGAAGGTGCCATCCGTGGCTTTGGTGCCCTCGGCGCGGACAAACATGCCGACGGTGATCGCGCTCAGGCTGCTGGCCGCGCCATCGAGCTGGAAGGTAGTGCTGCTGGTGGTGGCGATTGTCGCGGAGCCCTGCGGATTTTTGACCGTGATTGTGGTGCCGTCAATCGCGGTGACCTGGCCGCCCGCTCCGTTGCCGGTATGGCCCTGGCCGGGCTTCCCAGCCTTCGGTGCGGTGCTGCTGGCGTCTACACGCGTGGCGGTGAAGGTGCCATCCGTGGCTTTGGTGCCCTCGGCGCGGACAAACATGCCGACGGTGATCGCGCTCAGGCTGCTGGCCGCGCCATCGAGCTGGAAGGTAGTGCTGCTGGTGGTGGCGATTGTCGCGGAGCCCTGCGGATTTTTGACCGTGATTGTGGTGCCGTCAATCGCAGTGACCTGGCCGCCCGCTCCGCGCCCGGAACCATGTGGTGGGCCGCTGGGAGCTGCGCTAGCGTATGCTGCGCCGCCTGCGAATGCAAGAGTAAGCGCCATTAGGAGGCCGAATAAGAGCCGTCTCATGTGAGCTATCCTTTCTGTAATGATGTATCGAAGTTGATACTGCTCACTTCATACTGTAGCAGCGAGATGTTCAGAAGTTGTAAGGAAGTTCTTTAGCTTTTATGCAGAACTTTAAAGCCTGTGAGGATCGCTCTAGTACTTTTCTTTTGCCGATCCTTTTCCGCCCAGCAGGCGAAAAGGATCGGCAGTGTATTATTGTTGTACTCTTCACAAAATGGCAAGGGCGTGAGGCCAACGGAAAGCGCTGGTCCCACGCCCTTGCTCTATGGCTTACTCCTGCTCGTTAGGCTCGTCGGTATATGACTCGCCGGTGGGCGATAGTGGTGCCGGTGTTGGCGCCGGCGCGACTGGCTGATTCGGCGATCCGCCGATGCTGCGCCTGCGGAGCAACAACACACCGAACAGGATCAGCAGTCCCAGCATACCGATCTGGAACGATCCGCCAAATAGCCTAAATGGGAAGCGGAACCATCCACCTAGACCGAAGCCCGTGTCCCCTGTCCGCCCCGGCCCATGCTGTGCGTTTGCGCCAGGGCCGGCTTGACCGCGCTGCTGCCTGTTACCCGGCTGCGCGTTTGGCTGCGCGTTTGGCTGCGCGTTGCCCTGCTGCGCGTTTGGCTGCGCGTTGCCCTGTTGCATGTTGCCTGGCTGCGCGTTTGGCTGTGCGTTGCCCTGTTGCGAATTCGCGCCCTGGCCAGCTTGGCCGCGCTGCTGTCGACCGCCTTGCTGCCCGCCGCCTTGCTGCCCGTAGGCTTGCGGCGCATTGAAGCCGCTCCCCCTTGCTGCCGCCATCTGCGGCCCGAACCCACGCCCGAGCAGTGCGATCAGCAATGCCAGCCCGCCCATGCCAATCGCGATCCATCCTAACCAATTCTTCTTGCCGTTCATTTATACGCCTCCGTATGCTTATGACGTCGAGGTGACCGTCATATCGGCCACCGCGTTTGTAATAAGAATAGCGTCATGATATTTAGAAAATATTCAGAAGTGATTGGGAAATAGTGTGTTTGGGGATGACGCACTATATATTAGATATCATGTATCGGACTTACGGAAGCGTCTTCCCTTTTGTCTGCGGCAGCATGGTACTTTTCTTCTGTGTATCTTTTTTCTCCCGCCAGGGCGAAAAAAGATACACAGAGGGTGTAAAATATGCCGCCTGTATAAGTTCTAATTGCCGCTTGTCACTCGTCACTTAGCGGGAGCTGACATTTATGCCCTTTCAGAATCGCGTCAACCCGTCTGGCCAGATAATTGCGACATCTGCGCGCGGCACGCTGATGGGAAACCGTGGCTGTTTGCACGACGACCACGATTATCCAGTGCGCCAATACCAGGGCCGGCGCTGGATCATTTGCGTGCTCGATTTCAAGGGGCGCAAGCGTCGGCCGATGCCGCCCGGTCAATACACCTCGCTCTTTTTTCTCGATGAGGCGACTGCGCTCGCTGCTGGTCACCGGCCTTGCGCCGAATGCCAGCGCGTGCGTTTCACGATCTTTCGCGCGCACTGGGCCGCCGCCAACCCCGAGCTTGCTGGGAGCACGGTACCTTTGGTTGAAACGATCGACGCAGCGCTGCACCGCGAGCGCATCAGCGAGCAGCGCTACCAGCGCGATAAGGTGAAATTGACCTATACCGAGCGGCTGAGCAGCTTGCCCGACGGCGCATTTGTCCGCCTTGATACAGACAACACACCGTATTTGGTGCGCGGCGGCCAACTTTTTCCATGGAGCTTCGCGGGCTACGGCCAGCCGATTGTGCGGCTGGATATGCAGGTGCAGGTGCTCACACCGCGCTCGATCGTGCGGGCGCTGGCGCATGGGTATGCACCGAATATGCAGGTGAAGGAGCAGGCAGGCTGACGAGGTAAACCAGCTGTGCGCCGCTGGAATCACAAAGGGCAGGCGTAACCGGCTCGCGGTTGCGCCTGCCCAAAGCCGAGCGTCTACGCTACTAATTTAGCTCGACCACATCGCCACTGACCATGAAGATCACGCGCTCGGCGATATTGGTCGTACGGTCGGCGATGCGCTCAAGATTATGCGCGACGAACATTAGGTCGATTGCGCGCTCGGCGATCGACGGGTCGGCCTGGATGACTTCGAGCAGCTCAGCTCGAACGTGTGTGCTCAAATCATCGACTTGATCGTCGTCGGCGCTCAGGTGGCGTGCCGCCTCGGCATTCTGGTTGATATATGAGTCGAGCGCATTGCCGAGCATGTTAATCGCTTGTTCGGCCATCTGGGGAATATCGGTCAGTGGCTTGACCAGCGGCTGGCCAGCGCTGCGGATCGTGATCTTGGCAATGCTTTTGGCATAGTCGCCAATGCGCTCCAGTTCGCTCGCGATCTCGATCGCCGCCACGATCTGGCGCAGGTCGCCGGCGGTGGGCTGCTGTGTCGCCATTATGGTCAGCGCGTGCTCCTCCAAGATCGCCTGCGCCTGATCAATATGCTTATCTTCGTCGATGATCCATCTGGCGGTATCGGCATGTTGCCGTCGCAGCGCGTCGATCGCCCGCGTGATCGAGACGATCACCATCTGGCCGAGCGCGCGTATTTCCATATGAAGTCCCTCAAGCTGCTGAACGTAGTGCTCGCGTGGTGGCATCGCCTTCCTCCTGTATGCGCCTGTTGCAGTTTATTCTATAGTACACATAACCATACACGCTTTTTGTTATCGGCATATTAACGCGAATTAACAATACGTTAGGGCTTACACAAACGCAGTTTAGCCTGCGGCAGCGTGGTATTTTCCTTTGTGTATCATTTTTCGCCCATTGGGCGAAAAATGATACACAAAGGAAATCGGGCTGTACTGCTTTTGTGCTGGTAGAGCACAAAAGCAGTACAGCCCGATCAGATGCCGATCACATCCAGCCCTGCCTCTGTCCGATAGGCATAGGCCATGCGTGGCGTGTTGAATGCGAATCCGATTCGCCCTGCGCAATCAAGCAGAATGCAGCCGCCCAGGCCGCCGACGCGCCGCTGCAGGATATCCACCGCTGCGCGCGCCGCTGCCATAGGATCGTCCTCGGTGCTGATCAGGTCGGTCGCGGTCTTGGCCAGCAGGACTTTCATGATCGACTCGCCCCAGCCGGTGGTCGAGCAGCCGCCAGTCAGGTTGTCGGCGTATAGGCCAGCGCCGATCAGCGGCGAGTCGCCGACACGGCCGGGCAGCTTATTGGCGGTGCCGCCGGTCGATGTGCCGGCCGCCACGTGGCCGGCGCGATCAAGCGCGACGCAGCCGACGGTATCGCTGGGGTGGGGGAGAGAAGGGGAGACAGGGAGAGCTGACGTCTCCTCATCTCCCGGCCTCCTTGTCTCCTTGTCTCCTTGTTTAGCCCCAAAAGCATCCTGGGTGCGAAAGCCCTCTGAGGCGCGCAGCGCTTCCCAGCGCGCCCGCTCGCGCGCGACGATCAGCTCGGCGGGGTCGCACAGCGGCAGCCCGGCCACCTCGGCGAAGCGATCGGCGCCCTGGCCGACCAGCAGCACCACCTGGCTCTCCAGCACGCGCCGCGCCAGCGTGATCGGGTTGCGCACCCGCCGCACGGCTGCCACCGCGCCCGAGCGCAGCGTTTGCCCATCCATCAGCGCCGCGTCCAGCTCAACATCGCCATCGCGGTTGAGCACTGAGCCCACGCCCGCGTCGAAGATCGGCGCGTCTTCGAGCACGCGCACCGCCGCCTCGACCGCATCCAGCGCGACGCCGCCCTGCGCCAGCACACGCCAGCCGGCCTCGATCGCGCGGCGGCAGCCGGCCTGGTGCTCAGCCACCTCGTCGTCGGGGATATCCCACGCGCCGCCGTGAACGATCAGAGAGATTGGCATAGGAACCTCGCAGAATATGTGATGTGTAAAAGCTATGAAACATATTAGAGTCTATCACAATTTATGAAGCGTCAACGGGCAGCATCCATCTTTCTTTGGGAGGTTTGGAGGGCCGACAACCCTCCAAAAGAATCTGCTTGTTCGCTGTGGCCAGCGAACGGTGAGAGTGGGGAAGGGCGAAGCCTCCCCAAGCCCCTCTTTTGCGAGAATAAATCGTGATAATATCTTTTATTCTCGCTGCTCTTTCGCTTTTACGTCGCATACGCTGCAAGCAGCTTGCGCGCATACACCACCAGCGATGCGCCAAACGGCACCAGTGCGGCGTATAGCGCGGGCTTACCGCTGCGACGGCCGTCGGCAAGGTAGAGGATCATTGCGGCGGCCAGCGCCAGGGTTGTGGCCTTGCCGGCTGGGTCGGCGACGCTGATCTTGGCGTGGCGGCGATAGACGAGCAGGCTGCCCAGCAAGATCGTCAGGTCGCGCGCGAGCAGCAGCCCGGTGGCCCACCAGGGGAACTCGCGCGTCTGGGAAAGCGCGATCGCCGTGGTGTCGATCATAAGCTTGTCGGCGATCGGGTCAAGCACTTTGCCGAGCGGCGAGACCTCATCGCGCAGGCGTGCGACCGGGCCATCGAGCACATCGGTGGCCATCGCGATGCCAAAGACGCTCAGCGCGCGCCAGCGCCCATCGGGCTGGCGCATATAGTGGATCGCTGCGGGCAGCATCAGCAGGCGTGCGAGCGTCAGCAGGTTGGCCGGGTAGACGAACTCGCGCAGCTGGAAGGCGTTGCGGAATTTTGCGGACATTTTCCCCCTAGACGAGACAGGGAGACACGGAGACAGGAGAGTTAGACAGCTCCTGTCTCCGTGTCTCCCTGTCTCCGTGTCTCCCTGTCTGAATTACCAAGCGATTGCAGCAGTAGCTCGGCCACATCTTTGCGCGCCAGCGTCTCGTCGACGCCGGTGTTTTTGGTGGCGTCCTCGAACATGACCATGCAGTAAGGGCAGGCAACCGCCAGCGTCTGCGGCTGGGCCTTCTGGATCTGCTCCAGGCGGATGACGTTGACGTTTTTCTTGCCCCAGCCCTCCATCCAGACATTACCGCCGCCGCCGCCGCAGCACATCGCGCGCTCGCGGTTCCAATCCGGCGCCTCGACCAGCTCCAGGCCAGGGATGCTGCTCAGCACGTTGCGCGGCGCGTCGTAGACATCGTTGTAGCGGCCAATGTAACAAGGATCGTGGTAGGCCACGCGCTCATTCACCTGCTCAGTCGGCGTGAGCTTGCCCTCGGCGATCAACTGCGCCAGGAATTCGGTGTGATGGATCACCTGGTAATCCACGCCAGCCTGGCCGCCGAACTGCGGGTACTCGTTCTTGATTGTGTTGAAGCAGTGCGCGCAGGTGGTCACAAGCGTCTTGAACTTGTATTGCTGCATGGTCTCAATATTGGTTTGCGCCTGCTGCTGGTAGAGCAGCTCCTCGCCCATGCGTCGAGCTGGATCGCCGGTGCAAGTCTCTTCCTCGCCCAGGATGGCGAAATCCACGCCAGCGCGCTTGAACAGCTGGACCATGCTGCGGGCGACACGCTTGGAGCGCTCATCGTAGCTTGGAGCGCAGCCGACCCAGTAGAGCACCTCCACCTGCTCCTTCTCGGCCAGCGTTGGCACATCCAGCCCATCAGCCCAGGCGGCGCGGTCGCGCGCGGGCAGACGCCAGGGGTTGCCCGCGCGCTCGATGCCCTCAAGGACGCGCTTGACGCCGCCGGGAACCTCGCTCTGGATCATGGTCAGGTTGCGGCGCAAATCCACGATCTGGTCGACATGCTCGATCATGGCCGGGCACTCTTCCATGCAGGCGCGGCAGGTCGTGCAACTCCACAGCTCGTTTTCGGTGAACAGGCCGTGCTCATACAAGGGTAACGTTTCGAGAGATTGGAGATTGGAGATTGGAGATTGGTTCTTCGCTGCATCTGTACCGATCTCTAATCTCAAATCGCTAATCACTTTTATGCTGCCATCGCGCAGCAAGATCGGCTCACCGCGCATCAGGTCGGCCATTTTGGTGATTAGGAACTTGGGCGACAGCTCCGAACCGGAGGCGTTGGCCGGGCATTTCGATTGGCAGCGCCCGCACTGCATGCAGGCATCGAAGTCGAGCCGCTGCTTCCAGGTGAAATCGGCCAGCGTCGCGACACCCAGCGCTGGCTCGTCGCGCTCGATCTCGGCCTCTAGGTTGGGGATGGGCATCAGCGCGCCCTTGGGCTCTAGGTCGCGAAAGAAGGTATTGATCGGCGTGTAGAAGATATGCTTGAACTTCGAAAATGGGATCGATGCGATGAACGCGAATGTGACCAGCATATGCGTGTACCAGAAGAAGCCGTGTAGCCCAAGCGCCACGCCGCTGCCGCCGCCCAGCCCGATCGTGCGGAACAGCGATGCCAGCGTGTAGCCCGCGTAGGAGTTGGATGCCCAGGTCTGGTCGTAGACCACGGCGCCGGCGATGGTCTGGTTTGCCAGCCGCAGCCCCTCGATCAGGTAGCCGGTGACGGTGACGTACAGCAGCGTAGAGAGCACCCACAGATCGGTGCCGCGATTGTCGAGTCGGCTGGGCCGCGTGCGATAGCGCCGCCATGCTGCCCAGACCAATCCGGCCAGGAACACCAGGCCCATCGTGTCCAGAATGAGCTCGTAGCTTTGGTAGAACGCGCCAACCAGGATGCGCCCGGCGTCTGGCCCAATCAGCGGCACGCTGAAATCCTCCTCAACCGCGATGATGTCGGTGCCGATGAACAGCGCTAAGAAGCCGAAGAAGATCAGCGCGTGCATCGCGCCAGGCCGGCGATCCTTTAGCACACGCCTCTGCCCAAACACCTGCGACAGCGACTCGATCAGGCGCGCGGGCAGCAGTGCGATGCGCGCGTCGGGCTTGCCGCGCCGCCAGCGCGCGATGTCGCGCAGGATACCCCAGGTCATCACACCTAGGGCGGCTAAGGCGGTGAGATAGAGTGCGAGCGGCGCGAGCCCCTCGCCGACATTCCAGTAGATCTGGCGGATGGCTTCCGTCATCGAAGTGCTCCCCAAGGCCGCGCGGGCCGGGCTGTGTGAGGGTACATTTGAGGCGTAGGAAATGATACCATCTGCGACACAGGGCGTCAAACCTTAGCGATTTGGCAACCCCGCGCCGCCGCCGCGCTGGTGCCGAGCCTTCGGGCGGCTCTGGCTCTGGCCGGCTAAAGCCTCGACTCCAAGGTTGCCGATTTTGGTGGTCAAATTTCATTAGGAACGTATTGACTACAAACCCTTTCTCAATTTTCAATCTCAAAGAGAATCATTCCTGTATCTGCTACGTACGCTCATCAAGCCCCCGAAGCGACAAGTGTAACCTAAGCAGGAGGACAAGTACCATGATCAAGGGTATTGCCACGCAACGCGAGACCGCTGGTCTCCGACGGTACACTGATGCGATCGCCCCGTACGCGATCCCGCTGCTGCGCATCCTGGTTGGCATCACATTCTTCCTGACCGGCCTGCCTAAGTTGACTAACTTGGCTGGCTTCACCGGCTTTTTAACAAGTCTAGGGTTGCCGTTGCCCGGCTTTCTCGCTGTGATCGTGGCGGTGATGGAGACTGTCGGCGGCCTGCTGCTGATTGTGGGCTTGGGCACGCGCTGGGTGAGCTTGTGGTATGTATTTGAGATGATCGTCACGACCTTGCTGGTGAAGATGCCCAACATGGGTTTTATTGCGGCGCAGGGCAAGCCTGGCGTGGGCGCCGAGCTCGATCTACTCTTGCTTGTCAGCGCGTTGGTGCTGTTGACCCACGGCGCAGGCCGGCTATCAATTGAGCACGATGTTCTGAAACGTGAGCTCTAGCGCACGAGCTACTGAGTGGGGGCTGGTAGAGACGAGGCGTTCAGTCGAACGCCTCGTTTTATTTTGAGTTGGTTAATCGCCACGCTCTAGCTCGACCGAATCGCCCGTTTGCACAGTCGCTTCGGCCAGCACCCGCGCGTAGAGCCGGCTCCAGCCAGGGTGGAGCTTCTGCGAGATACGCGTAATCTCGCCTGCCGCGAACGACTCGACGATGGTGTTGCACGGTGCCGCGTAGCCAGTGATCTCGATGCGTAGCTGGTCGCCGATGCACAGCCGGCTGCCAACCTGGAGCGCATCCCAATCCAGCCCACCGATCGTCAGGTTCTCGCCGGCGCTGCCGGGGGTGATTGTGTGGCCCTCGGCCTGGAGCGCCTGGATGCGTTCGTAGGAGTACAGCGATACTGCGCGCTGCGGCCCGCCATGGAAGCGCCGGTTGCGCTGCTTGTCGCCAGCGACGCCATTGATCGTCACGCTTGCGCTCGGCACGCCTTGCTTGGGGACACCGCCTTTTGGATTGACGCTGATCTGAATGATGCGGCCGGTTTGGGGAGTGAAGCTCATTGTATACCTTTATTGGGAAGATACTGCTGGCAAACTGCCGAAGGGAAGTTTGGAAGGCGAAGCCTAAAAGGATATTTTTCGGGGCCTGCGGCCCCGCAACCCCTGCTGGTGAGTAAGCCAGCAATCTCTACTTCCGCTGGACGAGCGGCAGATATGTTGATGGTTGCAGCGTAGTGGCCACGATCGTCCAGCCCATATCCGCGAACACCCCGCGAATGATTGGGCCAGGGTCGTGAATTGACTCGCCATTCATTAGGATTGGGGTCATTAGCGAATTAGCATTGTCGGAGCCATATGTGCTCTCGTCAAGATGGGTAAAGCTAGAGCCATCCTGCCAATCTTCTGGCGCATACAGCTGCGCCGCTATGCCCGCATTTACGGCGCGCGTGTTCGGGCCGTCGAAGAAGATGCCGTTGCTGGTGAGCTGCGCGGCGAGCGCCGCCGAAGGGTTTGGAAATAAGCTGGTATTGATCAGCTGCTGCCCAGCTTTGTTGACGGCAAAGCGATCGAAGATAAACGGCGCGCCAGTAAACGAATTGCTGAAAACGCCCCATTGGCCCTGTGCGCTGGAAACATTCATTGAGCCGATAAACCCCAAGCCGTGGCCGAGCTCGTGCAGCACTGTGGTGGCGAAATCGAAGTCGTTGAGTGGCGTCTGCCCATCTGTGCCGAAATACCAATCGTCGCGGTTGCTGTTGAAAATGGCAAAGATATCGGGTTTGGCTGGGGCTAAATCCTGCCCGGACAGCTTGTTTGCGAGCCCAATTGGATACCAGGTGTTAGCAACCGGCGCATTCGGGAAATCTTTTCTGAAATCTGCCACGCCCGCGCTGCCGAGCAGGTCGTCTGAAGCGAGCGGCGCCCAAGTTGCGTCGATCTGAATCGGCACCGGGGAGCTGATTTGGGTTTTCCAGATATCGACAGCATATTGAAATGCGGCCTGAGCTTGCGGTGAGAATTCGTGGTAGCTGACCTGGATCGTCGCTGGCTGTGTGGAAGCGAGCCGCGCTGTCTGCTGTGGAACGCGCGCGATCCGGGTTGCGTGGCCGGCTCGCAGCGGCACCTGCCAGCCTGGTAGGATGTTGTCGAGCGTGTCAGAGGCACGGGTTGGCCTATGTGCGCCGTGTGCGCTTGCCGACCAGCCTCCTACTGCGATCAAGAGGCTGACGAGGGCCAGCAGATAGAAGACGCGACGGAATTTCATGGCTTTTCCTAATGCCAGGAGTCAGGAGTCAGAGGCGTGATGCCTCCTGAAGCTGCGTGCTGTTTGATTATGGCCGAATATTTGCGCGGTACTTTACACTTGCGCAGGTTATTTTTCGCCCTGCAGAGCGAAAAATAACCTGCAAAGGGGCAGACATTTATGGCTTACGGGAAGGCTTGTATGTCATTTGCACCGCGCAGGGAACACAATGACACCGAACAGTGATCATTCTTTTTGCAGCTGATCCCAGCTCCGCATACTTTCGCCAATGCCAAGATCGGCAGCCTGGATGATCTGGCTGCTCGTAAGCTTGTGGCGGCGTTTGAGATCATCAAGCAGCCAGCCCAACGCGGCCACTTGTTGATCGGACAGCGTAGACAGCCCATGCTCGACGCCGATCGCAACCGAGCGCTGATCGATGTGGCCATGGCTTTGCCAGGTGGTCTTGCCCGCCGCTCGTGCGGCCAACGCCTCGTCGACCAGCCGTAGTATCGTTCCACCCATATCGACATAATAATGATAGTGTTTGCCGTTGGGTTGCCCGATTGCGATCAGATCGCCGCGCGCCGGGCCGGTGCTGGGGTATACGACCACCAGGTCGATTGTCGCGCCAGCGCGGCTCGCCGTTGCGCCAATGCTGTGGGTTAGATCGGTGATCGTCGGCGTTGTAGTTTCGACTCCAAGCACGCCACCGGTGAAGATACGCTTTGGCAGGATCTCATCTTCGTCGCCAAGCACCATGGGATTATCTTCATCCACATCGCCCTGGGCAAGCAAGGCACTGAGCTGCGCGGGCTGGCCGTCGTCATCGCCAAGCACGGCTGGCATCTCGGCGATCACGATCTTGCTCCAGTCGCCATCGTCGGGGATCTTGCAGTAGAGCACATCCAGCGCGTAGGGCATCGAGACCATGCGTGTGCTGCCGAGGATCTGGATCTCGGCTTTGCCCTGTGGCGCGCCCATACCATTGTTGATCGCATAGCGGCAAAACAGCGCAGCCGGGTCGAAATTACGGCCAGTGCGCGCATTGTACAGGTCGTTCAGCACAGCTGTGCGCAGCTCTTTCTCGGGCTGCGGGTGCGGGTCGCCATTATACATGTCGCGGGTCAGGTCGCTCAGGCGAGTGACCTTGCCAGTCCAGATGAGTGTATCAAGCGCGTAGTGTTGGCAGGAGATCTGCCCACCTGGCAGCACATGGTCAGGGCCAAGCGGCACGCCGATCTCGGTCATATGGTTAAGGTAGAACAGATGAAACGCCTGGTCGGGCCGAAAGCCTTTGACTGGATCGACCGACTGGAACAGCGTCTGAAGCAGTGCGTCGCGCAGCGGGCCGGCCGGTGTGGCGCTCAGCCGCTGAACCTGGCCGATTGTCTCGGGCGCAGCGTAGAACAAGTCGCGCCCATACGCCTCGAGAATGAGCGCCTGCCCTGCCACGGTGACAGCGCGCTGCTGGTCATCTTCACCTTGGCCATCGCCGGATGGTGGGGGCGTAATGATCGTGATCGGCATGCCAGTGGCCTTCGAGATTGACTCTTTCAGCAGCGGCCAGGAAGTCGGGTGGGCGCCGCCGGCCGCGCGATAGGCCAGATCCACCAGCAGCTTGCGCAGCTGCGGTTGCGGTTGGAGCGGCTGCGGGGTCGGCGGTGGCACAGGTGGCTGGTCGGGCGGCGGAGTTGGCGCGGGGCCAGCACCATAGACCTGATCGACGAAGCGCGCCCAGGGAAAGCCAGCCGGATCGGTCTTGCGGCCGGGCGAGATGTCAAGGTGGCGTACCAGCTGATTGCGCGGAATATTGTACTTCGCCACCAGATAGCGTGTCAGCTCCAGCACCGCATTGTACTGTGCCAGCGGGTAAGGGTCACGGCCGGTATTGAGGTTCTCCAGCTCGATGCCGATCGAGATTGGGTTGCAGCTGGGCGAAATGATCCGTCCATCCACACGCCAAGTGCTTGCGCCGGCTTGCCAGGCGATATCCTTGTCATCCACCATCGACGATGTGTTGCCGGCCTTATCAATATAGTAATGGATCGAGACTGGCCGGGCGGCGCTGCCGCCGTTGCGCAAATAGTTGTAGTCGCCTGCCCCGCGCGCGGCTGTCGCATGGATAACAACCATGCGAACGCGGCTGGCGTCGCCGGGCTGGAAGTGGTTGCCAATCAGGCCAACTTTATGTACTTGCATCGCGCTCCTCCTAACGCTGAGGTACACCGAATGTGCTGTGGGAATTAGGGTGGGCAGACATACGATTCAGTATAGCACGGCGCGCTGGGATGTGAAGAGGCGAGATGTGTTCGATCTAGTGGCGACAGGGAGACAGGCAGATAAGATGACGTCTAGCGGGCCGCACGCATCAGAGGTGGAGAATCACAAGTTGCAACTTACAATTTCTAGCGTCAACCTGTGCGCGTGGGTAGGATGGCTAGACCCAAGTAATCCAGCGCATAGACGATCCCTTCGCCCAGATTGGCTTTGGTAATGATGCTGCTTAGATCGATCCCTAGTTGAACCAACGTCTGCGCAACCTCTGCGCCGATGCCCACGAGCACACTTTTGGCACCAAGCAGCGTCACGGCGCGCGCCATCTGCAGGATATGATTCGCCACATTGGTATCAATAAAGGAGACGCCAGTAATATCGAGGATGAGCACATCGGCCTGCACTGCGACGATCTGCTCTAGTACCGACTCCAGGATCTGGGTGGCGCGGCGGGAATCGATCGCGCCTACGATCGGCAGCACCAGCACGCCGTCGTGAATAGGTATAATTGGCGTCGAGAGCTCCCGGATCAGCTGATTTTGCGCGTCCAGCGCTTGCTGGCGCTCAACAAGCCGCTCCTGCGATTCTTGTAAGGTTTCGCCATAGCTGCTCACTACGCCGTTGCGCATCTCGTGGATCCAGCGCTCGATCTGGGCCACGACTGCGATATTCCAGTCGCTGGCTGTATATGTTTTTTCCAGCGCGCACCAGATTCCCTCGCGGACAATATCCACCACGCGCATAATCTCGTCCATGGAGACCTGGGAATCGGCGCGGCGGTGACCGATCTGGTGGGCGAATGCGCGTATCTGCGTGCTGTCGTTGCTATCAAACGCCGCCTGCCATGCGCTCACCAGCAGCCGTGAGGCGACTAGCATCTGGTCGCGTGTCATGCTGGCGTAAGATGGGCCGGCGTGCATAAGAATGTCGTCGGTGACCTCCTCAATATACACGCTACTCTGATCGCGCCAGACTGTGCCAATGCGCTCTAGCTCCGCCTGCATGTTATACCTCAGCTCCTTTTGAACGGTTCTAATCACTATTTTACGCTGGTTTGCATCGCAGCGCGCGATCAACATGATTGTCTTCTGTTAGCAGCTTCGTTCACTTTTGAGCCGGGATGTGCTGCTGCGAAAGATCAAATTTGGTCTACTGTATAAGTCCTAACCAGGGCTCATGCAAGGTCGGAAGCGCGAAGGGCGAAGCCTCTCGCCCACTTCTTTCTCGTGGTTGTGGTGCGGCTTGGCCGCCCCAAACCCCACCTAAAAGAGAACTGTGCATCAGCCCTGAAGTCCCAACTTTGTCACTTGCGCATCACGCAATTCTCGCGTATCCTAGAGGTCTCGAGGTTACGGCCATCTCATATATGCGTGCTGCGCGATAGCTGCGCTCGTTTGTTGATGTCAACTTTTGTTGTTGCGCTTCAAAGGCTTCGCTGCATAGAAAGGAACTTGCCATCCATGTTCGAAGCACAGCCATCCACCGACCTTTCGCCGGCGCTAGCCTTGCGTCGGCTGATCTTCGGGCACCGGGTGACCCAGATGATCGCGGTCGCCACCAAGATCGGCCTTGCCGATCTCCTGGGCGACACTGCGCAAAGCGCGGCTGAGTTAGCTCCACATCTCCAGACCGATGTGCGGGCGCTGCACCGCCTGCTGCGCGCTCTGACTGGTATCGGCGTGCTGGTCGCACAGGAGAATGATCGTTTCGCGCTCAGCCCGATGGGCCAATGTTTACGCCACGATGCGCCGGATAGCCAGCGCGCCTGGGTGCTTTTTGAGAGCGCTGATTTCTATCAGAGCGCTTGGGGCGAGCTTGGCGCCGCCGTGCGCACCGGTACGCCCGCAGCCGAACACGCGCACGGCATGCCTTTCTACCAGTACATGGCGGCAAACGCGCATGTCGGGCCGATCTTCCAGCGGGCTATGGCCGACGCATCGCAGCTGGCAGCGGACGCGGTTGTGGCGGCCTACGCTATTGCGCCGTTTGCGCGAGTCGTTGATGTGGGTGGCGGCTATGGCACTTTGCTGGCAGCGATCTTGCGCGCGAATCCCACGGTGCAGGGCGTGCTGTTCGACCATCCCGAGGTCGTCGCTGGCGCGCGCACACGCCTTGAGGCAGCCGGGGTCGCGGATCGGTGTGAGCTGGTCGGCGGCGACTTCTTTACGGCGGTGCCGGATGGCGGCGATGTCTACATTTTGTCGCGCGTCCTGATGGATCATAATGATGCCCGCAGCAAGCAGATTTTACGCAACTGCCATCACGCGATGGCGGATGGTGGGCGCTTGCTGATTATTCAGCAGGTGTTGCCTGATCATGGTGAGGATGATGAGCTGTATGATGGGGCCATGTCGGATCTGAATATGTTGGTTATGTTGCCGGGATGTGAGCGCACAGCGGCGGAGTATCGCGCGCTGCTCGAAGCGACTGGCTTTGCGGTCACAAACATGGTGCCAACGCGTGCGCTTATGAGCATCGTCGAAGGCACGCGGGTGGCGTCTGCTCGCGCGGTCGCAGAGCAGTAATCGACGCTCGCTCAGTACACGAGCACATCACATAGTGCTATACTTAGCATATGGAAGTGCTTGCTTGTCTCATTATCTTCTTTCTGTTCTGCATCGCCGTGATGATTGCGCTATGGCGCATGGGACGCACATCGGACGATTCATAAAGTGCAGCCGCCAGCAAACATGGCTGGCGGCGCACTGTGTTTGTGACCTCGGTCCTCGCGTTTCCCCACTCCGCACTCAGTGTTCTAACCTCTGCTAATGCGCAGCTGGATGCCCCCTCCACTCTTATTTTGCGGCATGACGACGCACGTAACGACGCGAAGGGCAGAATCATCTTCATGATGGTGCCAGAGTTCGCCCCAGCGCTGCGCAAGCTGACCGATGACCGACAGCGCGACGCTTGGGCGGCGCGGCAGACGGTGTAGGGGAGAAGGCACACCGCGCCGGTCACGCATTGTCCTTACGGGTGGCGTACTTCTTGCAATGCCTTTGTAATGAGCAGAAATATCACTGATGCGGAGGAAAGCATGACGAAGAAGATCGATTCATTGTATGGTCAAACCATTCGCTGGACATTCACCGATGGGCCAATGGCGGGTGCTACATATGAACACACCTTTCACAAAAATGGCACTGTGGATTTCAAGAGTGCTGAGGAAGGTGGCAAGGCGACGCGCGAAAAGCATGCCGCAGTCGTAAAAGTCGCTGACGACATTTTTGCAGTTTCATACTTGGGAGCATCTGGTTATACACTGACTGTCATCTTGGATTGCGCCCATATGACGATGACAGGCTTTGCCTCAAATGAGAAGGAGTGGTCGCAACAGAAAGGCACGTTTGACGTGCTTGATTGATGTTTCGTCTTGCCCGCCACAACATCTCTGGAGCAATTTAAGGTTTGTGGGGCTGCATGCCCCGCATTCTTCTTTTGGGTAGGATATTTGGGTGGCGCAGCCGCCCAAATATCCTACCCAATCGGGATTATGAACGCCACTATGCGCTCATGCGATTGCCCTAAATCCAGGGGTGTTTCGGCGGCCTTTGCACAACTGTTCCGCCTCATGCTATGAGGAGCGGTATCATGGGTGAGATTGACATTCCCGTCATTCTACTGCGCCTACTCGGTGCGGGCTTGGTTGGCGGTCTGATCGGCTACGAACGACGGATGTATCACAAATCGATTGGCATTGCCGGTATGGTGCTGGTCGCACTAGGAAGTGCGACCTACATGCTGCTGGCCCAACATCTGACCAGAACCGATCCATCGGCAGTTGGCCGACTACTCCAAGGTTTTATCTCGGGGATTGGTTTCTTGGGCGGTGCTGTGATCTTCCGGGGAGGCACAGATGTCCATGGTATTAAGACGGCGGCGGCGATCTGGATTACCGGTGCGATTGGGCTAGCGATCGGCACCTCGTTCTGGTGGCTCGGGGTGATTGTGGGCATTGTGACTGCAGCGGTGTTATTTGTCGCCGATATGTTTCCTGGCACACGTCAGCAGATCGAGCAGAACGCCGCGCAGGTGGAGCAGCGGATCGAGCACGCTGAGCAGCGTGCAACGGCTGCGGAGCAGGCGGCTGCGTCCGTGCCGAAGGCAGGGACTGAGCAGGGCGGTTAGTAGCCATATCACACTGATTTGCGTTGCCGGGCGATCTGGTAGAATGTTTATGCCGATGGACAGAAAGCCTGTTGCAAGCAGCAGTAGCGCACGTGCGGCAGGCCCCTTAGGTTTTTGAACACCACAAACAGGCCAATCGCAAACATGAGCAGCGAGCTTGCCAAGCTACTGGTAGAATTGAAATCGCGGAAAATATAGCTCCTGATGCCTACGATCGTCCAATGCCTTAAGTGGTATAGCAAGCTCGACAGTCTGACCATTGCGCTGCACGATCTTTCCAGCTTGCCAGCTATCCGACATCACAGGCCCGGCCATGGTTTGCGCTTGGTCGATGCTTCGGCCTTGTATAGCGATCAACCGATCGCCGATTTGCAAGTGCCCGCCAATCGTTACGAAATAGGGAGAAATACGACCGTGCTGCTGCTGGGGCGGCTCGGTCTGCCTAGCGGGCTTCTGTGAGCCTGCTGGCAGACCCAGGGCTGCGATGGGAGATCGCGATTATAATTATGGGGCCGGAGAATTGGTGCTTATGCCCTGGTATAGGACTTGCTGTGCTCTAAGGCGATGCGTTGATGGAAAAGAAGCACGACTATGTCGCGATCCATTCCTGCACGATGGCGATACTCGCTTGTCCCCGGATAAGCGACAGGTGTTCATCAACGGTCTTAGTGCGACCTTTGCCGACAATAATGCGGGACACGGTGACGATTAAAGCTCCCTTTGACCAGACCCACCCCTATCACACGGCTCCTGCTCGGCGTGCGCCTGCGTGAAGGCGCGCTACGAAATGCGGGCGAAGGGCGTAGTGCCTATCTATATAGAAGGAAACCACGATGAGTAGTGACAGGTTTGATAAGCTCGCGACAGGAAAGACCCGCCGACAATTCCTCAAAGCAGTTGCTGCTGGTGCCGCCGTTGGGCTGCCTGCCATCTTCCGTGGGGGCTCGGCACAGGGTGACACGCGCTCGCCTAACAATACGGAACAATCCTCGATTTTTGAAGGCGCGGGCATCCCGAATTCAGCTAACAGCATCACCTCGGTTGCGGGCGGCAGCCGGTCTGATCCAGAAGGTGCGCCTGCAAGCAATGTCAATCTTATCACCTGGAAAGATTCGCGCAATGCTGATCGGACGATGACGCTAGGTGCCTATCTCTACCAGTACGATTTCAGCTTCAATGACGGTCAGCAAGTCATCACACGCAGTGCCAACGATGATGCCTATGGTCATCCGGGCTTTGGCTATGTCGTGTCACACAATACCCAAACCGGTAATTCACCTTTGGGCAAAGCCAATGTGCCCAGCAACGTGGAAACGACCGTTTTCTCGGGCGGGCACCACGCTATCCATCGCGTCGAGCTTATTTACGACCGTGATAAAGAGGGTGGCGGCTTAGGAATTAAAATCCCAGTCGTAATTGAATGGTTTGTCGCTACCGGGCGCGATCATCCAGTCTGGGCGGTTACCTGGAAGATGGGTGCGGTTGCCAATCCGCAAAACGTCGATTTTGATAATTACCGCATGGACGTGCGTGGCCCCTACGGCTCGCTCAATTTCGATGGTGCGGACACGAAAGAACAGGGCGACGCGATTGGCGGTGTGGCCTGGGGTGATTTTGGTCTGAAATTCACCACCACTGATACCGAGCTGACCTTAAATTCGCCGTGGACGTATAACACTCCCAATGACGTGTGCTTCACACAGGCCTGGACTGAAACCGAAAATTCGGAGATTGGCATCGTGCAGACGCGGCTTGCCGACAAAGAGATGGGCTATCAAGATCGGGTCGTCGGGCGCGAGCGCGAGCATACGTCAGCAGACAACTTTACGGATAAAGGCGATTGCAACGGCCTCGGCGACGCCCGCAACTATGTGGCACCGTGTGTTTCTGGCTGGCCCTACCAATTGATGAACTACGATTGGGATCCGACCGCCGGCAAACCGATAAACGAAGCGACAGGCACCAAACTGATCGCTTGGGGCTCGCCGTACGGCTGGCTAGGAGCTTCAAGCTTTGATTTGTTTGATTATTCCGCCACCGCAGATGGTCGTGGCGATCGGTCATATGCCACCTTCATCGTTCTGGGGCCAAAATCGCGTGCGAACGATCCGGCGGCGGGCGATGTGGCGCTCACCATTACGGCTGTTGAGGCGCTGAACGCAGCGACAATCAGCGCTGTAAATCCAGGCTCGCTGGTCACGCAGGTAGCAAAGGGACCAGGCGCAAGTCAAATGAAGACTATCACCAATGGGTATAACGATAGCTATAGCGCCTACTACCTGAATGGAAACGACAACCAAGTGGCATTCACCTTCACACCAGCAGCCGGCACATCCGTCACAAACCCGATTTTTGTGGTTCAGAACTACACGACCCAACAGCTGCCCACGATCAGCGTCGATGGCAATCCGATCACAGTGAACGCCGGTGCTAACGCTGGTGCCTTTGCCTCCCTGAATCTCGCTACCCATGAATTGTGGGTGACCATAAATGCATCTGCTCAGACCGCGATGAGAATACAGATCAGTGGCCCTGCAGCGGCGAGCAGCACCACCTATGTGCCGCTGATCCAGAGATGAACAGGGAACACGAACCCCGATAGATCGATGTACTGCCGTCGGTGGCGGGAAAACAGGCTTTTCTGATGCGATTTGAGTAAGCAGCCAAGAGCTGTGAAGTTTTTCATGGCTACGTTTTTAGCAACGATCCGCGATCGGTGGCGCAGCAGAAGGGGATAAGGCTCTTGACGTAACATGTTATAATTGTAATATGCTCCCCTGCAATTGAATGATATCGGCCGTGCCATATACCCGCGAAGGAGGCATCGGCAATGCTAAGGCTGCACCTGCTAGGAGCGCCATCTGTGCTCGATGGTGCCCGTGGGATCTACCTGCCTTCCCAAAAAGCTCAGGCGCTGCTGTGCTACCTCGCGGCTGAGTCCGAGCGCAGCTTTGCGCGTAGCCAGATTATTGCGCTGCTGTGGGAGGAAAGTTCCGAGCGAGAGGGGCGCAACAGCCTCAGCACGGTGCTGACGCGTCTGCGCCAGGCGCTGCCACTGTTTCCGCTGCGGATTGAGGGCGACACGCTGGCCTGGCAGGCGTCGGGTGAAGTGTGGGTTGATCTGCATGAGTTTCAGGCCGCCGCGCAGGCCGCCCAGATCGAGCGAGGCGCGCACGTTTCCATTGGCGAGCAGCGCATCCAACGCCTGGAGCAGGCCGCCGACTTATATCGTGGCACCTTTCTGGATGGCTTTAGCGTCCGCGACAGCGAAACCTACGATGAGTGGCTGCGCCTTGAGCGCGAGCGCTGGCAGCAGCGCTGGCTTAACATGCTCGATCAGCTGATTGAGGCCTACTCGATGGCGGGCGAGTGGGAGCGGGCGCTCGGCCATGCCCGCCGCGCCACCGCCGCCGATCCGTTGCAGGAGCGCTTTCATCGCGCGCTGATGCTGCTGCATTTCCACGCTGGTGATCGCGCCGCCGCGCTGGCGCAGTACCGAGGTTGCCGCGATGTGCTGGAGCGCGAGCTGGGTGTTGAGCCCGATGTTGAGACGACCGCGCTGCACCAGGCGATTGTCGATGGTACGCTCAAGCGCACAATTCTATCTGCGCCTCCGCCGCCTGTCCGCATCGTTCAGTCGCCTGCTACAGCTACGCGGCTCGGTGCGCGGCTGGCCTCGGCACGGCGGCGCAGCTTTGTAGGCCGTGGCGATGAGTTGGCGCTGTTCGCCGCCGCGCTGGCCGAGGAAGAGCCGCCCTTCGCGCTGCTGTATCTCTATGGGCCTGGGGGCGTTGGTAAAACCACGCTGCTGGCTGAATTTGCGCGGCTGTGCGCGGAAGCTGGCGTGACGGCCCTATCGATTGATGGCCGCAATATCCAGCCGACTCCCGATGGTATCTTCGGCGCGCTGCGTGACCTGACCGGGGCTGAGAATCCACTCGATGTGCTGCCAGAGCGCCATGTCCTGCTGGTGGACACCTATGAGCTGCTCACGCCGCTTGATAGCTGGCTGCGCGAGCATTTTCTGCCGCAGCTCCCGGCTCATGCGATGGTGGTGCTGTCTGGCCGCAACCCGCCCTCGGCTGGGTGGCGGGTCGATCCCGGCTGGCAAGAGATAATGCATGTTATCCAGTTGGGCAACCTGAGCGAGGCCGAGGCCGCCGACTACCTGCTGCGCCGTAACATCCCGGCCGAGCAGCGCGATGCTGTGCTCCAATTCACACATTGCTACCCGCTGGCGCTCTCGCTGGCTGTCGAGGTGTTGCTCCAGCGCCCGGCGAGCAGCTTTGATAGCAGCGCCTCGGCGGATGTTGTGCGCGTTCTGGTGGAGCGCTTTGTGGCTAGCGCGCCGAGTGTGGCCCATCGCGCCGCGCTGGAGGCCTGCTCGCAAGTGCGTGTGACTAGCGAGCCGCTGCTGGCGGCCATGCTTGCGGGCGATCAGGCGCGCGAGCTGTTTGAGTGGCTGCGCGACCTATCGTTTGTCTCGGCCGGGCCGCGCGGTATTTTTCCGCACGACCTAGCGCGTGAGGCGCTGGCGACCGATCTGAAGTGGCGCAACCCGCCCTGGCGTGAGGAGTTGCACCGGCGCGCGCGCGATTTCACTATGGCTGAGTTTACGCGATCGCAAGGCCACGCGCAGTATGTCGCGCTGCTCGATCTGATCTTTTTGCACGATAACCCGTTGATCCGCTCGGCCTTCGCCTGGAACGATATTGGTGGGCTGCGGGAAGATACGCCGCGCGCCGTCGATTGGCCAGCGCTGATCGCGATGGTTCGGCGGCATGAGGGCGATCAGTCGGCCGCAATTGCCGCGCGCTGGTTTGAGCACCAGCCTGAGGGTGTGACTGTCTTCCGCGATGATAGCGGCGCGGTGACCGGCTTTAACTGCTTCATCACCCTACGCCCAGATGCTGAAGAGCTGATCGCGGCCGATCCAGGCGCGGCGACGGCCTGGCGCTATGTGCAGGCCCAGGCGCCACTATCCGATGGGCAGTTTGCGGCGATCGGCCGCTTCTGGATGGATCGTGACGCCTACCAGCTGATCTCGCCGACACAAGGCATGATCTTTGTCGCCGCGATCCGCTATGTGCTGACGACGCCGGGTCTGGCGTACTCGTTCCATACCTTCGCGGACGCCGATCTATGGCTACCTGCGAGCACGCCGGTGCTGTTTCAGCGCCTACCTGAGGCCGATTTTATGGTCGGCGATCGGGACTATGGCATGTATCTGCGCGATTGGCGTACGCAGCCGCCGCAGGACTGGCTTGATGCGCTGGCCGCGCGTGAGATCGAGGGGTAGGGCGAGATTTCCCCAAGCTTAGCTGTTCCTAAACAATGTCGTCACCCACTAAATGTGGTTTGGATGTGGGGCGCGCCGCCCCCAAGCCCCCGGACAGGGGCTGGCCGCCCCTTGTACCCCCGCTAAAAAATGGCAACATGAAGATAATGGTCGGCGCGCATGCCTCTCATGGTACATAGTGCCAGTACATCTATTTATACCACCAGGTAGATGACAATAATTGGTGCTGACGAGGCATGATCAAGGTGTCATTCAGAACACGATGGCATCCATTCGGGGTCGAGCGGCAAGGCCCGGCGGGGGGCGGGGTGCCCCCTGACGCCGCCCGCGTAGGGCAATACACTTTATACAACCAAGACAGATGCCGCCCGCGCAGGGTAACATCTAGCGCCGCTTGCTCTCCACAGAGATTGTGATACCATGCACGCATTCCGCTTGGCACAGTGCTCAGAGGAGTGCATGCGCGGCTCTGTAGTTGGAAAGTAGCATATGAAGCTCAGCCGATTCGCGATCTACGCCTGGGGCGTGCTCGCATATAATCTTGCCGTCATCTTGTGGGGCGCCTATGTGCGCGCCTCCGGCTCGGGCGCTGGCTGCGGCAGCCACTGGCCGCTCTGCAACGGCGAGATCATGCCGATCGCCACTCGCGTCGCTACCCTGATCGAATTTTCGCACCGCATCACCACCAGCTTATCCGGCCTGCTTGTGATTGGCCTGGTAGTGGGGGCATTTCGTGCGCTGCCGCGCCGTCACCCGGCCCGGCTGGCCGCAGTGCTATCGCTGGTCTTTATTTTGGTCGAGGGTATGGTTGGCGCAACCCAGGTGCTGCTCGGACTGACGGCTGATAATGACTCGGTGGCGCGGGCGGTGGTCGGCAGCATTCACCTGGCGAATACGTTTCTTATGCTTGGAGCGATGGTACTGACGGCGTGGTGGGCAAGCGGCGGGCCAGCGCTACAACTGCGTGGACAAGGGCTGCTGGGCTGGGTCTTCGCGGTTGGGCTGCTCGGCGCGCTGCTTGTCGGCGCGAGCGGCGCGGTCACGGCGCTGGGCGACACGCTCTTTCCCACAACGTCGCTGGCAGCTGGCATCCAGCAAGATTTTTCTGCGACTGCGCACTTCCTGATTCAGCTGCGCCTTATTCACCCGATTCTGGCCGTGCTGGTCGGCGTGTATTCGATTTTTGCTGGTACACTGGCGGCCACACGACGACCGAGCGCCGCAACCAGGCGGCTGGCCTGGGCGCTTGGCGCGATCTTCGGCGCACAGGTCATCGTTGGCGTGGTCAATATTGCGCTGCTGGCACCGATCTACATGCAGCTTATCCATCTATTCATGGCCGATATGGTTTGGCTCACGCTTGTGCTCGCGGCGGTTGTGGCGCTGGCCGATCGTGAGCCGGCGCGCGAGGCTGTGCTGGCGGTGGACCGTGCGCTGCGACCTGGCAATGCCTAGCTTGCGCTGATCGCATCGCCCTGAGCTAAATCCGTTGAGGTCTGGCTAAGGAGGCTGCCGATGTCGTATGCATCATTGTTGGAACAGGTCGATATTTTCCATGAGCTGAACGACGCTCATTTGGAGCGAATATCGGATATTTGTGTCGAGCATCGCTATGAGCAAGGCGATCTAATTTTCGAGGAGAACGCCAAGAGCGATGGCCTGTATGTCATTCTGAACGGCGATATCGCGATTGAGGCGCATGCACGTAACAATGGTGAAACACCAGCAGCGACCAGGATTGCTCGGCTGCGGCGCGGGCAATCGTTTGGCGAGGTGGCGCTGGTGGATGAGGGCGTACGCTCGGCCGCAGCCCGCGCGACCGCGCCGGACACACGCTTGCTGCTGATCCGGCGCGTCGATCTGATCGAGATCTGTCGCGAGGATTGCGAGTTGGGCTTTTTCCTGATGCGTAATCTAGCGGTCGACCTGGCGCTCAAGATCCGCCAGACCGATTTGTACATGCGGCAGAGTGAGTAGCAGATTGCGCAGCAACAGCATAAGTTCTAAATCACGGCATTGCTGCACAATTATACTTTTAGTCTGCGGCGATCAATCTGGCACTTATCTTTTTGGTGCTTCGTTTTTCGCCCGTAGAGCGAAAAACGAAGCACCCTAAGAAATAAAAGTACCTCGCTGCCGCAGGCTCAACGCCAACAGCGTATGCCCTAATACAGCTTGCCCTCGCGTTTCGCGCCGGTGTAGTCGATATACACCACCTTAGTCTCGGTGTAGAAATCGAACACCTCGTTGCCCTGCTCGCGCGGACCGACGCCGGTGGCCTTGATGCCACCAAATGGCAGCTGTGCCTCGCCGCCGAGCGTTGGCGAGTTGACATGGGTCATGCCGGTCTCGATCTCATCGATGTAGCGGAACATGCGCACAGCATCGCGGGTGTAGATGCTGGATGTCAGGCCAAACGGCGAGTCATTCGCTGCGGCCATCGCCTCCTCGAAGCTTTCCACGCGGATAACCGACAGCACCGGGCCGAAGATCTCCTCCTGCGCGATGCGCATCTCTGGCCGCACGCGGTCGAACACAGTTGGCTCCACGAAATAGCCTTTGGAGAGCGCGCCAGCGGTCGCGCGCGCGCCGCCACACAGCAGCTCAGCGCCCTCTTGCTTGCCGATGTCGAGGTAGCCGAGCACAGTCTGTAGCTGGCTGTCGTCGACGCTCGGCCCCATATCGGTACTATCTTCGAGCGGGTCGCCCAAGCGCATTTTGCTAGCGATATTGACCAGCTTCTCCAGGAATGCGTCGGCAACCGGGTGCATGAGAATCACGCGGCTGGTGGCGGTGCAGCGCTGCCCGGTCGAGCCGAACGCGCCGCCGGCCACGCCCGCGACCGCCAGATCGACATCGGCATCCTCCAGCACGATCACCGGGTTTTTGCCGCCCATCTCGCACTGGGCGCGGATGCCGCGCCGCGCCGCGCGCTCATACACGCTCAGCCCGATCTCGGTCGAGCCGGTGAACGAGATCGCTTTGACGGCTGGGTGGTCGATCAGCGCCGTGCCGACCTCGCCGCCGCCGCCGTAGACCATATTTAGCACGCCAGCCGGCAGCCCGGCATCCTCGAAGCAGCGCACTACCAGCGCGGCGCTCTCGGGTGTGAGCGTGGCTGGCTTGAATACGACCGTGTTGCCGGCCACCAGCGCCGGCGCCATCTTCCAGGTCGGGATGGCGACGGGGAAATTCCAGGGCGTGATCAGCGCCACCACGCCAAGCGGCTGCTTAATCGTGTAGCCGAAGTTATCGGCCAATTCGAGCGGGATGGTCTCGCCAGTAAGCCGCCGGCCGTGCGAGCCGCAGAACTCCAGGATATTGATTGTGCGCTGCATCTCGCCGCGCGCCTCGGCCAGCAGCTTGCCCTGCTCGTGGCTGAGCACGCGCGCCATCTCTTCTTTGCGCTCAAGCATGATCTGGCCCGCGCGGCTGACGATCGCGCCGCGCTTGGGCGCTGGCATGCGCCGCCACTCGCGGAAGGCCTTCGTGGCGATATCGGCCGCGAAGATCGCTTCCTCACGCGTCGCAAGCGGTGTCTCGCCGAGCACATCGTCGATGTTAGCCGGGTTAATGTTCGGCACACGCTTTTTGGATGTCGAGGTCACCCACTCGCCGCCGATAAAATTTTGATAGACTTTCATGCTGTTACTCCTCTGGTTCTATCCCTAATGCGCGCAGCTGGGCCGCCATTCGTTCGGCGCGTGAGTATTCCTGTTCAGCGCGATTGCGTTCCTGCTCGGCACGCTCCGCGCCGGTTGGTACGAGCGCACTATCCTCGTAGCACCAGCGCAACCAATCGGCTTGAAGCCCTTCGTATTCGCCCGACCAAAGCGTTAGACCTAGGCCAATCTCAGGGAACCAGGCGTTGGCGCGCTCAATATATGATCGCCGCAGCAGCTCGAATGTCTGCAAGACACCTTGCTTGAGCGCCTGACTCGAGTCAAAGACGGCATAGTAAAGCACGCCGATCTGGGCGTAAAGCGTGCGTTTATGCTCGAGCTCGCCGCCTTCCCGATTCGAGACAATCTCGATCACGACTTCGGGCGGTTTCCCATAGATCCAGGTGAAATAGGCGCGATGATGTTTTGACCACACCTCATCTGGCAGCTGCACATCCAGGCTGAGCAATACATCCGGCACCAGCGGCGGTCGAGCCATCGTGTAGAACAGACCAACATTCGCCATTGCGACAAACGAACGCCCGTCATTATTCCACGATGTATAGAGCGGTTCGGTCAGCAGCCGCTGCTGTTTCTCAGAGAAAATATTATCCATTGGCGCATCATCCTCAGTGACGAGTTGCGCCATTTCCGCATGGAAAAAGGCTATTTCCTCTTCGGTGAGGGGTGGATGCTCGGGATCGATAATGATAGTGTCAGCCATATCCGCTGCCTTTAGTGATGCTTGATGTCTGATGTCTGATGCGTGACTCCTGGCCTATTATACTGCTATCATCGCCGTTGCGCTTATGCGACCGCGCGATCCACGATCTCCAGCCCGCGATCGATAATTTCTAATCCCTCACGCAGCTGCTGCTCGTTGATACAGAGCGGCGGGTTGACGAAGCAGGTGTTCCAGCGCACAAAGGTGAACAGGCCATTTTCGCGCAGAAATGCATTAAACGCCGGGATCGGCCCCATCTCGCTCGGCTTGGGGTTGTAGGGCACCAGCGGCTCGCGCGTCTCGCGGCTCTTGACCAGCTCAAGCAGGCTAAACAGCCCAATCGCGCGCGCGTCACCAACGGCAGGGTGCTTGTCTTTCAGCTTGTTCAGCTCGACTTTCAAAACCTCGCCCAAAGTCTGCGCGTTCTCGATCAGATGATCTTCTTTATACACATTGATGCAGGCCACCGCCGCCGCGCAGCCGACCGGGTGGGCGTTGTAGGTTAGGCCGGCGAAGAGCGTGTTGGTCTCGAAATACTCGGCGATCGTGTCGGTTACCATGGTCGCGCCGAGCGGCACATACGCTGAAGTCAGGCCCTTGGCCATTGTCAAAATATCCGGCACCACGCCCCAGTGATCCACGGCGAACCACGCTCCGGTGCGCCCAAAGCCGCTCATCACCTCGTCGGCGATCAACAGGATGCCGTATTTGTCGCACAGCGCGCGCAGCCCGCGAATGTAGGTGGCCGATGGAATGAGCAGGCCATTCGTGCCAACCACGGTCTCGATGATCATAGCCGCGATCGTGTGCGGGCCTTCGAACTGGATAATATCCTCGGTGGCGTTCAGAATCTGGGCGGTGTATTCAGGGTCTTCTAGCTCTTTGCCGGCGCGGTAGGGGTAGAAATCCGGGAAGCGCACCACGCCCGGAATGCCCGGCTCAGCCGCCCAGCGGCGCGGGTCGCCGGTCAGTGTGACCGCGCCAGCGGTTGCGCCATGGTAGGCGCGGTAGCGCGCCATGACCTTGTGACGCCCGCTATACATTCGCGCGATCTTGATCGCGTTCTCATTCGCCTCGGCGCCGCCGTTAGTGAAAAAGGCCTTGGTCAGATTGCCGGGCGTGATTTCCTGCAATAACCGGCCCAGCTCAGCGCGCACAGCCGTGGTAGCCACAGTCGGCGCGACATAGCAGACCTGGTCCATTTGCGCCTTGATCGCGTCGATCACGCGCGTATCGCCGTGGCCGATGTTCAGGCACATAAGCTGCGAGTTGAAGTCCATGTAGCGCTTGCCGTCGACATCCCAGAAATAGATGCCCTTGGCGCGATCAATCACCAATGGCTTCATCGCGCTCTGCGCGATCCACTCGTAGAGCGTGGTCTCGCGCGAGATGTCGAGGATGTCCTGGCGGGAAAGGTCGGTTTGGGTCATGGGGTGCCTCCATCGCTTAACAGTTTTTTTGTGGTGCGAGGCATGGCACTTCCTACAATTTTTCATTTCCTTTAGGATGCCATGGCCTGCTGTTGAAATGCGATGATACCACGCTACCACGCATCGCTGCAACACAGGCCCTGCTTGAATGGAGACCTCGCGCCCTGAAGCCGAGATCAACGATCACCGCTGCAGTAGGGGCGATGGAATGCATTGAGCGCATTGGAACGCAGCGGGCTGTCGCCAGTAATCCATGCGTAGGGGTGAATCTGGCATCCGCCCGCGCCGATATCAATCCAAGCAATGCGCTGCATCGCGGGCGATCACGAGGATCGTGCCTACGCTACGATGTGCTGCATTGCTTTCCATGATACTGCTGGCAAACTGCCGAAGGGAGCTTTGGAGGGCTTCACCCTCCAAAGAAAAGTCTTTTTCGGGGGCCTGCTGCCCCTGGAACCCCTGCTAGTGAGTTAGCCAGCAGTATATTCCATGGCTTTGCAGCGCATCGATGCCACACCTGATCTGATCGGAATTCTGACCTCCAACCATTATCACACTGTCGCGTACTCGACGCGCGTGAGGCCAGCGCGCTTGCTGGCGGTCAGCTTGCCCTGATATGGGGCGATGAAGCTCCCGGAGGTCGGCGAGACATCGTGGTAATCGCGGCCAACCGCGATCGTGATGTAGCTGAGGTTGGCGCGGCGGTGGTTGGTCGGGTCGAACGGCATGGCCACGAAGCTGCCATTTGCCACTGGCAGCAGCACTTCGACCCAAGCGTGCGATCCACCCTCGCCGAGCAGATGGCCAGAGACATAGCGCGCGGGCAATCCAGCCATCCGGCAGATCGAGATCATGATGTGGGCGTAATCCTGACACAGACCCTGGCCGAGCGTGAGCGCCTCGACTGCTGTTGTGCCGACATTGGTCACGCCCCAGCCATAGCGCATGGCCTGCCAGACCCAAGTGTTGATCGCCTCGACCAGCGCCTGCGGTGCCTGGTGCTGCGCTGCGAGCGCCCGCGCCGCGGCGGCAATCCGGTCGTCGCTGGTAGTCAGCGGGGTTTGGTTGAAAAATGGTGCGGCCTGCGCGGCGCTCAGCGTCGGTAGCAGATCGGGGAAGCCGGAGCGCTCGATCTTCAGCGCCACCTCGAACGTGATGTCGAATGGCACCTCGGGGATCGCGAAGGATAGCACGCGATTGCCGAACATATCGAACGAGCTGGTCTGCGTGCCCTGCGCGCCCAGAACGCGCGCGGCGTACGCGATTAGACGCTGGTCGCCATATTGATCGGGCGGCACGACCAGCAGCCGCTGGCGCAGCTCGCGCACCGGGCCGGGATAGTTGTAGTTGAAACGCTTGTGGAGCCAATAATCTGTCTGACGGATATTGCTCCATGCCAGGTTGCGATGATCAATAAATTGGACGGCATCCAGCGCCGGTGCAAACAAATTGTTGGCGTCATTCATTCCTAAACCCCTAATATGAAAGTGGAAAGTGGAAAGCTGAAACGCTCAAGAGCCAGATGCACCCAATAGGTTCTCGGTTCTTGGTTCTTGGCTCTCGGTGCTTAGCGGCTGCACAGGATGATCGAGCGTGATTGTATCATCGATCTGATCGGCCCAGACGCTGAAGCCGGTCAGTTGGCTTGGGCCATATGATGTGAGAATGGCAGTATCTACGGCGTCACGGCCACGCGCGATCAACACCCGCCCGATCCGTGGCGTGTTATGGCGCGCGTCGAAGGTGCGCCACGCGCCGCCCAGATACGCCTCGAACCAGGCGTGAAAGTCCATTGGGGTGGGATTATACGGCACATCGATGTCCGGTAAGTAGCCGCAGACGTAGCGGGCAGGGATATTCATTGCCCGGCAGAACATAACTGCGATATGCGCAAAGTCGCGGCACACGCCCCGGCGCTGCTGGTAGGCCTCGTAGCCCGAAGTAGTCGCCGTGCTATTGCCATAGCCATACTCGACATTCTGGTGCGTCCAATCGCAGATCGCCTGCACGCGTGCGCTGCCGTCTGGCACACTACTGAACAGCTGCCAGGCCTCGTTGAGCGCCAGGTCGGATTGACAGTAGCGGCTCGGCAGCGTGTAGATTAGCACATCGTCGGGCAGGTCGCTCACCAGCGTGCCCGGCAGATCGCCGACATCCAGATCAGGCATATACGGAACCTCGGCGATCGCGTCGTAGCGCAGCCGCATGATGCCCTGCGGCGCGTTCCAGCGCCAGGCCTGATTGCCAAACTGGTCGACATATGTATGAACCGGGATATCCGGCGACATGGTACGGCGCTCGTCGAGCAGCGCATGCCAGTCGCGCTCGCGCGCGCGCACAATACCAGCCGTTGGCGTCGGGGCGGATGACTCAATCACAAACTCACAACCAACACGAACACGCATGTCGCACTCTCTTCTAGTAAGCCACTCCGCGCCGCGCAATAGAAAGGGCGGCCCGCTGGGCCGCTCCTACATCATTGTATCTCGTAATGTCGATTCTGCAATCTATGTGCCGCGACGAGACGAGGAGCTGTGACGCAAGGATGCGAGAGGTGGTAACACGAAGACGGTCGCCTCATCGTCGCATTGCCTCATCACCTCATCACCTCACCGTTCAAGCGCCAAACCGCTTGCGCTTCACAAATTTACCCGCGCCGCGCTCGCCCTGCCACTCGCCATCTTGCACCAGCACACGCCCGCGCGAGAGCACCACGCTTGGCACGCCGGTCACTTCCATGCCCTCGTACAAGTTGTAGTCGGTGCGCTGGTGCTGCTTAGCGGCGGTGATCGTGTGGGTAGCGTTCGGATCCCACAGCACGATATCGGCGTCGGCGCCGGGCGCAACCGTGCCCTTCTGCGGGTAGATGCCGAACAGCTTGGCCGGGTTGGTGCAGCACAGCTCGACCCAGCGGTTGAGCGAGAATTTGCCGCCGCGCACGCCCTGTGTGTACAGCACCATCATGCGATCCTCAATGCCTGGGCAGCCGTTCGGGATGGCGGCGAAGTTCTCTTTGCCCAGCTCCTTGCCGGCCGATCGGCCATCCTTGCCGCCCTCATACCAGAACGGGCAATGATCGGTCGAGATCACCTGGAGCGAGTTGTCGGCAACACCTTCCCAGAGCGCGACCTGATCGCTTTTCTCGCGGTAGGGCGGCGAGCAAACCCACTTCGCGCCTTCGAAGCCCGGCCGCGCCAGGTCGTCCTTGGTGAAGAAGAAATACTGCGTGCAGGTTTCGCCGAAGATCTGGCTGCTGCGCCCGCGCGCGCGCGCCTTCTGGATCGCTTCCATCGCGCCCGCGTTGGTCACATGCACCACGTAGAGCGGCGAGCCTGTGACTTCAGCCAGCCGAATGGCGCGCTCGGTCGCCTCGGCCTCAAGCTCGGGCGGGCGGGTCAGCGCGTGATACTTCGGTGCCAGGTTGCCAGCTGTGATCGCCTCGTGTACCAGAATATCGATCGCGTCGCCATTCTCGGCGTGAACCATAATCAGCAGCCCGTGCTCGGCGGCCTGCTGCATGGCCCGGAATAGCGTCGCGTCATCGACCATGAGCGAGCCTTTGTAGGCCATAAATAGCTTCAGGCTCGACACGCCGTAGTCCGGGCACTGCTTGATCTCTTCCATAATCGTGTCGGGCAGATCGGTGATCGCCAGGTGGAACCCGTAGTCGACTGCAGCCCGGCCATTCGCTTTGGCATGCCAGATATCGAGCGTCTCGCGCAAGGTCGCGCCCTTGGGCTGGATGGCGAAATCGATATGCATGGTGGTGCCGCCAAACGCTGCCGCCTGATGCCCGGTGAAGAAATCGTCGGACGAGACTGTGCCGCCGAATGGCATCTCTAGGTGCGTATGAACATCGATGCCACCGGGGATGACATATTTGCCGCTTGCGTCGATGGTTGTGTCGCCCGCCAGCCCGTGGCCGATCGAGACGATCTGCTCGCCCTCGATCAGCACATCGGCCGGGTAGGTGTCGCTGGCCGTGACAATCGTTCCGCCTTTAATCAGGGTGCTCATGCTTACCTCCTGGGATTGCAGATTCGGGTGCCCTTTGGGCGTTTGCAAATTGCAGGCATCGAGTGCGGAGTGGGCTATATTATACACTGCGCAGGCCGGAGCGGCGGAAGGCATCAATCCGCGCTGCCGCAACGATCATGATTGTTCAGGCTGCAAAGAGCTCGCGCGCTGCGCGCTCATACGCCTTGATGGCAGCCGCATCCCACAACACGAACCGCACCAGCTCGATTTCGGGATGCTGCTCAAGATACTGTTTAACCGTTTGCAGTGCGATCGGCGTGGCCTTGTTCAGCGGATAGCCAAAGATGCCAGTGCTGATCGCTGGGAACGCGATTGTCTTCAGGCCATGCTGCGTGGCGAGCGCAAGGCTGTTGCGATAGGCGTTGGCCAGCTGCTCGGCATCTAGATCGCGCCGCTGATAGGATGGGCCAACCGCGTGAATAACATAGCGCGCCTTGAGCCGGTAGCCCTTGCTGATGCGCGCCTCACCCGTCGGGCAGCGGCCAAGCGTACGACACTCGGCCAGCAGCTCTGGGCCAGCCGCACGATGAATCGCGCCGTTAACACCGCCGCCGCCAGACAGCGCCGAATTGGCCGCATTCACAATTGCGTCCACATTCTGAGCAACGATGTCGCCCTGAATCAGCTCGATTATTGATTGGTTTATCGCGAAGCGCATTCGTTTGATTAGAGATTAGAGATAGGAGATTAGCTTCAATCTCCTATCTCTAATCTCCAATAGCTAGGCAAACCCCGGCACAATCTCACGCCCATACACATCGAGCGTCGCCTCTTCCTCGCCGCTCATCAGGTAGATGTTGAACTGCGTCACGCCCGCATCAACAAGCTCCTGCAACTTGGCGCGGTGCTGCTCGGCTGCCCCAATGATGCAGAAGCGATCAACCACGTCGTCATCGACGAACTGCGCGTTGCTGCTGCCGACCTCAGCGTGGTGCTGGTAATCGTACCCAGCGCGATCGCGCACGTAGGCGGTAAGCTCGGGCGGCAGTTCGGATGGCTCGTAGCGACTGATCAGATCCTTCACATGGTTCGAGACCAGCGCCGGGAACCAGCGCACATGCTCGCGCGCCGTCGCCAGATCATCCGAGACCCATACCGCCGTCGCGGCCATCACCTGAATGCTGGCAGGGTCGCGGCCGGCGGCGCGAGCGCCCGCATGCACAAACTGCAGGCACCACTTGATCAGATGCGGGTCGGCGAACTGCAGAATGACGCCATCCGCGACGCGGCCAGCCATCTCCAGCACCTTCGGCCCGTAGCCAGCGATCCAGATCGGCAGCGGAGTATCGCCCTCGACCCATGGCATCCTCAAGCGCTCACCCTCGTACTCGACCTCGCGACCAGCGACGAAATCGCGAATCTGCAGTGTCGCCTCTTCCAGCCGCGCCAGCGTGGTCGGTTTCTTGCCCATCACGCGCCGCGAGCTATCGCCACGGCCAATGCCCAGTACCATGCGCCCGCCCGAGATCAGATTCAGCGTGCCTAGCAGGCTGGCGGTGACCGTGGCATCGCGTACGGCCGGGTTGGTCACACAGGTGCCCAGGCGCATATGCTTGGTGACGGTCGCCATCATTGTCAGCAGCGGGTACGGCTCCATCCACAGCACATGTGAATCGAAAACCCAGCCGTAGCTAAAGCCTGCCGCCTCGGCCTGCTGTGTGAGCGCGATCGAGCGTGCAGGAGCCATATCAAGCTTCAATGTCATGCCAAAATCGAGCATAGCGCCTCCCAATCGAGAGTTCAAAGCTTAAGGTTAAAAGTTCAAAGTTAAGATTTAAGGTTTACACATTGTTTCATTTTGCCTGCGGCAACATGGTATTTTCTGCTTTTGTGTGTCGTTTTCGGCCTGAGAACGAAAACGACACACAAAGAAGGAATCCATGGGAGGCGTAAGATTAAGCGTTAAGAGCTATTTTAAACTCTTAACGCTTAATAATGAAGTTGCTACTTGGTAGCCAGATCCCAGATATCGTGTGTGTAGGCGGTCTCATCGGCTGCCTTCTTGATCACGCCGAACTTAAGCGCAGTCTCAGCGCCGCGCTTGAACAGATCGGGCTCCATATAGCCGATCTTGGTGTCCTTATTGATCGGGTCGCCCCAGATCAGCTTATTGATCTCGTCAATCTGCCACTTCTGTGCATCTTTGCCGCCCGGCGCGTCAACCTTGACCATGATGTCGACGCAGGAGTCGACATTGTCGCGGCAGTACGCCCAGCCCTTGAACGATGCGCGCAGAAAGCGTGCCGCGATATCTTTGTTCTTCGCGTCCTTGATCCAATCCTCGCGTGCAAAGATGCCATCCTCAGGCATCGCAGTGCCCTCTTTGTTAAAATCGACAATATTCAGCTCGTCGATCTTGTGGCCTGCGCTGAGCACTTGGTAGAGCTCATTGTACGTCATCGCCGCCGCCGAGTCGACCTCTTTGTTCAGCAGCAGGTTCATATCAAACGGCTGCTGTACCAGCGTGACATCGGTATCTTGCTTCAGGTTATACTTGGCCAGCGTCGCGAGCACATTGTACTCATTGCCGCCGAACCAGACCGCGATCTTCTTGCCCTTCCAGTCTTGCGGGCTGGCGATATTGCTATCCTTCCAAGAAAGCTCGCGCATACCAGCGTTGGTGAAGACCTGCGCGATATTGACCAGCGGCGTGCCCTGCTCGCGCACCGACAGCAAGCTAGCCAGCCAGTCGATGCCAAACTCGGCCTGATTGCCGGCGACCACTTGCTCGGGCACCACATCCGGCCCGCCTGGGCGCAGCGTTACATCCAGATTCTCATCTTTATAGAAGCCCTGATCGAGCGCGGCGTAGTAGCCGGCGAACTGGGCTTGGGTGACCCATTTGAGCTGGAGCGTGACTTTATCGGGCGTGCCGCTGGCTGCGGCAGCGGCCGTCGGCGCCTCAGCGGCGGCGGTCGGCGCTGCCGCAGCGGTTGGCTCAGCGGCGGCGGTGGCTGCGGGCGCAGCAGTCGGCTCCGGCGCAGCGGTGGCTGCAGGTGCGGCGGTGGCTGCAGGTGCCTCGGCAGCAGCGGTGGCTGCAGGCGCGGCAGTTGGCGCGGCGGCGGGTGTGCCGCCACATGCCGCCAGGAGCACGCCGAAGAGCAGCATAGCTACGACGGCGCTCAGGAATTTGTGAATACGCATAGATCTTTACTCCTTAGCTTAAACAATCAGATTTGCTGACGAACCTAACCAGGGTTCACCGTTGATGGTTTGCAAGCCTCCTTTCTACAACTATTCCTCAAATGTGATTGCCAGAGCATCGTTGCTTGGATTAAGGTTTAATCCGAGATGCATAGTTATGCGATGAGGGATCGGAACTTCGTTCAGAATGACAGGGTGTTCGCTGGCTGTCGCTGTGTTATTCGCTGAGATTCTTCTCTTCATTCAGAATGACAGGGCGCTCAGTGCCAACTGCGGAAATCCCAGCCCCAACTCCCTCCTCTGCTACCGCTCGTCGCGGAATGAGACATGCCAGGGCATCAGCAGGCGCTCGGCGGCAATGATCACCAGGTAAAAGAGAATGCCAAGCAGCGACGCCATCAGGATCGCCGACCATGCCTCGCGCAGCTTGAGAATACCAGCCATACTTTTGATATATACGCCCAGCGCGCTTTGCCGTCCGCCGAAAAACTCGGCCACAACCGCGCCGATCATGCTCAGCGATGCGCAGATCTTCAGCGCGTTAAACAGATACGGCAGTGCGGCCGGCAAGCGCAGCTTAAGAAAGATATCGCGCTGGTGTGCAGCGTATGATCGCATCAGCTGGATCGCGTCGGCGCTCGGGCTGGTCAGCCCACGATAGACATTGATCAGGGTTGGGAAAAAGGTCATGATCGCGACGACGCCGATCTTGGAAGCCGGGCTAATGCTGCCCAGCCAGATGCCCAGCAGCGGCGAGAGCGCCACGATCGGCACGGCGTTCGAGGCGACCGAGAACGGCATTAGGCCATCGGCCAGCAGCGGGAAGCGCACGCAGACAGCAGCGACCAGCGCCCCCAGCCCGCAGCCGATCACGAAGCCGGCCAGCGCCTCGCTAAAGGTGAACAGCCCGATCTGTAGCAGGTAGCCCGGCTGCTGCAAAAAAGCGTCGAGGATTCCGCTCGGCGGCGGCAACAGGTACAGCGGTACCCCAAACCCACGCACAACCGCCTCCCATAGCGCGATGATCAGCACAAATGTCACCACGGCAGGCAGAAATGAGTTTTGAGCTTTGGGTTTTGGAGGCGCTGATGCTATTGTGCTCGCCATTTCTGTTCCTCGGTATGGTACTTTCCGTTTTTTAGGTGTGTAGGTTTTTCGCCCCTTAGGGGCGAAAAACCTACACACAGCGAGGTGACCTTTTGCCTTTTGCCTTTTGCCTTTTGCCTTTCAGCTTTCCTTCAGGCTCTCGCGCACCTCAGTCACTAGCTCGAAGAAGCGCGGCGACTCGCGCGTGCTGATGTCGCGTGGGCGTGGCAGATCGGTGGTCACCACGCGCTCGATTCGGCCGGGGCGCGGCGACATCACCACCACGCGATCGGACAGAAACACTGCCTCGGGAATGCTATGCGTGACGAAGATCACGGTCGTGTCGGTCTCGGCGTCGCCCCAGATCGTCAGCAGCTCGGCCTGCATACGCTCGCGGGTGATCTCATCTAGCGCGCCGAACGGCTCGTCCATGAGCAGGATCGAGGGTGAAAAAGCCAGCGCCCGCGCGATCGAGACGCGCTGTTGCATGCCGCCCGAGAGCTGCCAGGGGTAGGAGTCGCCAAAATCTTGCAGCCCCACCAGCTTCAGCATTGCCTGGGCGCGCGCGTGCCGCTCGGCGCTGGGTCGGCCCATCACCTCCAGCGGCAGTTCAATATTTTTGTGAACCGTGCGCCAGTCGTACAGCACTGGTGCCTGGAAGACGATCCCGTAGTCGCGGTCGAGGCGCGCGCGCGCGGGCGACTTGCCTTTGACCTGGATGCTACCGCTGCTGGGCTGGGCCAGATCGCCGATCAGGCGCATCAGCGTGCTCTTGCCGCAGCCGCTCGGCCCGATCAGCGAGATAAACTCGCCCGGCGCGATCGCGAGGCTCACATCGTGCAGCGCGGTCACGAGGCCGCTGCCGCCGTCAAAGGTTTTGCCAACATGGTCGATGGCGATAATTGGCTCAGTAGTCATAGTCGATTGCAGATTGCAGATTGCCGATTGCCGACTGCATAATCTGCAATCTGCAATCTGCAATTAAATCACTCGGCCTTTCGTTCGCGAATAATGATCTTTTCGGCCAGCGCGACGACGCCATAGAAGAACAGCCCGATCGAGCTGGCGGCCAGCACAGTCACATACAGCAGCGGCGGGTTGGCGTTGTAGAACTGCGCAGCCTTAATGATCTCGACTCCGACGCCGCTTTTGGAACCAGCCGGCAGCTCGGCCACGATCGCACCGATCACGCTTGCGGTGGCTGCAACCTTAAATGATGTGAACAGGTACGGCAGCGCAGATGGCAATCGCAGCTTCCAGAACGTCTGCCCTGGCTTGGCCGCATACGAGCGCATCAGCTCCAGCGCGTCAGCTGGGACCGAGCGCAGGCCGCGCAGCATACCGATCGTCACCGGGAAGAATGTCAAGTAGGCCGCCACCACCGCTTTGGCCAGCCAGTCCGGCGCGTGCAATTGCCCGAGCCCGACCACGACCATTGGTGCGATTGCCAGAATCGGCACTGTCTGTGAGCCAACTACAAATGGCAGTAGCCCGCGCTCGACCAGCCGCGATGATGCGAAGACAATCGCCAGCGCGCAGCCGAGCAGGCTGCCCAGCGCAAAGCCCAGCAGCGCCTCGCCAAAGGTGATGAGCGCGCTTTGGAACATGGAAACGGCTAGGAGCGGGCCGGTGCCGCCGCGGGTGCGTGTGCCAAGCTCGCTCACGATCGCGCTAATATGTGGGAGCTTCTGATCGGAGATATTGAAGAGCGCCTTGGCACCTTCCCAGATAGCGGCGATCACGATCAGCAGCAGCAGCGTCGCAAGCCAGCGCCGAACGCCGAGCGCCAGCCGAGGCCCCCGCGCACCTGCGCCAGATCGCGTCGCCGTAAGGGTTAGATCGTCGCTCACCACAACTCTCCACACACCATGACGAGATGCGCGCTTCTCGTTAGTGTCGCGGCGTATTGGCCGAAGTGAATATCGCGCAGTCGTGAAATAGCCCCGGCGTTGGTGGGAAGCGCCATTGCTGCCAGCTCCTGGAAATGCGTGACAAAGAAGCGCGCGCGTCGCCGGATATGGTTTGTACCGCTTCCGCGCCGTATGGTTGCGAGCGTCTCCAAGTGCCAACGAGGATGAGACATCCAGAACTGGATTCTAACACTATAGGTCAGGCAAGTCGTTTTGTCAAATGCAAATGGTATGACTCTAAACCAATCATTTTGACATTTCTTTCACATGGATTTGCAATATTGTCACATATTTGCAATTGAATCAGAGTTGAATTGGCCAATGTCATACGTTTAACATGTTGTTGTCCTCGCGACTAGCTGTGCCTATGCTGATCGTGATTCCTAGCTATCAAATCGGGATGTGGTCTGTGGAGTGGGTTGGTATTTGAGCGAGCTTAGAAAGCTGGCGGTAGATCAGAGCAGTATCAGCCGGCCATGGGCCAACAGTGGTATATCGTACAATATTGGAGGAAGAATGCTAACCCTACGTCGTCTTCAACTCCTGATTGTGGCGCTCCTGGCAATGGCGCTGCTCGCGGCCTGTGGTGGTGGCGGAACAGCAGACGTCCCAACCGCCGCACCCGAGCCGACCGCCAAGCCGACCTTGACGCCGCGCCCCACCGCTAAGCCGAAGCCCACCGCCGAGCCAACCGAAGAGCCCACCGCCGAGCCAACCGAAGAGCCTACCGCTGAGCCAGAGCCGACCGCCGCAGCCGGAGATAAGCTGCTGGATGTCGAGGTTGGTGACCTGAAGACCTTCACACCCGACAACAAGCTGTTTACGATTGATGCTCCGGCCAACTGGACGCTCAAGGATAACAGCAAGCCGACTGAGGCGATCGTGACCTGGACCGACGAGCACGAAAATGCCTTTATGCAAGTGGATATCTTCGAGCAGGAGAAAAAGCAGACCGGGCCAGAGCTGGCGGAGTTTCTGAAAAACTACCTGGAGAAGACCTTCGGCTCGCAGGCCGACTTCGAGCAAGAGGATGCCAAGGAGTCCGGCCCGAGCCAGTTGATCGTCTGGACATACACCGGCGAGGGTACCGGCGGCGTCAAAGCCAAGCTGCTGGCGAATAGCTTTATTAAGCAGATCGACAATAAAGTCTCGCTGTTTACGCTGGTTGTGCCCGAAGAGCAGTTCGATCGGCTACAGCCGGATCTGGACAAAGTGCTCGGCTCCTACTCAATCGATTCATCGGTCGCGCTCAATGCGGGTAGCTCAGCCGACGGTTGCGCTGGCGGCGCGACCGGCGATGTCGAGATCGGTGATCTGTCGACCTATAGCTACAAGACCGGGCTGTTCACAATTGATGTGCCGCAGAACTGGCACACGCAGGATACTAGCAAGAGCGGCGAGGCGATTCTGGTCTGGTGTGCGCCACAGAGCGATGCCCTGGTAGCTGTTGATATTTTCCAGCAGCCTGAGAACCAAACCGCAGACCAGCTAACCAAGCTGCTGCAGACATACCTGAAGAATACCTTCGGCTCTGAGCAGGATTTTAACCTGGAAGATCCAAAGACTCAGACCGACGGCAGCGTGCTAATCGTCTGGAGCTATGTCGATAAGACTCACGACGGTCTGAAAGTGCTCGGCAACAGCTTTATTGAGCAGCATGGCGACAAAGGCTCAATCTTGACGACGGTGCTACCGAGCGAGCAGTTCGACACGCTGAAGCCCGACACGAATAAGATTATCAATAGTTACAAGATCGACGCGTCCTCGGATCTGCCCTAATCGCGAGCACATAGTGTAGGTTTTTGTAGGTCATTTCTCGTTTCACGGAGCGAGAAATGACCTACAATGCTATCTACGTTTTGAAACAGTTCTCACACGGCAAATCGCATCTTCTCCGCATCTGCCGCAGCCGATAGCACCGCTAAAGTCTCCCAGTATTTTCCGAGCCACAATAAGTGGCTTAGCGCCTGCGCTCGCGCAACACCCCGCCCAGCACAAACAGCAAGTTCGCTGGCCGCTCGGCCATCCGCCGCATCATGTAGGGATACCACTCCTCGCCATACGGTACATATACCCGCAGCCGATAGCCATCACGCACAATCTGCTCCTGCAAATCGCGGCGGATGCCATACAGCATCTGGAACTCGAAGCGGTCGGGTGTGATGCCCTGCTTGGTCGCGTACTCGCGCGTTGCATCGATCATGTGCGGATCGTGGGTGGCGATGCCAGGATAGTTGCCCTCGCTCAGCAGCATCTGCATCAGCTTGACATAGTTGGCGTCGGTGTCGGCCTTGGCCGGGAATGCCACTGTGGCGGGCTCATT
>JADMIO010607028.1_pt1 | contig 50598 bp, 42 predicted proteins | sample 8958161 | NCBI WGS metagenome assembly JADMIO01 (sample SAMN16585339, study PRJNA669376) | soil metagenome | isolation source: Crop rotation soil | place: USA: Cullars Rotation, Alabama | collected 2011 | reverse complement strand
GCCGCGACTTCAAGTCACGTGAATTCCAAGCTTCGGATCCCACTGTGCTGGAAAGCCCTGAGTAGGTGGGCGCCACTTCAGGCGTGCTACCGACCGCGTTCGGCGCTTTCCTCCTACTGAACCACTGCTGCCACTCGTCGAGATACGTGTAGAACACCGGCGTCACATACAGCGTCACGAGTTGCGAGAACGCTAATCCTCCGACCACCGCCACGCCGAGTGGACGACGGGTCGACGCGCCGGCGCCCCAGCCGACCGCGATCGGGATCGCTCCCATCAGCGCAGCCATCGTCGTCATCATGATCGGACGGAAACGGACGCTCGCCGCCTCGAGAATCGCGTCGGACGGCGTGCGGTTGCCGTCGCGCTGCGCCTCGATCGCGAAGTCGATCATCATGATGGCGTTCTTCTCGACGATACCGATGAGCATGATGATGCCCACGAAGCCGTAGATGTCGAGATCGAGCCCAAAGAGGATCAGCGTCACCAACGCGCCAAACGCGGCGAACGGAAGACCCGTGAGGATCGTGATCGGGTGAATGAAGCTCTCGTAGAGAACGCCGAGGATCACGTAGATCACGAACACCGCGAGCAACATCAGGACGAGCAGACCTTTTTGAGTACTGACGAATGCTTCGGCCATTCCTGAGAAGCTCGCCGCGACCGTGTTCGGCAAGACTTCCTTCGCGACGTCTTCGACTTCTTTCACCGCCGTGCCGATCGACATCCCCGGCGCGAGGTTGAACGACACCGTCACCGAGGGCAGCTGGCCCGAGTGGTTCACCGTCACCGGACCGACGCCGTAAGTGAACTTCGCGACGGTGCTCAGCGGAACGAGCGGCCCACGTGACGATCGCACCCACAGCTTCCCGAGCGCGTCGACGTCTTGCTGGTACTCCGGCAAGAGCTCCATGACGACCCAGTACTCGTTCGTCGCCGTGTAGATGGTCGAAACTTGGCGTTGGCCGAACGCATCGTACAGCGTGTTCTCGATCTCACTCGCCGAGACGCCGAGCTGGCCGGCCTGCTCGCGGTTGATGTCGACGGTGATCTGCGGATTCTCGATGAGGAGATCGCTCGTGACGTCGACGAGACCGGGCAGCTGACGCAGCCGGCGCTCCATCTCGCGCGCGGCGGTGTTCAGCGCGTTGATGTCGCCACCTTGCAGTGTGTACTGGTACAAGCTCTTCGACGCGAGACCGCCGATCGAGATCGCGGGCGGATTCTGGATGTACGTCGTAATGTCGGAGACCGCAGCCGTCGCGCGTTGGAGGTCGCGGCCGATTTCTTCGGCGCTCCGGTCTCGCTCCTCGATCGGTTTGAGATCGATGGTGATCTGACCCTGGTTCGCAGCCGCGGTCGTCCCGACGGACGACGTGACCGAGCGAACGTCAGGATCCTTCTTGATGACGTTCGCGACTTCTTGCTGGTGTCGCATCAGCGCGTCGAAGGACACGCCTTCCTGCGCTTCGGTCGTCGCGAGGAGCTGGCCCGTATCGTCCGTGGGGAACAGACCCTTTGGCGTCGACCAGAAGAGGTAGCCCGTCGCGACGAGAATGACGAACGAGAACAGAAGCGTCAGCGGGCGACGCGCCATGACCCATGCGAGCGTTCGCTCATACAGTCCGAGCCACGCGTCGTAGAACTTCTCGGTCGCCTCGTAGAATCGGCCGTGCTTTTTCCCGTGATCCGACTTGAGGAATCGGCTCGAGAGCATCGGCGTCAGCGTCAGCGACACGAAGCCCGACACGAGAATCGCGACGCCGATCGTCACGGCGAATTCATGGAACAACTTGCCGATGATGCCGCCCATGAACAGGAACGGAATGAACACGGCGGCAAGCGAGAACGTCATGGAGAGAATCGTGAAGCCAACCTCCGATGCGCCGTCGATCGCGGCCTGCATCTTCGGTTTCCCCATCTCGAGGTGGCGCACGATGTTCTCGAGCATGACGATCGCGTCGTCGACGACGAAGCCGACCGCGAGCGTCAACGCCATCAGCGACAAGTTGTCGAGGCTGTAGTGCAGCAGATACATCACCGAGAAGGTGCCGATGATCGACATCGGCAGCGCGAGGCTCGGGATGATCGTCGCCGACCAGTTACGCAAGAACAGGAAGATGACCGCGACGACGAGGAACAGAGTCAGCTCGAGCGTGAACGTCACGTCGTCGACGCTGGCTTTGATCGTCTGCGAACGGTCGTACAGCACCGACATCTGGACGGACGGCGGAATCTCGAGCTGAATGCGCGCGAGCGCCTCTTTCACGCGGTTCGCGACGTCGACGGTGTTCGTGCCGGGCTGACGCTGAATCGCGAGCACGATCGAGCGCGCGCCGTTGAACCAGCTCGCCGTTTTGTTGTTCTGAACGTCGTCGGTGATCTTGCCGATCTCGTCGAGATGCACCGGCGCGCCGTTCCGATACGCGACGATGACGTCGCCGAATTGGGCCGCGTTCTCGAGCTGCCCCGTCGCTTGCACCGTGAGCGCCTTATGAGGACCATACAGCACGCCCGTCGGCATGTTGACGTTCTGCTGCGTGACCGCGTTCGCGACGTCCTCGAGCGCAATGTTGCGCGACGCAAGCTGACCCGGATCGAGCTGCAGCCGAACGGCATATTTCTGCGCACCGTACACGAGCACCTGCGCGACGCCGCCGACCATCGACAGCCGCTGCGCGATCGCGGTCTCACCGATTTCATCGAGCGCCGAGAGTGGCACTTCGCTCGACGTCAGCGCGAGCGTCAGAATCGGCGCGTCGGCCGGATTCGTCTTCTGATACGACGGCGGAATGATGCCCTGCGGCAGCTGACGCGCGGTCTGCGCGATCGCCGCCTGCACGTCCTGCGCGGCCGCGTCGATGTTGCGGTCGAGCGCGAACTGAATGACGATCTGCGTCGTGCCGAGGCTGGACGTCGACGTCATGTTGTCGATGCCGGCGATCGTCGAGAACTGCTTTTCGAGCGGCGTCGCAACCGTTGCCGCCATCGTCTGCGGACTCGTGCCGGGGAGCGTCGCGCTGACCGTCACCGTCGGGAAGTCGACGTTCGGCAAGTCGCTGACCGGCAACTCCCGGTACGCGACAATTCCGAAGACAAGAATCCCGATCATGACAAGGGTTGTCATGACGGGGCGTTTGATGAACAGGGTAGTGAAATTCATGCGCGTTAGGGGCTAGGACCTAGGGACTGGGGGTGAGGGAACAGCCTAGTCCCTGACCCCTAGCCCCAAATCCCTCATCAAGTGTGCAATACGATTCACGCTATCAGTCCCCTGGAACGGGTACTGGCTCGACACTACGTACGGTCGCTTTGCGACCAATCCACGATTGCAACTCATCGAAGTACGAATAGAACACCGGCGTCACATACAGCGTGACGACCTGCGAGAATGCCAACCCGCCAACGACCGCGATGCCGAGCGGACGACGCGACGCCGCACTCGTGCCGACGCCGATCGCAATCGGCAACGTGCCGACGACCGCCGACACCGTCGTCATCATGATCGGACGGAAGCGAACGCTCGCCGCCTCGATGATCGCACGCGCCGGCGAGATACCCTCCGCGCGCTGACGCTCCAGCGCAAAGTCGATCATCATGATCGCGTTCTTCTCGACGATGCCGATCAGCATGATGATGCCGACGTAGCCGTAGACGCCGAGCTCAACGCCCGTGATGTAGAGCGCGAGCAGCGCACCGAATGCGGCGAACGGCAACCCAGTCAGAATCGTGACCGGGTGAATGAAGCTCTCGTAGAGAATCCCGAGAATGATGTAGATGATGAAGATCGTGATCAGGAGCAGGATTCCCATTCCCTCTTGAGAATCCTGGAACGCCTGCGCCGTGCCGGAGAAGCCGCCGGTGATCGTCGCGGGCAGCATCGACTGCGCGATCTTCTGCACTTCGACCGTCGCGGCACCGAGCGACACGCCCTGCGCGAGGTTGAAGGAGATTGTCATCGACGCCATCTGGCCCGAATGCGCGACGCTCAACGGACCCGTCGTCTGCTCGAACGTCGCAACCTCGGTGAGCGGAATCTGACGACCGCCGGCCGCCGGCACGAAGAAGTGCTCCAGCGAGCTCGCGTCGACCTGCGCACTCGGCACCGTCTCCATGACGACCGTGTACTGGTTCGTCGGCATGAAGATCGTCGAGACCTGCTGCTGGTTGAACGCGTTTGCCAGCGCCGACTCGATCCCCTGCGGCGTCGTGCCCATGGCCAGCGCGCGCTGCCGGTCGATGTGAACTTTTAGAATCGGGCTGCGATTGAGCAAATTCGAATTGACGCTGCTCAACAGCGGACTTTCCTGCAGCCGATTCATCAGGCGCTCACCCTGCCGATAGAGCTCCTGAATGTCGGGGCCGCGCAGCGTGTATTGATACGACGACCGGCCGCCACGACCACCAATCTGAATGCTCGGTGGATTCGTGACGGAGATGTCGACGCCCGGCGTCGCCATCACGCGTCGGAGCTCGAAGACCATTTGGTCCGCGGGCGGACGCTGGCCGGCCGGCTTCAGCGTGAGGTTGAACTGGATCTGATTCGAGGGACCCATGCCGCCGACGTTCATCGTGTACGACGCGATGTTGGTGTCGGTCGCGAGCTTCGCGCTCACCATCCGCCCGAGACGCAGCATCTCGGTGAACGTCGTTCCCTGCGGCGCTTCGGCGTTGGCGTTGAGCGTGCCCGTGTCGTCGGGTGGGAACAACCCCTTCGGGATTTTCGTCCACACGAAATACGTCGCCACGAGAATGAACGCCGAGAAGGCGAGCGTCACGGGGCGATGCGACATCACCCAGCCGAGACTGCGCTCGTACGCGCGGAGAACAGACTGAAATGCGTTTTCAGTGAGGTTGAACAGACGCCCGTGCTTCTGATCAGCCGAATGCGACTTCAAGAGTCGGCTGCAAAGCATCGGCGTCAGCGTCAGCGCGATGAATCCCGAGATCAACACCGCGACCGAGATCGTGACGGCGAACTCGCGGAACAGCTTTCCGATGATGCCGCCCATGAACATGAGGGGGATGAACACCGCCGACAGCGACATGCACATCGAGAGCACGGTGAATCCGACCTCGGATGCGCCCTCGAGCGCCGCTTGCATCGGCGGTTTTCCCATCTCCATGTGCCGCACGATGTTCTCCAGCATCACGATCGCATCGTCGACGATGAACCCAACGGCGAGCGTCAGCGCCATCAACGAGAGGTTGTCGATGCTGAAGTTCAGCGCGTACATCGCGGAGAATGTTCCGACGATGGCCAGCGGTAAGGTCAGACTCGGTATGAGCGTCGCGACCGCGCTTCGTAAGAAAATGAAGATGACGACGATCACCAGCACGAGCGCGATGAGGAGCGACATCTTCACGTCGTCGACGGCATGGCCGATCGTGATCGAGCGGTCGAATTGGATGTAGACCTTGAGCGTCGGCGGCAAGCCCTTCTCGATCTCCGCGAGCTTCTCCTTCACCGCTTTCGCGATTTCCATCGTGTTCGTGCCGGGCTGACGCTGCACGAACAGATTGACCGATCGCTCGTTGTTGAAGTAGCTGACCGACTTGTTGTTCTGAATGTCGTCGAGAACGTTGGCGACGTCGGCGAGTCGCACGGCAGCGCCGTTGCGATAGGCGATGATGAGGCGGCGGAACTCCGCGGCGCTCTGCATCTGCCCCGTCGCATTCAACGTCAGCGTCTTGTCCTTTCCATAGATGACGCCGGTCGGCAGCATGACATTGTTCTGCCGAATCGCCTGCGCGACCTGCGAGACGCCGATGTTGCGCGCCGAGAGTTGCTTCGGATCGAGCTGGACGCGAACGGCGTACTTCGCGGAGCCGAACACATTCACCGACGACACGCCTTCGACCATCGACAATCGCTGCGCGATGTCCGTCTGTGCGTACTCGTCGACCTGCGTCATCGGCAGCACGTTCGACGTCAGCGCGATCGTGACGACTGGCGTCGAGTTCGGATTGTTTTTGCGATAGTTCGGCGGAAGGATCGTCGACGGCAGGAATGGCAGCGTCTTGCCGATCGCCGCATTCACGTCCTGCGCGGCGACTTCGACGTTCCGGTCGAGACCGAACTGCAGCGTGATGTTCGTGCTGCCCGTGTTCGAGTTCGACGTGATCTCGTCGATGCCCGCGATCGCCGAGAACGCTTTCTCGAGCGGCGTCGCAACGGTCGCCGCCATCGTCTCCGGGCTGGCGCCCGGGAGATTCGCGTTGACGTTGAGCGTCGGATAGTCGATGGTCGGGAGATCGCTGACCGGAAGCCGCCGGTAGGACACCACCCCGAAGACCACGATGCCGATCATGATGAGTGTCGTCATGACCGGCCGTCGCACGAACAGGCCCGTGAAATTCATCCGTTAGCCCCCTGCGTCAGGCGCCGCCGCCTCCTCCGCCGCGCCGCCCGCCACCGTTTCCGCCGCCGCCACCGTTGCCACCTTTCTTCCCGCGACGGCCCGCGCTGCCACCGCCCGCAGGATCACCACCGGCGCCAAGACGAACCGGGGCATCGGGTGTGAGGCGGGACTGTCCTTCGGTCACGACGCGATCACCTTCGCGAATTCCGCTCGAGACGATTGCGAGACCGCCCGCCGTGCGCTCGACCGTGATCGCCTTCTGGCGCGCGGTGTCTGCACGATCGACGACGTAGACGTAGCTGCCGCGCTGGCCGGTGACGACCGCCTGCTGCGGAACGACGAGCACATTCTGCTCATCGAAGAGATGCAGCGACGTCGTCGCGAACTGTCCGACCCACAAGCGGCCGCTCGCGTTGTCGAACGTCGCCTTGAGCTGCACCGTGCCGGTCGCAGTGTCGACGGCGTTATCGATGAAAGACAGTTTGCCCGTCATTCGCTCGCCGACGATGTTGCCTTGCTGGACCGGCGTTCCGGTATTGTTTGCGTTCTTTGACGCGTTCACGCCGTTCGGCGCGCCTCCGTTCCCACCACCGTTCGCGCCGCGTCTCGAACCGCGCCCGCCACCTGGCGCCGCACCGGTTCCATTCCCGCCGCCACCGACGCCATCGGTAGCACCGACGCCATCGCCGCCCGCAGCGCCGCCTGCTCCACCGGCACTCGTAAACCCGGCACCGGTTCCGTTTCCACCACCCCCGGCGCCTCGGTTGCGTCCGCGACGCTCTCCACCACCGCCGCCATTGCCACCTGCGGGCTGTGCGTCAGCCGGCGTTCCCGTGTTGTCCGTCGGCTGCGCCATTGCCTCCGCGGCAAGCGAGTCGATCGACGGCGTCGGCGGCGCAATGCCACCGGGAACTGCGATCACCGGCAGTCCGCCACCTGACCCATATTGAAGGACGAGCGGCAGCTGCGACGACGGAATCGCGAATCGAACGAGAATCGGACGGACTTGGTTGATCACGACGAGCGCCGCGTTCCCGCCAGCGCGAACGAGGTTCCCCTTCCGGACGAGGAGGCTACCGGTCTTTCCGGAGATCGGCGCCCGAATCACCGTGTTCTCGAGGTTGAATCGCGCCTGCTCGAGATTGGCGAGGTCCGCCCGAAGGGTTGCTTCGGCGGTCGCCGCGGCCGTGAGGGTGACGTCCCCTTCCTGCGGCGTGATGACCTTCTGCGCGAGCAGCTGTTTCGTCCGTTCAGCGTTTGCCACGGCGTTCCGGTACGTCGCGCTATCTCGAGCGAGCACGGCAGATACCTGAGCGTGCGTGTTCTGGTACGGACGCGGGTCTATATGGAAGAGCGCCTGTCCGGCCCGCACGTCCTGGCCTTCCTGGAAATCGACCGAGAGGATGATCCCATCGACCTGCGACAGCACGGACGCGCTCTGGAGCGGCGTCACGACTCCGTTCGCTTCGATTACGTACGGAACCGTCGCTCGGCGAGCCTCGACGACGGTGACGGCGGCGGCTTGACGCCGCGGCGGCTCCGTCTTGGGTTTGCACCCGACGACGAGGGCTGCTAACAGCGCGGCAAAAGACGGCAACAATGCGCGACGACGGCGTAGTCGCAATCCAGTCATCAGAAAAAATTCGGCGTTGGAGTACGTGGCGGCGGGCAAACCCGCGCTTCGGCGAGCCCGGCGTTCAGGGGTAAGCGTGCGCGGCGCGTCGCTCACGAATGTAGTACGTGCAGCCGGGTCAATGCGTTTGGCAAAAGTAACAGACCCCGAAGGGGTCAGGGGCCGGGGGTCCGGGTTCAGGGGACACCAGGCAAAGCCATAGCGCAATCTGACCGAGGCCGGGCGGAGTCGGACCTCGTCAGGGCCGACGCCCTACCCTGGCCCCTGACCCCCGACCTCTGACCCCTTGCCGCGCGACACCATTGCTTCAGTGAGCAACGCCGGCGGGAGCGGTCGAGATAGATAAAACCCCTGCCCCATCTCACATCCGAGGTCTCGGAGCGACGACCACTGGCGGTGTGTCTCGATCCCCTCCGCCACGACGTGAATTCCAAGCTCGCGCCCGAGCCCGATCATGGCGCGGGCGAGCGGCGACTCGAGCCCAGCGCCAATCTTGTCGACGAACGACTTGTCGATCTTGAGGAGGTCGACCGGGAAACGCTCCAAATAGGCGAGCGACGAGTAACCGGTCCCGAAGTCGTCGATCGCTAGCCGGACGCCGAGGGCCTTGAGTGCCCGAAGGCGCGTCAGCACCGCTGCGCTGTCCTCGACGAGCATACTCTCAGTCATCTCGAGCGTCAGACACCCGGCCGGCAGCCCCGAGTCCTTGAGCGCCGACGCGACATCCGATGGCAACTCAGGCTGCAGGAGCTGGCGCGCCGAAAGGTTCACGGTTACACCGATCGCCTGCGGCAGACCGCTCGTCGCGTAGGCGCGCTGCCACGCGCGCGTTTGCCGACAGGCCTCGCGAAGAATCCACCGACCGAGCGGCACGATGAGCCCCATCTCCTCGGCGATCGGGATGAACTCCATCGGCGGCACGAGCCCGCGTCGCGGGTGATCCCAGCGCACCAGCGCTTCGACCTTCGAGATGTATCCCGTCGCCATCGTCGCGATCGGCTGATAGTGCATCACGAAGGGCGGCCGGTCTCCGTTCGACGATTTACCGTTGATCGCCTGCTCGATCGATCGACGCAACTCCGTCTCGAGCTCGAGCCGCTTTCGAACCGCTTGATGCATCGCCGGCTCGAACACCTCGTAGCGCCCCTTGCCACGCGACTTCGCTCGATACATCGCGAGATCGGCGTTGCGAAGCAGGTCTGCGTCGTCGTCGCCGACACGCGCGACCGCGATGCCGATGCTCACACCGACGACGATCTCCGATCCGTTGACGTCGCACGGAACGCGAAGCGACTCGAAGATGCGCTCCGCCATGTGGGCGGCGTCCGATACGACGCTCCCGGTACCATTGGCCTCGACGAGCACCGCGAACTCGTCACCGCCGACGCGCGCGGCGGTGTCCGACGTTCGAATCGCTTCCGACAAACGGCGCGCGATCACACACAAAAGGCCGTCGCCGACTTCGTGGCTGATCCCGTCGTTGATCGACTTGAAGTTGTCGATGTCGATGAACAGCACCGCGGGCAACACGCCGCGCCGCGATCCACGCGACACCGCTTGCGACACACGATCCCGGAACAGCGCACGATTCGCGAGCCCTGTTAGAGAATCATGAAATGCCTGATGCGCGAGCTGCGCCTCGAGCAACTTCTGCTGCGTCACGTCGCGGACGATGCCCGTGTAGAACTCATCGTCTCCGTCCACCCACTTGCTCAGCGTCAGTTCCATCGGGAACGCACTGCCGTCCCATCGGCGTCCCTCGAGCTGCACCGTGCATTCCGGCGCTTCCGCCGCGATCGCCAGCGAGGTGTCTCGCTCATGCGGCGACACGAGAAGACCGATCGGCTGCCCCACCGCCTCCAACGCCGTGTAGCCGAAGATCTGCTGCGCCGCGGAATTCCAGAACACGATGAAGCCGTTGCCGTCGGCCGAGAGAATCGCGTCGCTCGCCGCCTGCGTCAGCGAGCGGAATCGCGCTTCTTCTTTCAGAAGCGTCTGGCCGAGCTGGTTGCGCTGCTGATCGAGCGCCGTCGCGACGTTCGCGAGACCGAGAAGAACGAGCGCACCCGCGGTGACGAGCAACGCCACTTGCGACGTCGCCAGCACCATCGTGCCGTCGGAGAGCGACGTATCTGGAACCGGGGTGAATTGCGCGGCAGACATCGCCGTGTAGTGCATGCCCGCCATCGCGGCGCCGAGCACGAGCGCCGACGTCCGCTTCGCACGACGATCGGAGACGCGCGGCCTTCCCTTGCCAGGCCGATTGTCGAGCGCCAACGCAATCGTCGACGCGACAACCGCGACGACGAAGGACAGCACGACACCATTCGGCGAATAGCTGAGGCGCGCGGGCATCCGCATCGCCTCCATGCCGAGATAAAACATTCCGGCAATCGCGCCGCCAAGCACGGTGCCGGCGATCATGATGCCGGGCAACGTTGGCGCTCGTCGGCCCGCGAATGACAGCGCAATCGCCGACGCCGCAATCGCGATGAGGACGCTGCGGAACAACTCGAAGCCGGCATACCCGATCGGCAACGACACGCCGTTCGCGCGAAGGCCGAACGCGAGCATGCCGATGAAGTGCATGCTCCAGATGCCGAGCCCCATCGTGACGGAACCGGCCGCAAGCCAGAGCGTGCGACTTCGCCCGACAGCAGCCTGCATCCGCCCCGCTAGATCCAGCGCGACAAACGACGCCAACGGCGCGATGGCGATCGACAGAACAACGAGCCGAATGTCGTAGCTGGAAAGAACTTGCAAGCCAGCCCCGGTGGGTAACGGAAATATCCCTTCGGGCGAAGGGACCTCTAAGGGAAAGTCTCGGTGCCCCTTGAATGAAACTTGAAAAGAAACTTCTCAACAGGAGGCCGACTCATCGGCTTTTTTCCGCTCCCATCCACTGTACGGGCGCGTGATGTGCATTTCCAGGCCGAGCGCGGCTTCAAATTGACTCGTCCTCGGAGGACACCAATGAATAAAAAACGGATAACCGCACTCATCGCTTTTTCAGTTGCAGCAGCCAGCCTCGGCGCTTGCAAGAAGGCTGATAATGCAGTGGACACGACGGCGGCCCGCACGGACAGCGCGGCCGGGCGAGTCGATTCAGCGGCTCGCGCGTCGAACGATTCGGCGGCACGCGCCAACGCCACGAGCAAGTGGAGTGATGCTTCGATCCTCGGCTACGCGTGGGCGGCGAACACCGGCGAAGTCCGTCTCGGGCAGCTCGGTGTGAAAAAGGCGACCAACGCGAAGGTGAAGGCGTACGCGCAGGAGATGGTTACCGAGCATCGCGCCATGGACGCCGAGGCGAAGTCGCTAGCGGCCAAGGTCAACGCGACTGCGGACACGACCGCGGACAACGCCAAAGACCTATTGGATCATGGTCGCGACGAGCTCAAGGATCTGACGGACAAGGCCGCGGGCGCCGATTGGGACAAGGATTACATCGACAAGGCGATCGACGACCATCAGAAGGTGCTCGACAAGCTGCAGGACGCTGCGAAGAACACGACGAATGCCGATCTTCGCGCGGCGCTCGAGAAAGCCACCGGTAAGGTGCAGACGCACCTGACGAAGGCGCAGGACATCAAGAACAACGTCCTGAAATAGGGATTAGGGACTAGGGATCGGGGGCTAGGGACTGCGGGCCAGGCGCTTAAGGAGTGTAAGAGTTCGACTCCATCCCCTGGCCCCTAATCCCTAACCCCTTCAGGGTGCTCGCGTCGTCAGGCCGCGAATCACGCGAATGATGAGGAGCAAGACGATCGCGCCTATGAACGCGACGATGATGACGCCGGCCAAGCCGCCGACCGGAACGCCTGTGCCGAGCTTGCGAAGCACCCACCCGCCGACGAACGCGCCCGCGATCCCGATCACGATATCCCCGATCAAACCGTAACCCGTCCCGCCCATCACGATCGACGCGAGCACGCCCGCGACGAGCCCGACGATCAGCCAGGTGAGGAGATCCATATAGACGACCTCGAGTTGAGAGTGTGCGTATGGTGAGGCAACGCGCGTGCCTGCTCCGCTCGCTGCTCCACCCTCTCGACGCCGCTACTCGGCCGCTTTCGCTGGCGCTTTGGCTCGGTGATCTCCGTCGGCACCAACCAAATCGATTTCGTCTTCCATAGATAGAACGACGCCGTGAATTTTGTCCGACCGGGATAGCAACGGCGAGGCGGAGACATGGCAGGCGATCTGCTTTCCGCGTCTATTGATTGCGTCGAGCCTCAGATCGACCCGCTCTTTGGCCCCGCTGACGCATTGACGAATGGGCTGCTTCAGCAGCTCGACCGGCAAGCCGATATCGAGTCCCAGAATGTGCTTCCCCCTAACTTCCGATTCGCGGAGTCCCCAGAGATTTTCCGCCCCGCGATTCCATACGAGAATGTTGAGCTCCATATCGAGCACCACGATCGCCCCGCGAAGACTCGTGAGGATGCAATCGAGAAAGGTGTTGACCTGATTGAGCTCTTCGCTTCGCTGCCGCATGTTTTCGTTCATCGCGGTGAGCTCTTCGTTCGTCGACTGGAGCTCCTCGTTCATCGTCTCGAGTTCCTCGTTCGTCGACTGCAGCTCTTCGTTCGTCGTCTCGAGCTCCTCGACGCTCGACTGTAGTTCCTCGTTAGTCGTCTCGAGCTCTTCGTTCGTCGACTGCAGCTCTTCATGCGCCGTCTGCAGCGCTTCGGTCTTTTGATCCAGCTCGCTCTGGAGGCGCTTCTGCGCCGTGACGTCGACGAACGAGATGCTGGCGCCGAGTAGGTCGCCTCCCAGGCCTTCGACGAGCGGAGTGATGTAGACGTCGAGCCAGCGGAGATCGCCGTTGATCGACACCCATTCGATGTTGCGCATGACAACTTGTCGGCGCTCGGTCGTCATCTCGTCGATGGCCGATCGGAGCTCCACCGGCCGATACGAGATCTTTAAATCATTGAGCGGCCGAGCAAGGTCGCCTCGAGTCAGGCCGAACAGCACGCGTGCGCGCTCATTCGCGAAGACCAGCGCGCCAGTCGTATCGATGACGAATTGCGCCGTGGCGAGCGCGTCGAACGCGAGCTCGCGGATTCGAGTGGTCCGTTCACTCAGATCCGTGGCGACCGGGTTCTGAACCAGTCCGAGCAGTCGATCTCGCACATTGCCGGGAGCCGGCACCTTCGTGGAGACCCTGCGCTTGAGATCGAGCGGGGCAAACGTCGTCGCATTCGTCATCAGCGTCTCGGCGCGGCCGAGAAAAAGCACCCCGTTGTCGTTCAGCGCAAACTGGAAGCGCTGGAGAATCTTCGCCTGCGTCTCCGCATTGAAGTACATCAACGTGTTTCGACAGACGAGCAGATCGACGCGCGAGATCGGCGCGTCCTGAATGAGATCGTGGCGACCGAAGATGAGCTGCCGGCGCATGTCCTTTCGGAACGCGAACTGCCCCTCGGTAATCTCGAAGTATTTCTCGCGGAGCTCGGCCGGCACATCCGCGATCTCACGCTCGTTGTAGAGCGCGAGGCGGGCCTTCGCCAACGCCTCGTCGTCGGCGTCGGTCGCGTAAATCTTCACACGCTCGTTGAAGTCCTCGACGCCGAGCGCTTCGGCGAAGATCATCGCGAGCGTGTACGCTTCTTGGCCGGTGGCGCATCCCGCGCTCCACACGCGAATGGGGCCAGACGGTTGGCGCCGTTTGATCAAATCCGGCAGAACGGATTCGGCGAGAAACTCCCAGCTCGATGCGTCACGAAAAAAATTCGTGACGTTGATGAGCACCGTGTTGAAGAGGAGCGCGAATTCGTCGGGGTGGACCTCGAGGTAGTCGAGGTAATCGCCGTAGCTCGCGCAGCCCACAGTCTGGAGCCGCTTCGTGATCCGTCGTTCGAGGGTCGCGCGCTTGTATCCCGTAAAATCGAATCCCCGCGTGCGACGCAGGTACTCGAGGAGAGGCTCCAACTCCGAATTTTGGGACACGGTTCAACGCGAAGGGAAGGAAAGAACTACTTGAAGCACGCGATCCGGCGGCGCGGCCACGGCTGGACGAGAAATAGCGCGTCCGCGCATCGCGACGCTAGTGGCCACCGCGGGCGCTACGCAGTGGAGCGGCTTCGATCGGCGAGGTCGAGCGGCGGCGACGATTCTTCACCGCGCGCATCGCGGCGCCGCAACAGCGCTTCGCGGATGATCGCCCCCTTTGCCTCGCTGGACTCGGCGTGCGCCTCGAACCGACCGGCGAGCGCGTCCGCCCCACGCGTGCGATGACGTGCGGCAATCTGTCGCGACAGAGACGCGTTCTCTTCAAGAGTTCGAAGCGCGGTCCACAGCGCGTCGTCCAACGCACTCGCTTGCTGAACCAAGAGCGCCTCGCTCGTCCATCCGTGACCAACACGGCAACGAAAGCGAACGAACTCACCATCCGCGATCTCCCAGAGGACACCACCGCAGTCCGGGCAGCCAAATGACGACGGTCTTCCGGGATGGTCGTCCGGCCGTTCGATCGCGTCGATGTCGCCGGCAGACAGGCGATTTTCCATGATGTCATCCTCGATCGGCGTTGGGCCCGTGGTCTCGAGTGGTTCCTCCACGATCGTCGACAGTGTTGTGCCCATCGTACGGATCGGAACGACATGGTCGACGGCAACATACTGAATCGCGCTCTCGGGCATCGACGGAAACAGGGCGTCTCGTGGATCCTGAACGATCGCAATCCCGCCCGCACGTTTGATCGCCGCGAGCCCCGACGTGCCGTCGTCGAGCAACCCGGTGAGCACCACTCCGACGACTCGAGGGCCGAACGCCACTGCCGCACTCCGAAACATCGGATCGATCGCCGGACGGTTGCCGTTTTCACGAGGGCCGCGCTCGAGGCGGATGCGATCGCTCTCTATGAGTAAATGGTGATTCGGCGGCGCGACATAGATCCGTCCCGGTACGATCGATTCTCCATCAGCCGCCGCGACGGCCGGCAGGCGTCCGGCGCGCGACAGAATTCGCGGCAGCACGCTCGTGCTGTTTTCGGGAAAATGAACGGTGACGAAAATCGCTGCGCTGAAATCGGGGCGGAGGGAGCGAACGAGCTGTTGTAGCGCTTCGATTCCGCCGGCGGAGGCGCCGATGACTACGATGTCTCGGTGGTGCATGTGCTCCACGGCCGAGGTTATCGGCCGAAGACCGGCCGTCAGACTGGCCGCTCGTCGGCAGCAAGACGCGTGCGGAGCGGCAATTCTACCGTGAAGCATGTCCCGCGCCCGACCTCGCTTTCGACGCGGAGCTCGCCACCCATCGCGCGCGCCATTTCGCGGCTGATCGCGAGGCCGAGCCCAGAGCCCATCGCCTCCGCGTCCGACGCCAGCCGAACGAACGGCTCGAAGATCACATCGAGCTTGTCGCCTGGGATGCCCGGTCCATTGTCGCGCACCTCGACGATCGCCACCCTGTCACCGAGCCGCGCATCGAGTCGCACTCGGGCGCCGGGTGGACAGAATTTCACCGCATTTCCGAGAAGATTGAGGACGATCTGCCGCACGCGTTCCCCATCGGCGCGAACGATGAAGTGTGCGGAGGTCGTCGAATCGTCGATCGCGATTCCCTTACTCGCCGCTTGTGGATGGACAAGATCCCCGACGCCACGCAGCGTGTCGGCCAACGATACGTCGTCGACGTCAAGCGCCATTCTGCCGGCGGTAAGCTTGTTGAAATTCAGGAGATCATCCACCAATCGGGCCAAGTGCGCATACGCTCGCTGAATTCGTTCGACGTCGATGATCTGTTCGGTGCTGAGGTTGCCATGAATGCCGAGACTGAGCAGCTCGGCATATCCGCCGATCGCCCCGAGGGCGGTCCGAAATTCGTGACTGACCGTTCCGATCAGCTGGTCCTTGAGATGCTGCGCGCGCTCGAGCTCCGCGGTGCGCGCGGTGACGAGACGCTCGAGCTCGGCCGAGCGCTGGCGCTCCAGCTCCTCTCGCTTGAGCCGTTGTGTCTGGTCGACGAGCAACCAGGCGATCTCGATGCCACTCGTGACGGAGGTTTGGTGGGCGGCGATGGTCGCCTCGACCCGAATGACGCCTCCCCCGCGAGGAACCAAGTTCACGACGAAGGTACGCGGGGTTGCGGCGGGATCGCCGATCTCGGTGATCGTTCGGCGAAATCGCTGCCGAGAGACATCGTGGACAAACAGCGACAACGGCTTGCCGATCAAGCGGTCGGGCCGAACGCGGACCAGCGCGCCCGCCGCGGCGTTCGCGTCCGAGACGACGCCCGCGATGTCTGTCACGAGATAGGGAACAGGCGCGCTATGGAAGAGCGCATGGTATCGGCTTCGGTCGCGAAGGAGCTCCGCGTGCGCGCGCTCCAGCTGTTCATTCTGAACGCGAAGCTCTTCCTCGGCGACGGACAGCTCTTCAAAGCTGATGCCGAGCTCCCGGATGATCTCGGAATCGAGCCCGGAGTCCGGGTTCGCGCGTTCGCCGCGCGTCAGCCGCGCGAAGCGCTCCCGCGACCGCGCGATGTCATCGCCCCAGGATGCGAGCGGAAGCGCGCATTCGGATGACGATGCGGGCGGCGATCGATCGGATCGATCTGTCATCAGTTTTTCATGAATTCGCGGAAAGATGTCGTGACATGCGCCGAGCCGCGGCCTCCGGCGCACACGCGACGATTTCCATCCTATGGCGCGGATGGGCGACTCGCAAGCGCCCTACCTCACAACACGGCACCGATCATATGGATTGGGTGACGCTTGTGGTTCGCCAACCGCGCGCTAGGATGGATAGAGAGAGGAAATGCCGTTCCTTTTCGGAGATTTAGAGATTTTGAGATTTAGAGATTTGATATTCAAGGAATCGAGGTTATGATGACGACCATTCCATCGGCTGTTGAGTCGGTCGACACGATCGGAGCGATCGCCAGATGCCGCTATCTGGTTCTCAAGCGCGCAGACGAGCTGCTGACCCAAATTCCCGACGACGACGACGGCGCAGCCGATCGGCTGCCTGGCGTCTCGGGCCTTTTGATGACGTCGCTCGAGGAGCTCAAGGTCGCCGAAGAAGAGCTTCGCAGCCAGAACGCGGTCCTCGAAGCTCAGCGCGCCGCGGTCGACGAGCGCATTCGGCACTACCGGCAACTCTTCCTCTACCTCCCGGCCCCCGCGTTCGTCACCGACATCTACGCGACGATTCGGGAGGCCAACCTCGCCGCCGGGAACCTGTTTCGCCGTGAGGCGTCGCATCTCGAGCGAAAGCCGCTCGCGACGCTCCTGGCGAACGAGTATCGAGACGAGTTCCGTCGACAGCTCGTGCGCGCGGCCTCGGGTGACGGCGTCCGGGATTGGCGTCTCGTCTTGAAACGTGTCGGCGACCTTCCAGTCGAGGTACACGCGACCGTTTCCCGGATCCCCGACGTCGGGGCCACACACTCCGGTCTGATGTATTGGCTTCTGACGCCGACGGCGGGGTCTGACGCCGCGCCCTGACTGGCATACTTTGGGTCTTCCGGTATCAATCCGTGGCAAACATTCTAACGCGAGTCCCCCCTTCTCTCTGTTCGCGCTGAATGCCGAAGCTCACCTTTACCGATCGCAGTGGTGCGGTCTGGACGTTTCGTGATTATCGAGTCGCGACGACCGGCGTCCAGCCCGTCTCCGTGAACCACCATTCGGGAGAGTACCGCGCTTTCGTCGCGGAAGACAGCGACGCCATCCTCGTCTATCGCTTCGGGGACCGAAGCTACCGAACGGCGGAGCCGAGCGTTCTCGAAGGACAACTGCTCTTCGCACGGCCGGTCGATCCGCCACATCGCCATGTGCCGCGCATCAGCCGCGAAGCGTCGCGCAGCGGCTGTCTCGCGCGGCGCATCCCCCTGCGAGACGTCGAGCCCTAGCGGGCCCGCGCCGCGGCGTCCCGACGCGATGCGAGCCACGCCTCCGCCACGGCCATGTCTCGAAAGATGTCGACGCGCTGATCGTGCGGCTCGGCGAAGCCGGAGAACATGCGGGCGAGTCCGTGTTGCTTTTGATTGGCAATGACAAATGCTCGGCACACACCAGGACCCAGCACCGATGACGCGGCGACGCGGGCCATCTCCGCGCCGGTCAGCCGTGCTTCGGTGACGTCGCGAACGTCGAACAGCTCGTAGAAGGTCGGATCGAAATCGGGATTCCCTCGGAGTTGGGCGCGCGCGTGCGCAATGTCGTCGAGCGTCAACGCACCCGCTCCGTGCGTGATGATCAAGCCTCGTTTCTTGTCGACCGAGACCGTCAGAGGCATGTCGCGCCGCGAGTGGTGGAAACCGTCACCATAATAACGCGTCGGTCGTGTTCAGGATATTCTCATCGCCGACAATCATACTCGTACTTCATGAACACACCACCGACATGCTGACCCTGACGCTCCTCGCCCTCCTCCACCGCAGTCCGGCGGACTGCAACGCGGCATCGAAGGATCCCATTGTTACCGTCGATGCGCCCGGAGGCCCGTTCCAGGCCCTGCCCTCTCGTGACGGGTGCTGGATCTTCGCCTCGATCCCCGCGGGCGCGTCTGGAAACCGATCGGCAATTGCCCTCTATAGGCGATCGAATGGCAGCCTGTCGCTCGTGCGGACGCTGCCGATCGAGGGCGGACCAACTGGAATGGCACTGACGCGTGACGGCAAGACGCTCGTCGTCGCCGACGGGGATCGCGTGGCGTTCGTCGACGCCGCACGGTTCATCAACGGCGTCGACGATGCCGTTCTGGGTTATCTGGTCGATTCCACGGCAAAAGGCCGCGTGTACGCCAACATCACGCCCGACGACAGGTTCGCGTTCATCGCCGACGAGAACTCCAAGACCGTCAGCGTCATCGACATGGCCCGCGCTCGCGCGACGCACTACGACGTCTCGGCGACCATCGGCAAGATCCCGACGGGAACATTGCCGATCGCGCTGACGTTCTCGCGCGACGAGAAGCTTATCTACATCACGAGCCAGTGGGCGCCAGAGAGCTATGGCTGGCCGGTCGAGTGCAAGCGCGAGACGAACAATCCGAGCAACGATACGACATCTGTGAATCCGCAAGGCGCGATTCACGTCGTCGACGTCGCACGCGCAACGAAAGATCCGGCGCATTCGATCGTCTCGAACGTCCGCGCCGGATGCAGCGCCGTCCGCCTCGTTCTCGCGCCGATGGGGGATCGAGCGTACGTCTCGGCGCGAAACTCGAACATGCTGCTCGCCTTCGACGCCACAAAACTTCGGAGCGACTCGGCTCACGCGCTCGTGGGGCGCGTGTCGGTCGGACCAGCGCCGGTCGGCGTCGCGGCGGTCAACGATGGGCGGCGGGTCATCGTCACGAACTCGAATCGCTTCGCCGGCGGCGCGGATGATCGCCAAACACTCACCGTCGTCGACCCAGATCGCATTGCCCTTGGCAGAGACATGATCGTGGGTTCGATTCCGGTGGGTGCCTTTCCGCGGGAGATGCGGGTAACGGCAGATGGCAAAACGCTCATCCTCACGAACTTCGGCTCCCGGTCGATTCAACTGATAGATCTCGCGCGTATCCCATGAGCACGGGCAGGCGGAATATGGAAGAACAAGGGATGATCGACATCGAGGTGATCAAGTCGGCTGAGCGGGAGCGGGTCAAAGCCGAGGAGGCGCGCAACGAAAACGAGCTAGATCGACGGAGCAGCGAAGACGATCGCATTATGGGCGAAGACCGGCGGGAGACTCGTGAATTCCTCCGCGCGGAGGCCGAGAGGGTCCGCACCGTCGCTGAGAGCGCTCGCGTGCTCGCCGAAGAGGCTCGCACGGTTGCCGAGATCGCGCGGGCCGACGCTGCGGGGGTCCGCGAGCGTCTTGCGTCTCAGGAGTTGATCATCAACGAAATGCGGGAGACGCTCCGAACGTTGCGTGAGGCCGAGCTCAAATCCTGCACGTGAGGCGGGTTGACGAATAATCTCGGGCTCGCGCCGTTCGCCGAGAAGGGCGCGTGTCGGAGGGGGTTCGCGCCAACCGGCCGACTCGCGGCTTCATCGGGCGGCCGCAGCGATCGCGTCGCGAACACCGCAACAGCTGCGGCCAACACGAGAACGTCGACAATGACTCTGACGCGCCGGGTCATGCAACGCTCCGCTCTCGCGCGCCGAGATGGAACCGATCGTTCAGACCGTCGAACTCGTCGGTGTACCCGGGGCTTCCCCTGTGCTGTTGAATCGCGGATGCGACACCCTTCGTCGTCGTGCCACGCCGACGAGACAAGGCACAGGTGAGACCATGCTCGATGTGGTGTAGTCGCAACGATTTGTGAATTCACACTCGGGCGCCTCGTCTGCGGTTCTCGCCGACCCCTGCGGAATCTGCAGCCGACGTCGCGATTCACCCGTCGACAATCCACGCCGAGAGACGTCCTTGGCATACGCCCTGCGCCCCGCCTTCGCCCCACGATTCGGAGCGAAAGCATGGCGAAACAGCAGCGAACGCAGCACACAACGAAGGACGTCGAGTACACTCGGCGAGCCATTACGATCAATCGTCCTCCCCAAGAGGTCGCGGCCTTCTGGCGCCAATACGGCGGCGACGAGGCAACACGCGACGAGACCGTTCGATTCGTTCCGGCGCCGGGAAATCGCGGGACTGAGGTTCACCTCGAGCGTGCGTACAAACGACCGGGCGTCATCGCGAGCGTGATCTCGACGTTCAAGCACGACAACCCATCGCAGCGCGAGTTCGACGAGCTCTTCGCGTTGAAACAGATCCTCGAAACGGGTGACACCGTCACGTCCGACGCCTGGGCCAACAACTCCGCGAAGCCACGCCCGGCTCAACCAATTGGCCGCCAGGTCGAAGAGGAGGCACACGCATGAAAGCGACGGTGTGGATGGGTAAACAGCACGTCGAAGTCATCGACGTCCCTGACCCGCAATTGCTCGACAAGCGCGATGCGATCATCCGAGTGACATCGGCGGCGATCTGCGGCTCCGATCTCCATCTGTACAACGGTTTCATGCCGACGATGGAGCGCGGCGACGTTCTCGGTCACGAATTCATGGGTGAAGTGGTCGACGTTGCCGAGGGCGTCAGTAATCTCAAAGTTGGCGACCGCGTCGTTGTGCCCTTTACAATCTCCTGTGGCAATTGCGCGGCGTGCAAGTCGCAGATGTTCTCGTTATGCGAGAACTCTAATCCGAATGCGTGGATGGCGGAAAAGATGCTCGGCCATTCGGCAGCTGGCGCGTTCGGCTACTCGCATCTGACGGGTGGGTTCGCCGGCGGACAGGCGGAGTACGTGCGCGTACCGTTTGCCGACGTCGGCGGCTTCAAGGTGCCCGAAGACCTTCCCGACGACAAAGTGCTCTTTCTCGGCGACATCTTCCCAACCGGGTACATGGGTGCGGAGATGTGCAACATCCAGCCGGGAGACGTCATCGCCGTCTGGGGCGCGGGACCGGTCGGACTCTTCGCCGCGGCAAGCGCGTATCTCCTCGGGGCCGAGCGGGTCATCGTGATCGATCGCTTCCAGTACCGGCTCGATATGGCTCGCGAGAAGGTCGGCGCCGACACGATCAACTACGAAGAGGTCGACGTTCACGAAACGCTCATGGAGAAGACGGGCGGCCGCGGGCCGGACAGCTGTATCGACTGCGTCGGCATGGAGGCGCATTCGGCAAACCATCTGCTCTACGCGATGGATCGCGCGAAGCAGGCGATCAAGATGGAAGTCGATCGACCGCTTGCGCTCCGCGAAGCGATCCTCGCGTGCAAGAACGGCGGAACAGTTTCGGTCATGGGGGTCTACGGTGGATTCATCGATCAATTCCCGATGGGAGCTGTGATGAATCGATCGATCACGATTCGCACCGGGCAGTGCCACGTGCATCGCTATATGCCGCGGCTGCTCGAGCACATCGTTGCCGGGCGGATCGATCCGAGCTTCGTCATCACGCATCATATGCCGCTGACCGAAGCCGCCGCGGGCTATGACATGTTCGTGAAGAAACACGACAACTGCGAGAAGGTGGTGCTGAAGGCCGCGTGACCGAACAGCGACTCTCAGGCGCGGTGTTTCGGGCCGATCACCCCGAACACACCGATCTGTCTGAAACCGCGGAGGCAAGTCGAAAGGAACCGGGGCGATTCAACACGTCCCGGTTCGGTGCGGTGTACCTGTCATTGGAGCCAGACACCGCGATTCACGAACGCCAACGCAACGACGGACGCGTCGATCATCCGTGCGCGCTGTTAGTCGTGTCGTTGTCGGTCGACAACGTCGTCGACCTCACGACCGATGAGCAACTCGCGCGGTGGGGGCTCAGTCGCGACGATCTGACGAGCGACGATCTCTCACGCACGCAGCGGGTCGCCGAGATGGCGTTCGAGAACGGCGCCCAAGCGATTGTATGGCCGTCGGCAACGGGCAAGGGGCTGAGTCTCGCTGTGTTTTTCGATCGTTTGAATGAGAGCTCGGATCTTGGCGTCCTCCAATCGTTCGATCTCTCTCCGACGGCGCTCGGCTCACTCGATGCAGGCGTTCCGGTCGCCACCATTCATCCTTCCATATCAACTTTCACGCGCGCTAAGATCGCCAATTCGAAATAGTCTGCATTGAAATTCGCTCATAAATGAGCTGAGAAGGTCGCATGCATCGGCCGTGCAGCGCCGACCTATTATGCGAGAGCACGTCTGAGTCACGACGCTTCCCCACGCTCTCACTCATTCCCGATGCTCGATCTTCGCTTCCTCGCCCGCCGCAAGGCGCTTGCGGCGATCGCCGTGCTCACGATGGCGCTCGCCATCGCCGCCACGACCGCCGCGCTCTCCGTACTCAAAGCGTTTCTGCTCTCGAGCCTCGGCGTTCCGAATCCCGATCGCGTCGTCTCGGTACAGCCGGAGCGGGGCATGCCCGGCCGCGGCGCGGTCCAATTCGCCGACGCATATCCAAACTATCAATTGCTCCGGCAAGTCCAGCACTCATTCTCCGATGTCGCCGTGGTCTTGTCGTTGTCTGCGAGCTGGGACGATCACGGCGAAGCCCGACAGCTCGCGGCGACACGTGCGACCGCGTCCTTCATGCCGACGTTCGACGTCCATCCCATCCTCGGACGAGCCTTCACCGAAAAAGAGGAAGGTCCGTCGCCGGCACCGGTGGTGATGATCAGCTACGGATTGTGGGCGTCGGCGTTTGCGTCGGATCCGAACATCATCGGAAAGACGCTCGGCTTGAATGGCGCTCCGCACACCGTAATCGGTGTCATGCCGCGCGGTTTCGCACAGCCGACGCCAACGGACATCTGGCTGCCGTTCGACATTCCGCCGAATCAGCGGACGGCGATCTCTGGAGCGCGGCAGCTCAACATCTTCGCACATTTGTCGAACGGAACGACGCTCGACGCCGCGCGCCGAGACATGATTGCCTTCACGAAGCGTGCGGCGGAAGCGAGTCCTCCCGACAACAAGGACTATCGCTACAACGTCAAAACGATTCGCGACAACCTGCTCGCGGGCGCGGATTCGAGTGCGTTCTTCGTCCTCACCGGTGCGGCTGGTCTGTTACTCCTCGCGGTGCTGAATCTCGCGGCGTTGCTGCTGGCGTGGGGGTTCGAGCGGCGACAGGAATTCGCGGTCCGCATCGCGCTGGGCGCGGGGGCGCGGCAAGTGGCGCGTCTCATGCTTCAGCAAAGTCTCATCATCGTCTCGGCGGGTGCGATCGCCGGTATCGGGCTCTCGTACCTCGCGCTCTACTTCCTGCGCGACTTCAATTTGGGTCCGACTGTCACGCCGCTCGTCGCGACGGCGCGTCTCGATCTCAGCGTACTCGCGACAACGATTCTCATCGCGATCGTCGCCGGGCTCGCCGCGGGCGCGATCCCGATTTGGTTTACTCGCGACAGCGAGATCGGCGACACGCTGCGCTCATCGTCGCGAAGCACGACGCTGTCTCGCGGGGCAATCGCCTGGCAGAAAGCAATGGTCCTCGGTCAGGCCGCGCTCTCGGTTGTCATTCTCGTTGCGGCGTTGCTCATTGGCGTGAGCTTCTGGCGGCTGTCGGAAGTGCCGAGTGGCTTCAATCCTCGGAATCGTGTGGCGGCGCGCATCGTTCTGCCCGACGCGACGTACAGCACGCATCCAGCGCGCGCGGCATTTGGTCGCGCGCTCGCCGAGAATCTCGCGGCGCAACCGGAAATCGCATCGAGCGGTTTCACGACGACGCTCCCCGTGAGCGATGGGACGTCCGGGACTCGGTTTTTCATCGAGATGCCCGACGGGTCGCTTTCCACGGAACCGGTTCTGTTTCACGTGCGACGGATCTCGCCATCCTATCTCTCCGCCATGGCGATCCCGCTCCTTCGCGGACGCGCGTTCACACCGCAAGATGACTCGGCCGCCGTGCCCGTTGTCATCGTCAGCCGCGCGCTCGCCGACCGACTCTGGCCGAAGGAGGACCCGGTTGGAAAGCATCTGCACCGAGCGGGCGCCGGCAATGCGAAGCCGACGTTGGTCACGGTCGTCGGACTGGTTGGCAACACGATGGATGCAGGGTACGGCTCCCCGGCCGGCGAAACAGCCTACTTACCGTATTCGCAGACGTCGACGCCGCGCATCTCGATTGCCGCCGAAGGGCGCGGCACCAGTGCGCAGACGGTGCTGGCAATCCGGCGCGCATTGAAAGCAACCGATCCCGTCGTCGCCGCCGGAAACATCGCGACGCTCGACGATCTCGTGCTGCAGGCGAACGCGCTGCCGCGACTTCGCACGCTCGTGCTACTGGTGTTCGCGATCGTCGCCGTGGGCATCGTTTCGCTCGGCAGCTATGGTGTGATGAGCCAGCTCGTGAGCACGCGCGAACGAGAGTTCGCGGTGCGTCTCGTGTTCGGCGCCAATCCGGCCGGGCTCGCGCAGATGGTCCTGCTGCAAGTTGCGCGGATCACGCTCCCCGGGATCGCGATCGGTCTCGGCGCGATGTGGCTTCTCAGCGGGGCGCTCAAGTCATTCGTCTTCGGCGTTCAGCCAGCGTCACTGCCAGTGCTCGCGACGTCCGGCGTCGTGTTGCTTGTTCTTGCGGTCATCGCGTCGCTGCCATGTGCGATTCGCGCGATGCGTGTAGACGTACGTCGCGGAATCGGGGCGGCGTAGACCGCCCCGATGGTCGGTGGTTTATGGTTTCTTCACGACGGACACCGTGAACGGAAGACTCGGTGTCAGCCCTGGTCCGCGTTTATTGAACTGTGAATTCACGACGAGCAGTCGGCCGCGGGCCATGTCGAGAGACGTTGGCACCGCGAACGACGGGTCCGTCGTCCTGCCAACGACCGTTCCCGTTGCGTGGTTCACGTCGAGACGAATTTCCGCCAACAGCGCTTGATTGTTCTGCAGCACGTAGAGGGTGTTGCCCTGCAGCAGAATACCGTCGCCATTCGCGACTGTTGCGCCGCCGAGATCGAATGCGGTGACTTTCTTGGTGTCGACGTCGATACGAAATAGTTTGCCCGTGTTCGACTGAACGACGACGAGGTAGCGACCGTTCGGCGTAATCTCGATGCCATTCGCGTTGAAGCCGGCTTGGTAGACAAGTGCCGTGCCGGTGAAATTGAGCCAGCGTTCGATCGTGAATTGTCCCGACGAGTTTTGCGCAATCCGATAGATGAAAGGGCTCTGCGAATCGGTCACGTACGCCGAGCCGTCGGGCGCGATGACGATGTCGTTGATGAAGGTCGGCGACGAGCCAGTCGAGAGATGCCCGAGCAGCGCGCCGCTCGCGTCGTCGTAGATGAAGACATCCCCCGTCGCGGCGCCTGCAACGTAGAGGCGGCCTTCGTCGTCGACGGCGAGCCCTGTGGCGGACGTTCGCCCGTCGGCGCCGCCGGGGAGGAATGGCGTCAAAACTGGATTGTCGAGTGTGCCGCGGAAGATCGTTCCGTCGGTAGTGCTGCTGACGAAGATGGTTCCGGCGCGCTCATCGACGGCAACGCCTTCGGGGAACACGGCTGTGCCGGGCAACACGTATTGCGCCGGGAGCGAGCCCGAGTTGTCGCGCGAGGCGAGCGATGTCTGTGGCACACTCGTCGTGGGAGCGTCCGTGCACGCACACGCGAGTGCGACAGCTGATGCCGCGACGAAGTAAGCGAAGTGGTGGGTGATGCTTCGAGTCATGGACGGCCTATACGGGTTCGAGGTCGGACTCGGCGCGTGTCGCACGATGCGGGCCTTAAGAGTCGTGAACACCCTTTCACCGGGTTGCCGCACTCCGCACCTTTCGCTGGACGGTGGGCAACGAATCGTCGGGCGCAGCAGGTTCGACCATTCGATGTCTCGCAACCAGCCCCAGCACGGAGTGTTCAGTGGCGCAACGCAAGACGGCGAGAAAGACCCGAATCAACGAGCGGTATAGTCGTCCCGGCGAATCACACGGCGCCGCGAAGCTCACGGCGACGGACGTCGCCCTCGCGCGAATGCTGGCGCGCGATCAAGCGCTTCCGCGCGGATGGATCGCGGACCTCGCCGCGAAGCTCGGCGTCTCTCGGGGTGCGTTGACGATGGCGATTGGCGGGAAGACGTGGAGCCACATGGGCGATCCCGCGCCGGTCGGTCTCTTTCGGCAGCGCCACGATCCCACGGCTCGCACGAGCTCGAGCCGCCCGCGGTGCCCGACGTGCGGTCACGCGAAGCACTACGCGGTGTTCAATGGTCGCCCCTGTCGCGACAAGTTCCACACGATCGACCACCGCCAGTTCACGAGCGCGCGAAACCTCCAGAAAGCGCGCGCACGGGCGTAGACGCAAGTCGGAAAAGCCCTGGAGCGAACAACAACGAACGTGACGCACAACAACGAAGCGACTCGGCCTCGCGTCTAGCTAGCGTCACGCCATTCACGCTTCCGTTCGTTTTGTTCGTGAAGTTCGTCGTCGTTCGCGCCGTGCCGTTCGCTGTTCCGCCTTTCAGAAATCGGGAATCGGCTGTCGGTCACCGGCCGTCCAGTGAGCGCGGAGGCCAGCCGCGGTGGCGGAGGGTTGGGCTGGGATCTTTGCCCCCTGATCTCAGGCCCCTGATCTCTGGCCCCTGATCTCTGGCCCCTTGCCTCGCGATCTCCGACGCAATGCTTCCTTAGATTGGCATAGGTTAGACCGGCATAGTAACCATTTCTCGGAAACCGGTGTCCAACCGGGAAAGCCTCTCACCCCGCCAATCATGTTTGCGAAAAATTCCGGCCTCCTGCAGGGCACCGTCGAGCTCCTCGTGCTCAAGACTCTCTCCTGGGGCCCGATGCACGGCTACGGCATCGCGAGCTGGATCGAAACCGCCACCGACGACGTGTTGAGCGTCGAAGAAGGCTCGCTCTATCCCGCGCTCTATCGCATGACCCGCAAAGGGTGGATCAAGGCGCAGTGGCGCATCACCGAGAACAACCGCCGCGCGAAATACTACAGCCTCACCACCGAAGGGCGCCGCCAGTTCCGCGATCAAGCATCGGGATGGCAGCGCTTCGCTGCCGCCGTCAGCCAAGCCGTGACGACCAAAACAGCGCCCAGCTGGGCGAAGTGAGACCTCGATGACCGATCACGACTCTCAGGAATCGCGCGAGCGCGATCTCGACTTCATCCCGAAGAAACCGTCGGCCGAAGTCGATAGCGAGCTGCAATTCCATCTCGAGGAACGCATTCAAGCGAACGTCGCAAAGGGCATGAGTCCCGAGGCAGCACGCCGCGCGGCACTCGAGCGCTTCGGCAATGTCGACACGGTGCGAAACGAGTGCGCGCAATTGTTGTCCGAAGATCGCCGCGCCGAAGCGCGCCGCGATTGGTTCGGCGATTTGCTCCAGGATCTTCGCTTTGCCGTTCGATCCGCGATGCGCGCGCCACTGTTTTTCGTGCTCGCGGCGGCGACACTCGCCCTCGGCATCGGCGCGAACGCCGCGGTGTTCGGCACCGTGAAATCCGTCCTGCTCAACGGCCTGCCCTATCGAGACGCGGATCGACTCGTGCGCATCTACACGCCGTTCGGGACCGGCGATCGCGCGCGCGGATCGCTCAGCGCGGGCACCGTGAGCGACATTCGCGAACGACAACACTCGTTCGAAGGTTTTGCTGCGTACCTCTCTAACAGAGATGGGATCTACGGCGCCGATCCGCCGCAGATCGTGAAGACGATGTTCGTCGAACCGTCGTTGTTCAAGACGCTCGGTGTCGCGCCGATTCGCGGCGCCGGCTTCCGAGATGAAGATGCCAATCGGGACACGACGACCGCCGTCATGATTTCGTATGGCGCGTGGCAACGGCTTTTTGCCGGCAGCGAGGACGCCGTCGGGAAAGTGGTTCGCCTCAACAACATTTCGCGCACGATCGTCGGCATTCTCCCGCGGGACTTCGTTCCGCCGAACGACGACGCCGACTTTTACCAGCCGTTGGCGATCGCGCCCTTCATGCGCGATCCCGTCACGGTGCGTGGATCGCACAACTTCGGCTTTGTCGGCCGCCTCAAGCCGGGCGTTACACAGGAGGCAGCAAACCGAGAGCTGAATGGCATCGGCGTCGAGATCGAACGGCTGTTCGCGAAGGACAATCGCGGGTTCAGCCTCGTCGGAGTTCCGCTGCGTGACGCGATGGTCGGCGAGACGCGAACACCGCTCCTCATCTTGCTCGCGAGCGCAGCGCTTGTGTTGCTGATCATGTGCGCGAACCTCGCCGGTGCGTTGCTCTCGCGCACGATTTCACGACGGAAGGAATTCGCGGTTCGCGTCGCGCTTGGCGCCGGACGCGGCCGGCTCGTTCGGCAGTTGCTCACCGAGAGTCTTCTGCTCTCGGCAATCGGTGGTGTCATCGGCCTTCTGCTCGCGACGGTCGCGCTGCGTCTCCTGCGCGGACTCGCGGTGTCGACGCTTCCCGCGTATGCCGATCTTACTCTCGATACCGGCGCCGTTCTCGTGACATCGGGGCTCGCATTGTTGACAGGACTGGCGTTCGGCGTCGGTCCCGCACTTTCGGCTGGCCGCTCGGATCCGCAACAGTCGTTGCGCGACGAATCGCGCGGGTCGAGCGAGAGTCGCCGCACGAGACGCGCTCGCGGTGTGCTCGTTGCCGGACAGATCGCGCTCTGCGTCAGCCTGCTCGCCGCCGCAGGGTTGCTCGGCCGCAGCCTCTGGGCGATCACCACCGCGCCACTCGGCTTCGACTCCTCGAGCTTCTTGACGTTCAGTCTGCAACTTCCGAACGCGAAGTATCCGACCGTCGCGTCGCGAGTTCAGTTGCACGACGACGTCGAATCGGCGGTCCGCGCGCTGCCGGGCGTCAAGGACGTCGCAGTCACCTCGCAATTCCCGACGAAGGTCACGAACTCGAATGGATTCTTCATCGAGAACTCGCCGTGGGATCAGAATCAGCCCGTGCCGTTCATCACGACGGCGCGCGTCAGCGACGATTATTTCAAGACGCTCTCGATCCCGTTGAAGAAAGGGCGCGTCTTCTCGTCGATCGATCGCCCCGACGCGTCACCGGTGCTTATCATCAACGAGGCGATGGCGTCGAAGTATTGGCCGAACGGAAACGCGGTTGGCGCACACGTTCACGTCGGGCCACCGAATCCGAACGCACCGTGGATCACGATTGTCGGGATTGTTGGAAACACCCGCAACGATCCGACGCGACTCACTCCGGAGCCGATGATGTTCTTCGCGCAGCGGCAGCAGCCGTTCGGCGACAACGTCATCATTCGAACGGCAACCGATCCAACGTCTCTTACCGCCTCAGTGCGCAAGGCGATCGCCGCGATCGATGCGTCGTTGCCGATGTACAACGTTGCGACGTTAGACGACGTCGTCGGTACGACCTTCGCGCCGCGACGCTTGCCCGTCGTGCTGATGTCCGCGTTCGGCGCCCTCGCTCTGCTGCTCGCCTCCGTCGGTGTCTATGCGATGTTCGCGACGATGACCGCGTCGCGTGAGCGCGAGATCGGGGTTCGCATTGCATTGGGCGCAACGCGCGGTGAGATCGCATCGCTGATCTTCGTCCAGGGTGGCGTCTGGATGGCGATAGGGCTCGCGGTCGGAAGCCTCGGCGTCGTGTTCGCCGGACGACTGCTCCGGACGCAGTTGTTTGGCGTCCCGGAGCTCGATCCGCTGGCCATTGGCGCCGCGGTGTTCGTGCTGGTCGTGTGCGCCGGTCTCGCGCTCATGGCGCCCATTCGTCGCGCCACGCGAGTGGATCCGATCTCGATCCTTCGCTAGCGGCGCACGGTGCCATCTTTAGGAAGAGGCCGGACGATCTTATTCGTCCGGCCTCATCTTTGCGCTTACGGTTTGCCGTTCATGATCTCCGCGACCAGCTGGGGGGCGCGGGGATCTTTCCGGCGCAGTAAGGCGCGGAGGGCTTGAAGTCGGATTGGAGGGACGGTGCTCGTCTTCGCGATGTCGACGAGCTTGTCGGCGGCCTCCGTCTCTTTTCGATTCTCGAGCGCGGTCACGAGCTGCCGTCGGAGGTCGAATGACTGAGCGGCGTCGTACAGAGAGGTCCAGTCCGCGACAGTTCCCGACCGCATGACGAGCGAGATAGCCTGACTTCGAACCGAGCTCGATTCGTTTTGATTCTTTGCGATCGCGAGTATCCATTCGTCGGTCTCCCGACCGCCAGTACGCGAGACGGCCCCGAGGATCGCTTCCTTCAGCTGATCGTTGTCGGCGCGAGAGAAGAGCTGACGCAAATACGCAGCGTCGTCACTCGACGCGCGATCGCCCGAAATGCTACGTACGGCATCGACTCGGAGATCGAGCAATACGTCTCTGCGATCGAGAAGCGCTCGCAGCGCCATCTTCGCGCGCGGATTGCTACTCGACGCGATCGTTCGCACGGCGGCGCGCTGGACGCGCTGATCCTGCTCTGTCCGGAGCACCTCCTCGAGCATCGCCACGCCGGCATCACCCATGAGCCTCGGCAACCAGCCGATGGCGTCTACGCGGACTGTCGGCGCAGGATCGTTCTTCGCGGTCGACGCTAGCGTCGATGTCGCCTCAGGGTTGCCGATCCGACCGAGCATGAACACCGCATTCTTGCGCAGGCTGACGTTGCACTCGTCTCGCTTGTCGAGCACGTGCTTGAGGATCGGGAGTGCTTGCGACGGATCCATGTTGCTCAGGGCGCCGATGGCCTCAGCTGCGAGTTCCCGATCGGTTGCGTCACACGACGTCGGATTTGGTGTCACGATGCTACGAACAATGTTCGCTGCGTCGCTATTCCCACGCTGCGCCAAAGCCTGATTCACGCGGATGTAGAGACCGACGACGTCACCTTCCCGCGCCTTGCCGAACCGACCCTGCTCGCTCGGGGTGTTCGATGCTGTCACGGTGCCGAGCAACTTCTTCGCGCGTGGCTCCAGCAGGCGGGATGCCGCTTCGAGCTCTCGCGTGGTGCCGATGCGGTACCGAGCGAAGGCCTCGTTATACGGAAGCTCGTCCCCGTACCGCGACTTCGGATACTTCTCGCCGATTTCCTTGAAGAGTTGAGCGGAGCGTCCGTATTCGCCGCGGGCCAAGAGATCGTGCGCGACCCGATAGACGGAATCGGCGGGATCACCCTGAAATCCGCGACTCGGCACGCCGTCGACCGTGCGGTACGACACCACCGGCGCAGGCTCTTGCGCTGACACTGACCCAAGCGCTGCCGCAAGCACGAGCAATGCGATGAACGGCTTCATTCAACTTTCCTCATTGGCGATTGGAGGCGCGGCTGCCGTCACTCGAGGCACCGCTCAAACGTCTGCCAATCAGATGCACAAAGCGGCGAAAGCGTTGGGTGCGAACGGTTTTCGCCGTCCGCTTGTCTCATCTCGATGCCCGCCCGTCTCGCAACGCCAGAAGCCTGGGACGAATCGCGCGGCAAGGGTTCTCTGTGCGTGTAGACTTACGGCGTCCTGACTCTCGACCGAACTCGTCACCGTCGTAAGACCACTCATGAGAGAATACAAATTCGTCACCCTCGACGTCTTCGCGAACCAACCGTTCGGGGGCAACCCGCTTGCCGTCTTCGTCGACGCCGAGGGGATGTCGGACGACGAGATGCAGTCGGTCGCGGCAGAGATGAACTATTCGGAGACGACCTTCATCACTCGCGCCGCCGACGCGCAGAATTCGGCTCGCGTTCGAATCTTCACGCCGAGGAACGAGATCCCATTCGCCGGACACCCGAATGTCGGCACCGGCGTCGTGCTCGCGCGTCGTCTCGGCCGGACGAGTCTCCGACTCGAGGAGAACGCGGGCATCGTGCTGGTCGATGCGCGCGACCTCGACACCGACGCCCCCGCAGCGACGATTCAAGCGCCGCGCGGCTTTTCGAGAGATCGCGACTTCGAGCCGGAGCAGATCGCGCAGTGTCTCTCGATTCCTGCCGATGAGATCAACGTGGCGAATCATGCCCCCACGCTCGCGTCGGTCGGGCTGCCGTTCGTGATCGCGGAACTACACTCGCTCGACGCGCTCCACCGCTGCGCGCCGAACTACGCCGCCTTCGAGGACTGCGATCGTGTGTACAAATATCCTGATGATCGCTTCTCGGTGTACGCGTACGTCAGGACCGGCGCCACGACGCTCGAGTCGCGCATGTTCGCGCCCTTGAGCGGAATCCTGGAAGACGCGGCGACAGGAAGCGCCGCCGGTGCGGTCACTGCTCTCCTTGCAAGCCTCGGCTCGAGCGCAACGACGAAGCGTTCGATAACGCAAGGCGTCTCGATGGGCCGGCCGAGCCACCTCGAGGCGGAGGCGATTGGGAGCGGTGCGGCGATCGAGCGCGTGAGCATCTCGGGACGCTGCGTCTTCATGATCGACGGAACGTTGCGGCTACCGAGCTGACTCCTGTCCGCGGTTCCGCAATACCCGAATCCCGTAGGCGATTCGCGATTTCACAGTCCCTAACGGGATATCCAACGCCTCGGCGATCTCGAGATACGAGAGCTCGTCGACGTACCGCATTCGAATCGCGACCGCGCTCGCCTCCGATACACCCTTCAGCAACTTCTCGATCTCAGCGGCGTCGACATCTGATTCAGATTCCGGCGCCACCTCAGACGGCAGCGACTGCGAGAGTTCCTCCCGTTCGCGGTGCCACACGCGTTCCTTCTTTGCCGCGCGGACCGCGAGACGAGTCGCAATTCGATATGCCCATGCTTTGAAGAGACGCGGGTCGCGCAGTTGGCCGAGCTTCCGAGCGATCGTCCAGAACGTGGACTGCAGGACGTCCTCCGCCAGGTCGGCGTCGTTCGTGAGTGACTCGATATGGCGGTAGAGTGCGAACTGCACCGATCGCAGCAGTGCGTCCAACGATTCGGTATGGCCAGACTGCGCTCGGCCAACCAGCACGTTGAGGTCCAAGCTCGATTCTCTAGGATCGCTCACGCTCGACGAGCGCCGCGAGCACTCGGTCTCCGACCCGTGAGACGTGCGCCCCGAGCGCGAACAAGCCCAAGACGATGATCGAGTACGTGAAAATGAACAGCACGAAGACGACGACCTCGAATCGGTTGGAGAACTCGAGTTTGAGGACGGCGATGCCGAGCATCAGGAGCTCCAGGACTGCGCCGCCGGCGATGGCCAGTCGAACGTGCCGAGCATGCGCTTCGATGCGGTTTAGAACGCCCGACCGGATGTCGTCGAGATCGGAGGAGGTGGTCACGGCTTATCGAGAGGCAAGAATGTGGTAGACGGCGGCGCCGAGGAAGACTGCTTCGACGATCACGAAGCCGATGATCCAGGCGCGTGGTATGGAGGCTTTTGGCGGCATGTCAGGCATTGGGGATGTCGAGGACTGTGAGTTCCCGTGTCCGTCGTACTGAAGAGGCCTGATATCCGCGAAAAGTTCGAAACGGCCGCCTACCTGCCGGTCAGACCAGCTCGAGGTTTTTCGCGAGGGTCTTGAATCGCTCGCCGTCTTTTTGTAGGACGGTGACGGTGATCGCGCCCGTCTTGCTCTCTTTGATGTCTTTCACCACGCCGGACTTTCCCGCGTGTGTTCCAGCGACGACTCGGCAGCGTGCGCCGTCTTTGAGCTCCTTCTTTTGTGCTGATGGCATTGGGCGTCAGGCTTTGAGTGGTTCGACAACGGTGAACGAGTCAGGGCTTCGGCGGCGCGACCAAGGAGAGAAAGCTCGCTTGAGCGGCGGTCGGCGGAGGCACGAGCCCCTTGGCGCGAAGATAGGTCACGAGGTTGCCGTAGTGCTCGTTGCCGTGCGCGATCGCGAAGAACATCGAGGCGCCGCGCGTCGACTGGAGCATTCGTGGCGATGTTCCGGTGGTGATTCGTTGCGAGAGGGTGGCGTCGGTGAGGGTCGCGAGGTAAACGGTGCACCGAGCGTCGACGGCTTTCAATAACGCGAGGAGCCGGGCCTTGTCGCGGGTCAGCGTGGAATCGAGTGCGCTGAGCGTTCCGGGTTTTCCATCGCCCATCGCGCACGAGAAATCGGTCACCGTCGCGGCGTGCGCGACGATCTCGCCAAACGTGCGCACCTCCGTTGCGACGCCGGCCGGCCGAAAGTCAAAACCGGTTTCTGGCATCATCTCCGTCGCGGCGAGCATGTCCTTCGTGAGCGCGACATAGGAGCGGCGGAGGTACGGTGCGAGCACGTCACTGTCCGGCTGCTGCGCGCGGGCAACGCACGTGGTGACCGATAGGACGGCAAGGAACGACAGCCAGCGCGTTTTCATCTCGAGCTTCCCTCTCTGTCTGGACACTTGGGGCAGACGACTATATTTTAGTCATCACTAAAATATCGCCCATCGGCGTCCGTCGCAAGCGCGCACGCCACCTCCACTCGAACCCATGACTCTCAAACTCAGTTCATCCGTCATCGCCTTCCTGCTCCTCGCCGCTACGGGAGCGCTCGCGGCACACGGCGCATTCGCCTCGGTGACGATCTCCGAGCAAACGATCGGTCCATACGAGTTTGTCTATCGCACCGCGCCACAGGGTGACTTCGGTGCGGTTCGCACGATCACCACCGAGCTCGAAGGTGCATTCCGCGCGGCGGGCGTCCGGGACATGAAGCCGCTCGACGTATTCTTCCCGCCCGATTCACACGAACCGAGTCAGATCGGCTTCATCGTCGCCGCGCCGGACGTGCCGCGGATTGCGCAACTCGCCAATGCGCCGCGCCATCGAGTCATCGCAGCGGGGGAATTTCTCACGGCAACCCTTCCCTACCGCTCGCCATTGTCGTTCATGGTCGGATACTGGAAGGTCGAGCCGAAGCTCAGCGCGTACCGCGAGACACACGGTCTGAGACACACGTGGGCCGCAACCATCAACGAAGGACCGCGAATTCTTTACCTGCAACCAAAAGAGCGACGGAACTAGCGTCGCTGAAATCCAACCATCGAGAGAAACTGCCCGGACGCGTTGAGCTCTCCGACGTTGAATCCCGACGCGAAGGCCTGTCCGTCCGGGCCAACGATCTTCCAATCGAAGGCGACGTGCCCGTGCGAGTGCGTCAGCGGTCCGTTGCGCACGAGATTCAGCCCGGACGAGAACCGCTGCGCGTTGCCAATGTACGCATCGAACGCCTCGAGACCGTCGACGTACCCCATCGCGTCCTTGAAGACAGCATCGCTCGTCCACACACGCTCCAACAACGCGCGACGCTTCGCATCGTCTGTCTCGCCCCACGCGCGCAGATAGTCGTCGACCGCACGCTCGGCGACGTCTTGCATCGTCGAATACGACGCTGCCGCCGCGAGCATTCCGACATAGTACCGCCAGCCGATGAGGTGACTTCGCCGCTGGTCCGGCGTCGCGAGTCCACTGTGCCGAAGCGTCACGGTCGTTCCCTTCGGCGTCGGCGTCAGCTCGATGTCGACCGTCGTCGATCCAGCCGCGATGCCGTTGGCGCTGTTCTCGTAGCCCCATGTGAACACGATTCGCTCTGGGCCGGCACGTTCAACGGAGCCGCTCGCGACGTCCCCGTTCGGATAGGCGATGCGAACGCTGCCGCTCGGAGCGAGATCGATCGCCGAACCCGCGCCGAGCCACCGCTTCAGTTTCTCAGGGTCGGAGAAGAAGCCGTACACGATGCTTGGCGGCGCGGCGATCTCGACACGAACCAACACATCGCTACCGGCGTTTTTTGGCATTCCACTCGTCCTCGGCCAGACGTTTGAGTGTTCTCAGTTGCTCGCCCCAGAGCGCCATCAACTGCTCACCCAAAGGTCCGAGGGCTTCCCGATCGGCGCGATACAATCGGCGACGTCCGTCGCGTCGAACGACGACGAGCTTCGCGTCGTTCAGCACTTTGAGGTGCTGCGACACCGCGCCGAACGTCACGTCGAACTCCGACGCGATCTCGCCGGCACTGAGCTCGTCGTTCCACACGAGCCGGAGGATGTCTCGGCGTCGCGGTTCCGCGACGACGCGCAGGATGTCATCGACCGCAACGGCATTCGATTGTCGCGCCATGCAGATATTTTAGTCGCCGCTATATAATGGAGTCAAGGCACGGCCGGCCGACGCTTCGACCTGCGCTTACTTCGCGGTTTTCGTCAACGCGTCGAGCTCCCGCCGATACCCATCAGCGACCGACGTTTGCTTCAACGAATCGGCGGCCGCGGCGAGGTCCTTTAGCGAATTCTGAAGGAACGACAGCGACGGGCTCGCCTGCTTTACGAGAATGTCGTGGCCAGCGAGCGACTCCGTCCGTGCATCGGCAAATCGTCCCTCGCGGAGCAGCGTTCGCCCGAGCTTCACGCGTGCAATCGCGGTATTCAGATGGTCCGCGCCTTGGGTCTCGCTGAACCGACGAATCGCCTCGCGATACAGCGTCTCCGCGCGACGATAGTCCTTCCGGCCATACGCGACCGTCCCGAGGTTCGACGTTGCGATCGCGATCAAGTAGTGATGGTCGCCGTAGATCGACTGGTAGATCGACAGCATGCGTCCCCACCACCGCTCCGCGTCGTCGTAGCGATCCTGCTGGTACGCCACGGACGCGAGCTCATTGAGCGTCGACGCAACGGCAGGATGCACCGGGCCATACACGCGCTCCCGCACGTCGAGCGCTTCCCGCAAGAGCGAGTCAGCCTCCGCAAATCGATTCTGGAACACCAGCGCGCGTCCGAGCAACGTCAGCTTCGCTGCCGTCTCGAAATGCGTCGGGCCGTAGTAGTCGCGCGTGATCGCGAGCGCGTCACGGTTGTATTTCTCCGCGCTGGTATAGTTGCCGCGCTCCTGTTCTGTAGCGCCGAGGTTGACGAGGATGTCCGCGACGAGTGGGTGCCGCTTGCCATAGAGGTCCTGGTAGTCGGCGAGCACGATTCGGTTCAGCGAATCCGACGCCTCGCGATGGCCGGCGTAGAAGTGCGCGTCCGCCAACGCGGACATGCTCGTCGCGATCTCGCCGCGTGACGCATGCGCCGCCTCACTCATTCGAACGACGTCCTGAAGAACCGGGATCGCCTCGGCATACGATCCTCGCTCCTGGAGCACACGTCCAAGCGCCGCGGTTGCGCTGATGATGCCGGCGTCCCCGGGCCGCAGCGTCGCATGCGCCATCGCGAGCCCGCGCCGAATGAGTTGCTCCGCCTCCTCGAACTTCGCTTGGTCGACGCGCAGCAGGCCAAGCGCGACCAGCGTCGCCGCAACGTCCGGATGCCGCGAGCCGAGTAAAGCCTCGCGTCGTGCGAGTGCGAGTTGCATCAACGAGTCGGCGCGCGAGAGTTTGCCGAGCTTCTCGTAGATCCCGCCGAGCGTCAGATACAGCTCCGCTTGCGCCGCAGGCTCGGCGTCGAGGCTTCGCGCTTCGATGACGCCGCGATCGAGCAGCGAGACGACGCGAAGGCTGTCGGCGGGTCCGGCGAGCTTGTCGCCGCCCTGAAAAAGATCGAGCGTGAATTTCTGCACGCGCTGCGCTCGTGCGGCCGCGACCACCGCCTCGTTTCTCGCGCGCGCGAGGCGCATTGTGTAGAATGCGGTGAGTCCAACTCCCAGCGCGACAACGGCCGCTCCCGCGATCACACTTTGCTGATTTCGCCGAACGAACTTGCCGAGCCGGTAGCGAACGCTGTCTTTGCGGGCCTCGAGTGGTTCGCCGGCAAGGTAGTGATCGACGTCGCGAATGAGTGCGTCGACAGTGCTGTAGCGGCGCGCCGGATCCTTGTGCATCGCCGTGAGGCACAGGACGTCGAGGTCCGCCCATTCTGATTTGCTGATCTGCGTGTCCCGGGCGACTATCGACGGCGGCGCGGGCTCGCGCTCGACGATGAGCGTCTCGATCTGCTCGTCTTCACGCGCTTCGAAGGGCAACCGTCCGGCAAGCAATTCGTACGACACCACCCCAAGGGCGTAGACGTCGGTATGAACTCCGACGCGGCCGCCAAGCACCTGCTCGGGCGCGGCGTACGCGGGCGTCATGAGACGCAGGATGGTCTTCGTCTGATCTCCGCGTCCATCGAGACTCTCGAGCTGCTTCGCGATTCCGAAGTCGAGCAGTTTCACGCCGCTGTCGCTCGTGACGAGAATGTTCGACGGCTTGAGGTCGCGATGCACCACCAAGTGCTGATGCGCGTGCTGCACTGCTTCGCAGACATTCCGGAAGAGCCGGAGTCGGTCGGCGATCGACAGCGAGTGAAGGCGGCAATACTTCGTGAGCGGGAGACCGTCGACGTACTCCATGACGAACCACGGCGTGCCGTCGGCCAGCGTGTCGGCGTCGAGCAACCGCGCGATGAATGGATGGCTCAGCTGTGCGAGCAGTCGTTGCTCGCTGGCAAACCGCTCGCGACGCAACGGCGAGAGCCACGCGTCGCGCAAGATCTTGATCGCCGCAACGGCGCCCAAGTCATCGCGCTTGGCGAGATAGACCACCCCCATCCCACCTTCGCCGAGCGGCCGCACGATGCGATACGGGCCAAACGACTCCGCGGGAACGTCGTTGCCGTGGTCGAGAACCTCGGCTGCGACGGCAGTCAGTCCTCCATCGAGGATGAAATCCGCGCGAGCGTCTTCGACGAGCAACGCCCTCGCATCCCGCGCGAGCGTCGGATCGTCCGTCGAGTTCTCGGAGAGAAACGCGTCCCGCTCGCGCTCGGGAAGATCGAGCGCTCCGTGAAAGAGTGCCTGCAGTCGGGTCCAACGTTCGGCGTCCATCGTCACGCTTCCATCGGAGTGACCTCGAGTGACGATACTGCTCCTCGGTCAGGCGTGTCGCAACTCCGCCGCGAGCCAGGCGCGAGCTGCCCGCCAGTCGCGAAGTGCTGTGGACTCGGAGACGTCGAGCAATGCCGCAGCCTCGGTGATCTCGAGTCCGCCGAAAAATCGGTATTCCACGAGGCTGGCCTGCCGCGGCTCGATGCGGGCGAGGTCGTCGAGGGCGTGATCGAGGGCGAGGAGATCATCGGCGCCCGCTCCGGCATGGTGCAGCGATTCGTCGAACGTGACGAGCGGCGCCCCTCCGCCCCGCTTGTTCGCGCGCCGTCGTCGCGCCGCCTCGACGAGCACCTGACGCATCGCTCGCGCGGCAATCCGACGGAAATGGGCCGGCGACGTCCGAGCGACGTGCGGCGATTCTCGCAGTTTGAGCCAAGCCTCGTTCACGAGCGCAGTCGGGCTGAGCGTCGCGCTCGGGTCGCCTTTGCGGACGATCGACGCCAGGCGCCGCAGCTCTTCATAGGTCACGCTGAAGAGCTCATCGAGGGCCCGGGCATCGTCCGGACGACCTGACTCGCCTGCGTCGGCGCGGTAGTTCACCAGCAGTCTCTCAACGGCATGGGGTCTTTTTTTCGAGCAAATGACGGTTTTTCGAGTCGTCCCACGCAATTAGGAGGCGAACTCGTGGCCGGACAATAGCGTCGGCCGAAAGTGTTACAGCCGTCCCCAACCCTCCCAGGAGAATTCCCACATGCGTCGGTCGCTGAACCTGACTGTTTATGGAATGATGGCGCTGGCCTCTCTCGCGACGCCTGCGCACGTGGCCGCCGCGCAGGCGAAAGGAGGAACGCCGATCTTCACCACGGGCTACACGGACATCGGTGCCGTGGTCGGTCTCGGAGGGTTGAACGGGGCGAGCGCCTCCTTCGGCGGACGCTTCGAGCACGCGATCAAGCCCCTCCCGTCGCTGGGCAACGGCATGCTCGGCATTCAAGCGGCCGCGGAGTACTACTCGTGGTCGGCGAGCTTTCCTGGGTACAGCTGGAGCTACAAGTACATCCCGATCGGCGTCACCGCGAACTACCACTTCAAGCTCGACGAGCCGAAGATCGATCCGTTCGTCGGCCTCGGCCTCGGTTACAACGTCGTGACCTGCAGCGGCACTGGCGCATTCGGCACGATCGGCTGCGGCTACTCGAGCGGGATTTACGCGATCGCCCGCGCAGGGGCGCGGTACTTCTTCAGTCCAAAGATGGCCGTGTACGGCGACGTCGGTGCGGGAGGCGCCACACTCAACGTTGGCGTGATGTTCAAGCTGAACTAGAACCAGGGCTGGATTGGCGCCTCGTTGGCCGAGTCAGATTCGGCCAACGAGGCGTCGGTTTCGGCCAGGCGTTCGAATCGAAGCGCTCCGGCGCGCATCTTTCTCGGATGCGTACGCCCCGCCGTGTCGTGGTGCTCGTCGTTCCCCCGATCGAGGAGCTCGATCTCGTCGGCCCGCTCCAGGTATTCAGCACCGCGACGCGTCTCATGGGAACGCGCGGGGCGCCCTACAAGGTCGTTGTTGCATCGACGTCGCGCGATCGAGTGATCGCCGGCGAAAGCGGTCTCTCGATGATCGCTCATGAGCATTATGAGAATCTTCGCGATGACATCGATTCGTTGCTCGTCGTGAGCGGCGTGTCGACGCGCAACGAACCCGATGCACAGCTCTCAGCTTGGCTTCAAACCACGGCGCCAAAGTGTCGCCGAGTCGGATCGGTGTGCATCGCCGCGTTTTTGTTGGCGCACGCTGGTATCCTCTCGAATCAGCGTGTGACTGTGCACTGGAAGTATGCGCACGAGCTGGCGCGTCGATTCCCGCGCCTGTCGGTCGATCCGAATCCCATTTGGGTGCAGGCTGACAACATCTACACGTCGAGTGGCTTCTCGGCCGGGATCGACCTCGCACTCGCCTGGGTCGACGAGGATTGCGGGAGCGCCGTCGCGGTCGAAGCGGCGCGCGAGCTCGTGCTCTTCCTCCGTCGACCCGCGGGGCAAACGCAACTCAGCGTGACGTTGGCCGCGCAGGCGAGCGAGATGCGCCCGATTCAAGAGCTGCAGGTGTGGATTGCCGACAACATTGGGCGACGCAATCTCTCGACGCCATTTCTCGCGCGCCGCGTGTCGATGAGCGTCCGAAACTTTGCGCGTGTGTTCACGGCCGACATCGGAACGACGCCTGCAAAGTACGTCCTACACCTTCGGGTCGAAGCGGCGCGCCGGCTCCTCGAAACGACCTCGCACGACCTTCGACAGATCGCGACAGCATCCGGTTTCAGCAGCGCTGAAGGCATGCGTCGGGCGTTTATCAGAGTTCTCGGAACATCTCCGCGCGACATCAGGGAATCGGTCCGCGGCTAGTCGCCGCGGAGAGCGACGAGCGGATCGATTCGAGAAGCTCTGACGCTGGGGATGACGCTGGCCGCGGCGACGGTCACGAGCATCGTCCCGGCGACTCCAGCCAACAGAATCGGGTTGTCGGCTGACACACCGAACAAGCGATGCTCGATGAGACCTCGAGCCAGACCGGCACCGACGATGCCGAGCGCAACGCCAATCGCGCCAAGCGTGAGCGATCGGCGCATGACAGTGCCGACGATGCGGCCGGACGTCGCTCCTATCGCCATACACACCCCGATCTCCCGGCGTCGCTGTTCCACCGAGTACGCCGTGACGCCATACACGCCGAGGAATGCGAGAACGAGCGCAACGAGTGCGAACAGCGACATGAGACGGACGCTGAAGCGCCGAGGGGCAATCGCGGCATCGACATACTCACGAAGACTCGTGCTCGACGCGGCCGCCACCGACGGATCGACCTCGCGTAAAATGCGCGAGAATGTCGTCGCGAACGCGGATGGGTTGGCCCGCAGCCTCACCGTCCAGAACTGCGTGGCGGTCAACAGGGAGACATTCTCAGGAAGTGTTTGCTTCACCGCGACGAACAGCTCGGGCTCGACGAGTCCAGCCAACTCGACTTCGCGGATATCGTCGACAACCCCAACAACCGTCAGGGGTCGAGGACCATGATTGGTGTCATCCGCCAGAATCTGGCGGCCGAGGGCCGACGCCTTCGGAAAGTACTTCTCGGCGAGGGTGCGGTTGATGACGACGACGGGCGCAGCAACTCCGTCGTCGCCCTCGTCGATCATACGGCCCTCTATCCGCCGAGCGCCGAGTGCAGCGAGATAGCCCGGAGTGACCGCGCGATATGTTGCGGCGGGCCATTGACGCTCCGCCGCGGTTTGGCTGTTCGCTGGAGCAAATGGGACTGCCCGTAAGACTCCGCTCAATGGAGCAACGGAGGTCGCCCCGGCAGCAACCACGACCGGATCGGCGAGCAGTGCGCTCTCCATCGTCGACGCAAAACGCCCAAGCTCAGCTGCTGTTCGGTACGCGGCAGGCGGAAACGAGACGCGCGCGACGAACACGGAGTCCGGGCGATATCCGAGATCGACGCGCTCGAGCTTTAGAAGGCTTTGCGTCAGCGCCGCAGTGGCAGCACTGACGACGATTGCGAGAGCGACTTCGGCCACGACGAACGCCGAACGCAGTCGAGCCTGCGTCGGTGATGACGCGCCTGCTCGTCCGTTGCCGCGCAACGCCAGGTGTGACGATGTGCCTCGTGTGACGAGCATCGGGACGAGGCTGAACAGTCCGACCGCTGCCGTACATATCGCGAGCACCACAGCAACGACGGAGGAGCTCAGCTCGGCCTCCTCCATCCGGGGCCCGAAGCTCGTGAGTCGCGTCGCCGCCAAACCGATCGCGATATCTGCAATCGCGAGCCCAATGACTCCGGCCGCGAGAACGAGCAGCGCGCCTTCGACGAGCCACTGGAGACCGACGCGCCGATTGGACGCCCCAAGCGCCAATCGCACCGCCGTTTCACCCTGTCGCGCCACGGCTCGGGCGAGAAGCAGAGACGCGACGTTGACGAATGCGATGGCAAGCATCAACGCCACGCTCGCCGAAATGATGACAAGCGTCGGGCGCTGGTTCTCGCTGACGTAGTCTTGGAGCGGCAGAACCCTCACGCCGATCTTCGACGCATACTCCGTCGGGAATTGCTCGCGTAGTCGCGCGGCAATCTGGTTGAGCTCGCGGCTCGCGACAGCCTGCGTCGTGGTTTCTCGAAGTCGCGCGACAACGCGAAGAAAATTGACCGAGCCGCGCAGCGTTCGTCGGGGATCGCTCAGCGGATCCAGCGGAACGATGACGTCGATGTCGCGAACCGGAAGCGGAAAGAGGCGCGGAAGAATTCCGACGACGGTGAAGCGATCGCCATTGAGTACAAGCTGCCGACCGACGACTGCCGGATCTCCCGCGAGGGATCGCTGCCAATAGCCATAGCTGAGGACCGCGACATGCACCGCGCCTGGCAGATCGTCGTCCGCATTCAGGCCTCGTCCAAGCGTCGGCGCCGCTCCGAGGACCTGCAGTCCGTCTCCGGACAAGCGAAGTCCCTGCAATCGAGTCGCCCCCGAAGGTGTTTGGAGAATGGCATTCCACGTGGTGTACGCGGCAAGGCGAACCGACGTGGCCTGAGAGCGATAGTCGAGGAACTCGGGCAATGAGAACGGGCGATCCGGCCGGTCCTTCGAGACAGACGACATCCACAGCAGACGCTCGGAGTGCTCGAACGGAAGGCCGCGAAGCAATACCGCGTCGACGACCGCATACGTCGTCGCGGTGGCGCCGATGCAGACCGCCATCGTCACAATGATCGTCGCCGTCGTCAGTCGCGAACGACGCAGCGAGCGTACGGCAACGCTTAGTTCCTGCCTGAATGCGAGCATCGTCGGGTGCAAACGGGTTCGTCCGCCGAGTATAGGACGACGGGGCCCGCCGAACGCGCCAGCTTCGCACTACTATCTGCCAAATTCCGTCTTTCGTAGCGAACGAACGAATCCACCTCGGAACTGCGACGCTTTACTCTAGATTTCCCGCATGCGAACTCTGTTCATTGCTGCCTCGCTCTTTGTCGTCGCGCTCTTCTCCGCCCCAGTAGCGGCACAACAACAACGACGTAGCGGCGTCGTACAGGTCACCGTCGAAGAATCGATGGGCATGGTGAGTGGTCTCACCGTCCGATCCGCCGGCCAGCGCTCAGTGACCGACGCCCAGGGGAATGCGCGACTGCGTTTGCCCGTCGGCGCGCAGGTCCTTTCCATCACCGGGATCGGCGTCAAACCTGTCCAGCTCACCGTGAACGTCGTCGCGGATAGCGTCGTCACCGTAAAGGTGCCTGTCGAGATGACGGGCATGGTCATGGAGGGAGTGAAGGTCAATGCGACGCGCATCGAGCGCCTCGCCGGCGATTCGCCGACGCGCGTCGAAGTGCTCGACGAAATGGAGGTCGATGAGAATACGCTGATGGCGCCGAGCGGAATTACGATGTTGCTGAACGAAACGCCGGGACTGCGAGTCCACAGCGCCTCTCCGACCCTCGGCACTGGCAGCGTGCGGATTCTCGGATTGCCGGGCCAATACACCGTGATGCTCGCTGACGGCCTGCCTCTCTATGGTGGCGCTTCGAGCGCACTCGGACCGCTCGACGTCTCCCCGGTCGATCTTCAGCGGGTCGAGATCATCAAAGGCGCGGCGTCGTCGCTCTACGGAGGCCAAGCGCTCGGAGGCGTCATCAACCTCGTGTCGAAGCCTCCCTCCGGCAAAAGCGAAATTCTGCTGAACCGACGCACACTCGGCGTCACCGACGCCGCAACGTGGACGAGCCGCCAGTTCACCGACGTCGTCGGCGGATCGTTCCTCGCATCGGGCACGACGCAGAGCCGCGCCGACATCGATCACGATGGGTGGGCCGATCAGCCGCGGGCGAGACGCTGGAACGTTCGTCCGCGGTTGACTGCTGAGGACTCGAAGGGCCGTTCCCTTTTTGTGACCGCAGGCTTCGGGTATGACGATCGCACCGGAGGTACGCTCGATCGCGCGGTGACTCCTGGCGGCGCCGCGTTTCGCGAGGGGCTGACGAGCAAACGCGCCGACGTCGGCGCGCGCGCCATCCTCCCGGTCGGCGATTCCGGGAATGTCGCCGCTCGATTCGCGGTCTCGGGCAATCGCCGAAGCCGCGAGTTCGGTCCGGGACCGGTCGAGAAAGACGGGACCACCACAGGCTTTCTCGAGCTCACGCGATCGTTTGTCGCATCGCAGACGAGCATGGTGCTCGGCTCGACGCTCCAGCTCGACAAGTTCGAGAATTCTCTAAACTCGCGGTACGACCATTCCTGGTTCACGCCGAGTTTGTTCGCGACCGCGGAGCGTGCGGTGGGACCGCTGACGCTGTCGGTGAGCGCTCGAGGCGATGCGCACCCCGAGGCAGGCTTGCAGGTCACTGAGCGGGTTGCCGCCTTGGCGAAACCCGCCGATGGGTGGTCGGTGCGTGTAAGCGCAGGCACTGGTTTCGCGGCGCCGACGCCGATGACCGAGGAGACGGAGGCGATCGGGCTTCGCGCGATTCTGCCGGGCACCGAGCTTCGCCGTGAGCGCAGCTTCGGCTCGATGGTCGATATCAACGGCAAGTTGATCGGCGCCGAGATTCTCGTCACGGGATATGGTTCGGTCATCTCCGACGCGATTCAGGTGGCGCCTGCAGCGAGCGGTGGTGACGACGTCGTTCTCTCCAACACGCCGGGAGACGCGCGCGTCGCGGGCGTGGAGGGTGCGGCGATTTGGAGATTCGACGGCGGCAAGTTCCTCGGAACCTACGGCTATATGAGGGGGACGCGCCCCGACGCGGAATCAGGCGACCGCGAGCAGATCCCGATGATTCCGCGTCACCGCGTCGGCGGTGATCTGATGTTCGAGCGCGAAGGCGTCTATCGAGGCGGAATCGAGGGCATCTGGTATGGAAAACAATCGCTCGACGACAATCCGTTCCGTCGAGAATCGAAACCGTACCTCTACCTCATGGCGATCGCGGTGCGAGAGCTCGGACGGTTCGAAGTCGTCGCCAACTTTGAGAATTTGCTCAATGTGCGTCAGACGAACACCGATCCCCTGGTGCGTCCAACGCCTGGCATGGGCGGGCGTTGGACGACCGATGTCTGGGCTCCACTTGAGGGGTTCATGGCGAACGTCGCGGTGCGCTATCGCTGGTAGGCGACAGCGCCGCGGTCGCTCTTCCTGGTCACGCCGTGGCGGTACGAAATGCTCGCCAGCCGATGATCGCGTACCACAGATGTAGCTCGACCAAAAGGACTCGCTCTGTCAATCCTGCGACACCGGCTCCGCGCGCAACCGCGGCTTGGTTGAAGCTGACCGCGTAGGCGACGACGAGCAGCAGCGTCAACGGACTCGCATACAACAGCCAGGTTCCGAGCCGGCGCCAGTTCGGGATCGCGCGAAAGTAGCGACCAGCGACGGCGAACCCCGCGATTGGAACGATGAACAGGAGTGCCGCCGCAATCGTGTGCAACGCAATCGATGTCGCAAGCGAGAACACACCGGCCAACGCCAGTCCGATTGGCGAAAGCGCCAACAGAACAGTGCTCGTCCAGCGTATGCGCCATCGAGAAGAATCGTCCGCAACCTCGAACGCAGCGACAATACCCACGAGGACGATCGCTCCACACACAACGAACGCCGTGTTGAAGAGCGCAGCGTGTGGCCCAACACCCAGTCCGCTGATTGGATTGCTGATCGCGCCGGCGATGCCACCCATCACTCCGTAGAGGTTTCTGATCGGAGGTTGCAGAACGCCCAGGTCCACCCACGCCAGCGTAAAGAGCACTGGCCCGATCACCGTTCCGAGCGCAAGCCAGCCTGTCAATTGCCGACGCGGCTGGACGTACTGGTTCATCGATATGATTGACATATAACACCTCAGAAGGAGAAAACATTGTTAGCTGATTGGGGTCTTCCGCGGACATCACCGCGCGTGCGATGCCGTTCGCGCGCTCGCCGCATGGACAACCTCGATGCTGCGTCCAAACGGATCGATCACGATGACCGACGCCGCCGGCGATGAATCATCCGAGAGGCGAACGGTGAACCCGGCGTCCCAGCAGCGTGACGCGACGTCTTCGACGTCATCCGTCCAGATCACCGCTTGAACGTCTCGGCCGCCGGGGACCTCGAGATTGAACTCCCGCGCAGCCGCGCGCAGCATCCCGCCGATTCGTTGCGATGGGCGGAAAGGGAGAGAAGAACTCATATGTGTAGCCTCCCACGTGAATGACACGGATCGAAATCCGGCGGCGCTCTGCATCATGCCGCGATGAGGAATCTCGAACGATTCCGCGGCACGTCGATTATCTCCGAGGTAATGCCAGCACCTTTCGCGGACTAAGGATTCTTCGCCGCGAGCTCGCGGCAGAACTCGTCAGTTGCCGCATCGGCCGGGAATGAGCACTCGATATGGAGCTGCTCGAGCGTCACGTCGTACGGCGTACCAAACGTCGAGAGCGTCGCGAAGAACGACAGCTGCTTTCCGTCACGCTGGTAGATGGCCGTCAACAATGGCGCCGGCGGCGATGCGACGTCGGCCGTTCGCGACGGCGCATTCGGCGACGCGAGAATCTCCGCTCGGAGTGCGCTGAGGACCGGATCGCTCGGCGTGCTCAGCGCCTGCATGTGCAGATGCTGCAGCATGTCGAGCGCGACTTCATCCCAATTCACGATGAACGGACGAAGTCCGTCGTCATCGAACACCGAGCGCATGATGTTTGGATTGGGCGCTCGATCGCGCAGCAGCCATCCGAACACGCGCTCTGATGCGCGATTCATCATCAGAACATCCCAATGCTGAGACACGACGAACGCGGGATAGGGCTCCTGGTGCTTGAGGATCAACTCGATGGCGTCTCGCGCGCGTGACAGCTCAGGTGCGGCAAGCGATCGCTCTTTGTATCGAGGAGCGAACCCGGCGGAGAGCAGCAGCTCATTTCGCTCGCGTAGCGGGAGGTTGAGCGTTTCGGCGAGTCGGGACACCATCTCCGGACTGGGTCGCGCGCGACCGGTCTCCATGAAGCTCACGTGGCGCGAGGAAACGTCCGCGGCCAGCGCGAGACTCAACTGACTGAAGTTGCGTGTCGTGCGCCAATGGCGAAGCAACCTGCCGAATGACGCAACATCCGTTGGGATCGGCGACGTCGACTGAATCGAGCTGGAGGTCGGTTGCACCGCGGATTCTCCTGGCATGGTCGTCGAAGTGTAGAGGCCTCAGCGGCGGTTCGACATTATCTCGCAGGTAATTGATGAACGTCGACGCGCATCGCACTCTGCGGCCTCCACTCACACGCAGTTGCATCCATGAACCGCAGACAATTCGCTCGGCTGAACGCCGCGGCCCTTGGCAGTCTCGCTCTCGACGCCTGTGTCCGGTCCATCTCGGTGGCACCGTCGATTGAACCACCACTGTCTGAGACGAACGCGGCGAGATTCACGCGTGCGCGACGCTTCACAAAGACTTCTTTCGGAGACATCGCGTACGTCGAGGATGGAACAGGTCCCGCGGCGCTCTTTCTTCACGGCTATCCGCTGAGTGGCTTTCAGTGGAGAGGCGCGACGGATCATCTTCGCACTGTCCGCCGTTGCCTCGCGCCGGATTTGATGGGACTTGGCTATTCCGATATCCCCGCATCCCAGCCGATCACGCCAGAGACGCAAGCCGATATGCTCGTTGCGTTCCTCGATCGGCTCGGCGTCGATGCTTGTGATGTCGTCGCGAATGACAGCGGCGGCATGATCGCCCAACTCCTCGCCATACGCTCTCCCAAGCGCGTTCGCTCGCTGTTGCTCACGAACTGCGACACGCAGAATGACTGCCCCCCTCCGTCGTTTCAGCGCTTCATCGCGCTCGCTCGTTCGGGAGGGCTCGCCGACAAGATCATTGCCCCGGCCGTCGCCGATCATTCAGCGGCGCGTAGCGCTCGCGGCCTCGGCGGAATCGGCTATTCGAACCCTTTGAATCCGACCGATGAGGCAATCGCGATGTATTTCGCTCCGATCGTCAGTTCCGAGAAACGAAAAGTGCAGTTCGACGCGCTGACGGTCGGACTCGGGACCAACGTGCTCGCCGGCAGCGGGGATAAGCTGCGGCACTATGACGGACCCGTGCGGATCGTCTGGGCGGCGGACGACACCGTTTTCGCGAAGGCGAGCGCGCAATGGCTGAATGAGACTTTTCCAAACTCACGCGGTGTCCGGGTCGTCGAGAATGCAAAGCTGTTCTTTCCCGAGGAACGACCTGATCTGATTGCCCTCGAGGCGAAGTCGCTCTGGAGCGCGTGAAGCATTCGCGCGCCGGTCTACCGACCGGTGCGCGTCTCTACGAGCTCGATCGCGAGTCCATCCAGATCTTCGATCATGAACGCTCGCGTCTCGCCGAACGCGTGTGGCGTCTCGAGAATCTTTACGCCGTCGCGTCGAAGCTTGGCGTAGAGCGCGTCGAAGTTGTCGACGCTGAAGGCGACGTGATCCAGAATCTGGCCGCGCGATGAGACGAGCTTTTGCTCAGTGCCGCATCGGGTGCCGACGCATTGCCGCGGATACCACGACATCGTGCCGTTCCCGAAGCGGACAGTGCCCGACGGTTGGCGAATCGTTCCGATTGGCTCGAGCGACGGCCAGCCGGGTTCGCCGATCGGCACAGCACACGGGCTGTACGGCGCGCGCGGCGATTCCTTGCCGCTCGAGTCGCGCACGGATGGCAATTCCATATCGAGGTGTTCGACGTACCAGTTCGCGGCGCAGAGCGGATGCTCGTGGTAGAAGTGCATGTGCGAGAAGGAATCGCGCGTGCCGGGTCCGCCGGTGAGCTCGAACAGCACGCCGTCCGGCCCGACGACGTAGCTGAAGCCACCGTCTCGCGGCGGCGCCGATGCAACGGTCGCGAGCTGTGCGGCATTTGGAGTTCCGGCATACGGTGCGAGCCCTGATCGCCACACCTGCTTCGTGGAGTCGGTTGCTGAGATGTAGAGCGGCAGATGAAAGACACCGACGGAGTTCAGTCGATCCTTGATGTCGGTGGTGTTGATGTTGGCGCCGATGTGCCAGAACGCACTCTGCGCTTCCGCCCGATGCAGACGATCGTTCCACGCGCCGGCAGGTGGGGCGTTGACCTTCGTGAACAGAACGAGCATGTCGCTCTGGACTCCGGGCATTCCAGCGACGGTCACCCGTGTCGCACTCGGCCAGACCTTGAGATACCACGCGATGGCTTTCTCGGCGTCCACCGTGTTCAGGCCGACGTGGTGGAGGCGGGGCATCGGCGTGGCGGTCTGTGCTCGCGACAAACTCGGGACGGAGACAAGCCAGCCGACGGCAATAAAGCCGACCGTGAGACTGTGGAGAATTCGCGGGAGCATAGTGAAGAGGCGATAGGCCGAACGCCGAAGATGCATATTGTATCCCGTTTCGGCACAGGATCCGTGCCACTGTCGCATTCTATATGTAACGCGAGCCAACGCGTCGGGGGACGTGCTCGTTGGGGTCATCCTGCGGCGCGCGGAGCGTCAGCGTGGCTCGTTGGGGTCA
>JADMIO010928587.1_pt1 | contig 50603 bp, 42 predicted proteins | sample 8958161 | NCBI WGS metagenome assembly JADMIO01 (sample SAMN16585339, study PRJNA669376) | soil metagenome | isolation source: Crop rotation soil | place: USA: Cullars Rotation, Alabama | collected 2011 | reverse complement strand
GCCGCGACTTCAAGTCACGTGAATTCCAAGCTTCGGATCCCACTGTGCTGGAAAGGGCAAACTCGACCGTGGGCAGTACGAGAAGTTGACGGCGCGGGTGCTGAGCGAGTTTCCGCAGCTGGGCGGGATTGCGATCACGCTGCGCGAATCGCACAGCGCGTCGCACAACGGCTGGTCGGCGTGCCTGAACGACCGGAAGCACTTCATCGTGAGCCGGTCGTACGAGATCACGCATATCGTGGACCGCGTCGGCGGGGGCGACAGTTTCGCGGGCGGATTGATTTATGGCTACCAGAATCTGAGGACGCACGCGGAGGCGCTGGAGTTCGCGGTGGCGGCGAGCTGTTTGAAGCACTCGGTGCCGGGCGACTTCAATCGGGTGACGGTCGATGAGGTGAACGCGCTGCTGAAGGGCGGCGGCTCGGGGCGGGTGCAGCGCTAACGGCCGATCTGTTCGAGGACGGCGGGCAGTTCGGCGAGGGAACGGATGCGGCGGAGCGGCACGTCGGGGTCGGCGGCCGAGGCGCCGAGACGGTCGATCCAGATGCCGTGCAGGCCCGCGGCACAGGCGCCTTCGGCGTCCACGTCGCGGCGGTCGCCGATGTAGACGGCCTGGGACGGCGGCACGCCCATGGCGTCGCACGCCAGCTCGAAGATGCGCGGGGCGGGTTTGGCGACGCCACATTCTCCGGACACAATCATGGAGCGAAAGTGGCCGTCGATGCCGGCCTGCGCGAGTTTGTGCTGCTGCTGGCGGAGATCGCCGTTCGAGATGATGCCCATCGGGTATGCAGCCAGTTGCGCGAGGGCGGGCTTCACGTCGGCGTAGAGGCGGCACTCGGCGAGGTAGTGGTCGAGGAAGTAAGACGCGAGGCCGTCGGCGGTGTCGTCGGAGAGCGCAGAGTCAAGGACTTCGCGGAGGCGCTCGCGGCGCTGCTCGAGGATGGACAGCTCACCGGCGAGGTAGCGGGCGTAGTGGCGCTCGAACGCGACGCGCCACCGTCGAAGGAAAGGGCGCGGTCGTGGGTGGGGGCCGTCTTATCGCAGAGAGCGGTGACCGCGATCTCCTCGGCGGAGTCGTGATCGATGAGCGTGCCGTCGATGTCGAAGAGGAGGACCACCGTCTGGAGAGGGTAACATGGGCGGGTTTTGCCCGGTATTGGAGGCGTCGCGAGGCAAGTTTGCCGTCTTCGCCGATGAGGTAGTAGGCTGGAACGCTCCGCACTCGATAGAGCTGATGAATCGGGCCATCGTCGCGCGGACTAGAAGTCGCAATGTTCTTTCTCTCGCAAAGACGCCAAGGACCAAGAAAAAAGCCGCGCTTTGCGCCTTGGCGGCTTTGCGAGAGATGGTTTTGCTCTTAAGGCAGCAGCTCTTTGATGCGCGCGACGAGGTCGGAGGGGAAGAAGGGCTTGGGGAGGAAGGTGACGCGCGGGGAGTCGATGGGGGGCTCGTCGCCGTTCCAGTGGCCGGAGATCAGGAGGATTTTCGTCTCCGGTTGCAGATCGAGGACGCGCATGGCGAGCTGGATGCCGTCCATCTCCGGCATTGCGATGTCGGAGATCAGCACGTCGACGGTGCGGGTCTCACAGATGCGAAGGACTTCCGCGGGGCGGGGAACGCTGAGGAGCTCGATGGGACGAGGTTTCAGCATCTTTTCGACCAGCCGCAGGATATTGGGGTCGTCGTCTACAATTACGACCGTTCGTGGCGCAACGCTCATCCGAACCTTCGATTCTATCGTGGATTTTGCGAATATACCGGTATGCCATGCCTGCTCGTGCTCGTAATTCTGGCGTTCCCGCGCGTGGTGCTGGTGCTGATGTACCTGCTCACCGATTACCTGCAGCGCGCGTACCATGACCTGCTCCTGCCGATCCTCGGCTTCATCTTCCTGCCTGTGACCACCATCGTGTACGCGTGGCTCGTCAACAACCACCGGCCGATCGACGGGATGAACCTGCTGATCCTGATCGTGGCGGTGCTGATCGACGCGGGCGGGCTCGGGGGCGGAGCATGGCATCGCAGCCGACGCTGGTAATCGCTTACAATCCGAGGGTATGAATATTCTCCGCGGCGTCCTCGTGGGCGCGCTGGCGCTGGCCTGCTTCGGGCAGACGCCCCCCAAGAAAGGAAACTCGAAGGTGACGCATCAGCCATTCGGCAAGCTGCCTGACGGGTCGGCGATCGAGCTGTACACGGTGTCGAACGCCAAGGGAATGCAGGCGACGATCATGACGTACGGGGCGGCGGTCGTGTCGCTCACGGCGCCGGATAAGGCGGGTAAGTACGCCGACGTGGTGCAGGGGATGGACAGCGTCGACGGCTACGTGAAGGGCGTGCCGTATTTCGGCGCGATCGTGGGGCGGTACGGGAATCGCATCGGCCACGCGCAGTTCACACTCGGCGGGCAGACGTACCACACACCGAAGAACGACGGCGACAATACGCTGCACGGCGGCAACCGCGGCTTCGACAAACACGTGTGGACGGCGCGCGACCTGGCCGACGGCGTCGAGTTCACCTACGTGAGCAAGGACGGCGAGGAGGGCTTCCCGGGCACGCTGACGTCGAAGGTCACGTATCATGTGACCCCGAACAACGAGCTGCGGATCGAGTACAACGCGACGACCGATAAGCCGACGGTCGTGAACCTGACCAATCATTCGTACTTCAACCTGGCGGGCCAGGGCGAGGGCGACATCCTCCAGCACCAGGTGACGCTGTTTGCCGACCGGTTCACGCCGGTCGACAAGGGGCTGATTCCGACGGGCGAGCTGAAGCCCGTGAAGGGCACGCCCTTCGACTTCACGAAAGCGACGGCGATCGGCGCGCGGATTGGGCAGAACGACGAGCAACTCGTGTTCGGAAAAGGCTACGACCACAACTGGGTGCTGAACGGCAGCGGGCTGAAGAAGGCGGCTGAGGTCTACGAGCCGAAGTCGGGGCGTGTGATGGAGGTGCTGACCGAGGAGCCGGGGCTGCAGTTCTACACCGGCAACTTCCTGGACGGCACGATCAAGGGCAAAGGCGGGAAAGTGTACGGCCATCGGGCGGCGTTCTGCATGGAGACGCAGCATTATCCGGACTCGCCGAATAAGCCGTCGTTCCCAACGACGGAGTTGAAGCCGGGACAGACGTATAAGACGGTGACGGTGTACCGGTTCTCGGCAAGATAGGGCGCCGGCGAGGCGAAAGAGAGTGACGGAGATCGGCAGGCGTTGCGCTCCCGTGGCGTTGCGGTCCTGAACACTCTTGCAGCCGAATCGGACTGGAAGCAGCGATCCGGAACAACTGGAGTTCGCGGCGGAGGGGAATGGCTCCGCGGAATTACTTTGCGTCTTCCCGAATGACTTTCAAGGTCAAGTTTTTCTGATCGCTTTCCCGTAGCGTCAGGGCCTCGCCTTTGTCGGCGAAGGGTTTCATGAAATCCGGGTCCATGTAGGCGCCCGTCTCGACGTCTTCCCAGGCGTAGGCGCGGTATTCGCCGGGCGGGACGCCGGTGAAGGAGAAGGCGCCGTGCTGGTCGGCGGTGAGGTTGCGGTAGAAGGCCGGCTGGTCGCGGCGGTCTTTTTCCTGCGGGACGAGGACGATCATGGCCCCGGGGGTTGGATTGTTGGAGTCGGGATTCTGCGCCGTGCCAGTGACGCTGGCTGCTTTGGGGCTGATCACGATGTCGAGCGGGGCCGCGGCGCCGTTGCTGAGGTCGAGGCCGGAGGCGAGGACGTCGACCTGGTCCGAGCGGATCGACTTCACATAAGCGCCAGCCGGCAGGCCGCTGACCAGGACGTTATAGAGGTCGGGGGCTGCAGACTTGATCTCGAAAGCGCCTTCTTCGCCTTTCACCTGGGACATGCCGCCGCCGAACATCATCGAGTTCGGCTCCCGGCTTTGCAGACTGATCCGGACCGTTGTAAGGTCCAGGGGCCCGGAGTCGTTCTCCGGGCGCACCCGGCCTTTGATGTCGGCGCCGGGGCCGATAGCCAGTTGCACACCCTCGACGTTGCCGGCGCCGACGTCGATCGGCATTCGCCCCTGCCGGTAGCTGTTAGCGTCGTTCACGCTGACCACGAGGACGTAGGCGCCGGGAACGACGCCGCGGATATCGAACTTTCCGGAAGGGTCGATCGGAAAATTGCGCAACGGACCGAAAATGCCGCCGGCATTGCGCCGCAGCAGGAGGGCGAACGCATTCTGGCGGCCGGTCGACCCGGTGGCCACGCGTCCCTTGACATGCACCGTGCGGGCTTTGGAGAGCGCGATGTCGATGCCGCGCATTGGTCCGCCGACGGGGACCTCGAGTTGCGCCGCGGCGGCGGGATCGATCGTGCCGGGATAGTAGGTGGTGACGTAGTCCTCGTCGGGGCCGGCGGAGCGCGCGCCGTCGACGGCGAAGCCCGGGGCATTCGTCACCGGAGCGACGGAGAGGTAGTATTTTCCAGGCGCGACGCCGAAGATGCGATACTCTCCGAGGTCGTTCGTGCTGGCGCCGCCGCCGGTGGGCATGAGCTGCTTGCGGCCGTTCGCATAATGGAACGCCTGGAGCATCACGCGGGCGTTGGCGACAGCTTCGCCGTCCTCGTCGACAACGCGGCCGGTAATGATCGCGTGCGGCGTGAGTTTGAGCGAGATGTCCGTGACGCGCTGGGCGCGAATCAACGATAGCGTGGTCCCGGGGCGCATCGCGCCTCTCGCGCCATAAGTGAGCGATACGTATCCGTTGCGGTTCACGGACAGGCGGTACTTACCCGGCTCGATATCTTTGATCGAGAATTGGCCGCCCGCCGTCGAGGCGGCGGTATAGCTCTGCGGCGGACCGTTTGGGCCTCCCTGTGGATCGGTCCGCGTGAGCAGAACCGTGGCCTTGCGGACCGGCTCTCCGGTGGCCGCGTCGAGCACCTGTCCTTCGACGACACAGAGATCCTCGGGTTTGGTGGGCGGGGCATCGGTGTCGGATATTGTGGGACGACGGACGACAGCGCCGCCGCCTGATTGGGCAGTTAGGAGGATGGGTAAGACAAATAGGAGAGCCAATGGACGCATGAATCCCTCCGAGTGGCTGGTCTTATCTTACTCCGCTGGCGGTGCGGGTCGGGTTTCACTGTGGTGGAGTTGGCTGACATGGCTTGGAGAGCGGCGGCGTCGGCGCCACGGCGCCGATGGCAGGCGACAGAAGGCGATCGCCTGCCCTACGAAGGTGGGTCGGATTGAGGGGCTGTGAGCCTGGCTCGGGCGCGACGGGCGGTATCGGGCGGGGTCAGGCTTTTTGACGGCGGAGTTCGGGCGCTACCGACGAGGCGGCGGCAGCGGCGTCGAAGGGCGCTCCCAGGAAGGCGGCCAGCCGGGCGGCGGTCGCTTGGGGGTCGGCGAGAGTCGCGGCGTAGTCGACGGGGAGGACGGCGACGTCGGGGCGCGACTGGAACCAGCGGTGGACGCGCATCAGCTCGCCGGTGAAGGCTTGTTTCAGGTCGGCGTCCTTCAGGCGGGCGCCTTCGCGTTTCAGGCGGCGCAGCATGGCGCGTTGCGACGCGACCACTTCATCAAGATTGCGGAGCATCAGCACGATCCGGTAGTCTTCGCCGGGGGGCAGATGGGGCAGCAGGGTGGCGACGATCTTGACGACGCGGCCGCGGGCTTCGGGGATCCATTTGGCGTCCTGCCGGAGGCGGGTTGCCTGTTCATGCTCGAAGTAGCCGCGGGGATTGTCATCGTCGGCGGCGCGCTTGTCGTCGGTGTGAGGGGTCAGGCCGGCGGCGGCGAGCATCTGCATCATCATGCTGGTGCCGCTGCGCGGGAGGCCGGAGACGATCGTGACGGTCCGGGTGCGATCGGCGGGAGGGCCGCTCCAGCGCTCAAAGGCCGACGGTGTGGACGCTTTGGCCGGGAGCGGTTCGGCGGCGGCCTTGCGGCCACGGTCCGAGACCTCGCGGCGCAGGACACTCGCCCGCGCCAGGTGCAGGCTCGCTTCGCCGAGCCGGGCGGGGTCCTTGCGCAGCAGCATGCCGAGGCGGCGATGGGCTTCGGCCAGGCCGGGGCGCTGCGCGATCGCTATGCGAAACGCCTGCTCGGCGCGGTCGGGCTCCGCCAGTCGGGCGAGAGCGGCTCCGAGGGCGCAGTGGATCAGGGGCTGCTGGTATACGAGCGCCAGGGAGTCGATGGCTCGGGCCGCCGCGTCCTGATACCGTCGCGCGGCGAGGTGGATGCGGGACTCGAGTCCGAGGGCCTGCCAATCGTCGGGATTGGCGCGGCGCGCGCGGCGGATGTACTGGAGGGCGCGCTCGTTGTCGCCGATGGCGGCGAACGCTTCCGCGAGGAAGTATGCGAGCTGCGGACGGCGGCCGACGGCGCGCGCGAGCTGCTCGAGGAAATCGCCGGCAGCGGCCTTGCGCTTCTTCGGCGTCGGGGCGGAGAGCGCGAGACGGGTGCGCAGGAGCAGGCGCTCGACGGCGAAGCCGCTGGCTTTTTCGGCGAGCTGCCGCCGCTCGAACGACTCGCGGCGTCCGAGCTTGGTGTCATCCTTGACGGCTTCCTGGCGTTTCTTCAGCTCCTCCTGGGCGCGCGGCGCAAACTCGGCGGCGGCGGTGTCAAAGGCGCGCAGGACGGCGGCCGCTCCGTGCCGGTCGCCGACGGCCATCCGGCACAGGAACAGGTGCTGATAGAAGCGGCGTTCCTCGGGATTGGCGGCCACCAGCTCCTCGAGAATCTGCGCCGCGGGGCGCGGCTGTCCCGCTCCGAGATAGGAGCGCGCGAGGTTGTAGCGTCCTTCGGTGACGCAGGACTCGACGGTCTTGCGCGCATCCTCGCCGGGCGGGGCGACGTAGCCGAGGGCGACGAGCTGCTTGAGGGATTCGGCCGACGCTACGCCGTCGTACTGGCGTGACGGCGGGTGGCGGCCATCTTCGCCCGGCACGTCTTCCCATGATTCGATGGGCTCCGGCGCGGCGGAATCGGAGAACGCATTGGCGAGCGGCTTGCCGTCCATATCCCGGGCGGCGGGGAGTCCGAAATAGCGAAGGATGGTCGGCGCGATATCGAGAACGCTGGCGCCGTAGATCCGGTCGCCGTGGCGGATGCCGGGGCCGCGGAAGGCGAAGATGCCGAAGTCGCGATGCTCGTGGGCGGGACCGGCGGCCTCGGCGGGGATGTAGTCGGGCAGCAGGTGGTCGGAATGGAAGCCGTGATCGCTCAAGACCAGGACGGCGCAGTCGGGCCCGGCGAGCTGCATCAGGCGGCCGAGCATGGCGTCGTGATAGCGGTAAGCGTTCTCGACGACGGTGGAGAGGACGGCCGGAGCCGTGTCCTGCGTGGGCCGCTTCTTGCCCGCGTGGTACACCATGAAGCGGTGGGAAAAGTGGTCGATGCCGCAGAAGTAGACGGCCGCCATATCCCATGGCTCGGTCTCGATCAGCTCGGTGGCGGCGGCGTGGATGCTCATGGTCTCGGCGACGATGCCGGCGAGGTCGGCGAGCGCCTGGTCCTTCTCCTGATCGATGGTGGGGGCGTCGGGCGCGAACATGCGCAGCATGTCGCCGGTGAGCTCGGACGCGCGGACGCGGAGCTCCTGGAGGCGCGCGGCGGCGGCGGGCGGCCAGACGGTTCCCGGCGCCATGGGGCGACCCTTCTTCTCGCGCCGGTCCGGAGGAAAGTGGTTGGAGACCATGGCGCCGCGGATCGGCTCAGCGGGATGGGACGGCCACCAGCCGACGACGATGGAGCGTTTGCCGTTCTGGTTGAGAATATTCCAGAACGCTTTACACTTTCGCCCGAGATTGCTGACCGGCCGGACGGAGAGGCCGTCCTCGGCGGGCTCGGTGAAGCCGTGGATGCCGTGCTTGTACGGCCGCTTGCCGGTGCCGATAGAGGTCCACACCATAGGGCTCAGCGCCGGCTCGATGGTGGAGAGGTTGCCGTGGACGCCGGCCTGGAGGATGGACGCGAGGGCCGGCATCTCACCACGGGAAAGCAAGGGGCGGATGACCTTCCAGTCGGCCGCGTCCCAACCGACCAGCAGGAGACGGGGCATTTAGTTCTTACGTGCGGCGCGCCAGCGGCGGATCCCTTTCGCCCCGAGAGCCAGGGCGGCAAGACCGGTGAGGGCGAAGGTGGACGGTTCGGGAACGGCGCCGGCGGGAAGGGCGGCGCCGGTATCGTCGTAAGCCCAGCTATGGATGATCGCGTTGGGGCCGTGGGAGGTCTGGTTGATGCTCACGTCGACCCACCCGTCGCAGCCCGAGGGGCAAGCCGGGTCGGTGAACTGGAAAAGGAGGAAGTGCTTGGCCGGGTCGACCGGGTTCGGAATGGACGACGAACTGACGGTCTGGCCGCTCGAAACGACGGAGCGACGCAGGGCGAGGGCCGCATTGCCGTTGGTCCCTGTTCCGGTCCATACGGCGCCCGCCGAGAACAACTGGAAGAAGCGGGGCGGCGTAAAGCTGGTCGCGATCGGCGTCGGCTGCATCTTGAAGGCCACCGGCAGAAAGAGCGTGGTGGGGGTTGGGGTCGAAACGTAGAAGCGTTCGCGCATCCGGCCGTAGACGGAAAACGCGTATTGGTAAGCGCTGCTCCCCGCGACGGGACGGTAGTGATAGCTGGTCCGAAAGATCAGGCGCAAGTTCCGCAGCGGCGAAGACAGCGTCGCGGTCACCGACGTGGTGAATCCGCTGGTGCAGCCGCATCCGACCCTGAGGTTGAGGTCGGGCGAAAACGTCAGGGACGTGATGATGTTGGCTTCGGCATTGCCGGCAGTGAGCGCCATGGCGCCGGCGCCGAGAGCGGAAAGGGATGCCAGTTTTTTGGCGCTGCTACGTTTCAGACCCAAGCGGTCTCCTCCGATTTGTTGTACGGCACCGTGCCTGAGGACTTAGTGAGTGAGTGTACCAGTACGTGTGGGAGTCCGTCAAATGATTGCAGTCACGGGCTTTCTCTATTCTTCGGGACCGCTCCGGAAGGGCCATGTCTCGCGCCACGGCCGGCGCGCTTCGATCGCCAGAAGGATCTCCTGCATGCGGGGCGGGGCCTCATCGCCGGCCTTTGCGATGGCGCGCCGCTGCGTTTCCGCGGCCTCCGGATAGCGCCTGTTTTCGGCGAGAGCGAGCGCCACCGTCTCGGCCCGCTGCGGCGTGAATCCGGCCGACAGCAGCTCGCGTGCGATGCGGAGGGAGCGGGCGGGGTCGCGGACGGCGGCGTCGGGCGCGGTGACCAGCAGACGGGCGAGCGCGAGGCGGGCGGCGGGGTTCTCCGGGAGGGCCTGAACCGCCGATTCGAGCGCCGTGCGCGCCGCCGGGTATCGGCCCAACGCGGCGAGAGACCGGGCCTCGCCCAAACGCGGCCATAGCTCGGCGGGCGCCTGTGAGGCGGCGTCGCGATAGAGCGCGAGGGCGTCCGCATATCGTCCGGCGGCGGCATACACGGCGGCGAGGTTCTGGAGAGCGTCGCGCCTGCCCGGCTGCTCCGTCCGCAAAGCCTCGGCCATCGCGACGCCTTTCTCCCGGGTCGACTCCGAGCGCGCGTAGGACAGCGCCAATGCGGCGCGAGACGGCCGGTTGGAGGGATCGAGGCGCACTGCTTCTTCCAACTCTCGGCGACCCTCGTCGACGCTCCCCGCGGCCAGCAGCGCCCGGCCAAGATGCGCGCGCGCCGGAACCGAGGCGGGGTTCTGCTCGACTGCCTGCCGGTACGTCGCGATCGCCTCCTGCCGGCGGCCGCGCGCCTCGCTTTCACTGCCGAGTCGGACGAACCCCGCGCTGCTGTGATCGAGCTGGCGCAGCGCGGCGATCTCCGGATCGACGTACGCGAAGGGCGGATCGGGGACGGGATTATGGGGCCGGCCCTGTTCGGCGGCGATCAGGTCGAGAATCTCGGGCAGGTCGTGGAGCGTCGCCAGCGCGCGCTCGTAGAATCCGATGGCGGGGGCTCGGTTGCCGGCTCGGGACTCCAGCTGGCCGAGCCGCACCAGCGGAAACGGCGCGCGGGGAGCGATCTCGAGCGCCGCCTTGTAGGCGAGGCGGGCGTCGGCGGTCGCGTTGCGGCGCAGGGCGGATTCCCCGATGAAGCACAACGCCGCCACCCGGGCCTGCTGGGTCGCGCCGCCCGACTTCATGCGATCGATTGCCGAGCGCATCGTCTGGGTCGCGGCAGCGCCCTGGCCCTGTTCCTCGAGGGCATGGGCGAGGAGGTACGGCCATCGAAAGTCCTGAGCGTCCAACTCCCCGGCCTTGCGCAAGCACACGGCGGCGGGTCGCAGAAGATGATAGGCGAGATAGACTCGTCCGAGGGCGCCCCAGGCGGCTGCGCGCTGCGGGGCGGTGGCGCCGGATTGCGAGAGCGCGGCCTCGGCCGTTTTCCGCGCGGCTTCGACCTCGCGGCGGGGGAGCGGCTCGAACGCGTCGACTTTCGCGTCGGGGAGCGCCGCGGCGCCGCTCCCCCATGCCGGCCAGAGCGAGCGCGCCGCGAATGCCGCCAGAAAGAAAAGGGCCAGGGCCGCGACGGCGGCGATGCGGAATCGAGTGGGCTTCATGCGTCGAGGGCGAGTCCCTGCGCCGCGCCCGCTGCGCGCGGCCCTGGTATTCTCTCATAGCCGCCGCGGGCTTCGAGGGCTTAGCATGTACAACATGATCGGAAAGCTCGCGTGGGCAGTTTCTCTCCTCGGCGGCGCGTTGGCGGCCCAGGACTTCGACCTCGTGATTGCCAACGGCCGCGTGATGGACCCGGCGACGAATCTCGACGCGCCGCGGCACGTCGGCATCCGGGCGGGGAAGATCGCGGCGGTGTCGACGTCTCCGCTGCGCGGGAAGACGACGATCGACGCCAAGGGCCTGGTGGTCGCGCCGGGGTTCATCGACCTCCACTCGCACGGCCAGACGGCGGAGAATTACCGCTTCAAAGCGCGCGACGGCGTCACCACGGCGCTCGAGATGGAGGTCGGGGTCTCGCCCGTCACGCCGTGGTACCGGGAGCGCGAGGGCCGGGCGCTGATCAATTTCGGAGCGACGGTTGGCGAACTGCCGGCGCGCATGGCCGTGATGGGCGACAGCGGCAAGCTGCTGCCGCGCGACAAGGTCGTCGAGCGCGCGACGACGGAGGACGAGCGGCGCCGCATCCACGAGCTGCTGCGGCGCGGTCTGGACGAGGGCGCGCTGGGGATCGGCATGGGGATCGCGTACGAGCCGCCCGCGACGCGCGAGGAGATCTTCCAGGTCTTCCGCCTCGCCGCGGGGCGCCATGCGACGATCTACGTCCACATGCGCAGCAGCGGGCCGGTCGAGCCGGGCGCGGTCGACTCGGTCCAGGAGGTGCTCGCCGATGGCGCGGCGTCGGGCGCGTCGGTTCACATCGTCCACATCACGAGCACCGGGTTGCGCGAGGCGCCGGTGCTGCTCGCGATGATCGCGGGGGCGCGCGAGCGGAAACTCGACGTGACCACGGAGGCGTACCCGTACACCGCCGGGATGACGGATATCGCGTCGGCAATCTTTTCCGAGGGATGGGAGGCGCGGCAGGGCGGCACGACGTTCAAGGACCTGCAATGGGCGGCGACCGGCGAGCGGCTCACGGCCGAGTCGTTCGCACGGTACCGGAAGCAGGGCGGGATGGTGGCGATCCACTCGATCCCGGAGGACGTCGTGAAGTTCGCGATGGGCAATCCGCTGGTGATGATCGCGAGCGACGGGATTCTCGAGGAGGGCAAGGGCCACCCGCGCGCCGCCGGAACGTACGCCCGTGTGCTCGGGCGCTACGTCCGCGAGCAGAAGGTGCTGTCGCTGATGGACGCGCTGCGCAAGATGACGGTGATGCCCGCCGACCGGCTCGGGATCAAGACGAAGGGACGGATCGCGGTCGGGGCGGACGCGGATATCGCGGTGTTCGACCCGGCGCGGGTGATCGACAAGGCGACATTCGAGAAGCCGGCGCAGTACTCGGTCGGGATCGAGGACGTGCTGGTCGGGGGGGTTCCGGTGGTGCGGGGCGGGGAACTGGTGGATGGGGTGCTGCCGGGGCGGGGGGTGAAGAGGTAGGGCTTGAATCCGCTCCCTCACGGTCGCGGTTCTGTGAGAGGCTGAATCTTGCTCACAGAACCGCGACCGTGAGGGAGCGGACCTCAGTTGTAGAAATTCCGGTCCCAGGCGTGCCGCTTCAGAATCTCGAGTGTCTCCCCCGGCAGCGGGCCCTGGTCGGAGAGGGCGACGTTCGATTCGGCGTGGCGGACGGTTCGCATCCCGGGAATGACGGTCGAGACTGCGGGGTGCGAGATGCAGAAGCGCAGGGCGGTGTCGGCAAGGTTGGCGGGTCCGAGGTCGCGGCGCAGCGCGTCGACGTGGTCGGCGACCTGCTGCTTACGGTCGCCCTTGAAGTAGAACTCGCGGAAATCGCCGGGCGGGAACGTCGTCGACGGCGTGATGTTGCCCGTCAGCGCGCCCTCGTCGAGCGGCACACGCGCCAGGACGCCGATATTTTCAGCCTGGCACAGCGGGAACAGGGCGCGCTCGGGCGACTGGTCGAAGATGTTGTAGATCACCTGGACCGTGTCGATAAGGCCGGTGCGGATGATGTCGAGCGCGGAGTCGGGCTCGTGGTCGTTGATCGAAATGCCGACCGCGCGGACCTTGCCGGACTGCTTCAGGTCGCGGAAGGCGCGACGCCAGTCGTCGCTTTCGATCCACTCGGGGTTCCAGACGTGGAGCTGGAGCAGGTCGATCGCGTCGAGCTTCAGGTTGTCGAGGCTCTCCTTCGCGCACGCCATGATGTAGTCGTACGGGAAGACCTCGGAGATCGGGATGCCGCGCCGCGCCGGCCACAGCCGATTCTTGGGCGGGACCTTGGTCGCGACGTAGATCTTCTGCCGGGTGCCGCGCACGACCGCGCCGACGAGGCGCTCGCTATGGCCATCGCCGTACGCGAGGGCGGTGTCGATGAGGTTGAGCCCGAGCTCGATGGCGCGCTTGAGGGCCCGCACGGACTCGTCGTCCGTGCCGCCGAGCCACTGCTTGCCGCCGATGCCCCACGCGCCGTAGCCAATCTCGGAAACCTGCCAGGCGGTGCGGCCGAGTTTGCGGTAGTTCATGGATGCCTCTGTCGGGAGTAAGGAGTCAGGAGTAAGGAGGCCGCTCCGCGGCTTTGCCTGCTTCTGCCGCGGAGCGGCCTCCTTACTCCTTGCTTCTATTCCACGTAAATGGTAACGCCGTTCGGACTGCTGTTCGTGCCCACTTGCAGCACAACTGGGACTGCGCCGGCGGTCAGGCCGGAGGGGACTACGGCGTTGATCTGCATCACGCCGGCCACGAGACCGGGGGCTCCGCCGGCGTATTGGATGCCCGCGGCTTTGCCGCCGATGGTTACAGAGACGGGCAGCACGGGGATCGGCAGGGGCACGGCGTTCGGCACTCCGTCCTGACCGGCCGGATTGGTCTGACCCGCGCCCGTCGCGTAGAGGGTCACGAAATCGCCGGCCTTGGCGGGATGGCTGGGGTCGTTGATCGAGCCGTCCTTATTGACGGCAACGGCCGGACCAGTCCCGCCGCCGTTCAGCGTGAACAGACCGGGCGCGCTCGCGGTCACAGTCACGGTCAGCGCGGAGGCGACCTGGCCCTGATACGTGACCACCACGTCCGCCTTCGGGCCCGTGAGATTGAAGGGCGCGACCACGCCGACCTGGTTCGCCGACGTGTACAGCACCGGCGCCGCGATGCCGTTGATGAAGACGGTCGTGCCGGCCAGGGTCGTGGGCACTTTGCCCGAAGCGTCGAGCTGGAACTGTGCGAGGGATCCGGGACCCATACCCGCTCCGTAGAGCGAGAGAACTTCGCCCGGCGCAATCACGCCCGCCTGATTGGTCGCGCCGCTGGTGACGGCGTTGAGGCGGAGCCCGGTTGCGCTCGGCTGCAGAAGGCGGATTGCGTTATTGCCGGAATCGGCGACGTACACCGTTCCCGTCGCGTCGACCGCGACGCCGGCCGGCCCGTTGAGCTGCGCGGCGGTGGCGAGGCCGCCGTCGCCCGAGTACCCGGCGACGCCGTTGCCGGCGATCGTGGAGATGAAGCCGGATGACAGGACTTTGCGCACGCGCGTTCCGTCGGTGAAGTAGACATTGCCGGAGGCGTCGGCGGCGAGCGCGATGACCGCGCCGACCTGCGCGGAAAGGGCCGGACCAGCGTCCCCCGAGGAGCCGGGGAAGCCGTTGCCGGCGATCGTCGTAATCGTGCCGTTGGGCGTCACCAGGCGGATGCGGTTGTTGCCGGTATCCGCAATGTAGACATTGCCGGCGCCATCGACTGCCACCGCGCGCGGGCTGTTCAGGAGGGCGGCGGAGGCCGGGCCGCCGTCGCCCGCGAAGCCCGCGTTGCCGGTTCCCGCGAAGTTCGAGACCGCGCCGCTCGTGCTGATCTTGCGCACCATGTTGCGCGCGAGATCGGCGACGTACACGTTGCCGGCCGCATCCGACGCCACGCCGGTCGGGGTGAAGAACTGATCGCTGCCGCCGAGCGTCGAGCCCGCGCCGGCGGCCGTCACCTTGCGGACGCGCCCGTTGTTGGTGTCCGCGATGTAGACGTTGCCGGCCGCGTCGACGGCCACGGCATGGGGGCTGTTGAGCTGGGTTTCGCCGTTGCCCACCTGTCCGTTGCCGGCAAAGGTCGTGATGGTTCCGCCCTTGGCGACGCGACGCACGACGTTGTTCTCGGAGTCGGCGATGTACAGGTTGCCTGACGCGTCGACGGCGAGGCCGAGCGGCGTATTCAACTGCGCCGACGTCGCGGGTCCGTTATCGCCCGAGTAGCTGAGGACGCCGCTGCCGGCGATCGTGCTCACGGAATTGCCGGCGACCTTGCGGATGCGCACGTTGGCCGCGTCGGCGACGTAGAGATTCCCCGACCCGTCGAGCGCGAGGCCGGTCGGGTAGTTGAAGAGCGCCTTTGCCGCATCGCCCTCGGCGAAGCCGGCGGTCCCCGCGCCGGCGACGGTCGTGATATTGCCCTTGGTGTCGACCTTGCGAATCTTGCTGTCGCCGTTGGTGAGGATGAAGATGTTGCCGGATCCGTCGACGGCCAGCGACATGGGCGCGAGCATGGTAGCGGACGTGGCCGGGCCGTTGTCGCCGGTCGAGCCCGCGCCGGTCGTGCCGGCAACCGTGCTGATCGCCGATGCGGGTGTCACCATGCGCACCACGTTGTTGGTCGTGTCCGCGATGTAGAGGTTCCCGTTCTTGTCGAGCGCGATGTCCGACGGTTTGTTGAACTCGGCGTCGAGCGCGGTGCCGCCTTCCTTGTTGAAGTAGCCGGGATAGCTGTCGCCGGCGTAGGTGTTGATGATCCCGTCCGGCGTGACCTTGCGGATGATGTTGTCGCCGGTGTCGGCGATGAAGACGCTGCCGTCCTTGTCGACCGCCACACCAGAGGGCAGATAGAGGTTGGCGTCGGTCGCCGGACCGCCATCGTTGTAGCTGCGGGGGCCGCCGCCGAAGCTCGGGAGGCCGTTGCCCGCGAACGTCCGGATCACGCCGGTCTTGTCGACCACGCGCACGCGATTGTTTCGCGAATCGGCGATGTAGAGATTGCCTGCCGCGTCGAGCGCGAGGCCCTGCGGGTAGTTCAGCTGCGCGTTGATCGCGGGGCCGCCGTCGCCGGAGAAGCCCGCGCGCGAGTTGCCCGCGACGAGCGTCAGCGTGCCGGCGGACGAGAGCCGGAAGACCGAGTGTCCGGCGCTGAAATAGATGTTCCCGCCCGAATCGACCATGACGCGCCGGGGCACGCCGATCGATGTGCTGGCCGCAGCCGCCGGCGTCGCGGGAGGGGCGCCGCCCGCCACGGTCGTGATGGTGTATTGCTGCGCGGGCGCGAGTGCCGCGCCGGCAAGCAGCAGAAAAACATTCCGCTTGTGCATTGTCGTTAGAATCCTCATGATGCCACCAGCGCGGCGATGGCTTCCACCGCCCGGCTGCATTGGGCGCGGTCGACGTCGTAGTGCGTGACCGCTCGCATCTGGCGTTCGTTGATAGCGTTCATTAGAACGCCTTGCTCGCGCAGGCGGGCGCTCAGGTCGCCCGGCGCGATGCCGGTCCCGCTCACGTCGAACACCGCGATATTGGTCTGGACCCGTGCCGGGTCGATCGAAATCCCTGGAATGCGCGAGAGTCCCTCGGCCAGGAACTTCGCGTTGCAATGGTCGTCGAACAGCCGCTTCGGCGTCTGCTCCAGCGCGACGAGTCCCGCCGCCGCCAGCACGCCCGCCTGCCGCATCCCGCCGCCGAGCCGCTTCCGATAGAGCCGTCCCTTGGCGATCAGGTCCTTCGGCCCGGCGACGATCGACCCCGCGGGGGCGCCGAGCCCCTTCGAGAGGCAGAACATCAACGTGTCCGCCGGCGCGGCGATTTCGCGCACAGGCATCCCCAGCGCTGCCGCCGCGTTGAAGATTCGCGCCCCGTCCATGTGGACGCGGACGCCGCGCTCGTGCGCGCCGTCGCAGATCTCGCGCACGGTCCGCATGGGGTAGACAGTTCCGCCGTGCATGTTGTGCGTGTTCTCGATCGTGACCAGTCCCGTGGGCGCCGAGTATGGGCTGAGCGGCCGGATGTTCCGCGCCACCTGCTCCCAGGAGAGCACGCCGTCCTCGGTTTGGATCGCGCGGATGACGCACCCGGAGAACCAGGCCACCATGGATAGCTCGTAATCGAGGAGGTGGGCGCGCGAATCTGCGATCACCTCCTGCCCGTGCTCCGTGAGCAGCTTCACCGCGATCGTGTTGCCCATCGTGCCCGTCGGGACGAACAGCGCCGCTTCCTTGCCGGCGATCTCGGCCGCCCGCTGCTCGAGGCGATTGACGGTCGGGTCCTCGCCGTAGACGTCGTCGCCGACCTCGGCTTCGAACATGGCGCGCCGCATCTCTGGCGTCGGCCTGGTGACGGTGTCGCTGCGCAGGTCGATCATACGGTGACGAACTCCTGGAAGACCTCGTTCGAAAGCAGGACGCCTCGCCCGGTCAGCCGGACGACGCCGTCGTGCGACTCCAGAAGACCGTCGTCGACAAAACGGCGGATGGCGTCGCCGTGGGCGCGCCAGTCGTCGGGGGTTGGGCGAACGCCCTCCGAGAGCCGCAACCCGAGGAACAGCCGGTCTCCTTCGGCGGCCGGCGCTTCGTCGTGCGCCTCCACTCCCGCCACATACTCCTCGACCGACTCCGCATTTCCCCATCGCTTGAGGCCGTCGAACGAATGCGCGTCGGGGCCGAAGCCGACGTACGGCTCCATCCGCCAATACTTCAAGTTGTGCCGCGACTCGCAGCCCGGCCGGGCGAAGTTCGAGATCTCGTAGCGCGCGATTCCCATTGCCGCCAGACGCTCGACGGCGATCTCGTAAAATGCCGCGGTCTGGTCGTCCGAAGGCGTGTCGCCCGCTCCGTATCGCACGCCGCCGAGCAGCATCTCCTTGCCGAGCCGGCTGTCCTCGTCGACTTCGAGCATGTACACCGAGACGTGTTCCGGACGCAGCCGCTCCACCTGGTCGAGCGACTCGCGCCAACCCGTCTCGGTCTGTGCCGACAGTCCCGCAATCAAGTCGATATTGATGCTCCGCACTCCCGCGTCCCGTAGCACGCCGATTTCCGTCGCGACTGTCGCGGCCGAGTGTTTCCGGCCGGTGCGCCGGATCTCGACGTCGACGAACGACTGCACTCCGAGGCTGACGCGGTCGATTCCGGCCGCGACCCATGCGCGCGCCCGGTCGGTCGTGATCGTCCCGGGCGCGGCTTCGAGTGTCGCCTCGACCCACGGGCGGCCCGGGATCAGGTCCAGCAGGCCGCGGAGCGCGTCCGCATCCATGCTGCTGGGAGTGCCGCCGCCGAGGTAGACGGTCTCCGGGCGCCATTGCCACGAGTGGGCAGAGATCTCCCGCCGCAGCGCGTCCAAATAGCGCGCCTCCAGATCCCGCGGAAATACGCCCGAAGCGAAATTGCAATAAGTACACTTTTGGGCGCAGAAGGGATACGAAAGATAGACTCCCGGCACGTGTATTCTTTATTGTACCGGTAGCGCCCGCGTGCGCGGGTGGCAACGCGTGTGCCGCCGAATCACAGCCGCCGGGCCGCCTTCTGCGCCGCCCGGCTCCACGGTCCGACGATCCCGCGCCGATATCGAGGGGCCGCGGCGGCCGCATCCACGGCCCGCCGGTACATTTCGCGAGCTTGGTCCGTCCGCCCCGACCGTTCGAGCGCCTGACCGTAGTAGTACAGCCCCTCCGGGTCATACTCGCGACGATCGGTGTACAGCGCCAGTTCGCGTTCGGCATCGGCGACGCGGCCCAAGGCGAGATATGCGGCTCCCAATTCACGATGCACCTCGCTCGAGCTGTGCTTGTCGTCCTGCCGGTTCGCCGTCTCGAGGTGGCGGAGCGCATCGTCGAGCCGTCCTTGCTGGCGAGCGATGCGTCCGAGCTGAAAGTGCGCGTCGGTCTCGGTCGGGTCGATTTTGACTGCCGCCTCAAAGCGGCGGATCGCCTCGGTGTACTGCCGCCGCTGCTGGTGGACGAGCCCGAGCTGATACTGCGCCTCCCCGTCGTGCGGGTTGATGGCGGCGGCCTCCAGCATCCGGCGATAATTCTGGCCGCGGCGGAGGCTGTCGCCGAGCCCGCGGAACTCGGCTCCGAGGTAATAGATCAGAAAGAACAGAAAGAACGGCGAGGCGAGCAGGTGGAGGACCATCGAGAGCGGACCCCACAGCAGCGCTGCTCCCGCGAGCGGCATCCACGAGAGCGCGACGACTCCGGCTGCTGCGCCGTTGCCTGCGCCGAACACCGTCCGCACGGCGAAGAACACGAGCACCGCAAAGTACGCATAGGCGAGGCCCATGACGATCCACAGGACGTCGCCCGGCGCTGTCCATCGCGCCACGACGACGGGGAGCTGCGACGCGGCCCACCCGGTCGCGACGCAGGCGAGGAGCGGCGAATAGTCGCGCTGGAAGCCGACGCTCAACGTCCCCAGCCGCAGCAGCAGATTCGCGATCAACAGCAGCCCGGGCACAAAGACCACCGCCAACAGCAACAGCGGCGTGTAGAACGGCACAGGCAGCGGCATGGCGAAGGCGACCGCAATCGCGGACAGACTCGCGAACAGCAAACTCCCGCGATCGAGGATGGCCCCCATCGCCGCCGCGGGCTGGGCCCACAGGCGGAAGAGAAGTTTGATCTGTTCAACCAATCTTGGAGGATACCAATCTTAGTCTTCCTTAGCGCCTTAGCGTCTTAGCGCTCATATCCTCAGCCCACCTGTCGAATTCCGCCACGAAAACGCGCCCCGGCTCCCCCTGTCGTTGTCGAAACTTTCCAAATTGTCGAAAATCTCGAATTAAGATACTCTCATCTTAAATACGTTCCTGGCGCATTCCGCGCCGAACAGAAGCCGCGTCTGCGGCGGTCGATCTCGCGTGAATCGTGAGGCCCGCGCAGCGCCCGGACGGCCCGCTTTCTACCCCCTGGCGGGCCCGCCGGACGCGGCGCAAAAGGAGAGTTTATGAACTCGAGGAATCTTCTTGTCTTTTTATTGGCGGCGCTGTCGATCCCGCTCGGTGCGCAACGTCCGGCGCAGCCGAAGCGGCCGCAGCAGAAGCCGCGGCTGGCGTCGCTCGATGCGAATGCGATCGCTTTTATCCGGCCCGGCATCACGGTGAAGGTCGTTTCCGCCGCCATCGCGCAGGACGGCACGATCAGCGCGCGGGTCAAGATCGCGGACCCCAAGGGACTCCCGCTCGACATGGACGGCATCGCGACGCCCGGTCCGGTTACGCTGCGCTTTATTGCCGCCACCATTCCCGCGGGGCAGAAGGCATATTTCTCCTATACGACGACCGTTCTGAAAGCGACTCTCAACAACAATCCGTCCCAGACGCAGGCCGCCACCGATAGCGGCGGAACGTTCACCAGGAACGCCGAGGGCGACTACACCTACACCTTCAAGACGAAGGCCCCGACCGGCTTCGACGCCTCGGCCACCCACTCAATCGGCGTCTCCGCGCAGCGCAACCTCAGCGAGTTCATGACCTACGACGAGTGGAGCCAGACCGCCAACGACGTCTACAACTTCGTCCCGAACGGCGGCACGGTTAAGGTCACGCGCGAGATCGCCAGCACCAAGGCCTGCAATCAATGCCACGACCCGCTGTTCGCGCACGGTGGCTCGCGTCTCACGGTCGAGATGTGCATCCTCTGCCACTCGCCGCAGACGGTCAATCCCGACACCGGTCTGACGCAGGATATGCCGGTCCTGATCCACAAGATTCACATGGGAAAGAATCTGCCGAGCGTGGTGGCGGGCGGCAAATACCGCATCTGGCACCGCGGCGCGTGGTCCGATTTCTCGAATGTCGGGTTCCCCTCCGGGACGGACGAACTGAAGACCTGCGAGGTCTGTCACCAGGGCGCGCCGCAAGCCGTCAATCACATGACGAATCCGACGCGCGCGGCCTGCGGGGCCTGCCATGACGAGGTCAACTTCGCGACCGGGGCGGGCCACGTCAACCTCCCGCAGCTCTCCGACAACAATTGCGCGCAGTGCCACCACGATAAGAGCGAGGTGGAGTTCGACGCGTCGGTCAAAGGCGCGCACACGGTCGCCACCCGTTCCGTCCAGATGCCGGGCGTGAAGTTCTCGATCGAGCGCGTCGACAACGCGAAGCCCGGTCAGAAGCCGTCGGTGGTCTTCACGGTGAAGGACAATGCCGGGAACCTGGTCGACGTTGCCAAGATGACTCGTCTCAGCCTCGTCCTGGCGGGTCCGACGAGCGACTACAACGGCTACGTCACCGAAACGGCAAACAAGGCGACCCTCAGCGGCGGCCAGTACGTCTACACCTTCGCCGCCGCGCTGCCCGACAAGGCTTCCGGCACGTACGCCGTGGGCATCGAAGGCTATAACAACGTGACGCTGAATCCCGGCACGGTGCGCGAGGCGGTCGCGCGGGACGTCGGGCGGAACAAGGTTTTCTACTTCGGCGTCAACGGCGTCAAGGCGGTCGCGCGGCGGCAGGTCGTGACCACGGCGAAGTGCAACGGCTGCCACAACGACTTGAGCCTGCACGGCGGCAATCGGCAGGAGGTCGAGCAGTGCCTCCTCTGCCATAACCCCGGCGTCACCGATTCCAGCCAGCGCAAGACCGGCGACACGGCCGAGTCGATCAACTTTAAGACGATGATCCACAAGATCCACACCGGCGAAGAGCTGAAGACGCAGTTCACGGTCATGGGTCACAATCAGAGCGTCAACAACTACAACGAGGTCGGCTACGTCGGCGACCGCCGCGATTGCGAGCAATGCCATCTTCCCGGCACGTATAACCTGCCGGTGCCCGACGGCACGATCGCGCAGGTCGCGCCGCGCGACTACATGAATCCGCTGCCGCCGACGACGGCGGCCTGCCTGTCGTGCCACACCACAAAGGAGGCCGCGGCTCACGCGGCGGTCATGATCTCGCCGACCCTCGGCGAATCGTGCGCCGCCTGCCACGGCCCCTCGGCCGAAGCGGCGGTGAGCAAGTCGCACGCGAGGTAATTCGTTCCACGAGATGAACCCCGAGCAGCCGTGGCCCCGCGCCGCATTTTGACGCGGGGCCGCGGTATTTTTCTGCCGCAAGCCTGCCGCGCCCGCAGTCATGCCGGCGTTCTTCAAAACTGCGACGATAGCCATAGCCGTGCTCGCGTTCCTCGTCACCACTTACACCCTCCCGCCCGACAAGCTCGCGCGCGCCATCGAGCACGCCCGCGCCGTGAACCGCCTGTACTTTATCGCGGTCCTCTACGGCTTTCTCGTCCTCGCCGCGATTCTCAAGCTCCACGTCGCGCCGCGATACCGCGATTGGGCCGAGCGTCTCACCCGGCGCCGCATCGTGCAGGCCTACATCTTCGCCCCGCTCCTGCTGCTCACCATCGACCTCCTCCAACTTCCGATCGCGATGCGCTACCACTGGCTGGCCGTTCACTACGACCAGTCGATCGAGCCGTGGGGTCCGTGGCTCCTGGACTGGGCCAAAGGCGAGGCGATCGATCTGGCGGTCTCCGGGTTCCTGGTCTGGCTGCTCTATTGCTTCATCCGGCGCAGCCCGCGACGATGGTGGCTGTGGGGCTGGGTCGCGTCGATCCCGCTGATGATTTTCTCCGTCTTCGCCTACCCGCTGATCGTCGAGCCCCTCTTCTATCGATTTACGCCGCTCGCGCCGTCACATCCCGAGCTGGTCGCGGATATCGAGAAGCTCACCGCCCGCGCCGGACTCTCGATCCCGCGCGATCGCATCTTCGAGATGAACGCCAGCTCGAAGCTGAAGTCGATCAATGCCTACGTGACCGGAATCGGCGCGTCCAAGCGCGTGGTGGTCTGGGACAACACGCTGAAAGTGATGACGCCGGCCCAGACCCTCGCGATCTTCGGCCACGAGATGGGCCACTACGTCCTCCACCACATCGCTATCGGGATGGCCCTTTCCTCCGCCGGCATTCTCCTGATGCTTTTCGCCGCGTACCAAGTCTTCCGCCGCCTCGGCATCCGCCTAGACAACTACGCATCGCTGCCTGCTCTCCTCCTCGCGATGGCGATCTTCGATTTCGTCTCGACCCCTGTCCAGAACTCGATCAGCCGCATCCAGGAGCACAACGCCGACGTCTACGGCCTCGAAGTCACCCGCGGCATCGTCCCCAACTCCGCGCAGGCCGCTGCCGAATCTTTTCAGATCATGGGTGAGATCAGCCTCGCCGACCCGTCGCCGTCGCCCTTCATTGAGTTCTGGCTGTACTCCCACCCCAGCGTCGCCGACCGCGTGAAGTTCGCTTCGGAGTATGACCCCAAGACGCCGAAGTACGTGCCGTGAAGGTGGAGCGTGCTTGCTAAAATAAAGTCGTATGTCCGCTGGACTCATCAGCGCAGACCCCAAGGTGATGCTCGGGAAACCGGTCGTCGCCGGGACTCGGATCACTGTCGAGTTGATCCTCGAGAAACTCGGGGCTGGAGAGAGCGTCGAACAGATTCTCGCCGCCCACCCGCGTCTGACGCGTGAGGGAATCCAAGGCGCGTTGGCGTTCGCTGCCACGACGCTGCGCGGGGACGACATCTTCCCGATCGAACAAGCGAAGTGAAGTTCATCGCCGACGAGAGCGTCGACGGGCCGATTGTCGATCACCTCCGCGCCGCCGGGTCACGAGGTCCGCTATATCGCCGAGATCGCGCCGTCCCTGGTTGACGATGACGTCCTTGCGTTGAGCAACCGCGAAAGCGCGGTGCTGATTACGGCTGACAAGGACTTCGGCGCTCTGGTCTACCGCCTCCATCAAGTCAACTGCGGTGTCATTCTCCTGCGCCTCTCCGGCGTCTCGCCTGAGGAGAAGGCGCGGATCGTCATCGGTGTGATTGAGGATCACGCCGAGCGGCTGAGCGGCGCCTTCGTGGTAATCGCTGAACGCGCTGTCCGCATCCGCACTGGTCCGTCCCTCCCTATGCCACACTAAGCGTTGATGCGCGTCCTCCTTCTTGCCCTTGTCCTTTCCCCAGCCTTCGCCGCCCCGGCCCCGCAGCAGCTCGCCAAGACCGTCACCATTTATCGCGACACTTACGGCGTCCCGCACATCTACGCCAAGACCGACGCCGGGGCGGTGTTCGGACTCATGTACGCGCAGGCCGAGGACAACTTCTGGCAGCTCGAGACGGATTACATCCGCGCTATCGGCCGGATGGCGGAGGTGGAAGGCGCGGCCGGGGTGTCCAATGACATCCTCACCCGCGCGTGGGAGACCGAGAAGCGCGCCCGCGACCATTACGAGCACGCGACGCCGCCGCTCCGCGCCCTCTGCGACGCCTTCGCCGCAGGCATCAACTACTACCTGGAAACTCACACGCAGACCAAGCCGCGCCTCATCACCCGCTTCGAGCCCTGGTTCATCCTCGCCGAAGAGCACCGCGGGCCCGCCGGGACCGGCATCACGCAGGCGGAGCGTCGCCGCGCCTTCCCTGCGCTCACCGGCGCCGTGGAGACCGGCTCCGCACCGCCCGACCCCAACGAGGGCTCCAACATGTGGGCCGTCGGCCCGAGCCGCACCACGACCGGTCACGCCATGCTCTTGATCAACCCGCACGTCGGTTTCTTCGGCGGCGGGCAGCGCTACGAGGCGCACCTTCACAGCAACGAGGGCCTCGACGTCTCCGGCTTCGCCATCCTCGGCACGCCTTACATCCGTTCCGGCCACAACCGCTACCTCGGTTGGAGCCACACCAACAACTACGCCCAGACGGCCGATGTCTATCTCGAGACCTTCGACGTCCTCAACGAGCCGCTCTCCTACCGCTACGGGGCCGAGCATCGGAAGGCGACCGAGTGGACCGACACCATCCGCGTCAAGACGGACGCCGGAATCGAGACCCGCACCGTCGCCTTCCGCAAGACGCACCACGGCCCGATTCTCGGCATGCGTGACGGCCATGGCCTCGCGGTCCGGGCCGCCTCCACCAACGGCGGCGTCATGGAGCAGCGCTGGGCCATGGCGAAGGCGCGCAACCTGCGCGAGTTCCAGGCGGCCCTCGCCCGTGTCACCCTCACCGGCTCGAACACGATCTACGCCGACCGCGACGGCAACATCTACTACCTCCACGGCAACGCGATCCCGCGCCGCTCCACCAAGTACGATTGGTCCAAACCTGTCGACGGCAGCGATCCCGAGACCGAATGGCAGGGCCTGCACACCATCGCCGAGCTGCCGCACGTGCTGAACCCCAAGAGCGGCTGGGTGCAGAACTGCAACTCGACCCCATTCCTCACTAGCGAGGGCGACGACAACCCGAAGCGCGGCGCCTATCCGGCCTACATGGCCCCTGAGCCCGACACGCCGCGCTCCCAGCGCTCCCGCGCGATCCTCTCCGGGACAGCGCGCTTCACCTTCGCCCAATGGACGCAACTCGGCCTCGACACCAAAGTCGGCATCGCCGCGGAACGCATCCCGCAACTCGTCGAGGCCTACGGCAAGCAGAAGGACCCGCAATTCGCCGACCTGATCGCCGCGCTCCAGCAGTGGGACCAGGTCGGCCGCAACGACTCGGTCGCCACGACGCTCTTCGTCCGATGGGAGGAAGCGCGCCGCGCCGGGACCGCCGACCCGATCGAAGCCCTCGCGCGCGTGAAGCAGCAGCTCGAATCCGCGTTCGGCACGTGGCGCGTGCCGTGGGGCGATGTCAACCGCCTCCAGCGGTTCACACCAGCGGCACGCAGGAGCCGTTCAGTGACGACAAGCCGAGCGTCCCGGTCCCGGGCGCTCCGACCTTCACGGGCACGATCTTCACCTTCGGCACGCACGCCGTCCCCGGCCAGAAGCGACAGTACGGCACAGTCGGCAATACCTACATCTCGGTCGTGGAATTCGGCAAGCGCCCCGACGCCCGCTCGCTGCTGGTCATGGGCGAGTCCGCCGACCCGCAGTCGAAGCACTACGTCGACCAGTCGCCGCTATACTCGACCCAGCAATTCAAGCCCGCGTGGTTTGAGCTGCGAGAGATCCGGCAGCATCTGGAGAAGAGTTACCGCCCTGGCCTCTAGAGATCGGCCGTGCACCACTTGCACTTCGTCGCGTCCACCGCGACCGCTTCCTTGCACCGCACGCACGTCTTCGAGGGCGCCGGTGGGGCCTCCTTGATCAGCGCCTTCGTCATCAGGTACACGATGAACGCGATGATCAGGAAGTCGATGACGTTCCCCAGGAAGGCCCCCCACTTCACGGCCGCCTTCCCGATCATGATCTGCGCCGTCCGCCACTCGCCGCTCGGCAGCATCGGGCTCACCAGCGGCATGATGATGTCCTGCGCCAGCGAGGTCACCACCTTGCCGACGGCGCCGCCGACGATTACCGCGACCGCCAGCGCCAGGACATTGTTCTTCAGCAGGAACTCTTTGAAGCCTCGGATCATGCGCCTCTCCTCAGGAATTGGTTGAGCCGCTCCATCGCGGGTTCGAGAATCGATCGCTCCGCAGCATAGCAGATCCGGATGGACCCCTCACCGCCCGCGCCGAACGCCACCCCGGGCGCCAGCCCCACCCGCGTCTCCTCCAGCAGTCGCCGGCAGAAGCCGAACGAGTCGGTCAGTCCGTCGATCCGGGGGAATAGGTAGAACGCGCCGTCGGGCTTCGGCACCGTCACGCCCGGCGCGCCGTGCAATGCGTCCATGCAGAGGTCGCGATTCTCCTTCAGTCGCTCCAACATGCTGCGCAGCTCGGGTTCGCCATCGGTCAGCGCTGTCTCGCCGGCCTTCTGCGCGAACGTCGGCGCGTGAGACACGATGAACTCGATGAGCTGCGTCGCCTTCTCCGTCACATCGCGACGCGCCACCAGCCACCCCACACGCCATCCCGTCATGCAGTAGCTCTTCGAGAACGAATGCACCACCATCACGGCGTCGTCGCGCGTCGCCTTGCGCAGGATCGACGGCACGGGATCGCCGAGCCGCGCGCCCGCGTAGTACAGCCGGTCGTAGACCTCGTCCGCGAGAATCCAAAGCCCGTGCCGCCGCGCGAAGTCGAGCAGCGCCTGCTGCTCCTCCTCGGTAGCGACCCAACCGAGCGGGTTCGACGGCGACGTGTAGAGCAGCAGCCGCGTCCGCGGCGTGACTGCCGCCTCCAGCGCGTCGAAGTCGATCACGTAGCGGTCGCCGCACAAAGGATGCGGGATCTGCTTCACCGACGCGTTCGCCATCATTGCCGACGAGCTGCCGTTCGGCCACGCCGGCGTCAGCACGAGCATCTCGTCATCCGGGTCGAGCACGCAGCGGATCGCGAGATTCAGCGCCTGCACTCCGGACGCGGTCACTACGATCTCGCTCGCCGGGTCGAGCGTCACGCCGTGCAGCCGTGTGTAGCTGTCCGCGATCGCCCGCCGCAGCGAGGGCAGCCCAGCGTTTTCGGTGTAGAACGTGAAGCCGTCCTGCATCGCGCGGATCGCCGCCTGCTTGATGTAATCCGGGGTCGGCAGGTTGGATTCGCCGAAGTACAGCCGCAGCACGCCGTCCATCCCCATCGCGATCTCCGCGAGCTCGCGGATGCGCGAGCGGGGGACGTTCTCGACCGATTCGGCAATGTGGGGCATAGGGCTATTCTCGCATTGGCCGCCGCTATAATGAGCTTTCATGCCCGCCCGATTCCGCATCGCCGCCATTACCGACGAATTCTCTCCCGACATCGAAGTCGCCGTCCGCTCCATGGCCGAAATCGGCATGACCGGCGCCGAGCTGCGCATGGTCTTCGGCAAGAACATCCTCGACCTCACCGACGAGGAGCTCGATCGCGCCATCGCTATCGTGCGCGGCCAGGGCCACGAGATCATCTCGATCGCTTCGCCCGTGCTCAAGTGCGTCCTGCCCGACGCGCCCGAGGTCGACTCGCGGTTCCAGAAGGACATGTTCGCCTCGAAGCACACCTTCGAGGATCAGCCGCGGTTGGCGGCCCGCGCGTTCGAGATCGCCAACCGCACGGGCGCGCGCATCGTTCGCGTGTTCTCCTATTGGCGGACCGTCCGGCCCGACGAGTGCTTCGACCGCATCGTCTCCGCGCTGCGCGGTCTCGCCGACCAGGCGGCCAAGCACGGCATCACGATCGGGCTCGAGAACGAGCACGCCTGCAATATCGGAACCGCCGCCGAGACCGCGCGCGTGCTCGCGGCGCTCGACCACCCCAACCTGAAGGTGGTCTGGGATCCCGCCAACGCGCTCGTCGCCGGCGAAGATCCATTCCCCGGCGGCTATGGACTGCTCCCGCCCGGCCGCATCGTGCACGTCCACGCCAAGGACTGTTTCGTCAAGGACCACACGCCGTCGTGGGGCCCTCTCGGCGAGTGCGCGGTCGATTGGAACGGGCAGATCGCGGCGTTGGTGCGCGACGGCTACCATGGCTGGATCAGCCTCGAAACCCATTGGCCCGGCCCCGGCGGCGACAAGCACGAGGCCAGCCGCATCTGCGGCCGCAAGCTGAAGGAGCTGGTTTCATGAGCAAGGAAGTCGCGCGGCGCGAGCTGCCGGCCAAGCCGCGTTTCAAGCTCGGCCGCAACTACGTGACCTTCCCCCGCGAGTTGCGCGCCGCCATCCCGGACCTCCCCACCTACGTAGGCCGTTCCCTGGAGCTGAGCGAGATTCACGGCGAATCGTCGAACACGGCGCTGTTCGGCAAGCGCATCCAGCTGCGCCTGACCGCCGCCGAGACGGGCAAGCTCAAGGGCCGCTATCCAGTACGCGTCGACCTCGACCCTGAAGCCGCGCGCGGCCTCGCCGCCACGCTGAATCAGCTCTGCGACGAACTGGAACGTTAGCCCGCCCGCACCACCAAATCCACCCACTGCACCCACGGTGACGTCCCACGCGGCAGCGCGCGATAAACCGACATCAGCTCCTGGGAGTGCAGCGCGCCGCCCGCGAGGCCGGGGAAGATCGTGCCGTCGTTGTTGAACTTCGAGATCTGCTGCTTCTTCCACGTCTCGGGATGCGCGATGTACGGCGCGACGTACGCGAACGCCTTTTCGACGCCGATGCCCTTCGGCCCGCGGAACTTCCATAGGTCGACGCCGTTGGTGGCCGCGATGCGGCAGAGGACGGCGAAGGCGTCCAGGTTCATCGCCGAATAGCCGAGCGAGTTCGTGCGCGCCTCCTCCTTGGGGCAGCTTCCATCGGGCTCGATCTCGCCGGGCACGAGGAATGTGCGGTAGTAGTCCCACGCCATCTTCTGATTGGCGGCATCGCCGGTCAGCGTCGCGTACGCCGCGACCTGCGCCGTCCACCACGTCGAGTGGTTGTTGCCGGATTTCTTCTCGTCGAGACCCTTGGGGCTCGTGGTCATCCACTTCAGGAAGTCCGCGAACCAGCGCCGCACGCCGTCGGCGACCTTGGCGTCGAGCATGCCGGCCGCTTCCAGCAGCATGACGCCCTGCGCCGTGTGGATCATCGAGACCGTGTCGATGAGCCCGGTCCCGCGCCCCGTGTTGTGGCCGCGCACGGCTTGGCCGTATTCGAGATTCGGGTTCATCCGCGTCTTGGGGTCGACGAACCACGTCGAGAGCACCAGCGCCGCACGCTCGCCGCAGCGGGTGTCGCCGAGCAGGTAGCCGCCCATCCCGAGCGCCAGCACCGCCGAGCACATGTTGCCGAGGTCGTTGCGGTTGCCCATGAAGCGCGCCGGGTTTCGCTCGCCGTCCTTGCGGATGTACGGCCCGCCCGGGTTTTTGGGATCGGGCCACCAGTAAGGCCCCTCGCTGTAGTAGTCGTTCGGCCCGGCGTCGACGTCGGGCGGGCGATGCGCCGTAACGCTCCACGGCCCGGCCTTGAGCGCCGCATCGGCGTTGCGGCGGACGATATCGGCCGATGGGCCGAGCTTGCTCTTGACGTCCTTCGCCTGGTCGGCCGTGACGAGGATCAGGCGATCCGGGGACGTGGCGGCCCGGGCGGGCAGCGCGGCCAGCGCAGTCGCGGAGAGAAGCATCTCCCTGCGGGAGAGACTTTGCATGGCCGTATCCTAGCACCCACCACGCGGTAATAGAGTAGTGAGAGCCGTTGTGACGCCGGAGCAAGCCTTCGATCAGTATCACCAGTCGGTATTTCGATTCGCGTACCGCCTGACGCGCCGGTCGGAGCTGGCCGAGGATATCGCCCAGGAGTGCTTCCTCACGTTCCTCCGGTCGCCGGGCCGTTTCGACAGCGCGCGCGGGACGGTCAAAACGTACCTGTTCGCGATCGCCCGAAATCTCGCGCTGAAGCACTACCGCGACACGCGCGAGGTCGAGCCGCTGGAAGAAATCCCGACGGAGCGATTCAGTCCGGATCTGGCGGCGGCGGTCGAGCAGGCAGTGGCGTCGCTGCCTTCGTTGCAGCAGGAGGCGATCGTGCTGTTCGAGTACGAGGGCTTCACGCTGGAGGAGATCGCGGAAGTGGCCGGGGCCGACGTGGGAACGATCAAGTCGCGGCTGCACCGCGGGCGGGAGCGCCTGAAACGCGTCCTCGCGCCGTATCGAAAACCGGAGAAGGTCCATGGAACCGCTTGACGATCAGGAATTGCGCGCAATGCTGCGCGAGTGGCCGGCGCCGAACGCCCCCGCGCGGATGCGCGCCGGGTTGTTCCCGCCAGCCGCGCCATGGTGGCGCCGCATGTGGCGCGCCGAGATCCGCATCCCCGTGCCCGCGGCGGCAGGCCTGATCCTGCTGCTGCTGGCCGGATTCTGGCTGTCGGCCGATCGCGCGCCGCAGCCGCCGCAATCGGCGGACGTGGTCACGTTCCGCGAACTGCAACCCGTGAAAGAGCTGAAACCCCGAATCATAAGGAAGGCCATCCATGAACAGAATTAGTCTCTTGCTTCTCGCCGCCCTCGCGTTGCACGCCGCCGATCCCGCGCGCCAGATCATGTCCGGTTCGGCCGAGCTTTCGGGCGGCATCTTCATCCGCTACTCGACCGTAGTCGTGCCGCCGCTCAAAAACTCGCAAATCATGATGCTCGGCGGCGGCATCGCGACGGAGCGCGACCGCGTTCACCGCACGATGTCCGACAAGACAAACCAGACTTACGTCGGGTACGACCTAATCGTCGAGCCGGCCGGTCCGAAGAGCTTTAGAGTCTCGATCGAGCCGCTGACGCGGCCGCCGCAGGACGGCCGGCAGTTGATGTTGCCGAAGTACCCACCGCCGCAGGTTGTCGAGGAGGGCGACACGATCGAGCTGGAGCTGTTGACGAGCGCGGACGGTTCCCAGAAGCTGGTCGACTATATCGAGGTGATGCACAAGATCGAACCGAGGGGCAGCGCCTCCAACACTCCGGCGCGCGACTTCACGCTCGACGACGGGCCGCTTGATCTCAAGTTCGCCCAGCCGGCGCGCATGTGGGTCAACGGCCAACAGTGGCAGAACCGCGTGGGTTGGACCGTGAAACCCGGAGGCACGATCTGGTTCGCCGTGCCGAACAAGGGCCGATACATCCTCTCCTTCACGGCGCGGGACGGTTTCGTGAAGGCCGGCGCGATTCGCGACAACGTCCTTCAGTTTGAGGCCGCCGGTGAGCGGTACGAGTATCGGACCTCGGGGCCGATTCTCGGCGCGGGCGCAGCGTGGAACCTTTACGTTTCCCACGACCCTTCGTACCAGCCGAAGTTCACGCCGGAGCCGACGATCTTCGGCGGGACGGATCGCCTCGACAATCTGCTGAAGGAACGCCAATAGGCTCGCGACCGGCATCCTCGGTCGTGCTATTGCCTTTCGCAAGGGCCAAAGGAAGGCTTTGTTAGCCTGAAGAGATGGGGCCTGAGTTGCGCGAGGACATCGGGGCGGAGGAGCTGGAGCGGCGCGCTCTGGCGGCGCAGATGGCGGGGCGGGACGCGGAGAGCAATGATCTGCTGGCGCGGGCGCATCTCGGCTTTCTGGCGGCGGGAGAGGTTCGCCGGGCGGCGCGTTGCGCGATTTGGCTGAGCTTTCGATTGGCGCATTCGGGCGAGCCGGCGCAGGCGAGCGGGTGGGTGGCGCGGGCGCGGCGGTTGCTCGAGGGGCAGACGGAATGCGCCGAGCACGGGCTTCTGTTGGTCGCGGCGGGGTTGCGGTCATTTCAGGAGCGCGAAGCATATGCGGCGCTGGAGGCCTTTCAGACGGCGGTCGCGATCGGGGAGCGGCATGGGGATCGCGATCTGGTGACGATGGCGCTGCATGGGCAGGGGCGGGCGGCGATCCGGATGGGCGAGCGCGATCGGGGCGCGGGGTTGCTCGACGAGGCCATGGCAGCGGTGATGGCGGGCGAGGTGTCGGCGCCGGTCGCGGGGGTGGTGTACTGCAGCGTCATCGAATCGTGCAGCGAGATACTCGACCTACGGCGAGCGTTCGAATGGACCTCCGCGTTCCATCAGTGGTGCGCCGCGCAGCCGGAACAGAACGGGTTTCGCGGAGCGTGCCTGCTGCATCGGGCGGAGGTGTTGCAATTGCGCGGGGAGTGGGCGGAGGCGCTGACCGAGGCACGACAGGCTTGCGAACGGCTGGGGGACCCTGTTCCGAAGAAGGAACTGGGAAATGCGCACTACTGCGCGGCAGAGTTGCACCGGCTGAAGGGGGAATTCGCCGAGGCAGAGGAGGCGTATCGCCGGGCGAATTTCCACGGGCGGTCGCCACAGCCGGGGCTGGCGCTGCTTCGGCTCGCGCAAGGGCAGACGGACGCGGCGTCGACGGCCATCCGGGGCGCGATGAGCGCGGTCGCCGATGGAATCGCGCGAGCTTGGGTCTTGTCGGCCGCGGTCGAGATTCTGTTGGCGACGGGAGACGTGGGGGCTGCGCGCTCCGCGTCGGCCGAGTTAGAGGGGGTCGCGGCACGTCATGGGGCGGCCCTGCTGTGCGGGCTGTCGCGCACGGCCGCCGGGGCGGTTTCGCTAGCCGAGGGCGACTCGCTGGAGGCCCTGCGGGTCTTACGCGAAGCGCGGGAGATCTGGCGCGAACTGGTGATACCGCACGAGGAGGCGCGAGCGCGCGTGCTGATCGCGAAGGCGTGCCAATCGCAGGGCGACTGCGACACCGGCGAAATGGAGATGGCGGCGGCCCGGCGTGTGTTCGAGGAACTGGGAGCGGCTCCGGATCTCGCGCGAACGGAGCCGGCGCCGGAGGCCGCCGGGCCTCTTACGGAGCGCGAGGTCGAGGTGTTGAAGCTGATCGCGTCGGGCGCGACGAATCGGGTGATCGCCCGCACGCTGGGGATCAGCGAGAAGACCGTGGCGCGACACATCAGTAACATTTTCGTGAAGGTCGACGTGAGCTCCCGCGCGGCGGCGACGGCCTACGCCTTCCGAAAGAACCTCGTCTGAGCGCGTCTACATAGAATTACCCATTCGTTTGCCCCCGCAAAATGGCCCGTTCGCCCGATGCGGCGCGGCCGCTCGCTTCGCGATTCTGGGAATTGTTCCGGCGGCGCGTTGGCGCTTCGCGCCGATGGCAGGCGACAAAAATCGATCGCCTGCCCCACCAAGCCGGGAGAAAGGGTGAATCGAATGCAATCCAACGACAGTCCAAGGAACGTGGAGACGATCGTCATCGGAGGCGGTCAGGCGGGGCTGGTCACGGGGTATTGGCTCTCGCAGCTCGGGCAGGAGTGCACGATTCTCGACGCGAACGCCCGGATCGGCGACGCGTGGAGGAATCGGTGGGACTCGCTCCGGCTATTTACGGTCGCGCGGAACGCCGGCTTGCCGGGTTTCCCGTTTCCGGCGCCCGCGAACTCGTTTCCGTCGAAGGACGAGGTCGCGGACTATCTGGAGGCGTACGCCCGGCGGTTCGGCCTGGGCGTGCGGACCGGGACACGCGTAGAGGGGCTTCGGCGCGAAGGCTCGCGTTTCATCGTGGAAACGACGCGAGGGGGCTTCGACGCGGAGAACGTGGTGGTGGCGATGGCGCCGTACCAGACGCCGAAGACTCCGGAGCTGGCGGCGGAGCTGAAGGGCTCGATCCTGCAGATGCATGCGAGCGAGTATCGCAACCCGTCTCAATTGCGGGAGGGGCCGACACTGGTCGTGGGGGTGGGAAACTCGGGGGCCGAGATTGCGCTGGAGGTCTCGAGGACGCATCCGGTATGGCTGGCGGGCGCCCCAAGCGGCGTGATCCCGTGGCCGATCGAGAGCTGGTTCGGGCGAGTGGTCGGGTCGAGGCTGTTTCGATTGATGTTCCACCACGTTCTGCGGCTGGATACGGCGGCCGGTCGGAAGGCGCATGCAAAGACGGGGAAGAAGGCGCCGCCGCTCGTGCGGGTAAAGCTGAAGACGCTGGCAGCGGCCGGCGTGGAGCGCACGGCCCGGATCGTCGAAGGGAAACGGGGGCTGCCGGTGACCGCCGACGGGCGCATGCTGGACGCGGCAAACGTCATCTGGTGCACCGGGTATCAGCGCAATTACGGCTGGATCGACTTGCCCATCTTCGGCGCAGATGGCGAACCGGAGCACGACCGGGGAGTCGTCGCTCGAGAACCCGGCCTGTATTTCGTGGGGCTGCACTGGCAATATGCTGCGTCGTCGGCGACGCTGATCGGGGTGGGTCGCGATGCGGAGCACGTGGCGCGGCGGATTGCGGCGCGGCCGGTGGCTGCGCCGGACCGGGTCGGTGAACAGGAAGGAGCGCAATGGGCAGCACGGTAGTCGACTCTCTGATCCTGGACCTGTTGGAATGGGTGAATGCGCGGGAGCGGACGTACGCCGAGGTGATGGACGCCTGGCGCACGTCGTGCCCCAGTTGGCCGGTCTGGGAAGAGGCGAGCGAGCGCGGTTTGATCCTCGTGGACGGAACCGCGGTTCGCGCTACGGCCTTGGGAACAGAGCTGTTGCGTATGATGAAACGGCCGCCAAACTGATAGCGCTCCCAGGTGTGATATCCTCGCCCGTGGGGACTCATGCGCCGGAGCGTTATCGGTATTTTTTGGCTGACTGTGCTCAGCAGCACAGCAGTGTATCGTGTTCCCGCGGCTCAGTCCGCGGACGCCGACCTGGAGCGCCGGTTCGCGCAAACGGTCCGACCTTTCGTTAACACCTATTGCATCGCGTGTCATAGCGGGAGCTCGCCCGCGGCGATGTTCGATCTGAAGCCGTACACGTCGATGACGATGGTGGTGAACGACATCGGGCACTGGAACAACGTGCTCGACCGTCTGTCGGCGGGGACGATGCCGCCGAAGCAGATGAAGCAGCCTCCGGCTGAGGCGCGTCAGGCGGTGGTCGAGTGGATCACGGCGATGCGCCGGAACGAGGCGATGAAGACCGCCGGCGATCCGGGGCTGGTGCTGGCGCGGCGGCTGAGCAACGCGGAGTACAACTACACGATCCGCGACCTGACGGGCTTCGACCTCAAGCCGACGCGCGAGTTTCCGGTGGATCCGGCGAACACGGCAGGGTTCGACAATTCGGGCGAGTCGCTGACGATGTCGCCGGCGCTGCTCAACAAGTATTTGCAGGCGGCGCGGGACGTCGCCAATCATATGGTGCTGACGCCGGACGGCCTCGACTTCGCGCCGCACCTGATGCTGGTGGAGACGGACCGCGACCGGTACGCGATCCAGCGGATCGTCGATTTCTATCATCGGCAGCCGACGGATTACGCGGACTATTTCGAGGCGGCGTGGCAGTACAAGAACAGGCAGCAGCTCGGGAAGCCGAATGCGACGCTGTCCAGTGTCGCGGCGGAGACGAAGGTCAGCCCGAAGTATCTGCCGATGGTGTGGGACATTCTCGAGGGGCAGCAGGACGAGGTCGGGCCGATCGCTAAGCTGCGCGGCATGTGGCGGACGCTGCCGGAGGATGCGAAGGAGCGCCGGACGAAGTGCGAGGCGATGCGCGACTTCGTGGTGAAGATCCGCAAGGTCACGGCGATGGATTTCAAAGCCCCGATCGTGAAGGGGCTGCCGCCGGGATCGCAGCCGCTGATGACGTGGAAGTGGCGGATGTACAACACGCACCGTCGCAATTCGGACCCCGAGGCGCTGCGCAACGACACCGATCCCGAGCCGACCATTCCGGAGATCCCGCGTTTTCCCGGCCTGCACCAGGAGTCTTACTACCGGGCCGCGGCGGTGATGAAGAAGACCCGGGCGGGCGAGAAGGACCTGGTCGTGCCGGCCACGGAGCACGCGCGCTATCAGGCCGCGTTCGAGCGGTTCGCGAACGTATTCCCGGACAACTTCTATATCCAGGAGCGCGGGCGGTTCTTCCCGGACGATTCGCAAGACAAGGGTCGTTTGTTGAGCGCGGGCTATCACAACGTAATGGGCTACTGGCGCGACGACCAGCCGCTATCGGAGCTGATCCTCGATGAAAAGAGCCAGAAGCAACTGGACCGGCTGTGGCTGGAGTTCGACTACATCGCCGACCACACGCGCCGGACGTGGGTGCAGTTCTTCTTCAACCAGAGCGGCGCTGTGGACGGAAAGGGCGCGGAATCGGGCTCGCAGCGTCCGCCGGACAAGGAAGTAGACGACTCGTCGGTGATTTTCGAGCAGCGCGACAAATATCTCAAGAAGGCGGAGACGAACGGCGATAAAGACGGCGTGGAGGCGATGAAGATCCACTTCCAGTGGATCAACGACACGCTGCGCGGGCTCGACAAGCTGCACAAGGAGTCGGAGTCGAAGCACGTCGAGGCGCTGCTGAAGTTCACGGCGAAGGCGTATCGCCGTCCGCTGACACCGGCGGAGCGCGACAAGACGCTCACGTTCTACAAGACGCTGCGGGAGAAGAACTCACTGGAGCACGAGGACGCGATCCGGGACTCGATCGTGAGCGTGCTGATGTCGCCGAATTTCCTGTACCGGATCGATCTGCGCGGCGCGACGGCGTCGGCCGCGGCAACCGCGGTGCAGCCGCTTTCGGCGTACGCGCTGGCGAGCCGGTTGAGCTACTTCGTCTGGGCGTCGATGCCGGACGAGGAATTGCTGGCGAAGGCGGCGTCGGGCGATTTGCAGAAGCCGAACGTGCTGGCGGCCGAGGCGCGGCGTATGTTGAAGGATCAGCGCGCGCGCGGTATGGCGACGGAGTTCGGCGGGAACTGGCTGGATTTCCGGCGGTTCGAGGACATCCAGTCGGTCGACCGCGAGCGATTCCCGGCTTTCACGAACGATTTGCGCGAGGCGATGTTCCAGGAGCCGGTGCGGATGATCGAGGATATGATCCGCAGCGACCGGTCGGTGCTGGACCTGATCTACGGCAAGTACACGTTCGTCAATCCCGTGCTGGCGAAGCATTATGGGATGCCTGAGGTCACGGGCGGTCCAGATCATTGGGTGAGGGTCGATAACGCGGACGAGTACGGCCGCGGCGGCATCCTGCCGATGGCGGCGTTTCTGACGCAGAACGCGCCCGGCCTGCGGACGAGCCCGGTGAAGCGCGGCTATTGGGTCGTGCGGCGGGTGTTGGGCGAGGTCGTGCCGCCGCCGCCACCGACCGTGCCGGAGCTGCCGCACGACGAATCGAAGCTCGACCGTCCGCTGCGCGAGGTTCTGGCGCAGCATCGTAATAATCCGGCGTGCGCGTCCTGCCACGCGCGATTCGACACATTCGGGCTCGCGTTCGAAGGATACGGTCCCATCGGCGACCGCCGCACGAAGGACATGGCGGGGCACGACGTCGAGATCCACGCGGATTTCCCCGGCGGAGGGTCGGGGGACGGCGTGGCGGGCATCCAGCAGAATATCCGCGAGCGCCGGCAGAACGACTATCTCGACAATCTCAGCCGCAAGCTCCTGGCGTACGCGCTCAACCGGTCGTTGATGCTGTCCGACGAGCCGCTGGTGGAGCAGATGCGGGCGGCCTCGGCGAAGGACGGCTACAAGTTCAGTCCCTTGGTGGAGGCGATCGTCTCCAGCCCGCAGTTCCGGAACAAACGCACACAGTCCAAAGCACAGAGAGGGGAATCGAATGCCCAGTAAGAAGACGGAATCCGGCAACGGCATCTCGCGGCGCACGATCCTGCGCGGCGCGGGGGTCGCGATGGGCCTGCCCTGGCTCGAATCGCTGAACGCGTTCGCGGACACGACGACGCCCTCGAAGTATCCGACCCGGTTCGGCGTCCTGTTCATGGGGAACGGCGTGAACGAGGACCACTGGGATTCGACCGGCGACGGCGCGGAGATGAAGCTGAGCAAGACGCTCGAGCCGCTGGAGCCGCTCAAGCACAAGATCAACGTCATCCACGGGCTCTTCCAGAAGCGCGCGACGGGGCAGGGCATTCACCCGGCGCAGACGGGGTCGTTGCTGTCGGGCGCGCAAATCCAGAAGGGCGCGATTCTGCACGGGGGCATTTCGGTCGACCAGGTGATCGCCAATCACATCGGGCAGGATACGACGCAGCCGAGCATGGTGCTGGCGTGCGAGCAGCCGATGACGGGCTATCACGAGACGAATTTCTCGCTGGCGTACAGCTCGCATGTCTCGTGGCAGAGCCCCGATTCGCCGGTGCCGGTGGAGTGCTACCCGTCGCTGGCGTGGGACGCTCTGTTCGAGAATCGCGGCAGCCTGCGCAACATGAGCGTGCTGGATCGCGTGATGGATGACGCGGCTGCGCTGGGGCGCGACATCAGCTCGAGCGACAAGGCGAAGCTCGACGAGTACCTGTCGAGCGTGCGCGAGGTCGAGAAGCGGGTGGAGCGGATGCGCGCGGTGAAAGAGACGGCGGACGACGCGGCGAAGGGGAAGAACAAGCCGGCGTTCACGATGGATCGCCCGGCAAACGGCTTCCCGGAGGATGTGCGGGAGCACGCGAAGCTGATGTGCGACCTGATTGCGATCGGGTTCCAGACGGACAAGACACGAGTGGCGTCGCTGCTGCTGTGCCGCGATCTGTCGGCGATGTACTACCCGTTCCTCGAGGTGCGGGAAGGGCATCACGCAGCATCGCACAACAACAATTCGGATGGGTACGAGCGGATCGCGCGGTTCCATTTGAGTCAGTTGGCGTACCTGGCGCAGAAGCTCGATGCGATGCCCGAGGGCGACGGAACGGTGCTGGATCATTCGTGTTTGATGTGGATCAACAACATGATGATCGGGCGGAAGCACGATAATACGCGGCTGCCGCTGGTGCTGGCGGGCGGCATGAGCGGGACGTTGAAGACCGGTCGTACGCTGAATTTCCTGGACAAGAAGGATGAGGATCGGAAGCTGTGCAGCTTGTTCCTGTCGCTGATGGATCGGATGGGAGTGAAGCTCGCGGAGTTCGGGGACTCCAATACGCGGTTGGACGTGTAGCGGGCGCGCGTGGACAGGGGCTTCTTCCCTTCAGATGCGCTGCGCTGATTCGATAGCGCGGGTGCAACTCGACGCCATGCATGCCGGGTCCCATGATATATACTTAAGGTATATACTGAGGACTTGACGATGAAAACCGCGAAGCTCTTTCGAAACGGACGAAGCCAGGGCGTGCGACTGCCTCGTGAGTTTCGATTCGAAGGCGATCACGTCTTCGTCAAGAGGATGGGAGATGGCGTTCTCCTGCTTCCCGCGGAGAAGTCGTGGGACCGGCTCGTCGAGAGTCTGGACGGGTTCTCTGGCGACTTCATGGCTGACCGCGAGCAGCCTCCGCAGCAACGGCGGTCGAGTCTCGGATGAAGGTCCTGCTCGACACCGACATTTGCGTCGAACTCATCCGGCAGCGATCTCCTCAGATCTTGCGGCGGTTGAAGCGGTACTCGCCGGCGGATGTGGGGGTCTCTTCGATTACTCTGGCGGAGCTTGCCTATGGCGCGGCGAAATCGGCTGAGCCGGAGAGGAACCAGACCGCGCTGAATAAATTCGCTGGCGCACTGGAAGTCGCTCCATTCGACGACCTCGCGGCGCGTCAGTATGGCGAGATACGCGCCAAGCTGCAAAAGCAGGGAATCGTCATTCGGTCCCTCGACATGCTCATCGGCGCGCACGCCGTCAGTATCGGTGTGACTCTGGTTACGCACAATACCCGGGAGTTCTCGCGCATTCAGGGCTTACGGCTGGTCGATTGGATCGCCGAATAGACACGGACCGATACCGAGTGTGCTCAGCGTCAGTGGCTGCTCCGCGTATTGATGACGACAAATTCCTCGGGGCCTCCGGAGGGGAGAGCTTGAGGCCGAGTAGCGCGCCGGTACTCGCGGACGCCGAAATTCGCCCGTCGCGATTTTGATACACTTAGTAGACGGTAACCCCCGTAAGACTTGCCGCCGCCGGACTACCCTCCACGCAGCGGGTTCCTAAACCTATGAGCCACCAGTCTGTAATCAGCGGTCTACCCCCCGCGCAGGGGCTGTACGATCCTCGCCAGGAACGCGACGCTTGCGGTATCGGTTTCGTCTGCAACATCAACGGCCGGAAGTCGCACGACATCATCGAAAAAGGCATCCAGGTTCTCGTCAACCTGACGCATCGCGGAGCATGCGGGTGCGACCCGGAGACCGGCGACGGCGCCGGCGTCCTCATCCAGATTCCGCACAAGTTCTTTGCGCGCGAATGCGGCAAGCTCGGGTTCACGCTGCCGGCGGCGGGCGAGTACGGGGTCGGGATGTGCTTCCTCCCGGTGGAGCCTCATCAGCGGCTACAGGCGGAGGGCATTGTCGAGCGGATCGTCCGTGAGGAAGGGCTCACGGTGCTGGGGTGGCGCGACACGCCGATCGACGGGTCCAAGATCGGGCGCGTGGCGCGGAACTCGCAGCCGTATATCGAGCAGATCTTCGTCGGACGCGGCAAGGGGATGACCGAGGATCAGCTGGAGCGGAAGCTGTACGTCATCCGCAAGCGGTCCGAGGCCGAGGTGCTGGCGTCCGACATTCCGGACAAAGGCTTCTTCTACATTCCCTCGCTTTCGGCGCGGACGATCGTTTACAAGGGACTCCTGCTGGCGCCGCAGATCGCCAACTTCTATCCGGAGCTGAGCGACCCGGACGTGATCAGCGCGTTGTGCCTCGTGCACCAGCGCTTCTCGACGAACACGTTTCCGACGTGGCAGCTCGCGCACCCGTTCCGCTACGTCGCGCACAACGGCGAGATCAATACGCTGCGCGGCAACGTCAATTGGATGCACGCGCGGCAGTCGGTGCTCCAGTCCCCGGTATTCGGCGACGACATCAAGAAGCTCTTCCCGATCATCCAGCCGGGCGGCAGCGACTCGGCGGCGTTCGACAACGCGCTCGAGCTGCTGGTGCTCTCGGGCAGGTCGCTGGCGCACGCCATGGCGATGCTGATCCCGGAGGCGTGGTCGAAGAACTACCACATGAACCCGCAGAAGCGGGCGTTCTACGAGTATCACGCGTCCTTGATGGAGCCGTGGGACGGACCGGCGGCGGTGGCGTTTACCGACGGCCGCTCGATCGGCGCGGTGCTCGACCGCAACGGGCTGCGTCCGGCGCGGTACCTGGTCACGCACGACAATCTGTGCATCATGGCCTCCGAGACGGGCGTCCTGAACATCCCGGCGGAGGAAGTGAAGCAGAAGGGCCGCTTGCAGCCCGGTAAGATGCTGCTGGTCGACACGGCAGAGGGGCGGATCGTCGCGGATCGCGAACTGAAGGCTCGGATGTACGGGCGCAATCCGTACCAGATGTGGATCAAGGAAAACCAGATCACGCTCGACCAGCTTCCGGACCCGGCGCGCGAGATCGCTCCCGATCCCGCGACGGTCCTGTGCCGGCAGCGCGCCTTCGGCTACACCGACGAGGACCTCAAGATGATCCTCGATCCGATGGCCCAGAAGGGCGAGGAGCCGGTGGGCTCGATGGGGACGGACACGCCGCTGGCGTGCCTCTCGGACAAGCCGCAGCCGCTGTTCAATTACTTCAAGCAGCTTTTCGCGCAGGTGACCAATCCGCCGATCGATCCGATTCGGGAAGAGATGGTCATGTCGCTCACCAGCTACATCGGCACCGAGCGCAACATCCTGGCCGAGACGCCGCAGCACTGCCACACCCTGAAGCTGCCGCATCCGATCCTGACGAATCGCGATCTCGAGAAGCTGCGCCGGGTGTCGCAGGGCGATTTCCTCGCCACCACGCTGCCGACCCTGTTCCCGGTGGAAGACGGCGGAAAGGGCCTGGAGCGCGCGCTGACGCAGCTCTGCCGCCACGCGTCGCAGGCGATCAATTCGGGTTACACGCTGCTGATTCTTTCGGATCGCGGGCTCGACCCGGACTACGCGCCGATCCCCAGCCTGTTGGCGCTGTCGGCGGTTCACAATCATCTCGTCCGCGAGGAGACGCGGACGCAGGTCGCGTTGATTATCGAATCGGGTGAGCCGCGCGAGGTGATGCACTTCGCGCTGCTGATCGGGTACGGCGCGAGCGCGATCAATCCGTACCTGGCGCTGGAGACGATCGGGCAGCCGGCGTGGCCCGCCTACATCAAGGCCATCAACAAGGGCCTGCTGAAGACGTTCTCGAAGATGGGAATCTCGACGCTGCAGAGCTATCGCGGCGCGCAGGTCTTCGAGGCCATCGGGCTGAACAAGGACTTCGTGGAGACGTACTTCACGGGAACGGCGTCGCGCATCGACGGAATCGGGCTGCCGGTCATCGCCGAGGAGGCGATCCGGAAGCACCGCCACGCGTTCCGCAAGCAGACGGACTTCGAGACCGAGCTGGCCGTCGGCGGCAATTATCATTGGCGCGCGGGCGGCGAGTATCACCTGTACAATCCGCAGACGATCGCCAAGCTCCAGCATGCCGTGCGGCAGGAAAGCTTCCAGACGTTCCAGGAGTACACGGACCTCATCGACAGGCAGAGCCGGCAGCTCTGCACACTGCGCGGGTTGCTGGAGGTGAAGAGCGCAGCCGAGCCGGTTCCGCTCGACGAGGTCGAGCCGGCCAAGGACATCGTGAAGCGCTTCGCAACGGGCGCGATGTCATTCGGGTCGATTTCGAAAGAGGCGCACGAGACGCTGGCGAAGGCGATGAACCGCATCGGCGGGAAGTCGAACACCGGCGAAGGCGGAGAGGACGAGGAGCGATTCGCCGACGACAGGCGCAGCGCGATCAAACAGGTCGCCAGCGCGCGCTTCGGCGTCACGACCAATTACCTCATCAACGCCGACGAGTTGCAGATCAAGATGGCGCAGGGAGCAAAGCCCGGCGAAGGCGGGCAGCTTCCCGGCCACAAGGTCGACGATGTGATCGCGAGGGTGCGGCACTCGATCCCCGGCGTCGGGCTGATCTCGCCGCCGCCGCATCACGACATCTACTCGATCGAGGATCTGGCGCAGCTCATTTACGATCTCAAGAACGTGAATCCGCGGGCGCGGATCTCCGTGAAGCTCGTGGCGGAGGTCGGAGTCGGGACCGTCGCCGCGGGCGTCGCAAAGGCTCATGCCGACGTGGTGCTGATCTCCGGTGACTCGGGCGGCACGGGCGCGTCGCCGCTCAGCTCGATCAAGCACGCGGGCGTGCCGTGGGAGATGGGTCTCGCGGAGACGCACCAGGTGCTCGTGCTCAACGACCTGCGCGGACGCATCCGCGTCCAGACGGACGGTAAGCTGCAGACGGGTCGCGACGTCGTCATCGCCGCGCTGCTCGGGGCCGAGGAGTTCGGCTTCTCGACGGCGCCGCTGGTGGCGATGGGCTGCATCATGATGCGCAAGTGCCACCTGAACACGTGCCCCGTCGGGGTCGCCACGCAGGACCCGGCGCTGCGGGCGAAGTTCGCGGGCACACCCGAGCACGTCGTCAACTTCTTCTTCTTCATCGCCGAGCAGGTGCGCCAACATATGGCGCGGATGGGCTTCCGGACGTTCGACGAGATGGTCGGGCGCGTCGACATGCTCGAAGCGCGGGAGGCGATCGACCACTGGAAGGCGAAGGGTCTCGACCTCTCAATGATTCTGTACAATCCGCCGATGCCGAGTCGCATCGCGCGGCGCTGCGTCCAGAAGCAGGACCACGGCCTCGACAAGGCGCTCGATTACCAACTGATCGACCACGCGCGCGAGGCGATCGAGGAGCGGCGGCCGGTCGAGATCAAGCTGCCGATTCGCAACGTGCATCGGACCGTCGGCGCGATGCTCTCGGGCGAGATCGCGCGCAAGTACGGATCGGCGGGGCTGCCCGAGGACACGATCTGGTTCCGGTTCAACGGCTCGGCAGGGCAGAGTTTCGGCGCATTCCTGGCGAAGGGCGTGACCCTGGACCTGGAGGGCGACGCGAACGATTACGTCGGCAAGGGACTCTCCGGTGGACGGCTGGTGGTTTATCCGCCGCGCGAATCGACGTTCCTGCCGGAGGAGAACATCCTGATCGGCAACGTCGCGCTGTACGGCGCGACGAGCGGCGAGGCCTTCTTCAATGGCATGGCCGGCGAGCGGTTCGCGGTCCGCAACTCGGGCGCGACGGCGGTGGTCGAGGGTCTCGGCGACCACGGCTGCGAGTACATGACGAACGGCCTGGTGGTCGTGCTCGGCAAGTGCGGCCGCAACTTCGCGGCCGGCATGAGCGGCGGCATCGCTTACGTTCTCGACGAGAAGGGCGATTTCGCCGAGCGGCGCTGCAATACGGCGGCGGTCGACCTCGAGCCGGTCACCGACGAGGATGAGCCGAAGCTGCGGGGGCTGATCGAAAAGCACGTGGAGCACACCGACAGTCCGCGCGGGCATTGGGTGCTCGAAAACTGGGAGCAGATGCGGCCAAAATTCATCAAGGTGTTTCCGCACGAGTACAAGCGCGTGATGGGCGTGCCGCGCGCGGCCGCTCCCGCGGTCAAGCAGGTGGAGGTGGCCCATGGGTAAGGTGTCGGGCTTCCTCGAATATCCGCGGGAGGTGGCGCCGCGTCGTCCGCCCGAGGAACGGGTCAAGGATTGGTTCGAGATCTACCAGCCGCTCCCGCTCGAGCGCGTGCAGACGCAGGGCGCCCGCTGCATGGACTGCGGCGTGCCGTTCTGCCACACCGGCTGCCCGCTCACGAATCTGATCCCCGATTGGAACGATCTCGTGTACCACGGCAAGTGGCGCGAGGCCGTCCGGCAGCTGCATGCGACCAACAACTTCCCCGAATTTACGGGGAGAGTCTGTCCCGCGCCGTGCGAGGCGTCGTGCGTGCTCGGCATCAACGAGCCGCCGGTCTCGATCAAGCTGATCGAGAAGGCAATCATCGACCGGGCGTTCGAAGAGGGCTTCATCCGTCCCGAGCCGCCCGCGACGCGGACGGGCAAGCGGGTGGCGATCATCGGGTCGGGTCCCGCGGGTCTGGCGGCGGCGCAGCAGTTGGCGCGCGCGGGGCACGCGGTCACCGTCTTCGAAAAGAACGACCGTATCGGCGGGCTGCTGCGGTACGGCATCCCGAATTTCAAGATGGAGAAGCACCTGATCGACCGGCGCCTGGAGCAGATGCGCGCCGAAGGGGTGCAGTTCCAGATCAATGCGCACGTCGGCGTGAACGTCGCGGTCGCGGATCTGAGGCGCGACTTCCACGCCATCCTCCTGGCCGGCGGGGCGGAGCAGCCGCGCGACCTCAAGGTTCCGGGCCGCGAGTTGAAGGGTATTCACTTCGCGATGGAGTTCCTCCCGCAGCAGAACCGGCGGAACGAGGGCGATGTCGTGCCGATGTCGCAGGCGATTCTCGCGACCGGCAAGCGCGTCGTCATCATCGGCGGCGGCGACACGGGCGCGGACTGCCTGGGCACCAGCCACCGGCACCGGGCGCTTTCGGTGCATCAGTTCGAGCTGCTGCCCAAACCGCCGGACCAGCGGGCGTCGTCAACGCCGTGGCCACTGTGGCCGATGCAGCTTCGCACGGAAAGCTCGCACGAAGAAGGCGGCATTCGCGATTGGAGCGTCTCGACGACCGCGTTCACGGGCGACGCAGACGGCAATGTGAAGCAGTTGCATGCAATCCGTGTCGGGTCAGCGCCGAAGTTCGAACCGATTCCGGGGACCGAGTTTACGCTCGACGTGGACCTCGTCCTGCTGGCCATGGGTTTCCTCGGGCCTGTCCGCGGCGGGCTCATCGAGCAGCTCGAAGTGAAGCTGGACGCGCGCAGCAACGTCGCGACCGACGACAATTACATGAGCTCCGTGCCGGGCGTGTTCGCCGCGGGCGACATGCGGCGCGGGCAATCGCTGGTCGTTTGGGCGATCTCGGAAGGCCGCAGAGCGGCCAAGGGCATCGACACGTTCCTCCGGGCGTAAGGTATTTGGGGGATCGACCGTATCCTTCTTTACCTGTGAGAACGTTAAGATCCGTTCACGGGTGGAAAATCCCGGCGGCGGCGCTTGGTATCATTCGAGCATGGTACGCCACCTTGTTCTGCTTGCCGCAGCGGTCTGGATCGTCTCGCCTGCGTCCGCTCAACTTCCCGATCTGACCTCGCTCAACGGCGCATATAACGTCCGATATCTCGGCGTGAACGCCTCCGGCAGCAGCGACGTTGCCGTGAGCTTTCAGGGCACGCTCACCTTCGACGGAAAGGGCAATTTTACGGTCGCCGGCGCCGGAGTAACGGCCGGCGCGGCGTTGAAGTTCCGGACCACGGGGACGTACACCGTCACCAGCGCCGGCATGGCGATCGTGGACAATGTGTTCGATCCGGTGACGTCGAACGGCACGTCGCTGTATGGCGGGGTTGCCGCCAACGGAGTGCTGGTTGCCGGCACGACCGATAATGTCTACTCGGACATGCTGGTCGCGATTCCGGCGGCCAAGAGCGCTTCTGCGGCGACCCTGACTGGTCAGTATCGGGTCGCCGGGCTCGAGTTTCTGAACGGCGATTTCCAGGCCACACGCGATGTGTTCTTCCCGATCACGGCAGACGGCAAAGGCGGCCTCGGCGACGTGGCCGTCGCCGGCACCGCGCTGACCGGGACCCGCCATGTCGCCTCGACGCAGACCAGCCCCGGCGCGACCTACACCATGACTGCCAACGGCACGGGCACGCTCGTGTTTCCGGCGCCGAGCGGCACTTCCGCAGGCGCCACGCTGCTCTCCGGAAGCAAGGTGCTGTTCGTTTCCGACGACGGCAGCTTCTTCGTTTCCGGGTCGGCCAGCGGGTACGATCTGCAGGTCGGCGTCAAGGTGGCCGGCACGACGGCCCTGAACGGGCTGTTCTGGGACGTGGGCCTCGAGAACTACCAGCTCTCCTCCGACCCCGCCAACAACGGCCCCGACAATTGGGAAGGCTCGTCCAACGCGATCGGAGCTCCCACCAATCTCGAATTCGGGCACCAGCGCTACAATCTCGACGGCATCGTGTCCTACGATTTCACGTATGCCGATACGTTCACCTTCGACTCGAACGGGTTGGCTTCGGGCAACACGGCCAAGTACGGCATCGGCGCCAACGGCAAAATCGTGATCGGCGCCGGAACGGCGGGCGACTACTTCGTCAACGTACTGATCGCGGCGCCGGCAATGAACGCGCCGTCCGGCACGACGGTTTTCCTGAATCCCCAGGGCGTGGTGAACGCGGCGAACAACATTCCCGTCACGAACTCGTATTCGCCGGGTGAGGTGATCACGCTCTACGGGACGGGTCTCGGGCCGTCGACGCCGACGACCGCCTCCGCGCCGTTCCCGACGACGCTGGGCGGCGTTCAAGTGATGGTCAACGGCACAGCGGCGCCGGTCTACGATGCGCGCGCCGGCCAGATCTCCGCGGTGATCCCGTACGGCGCGCCCAAGGACGGGTCGTTCCTCCAGATTCAGGTGATCAACAACGGCGCGCAGTCGAACAAAGTCAACGTCTATAGCGGTCCCACGTCGCCGGGGGTTTTCACGATTCCGTCGGGCGGGCCGTTCAACGGCGCGATCATCAACAACACCAACGGCACGATCGTCAGCGACAGCAACCCGGTGAAGGTCGGCGACGTTCTGTCGCTCTTCCTGACGGGCCTCGGCGCGGTGACGCCGGCTGTGGCGGCGGGCACGGCGGCCCCGAGCAGCCCGCTCTCGACGATCACCGACAAGTTCATGACGGTGTATATCGATGGCATCGAGGCGCCTCCGCTTTTTGCGGGTCTGGCGCCGACTCTCGGCGGGCTGTACCAGGTCAACCTCAAGGTGCCGACGGGGGTCACGACCGGGTCCACCGTCGTAATCGAGGTCGTCACCTCGGACGCCGACAACTTCGAAGCGCTGCTGCCGATCGCCAAGTGATATTCTGACGGCTTGAAAATCCTTCGGACAGCCGCGATCCAATTCGAGGCCGCGGCCGGCAATAAGGCCGCCAATCTGTCGAAGATCCGCGCGTTTGCCGCGCAGGCGGCGGCGCGCGGCGTCGAGTTGGCGGTCTTTCCGGAGTGCTCGATCACGGGATACTGGTTCCTGCGCCGGCTCTCGGTCGAGGCGTTGGCTGCTCTCGCGGAGCCGGTGCCCGAGGGGCCGTCGACTCAGGCGGTGGCGACGCTGGCGCGGGAGCACGGTCTCGCGATTGGAGCGGGGCTGGTCGAGCGCGACGGCGACGCGTTCTATAACACCTACGTCGTGGCGATGCCGGACGGGACGGTCCACCGGCATCGCAAGCTCCACGCCTTCGAGCACGATGCGATCCAGTCGGGCGATCACTATACGGTGTTCGACCTGCCCGGCGGGTGGCGCGCCGGCGTCCTGATCTGCTACGACAACAACATCCTGGAAAATGTGCGGGCCACCGCGCTGCTCGGGGCGGACGTGCTGATCGCGCCGCATCAGACCGGCGGTTGCCGGACCAAGAATCCGCGGCTGATGGGCGCCATCGAACCGCCGCGACGACCCGGAGGCGATCGGGCGCGAGCTGCGCGGCGAGAAGGGTCGCGCCTGGCTGATGCGGTGGCTGCCCAGCCGGGCGCACGACAACGGCGTGTTCCTGATCTTCAGCAACGGCATCGGGGTAGACGACGACGAGATCCGAACGGGCAACGCGATGATCCTCGACCCGTACGGCTCGATTCTCGCGGAAACTTGCCGCGCGGACGACGACATGGTGGTCGCGGACCTCGACCCGGCGCTCCTCGCGTGCAGCACCGGCCGGATGTGGATGACGGCCCGCCGGCCTGAGTTGTACGGCGGTCTGGCCGTGCGCACCGGACGGGAACGAGACGCTCACCAGCTGAAGTTCGAAGAGTGATGATCACCGCGCTGTCGCTTCACTTCCGACGGCGGCGCATGCGGCGGTTTCTCCGCGAGTTCCGGATCACGTCCGAAACGCGTATCCTCGACATTGGCGGAACGCCCGATTGCTGGGAACTGATCGACGGGCGGCCGCAGGTGACACTTCTGAACACACCGCGGGCGAAGGATGATATGCGCGGCAGCGCGTCCTGGGTAGGCGGCGACGGCCGCGCTCTGCCGTTTCGCGACGGCTCGTTCGACATCGTTTTCAGCAACTCGGTGATCGAGCACGTGGGCGACGCCGCCAGTCAGGAGCGCTTTGCGCGCGAGGTCGTGCGCGTCGGGCGTGCTTACTGGGTCCAGACGCCGAATCGATGGTTTCCGGTCGAGCAGCACCTCCTTACACCGTTCGTACACTGGCTGCCGCGTCGGTGGCAGCGGGCGATCGTGCCGCGCTTCACCGTGTGGTCGACGGTCGTGCCCGTTTCGCCCGATCGGCGGCAGTTCTACCTGGAGCACTACCTGTCCGACGTGCGCCTGTTGACCGCCGGCGAATTGCAGCGGCTGTTTCCGGGCGCGCGGGTGATTCGGGAGCGGGTGGCAGGGTGGACGAAGTCATTGATCGTGACGGGCGCGATATAATTCATCCGGGATGCGTCTACTCGGGCTCGTCGTGTCGTTCGCCGCGATTTGTGCCGCCTCGGACACCTACACGCCCGCTGAGCGCCGGCATTGGGCCTTCCAGCCGCGCAAGCAGGTCGATGCCTCTTCCATTGACGCCATCCTGAAGCCACAGGGTCCGGCGGCCGATAAACGGGCGCTCGTGCGCCGCGTCTACTTCGACGTGACGGGGCTGCCGCCGTCGCCCGAGGACGTCGAGCGCTTCGTCAATGACCGCTCGCCTGACGCCTGGCCCAAACTCGTCGACCGGCTGCTCGACTCGCCCGAATACGCGGAGCAGTGGGCGCGGCATTGGCTCGATGTCGTGCGCTTCGCCGAAAGCGACGGCTTCGAGTACGACACGCATCGCACCGACGCATGGCGGTATCGCGATTACGTGATCCGGTCGATCCGGGAGGACAAGCCGTACGATCAGTTCCTGCGCGAGCAGTTGGCCGGCGATGAGATCGATCCCAAGAACCAGGAGATGCTGGTCGCGGCGGGCTTCCACCGTCTAGGGCCCCTGCGCAAGAACGCGGGCAATCAGGACGCCGCTTACAACCGCAATGAGATCCTGATCGAGATGACGAACGTGATCGGGTCGGGACTGCTCGGGGTGACGCTCGGGTGCGCCCGCTGCCACGATCACAAGTTCGACCCCATCCGTCAGAAAGATTATTACCGGATACAGGCGTTCTTCTCGCACACGCAACACAGGGATGTGCCGCTGTCGACTCCCGAGCAGCAGGCGGAGTGGAAGAAGCACAACGAGCCGATCGACAAAGAGCTGAAGGCGCTGCAAAAGAAGCTGAAGCCGTTCGCGCCCGACCTGGACGAGATCGAAGCGCAGATCGCGAAGAAAGAGGCCGAGCTGTGGCCCGCGCTTCCGGCGCTCCAGACGGTGGAGGACAAGGACTTCATTCCCGTGCATGTGCTGGCGCGCGGCGACTCGTCGCAGGCGGGGGATCGCGTCGCGGCCGCTCGGCATCCTGCTTCCCGATGGCGCGCCGGAATGGCCGGACGACACGCCCACCCCGCGGCTGGCGCTCGCGAAATGGATCACCGACCCGGCGAATCCTCTGACCGCGCGCGTCATGGTGAATCGCATCTGGCAGCATCACTTCGGGGCCGGGATCGTCGCCACACCCAATGATTTCGGCCGGATGGGCACGCGGCCGAGCAATCCCGACCTGCTCGACTGGCTCGCCAACCGTTTCGTCGAGAGCGGCTGGCGCATGAAGCCGATCCATCGACTGATCCTGCTGAGCGACGCCTACCGGCGCGAGATCCCGAAACGCCGGTTGACGGCAGAGGAGCTGCGCGACGCGATGCTTGCGGTCAGCGGCCGCCTGAATCGGCAGTCCGGCGGTCCCGGCGTGATCGTGCCGATCCAGCCGGAGCTGGTGAAGCTGCTCTACAATCCCGCGCAGTGGCGGGTGGAT
>JADMIO010841969.1_pt1 | contig 50619 bp, 58 predicted proteins | sample 8958161 | NCBI WGS metagenome assembly JADMIO01 (sample SAMN16585339, study PRJNA669376) | soil metagenome | isolation source: Crop rotation soil | place: USA: Cullars Rotation, Alabama | collected 2011 | reverse complement strand
GGCTGTTGGTGAATTCGTTGCCGGTCAGGTTGATCGCCGTGGTCGCCGCAAGGTCCGCGACCGAAAGGATCTCCACCTCCGCTCCCGCGGCAAGCGTATAGCTCACTGAGCTATAGACTTGGTCGAAGCCGGCGCCGGCCGCCTCGACGACCCCATCCCCAGCATTGTCGACGACATAGACGTCGTTGCCGGCCCCGCCTACCATGTAATCGGCGCCGCCGCCGCCATTGAGGACATTGTCCCCGGCATTGCCGAAGAGGCCGTTGACGAACGCGTTGCCGGTCAGATTGATCGCCGTCGTCGCCGAAAAGTCTGCGACCGAGAGGATCTCGACCTCCGCTCCCGCGGCAAGCGTATAGCTCACCGAGCTATAGACCTGGTCGAACCCGGCGCCAGCCGCCTCGGCGACCACGTCACCGCCATTGTCGACGACATAGACGTCGTTGCCGGCCCCGCCTGCCATGTGATCGGCATCGCCGCGCCCATCCAGGACGTCGTTGCCGATACCGCCGCTCAGCGCGTCGGGGCCCGCCGTGCCAATCAAGACGTCATCGCTGTCGAGGCCGTTGATCGTCAATGTGACTGTCGTTGTGCCGCCATTATTGGCGAGCGTGTAGGTGAAGCTGTCGGTCGCCGGCGTGTTCGCGGCTCCGGAATCTGGGGCAGGCGTCGCGTCGAACGCATGGTTCGGATCGTAGCTGAAGGTGCCGTTCTGATTGAGCGTCAGCAGCGCGCCCGAAGGCAAGGTAATCGGCGTATCGGCACTGATCGGGGTGCCGTTGACCGCGGCAACGCTGGGGTCCGGCCCGTCGACGTCGCTGTCGTTGCCGAGCACGTTGAAGGTGACCGGCGACGCTTCGTCGGTGGTCGCACTATCCGGGCTTGCGACCGCCGGATCGTCCACGGCGACCACATCGACCGTGGTAACGGCGGTCATGGTGCCGCCGTCGCCGTCCTTCAGCACGAATTCAACCAGCCGCTGGTGGGTATCCGGGTCGGCCGTGTTGGCGTTGAAATAGCTGAGATTGTGCACGATTCGGGTGATCGAATCCGGGGTCGCGCCGCTATTGAGATCGAGCGAGAAGTTCTTCGGGGCAATGCCGTCCAAATAGGAATATGTGCCGATCGATACATTGTCGACGAACACCTCGACGGTGGTTCTTGTCGCGTCCCTCGTATCGTTCGGATCCGGCGTACTCGGATCGTCGACTTGAACGATATCGTCATTGCTGGTCGTCGTGATGCCGTTGGTGCCGGTGACGAGGAGGAGCTGATCCTCCGTGTCGACACCGTTGACGATGATGTGAACGAGCAGCGACCCCGTATTGAAATTGGGGCTGTCGGCGTCGGTGATGAGCGCATCGCGGCCGTCGTCGAGGAAGACGACGCCCGGGGCCGTATCCTCGGTGAAGGTGACGCTATCACCGTCGAGCCCGGTCGATTGCGGCCCGTTGTTCGAACTGATGACGTTGACCGTGATCGTGTTGGCGCTCGGGTCGGTGTCGTGCCCCCCATTGGCGGTGCCGCCATTGTCCTGCACGACATAGGTGAAGCTGTCGTAATTGTTGCCGCTCTCGTTTGCGGCGGGCCGATAGGTCAGCCTGGCTCCGGAGAGCTGGGCGACCGTGAACGTGGTGCCGGGACTGATCGGAGTCGGGTCGAAGGCGTGGCCGGCCGGGCCGTCCGGGTCGAAATAGATCGTGCCATGGGTCGGCAGGGTGGCAATGGTGACCGTGAGCAAGCCATCATTTTCGGCATCGGTGAACGCAAAATCAGCGGCGAACAATCCTCGCGGCGTATTTACCTGCGTGTTGATCGAATGATCGATCCCCGAGGGCGCGTCGTTGACCGGGGTGACGTTGACGTCATGCGTGAAGCTGGACGTGTCGCGGCCGCCATTGGCCGTGCCGCCGCCGTCGACGAGGGTGAAGGTGACGGTGCGGGTCGCCCCGGTCGGATTGTCGGAGCTGCTCGAGAACTGGATCGCCTGGGCGAGGGCCTGCACGACATTGTCGTTCGCGTTGGCATTGAGCGCGATCGAGAGGTTGCTGCCGCTTCCGCTCAATGTACCGACGACCGTACCATTATATTTGACGTCGGTGCCGGACACTTCCACGCCGGAGTTCGCGATCTGCGACAGGGCCAGGCTCAAGGTATCGCCGGCATGGCCGCCCGTGGTGACGCTGGCGCTGAGCGATCCGCCCGAATAATTGCTGCTGTCGATGTCGGCGGCGGAGGCGCTCGGCACGATCTGCACGGCCGTGCCGTTCTCTATATAGGTCGAGACCGCCCCGCTGCCGCTGAAGTCCGGCGCATCGTCGATGCCGGTCACGGTCACGGTCACCGTGCCGGCGTTCGATTGCGCACCGTGCGAGTCCGTGGCGGTATAGGTGAAGGTCACGGCGCGCGTTTCGCCCGCGCCGAGATCCTGGAAATCCGACGCCGGATCGAAGCTGAAGGTCCCGTCGAAATTATTGTCCGGCAGGCCCTCGCTCGAGGGACTGGTGATGTCATAAATGAGGGTGGAAGGATCGTCGTCGCTGTCCACGTCGTCGGCAGAGAAGCTGCCCGTCACCGCGCCGCCATCCTCGAGCGCCGAAATGGACACGTTTTGAGCCACCGGCGCATCGTTGGTGCCGTTGATCGTGACGGTGACCGTTTCGGTGGTGCCGTCGGCCGTCGATACGGTGAAGAAATCGACATGCGATTCGCCGATCGCAAGCTCGTCGAACGCGCTGCTCGCCACGTACGACCAGGCGCCGGTCGCATCGACACTGAACGAGCCGTAGTTGCCGGAGGTGCCACTCTGCACGTCGAACGCGGCGGAGCTGTCGACGTCGCTGGCGTTGAGATCGCCGGTGATCGTTACCGGCGCGTTCGTCTCATCGGCCGCGCCGGACGTATCGCCGGTGATCACCGCCGGGTCGTTGGTGCCGGTGATGTGGATCGTCACCGAGGTCGAGGTGCCGTCCGCCGAGGTCACCGCGAACGTATCGGTGTAGGTGGTGCCGGCGACGAACTCGTCGTGCGCGCTCGAAGCGGTATAGGTCCAGTGACCCGACGTATCGATCGAGAAGCTGCCATAGCTCCCCGTCGTGCCCGACTGGGCGTTGAAGCTGTTCTCGCCCGTATCGACGTCGCTGACCGTCAGCGTGCCGGATGAGCTGATGTCGGTCGCGGAGTTGGTTTCGGTGAGGTTTCGCGTATCGGCCGACAGGATCGCCGCATCGTTGGTGCCGTTCACCGTGATCACGATGTCGTGGGTGGTACCGTCGGTCGAATGGACCGTGATCGTGTCGGTCGGGGTCGCGCCCGCGGGCAGCGCCTGGACGTTGGCGGCATTGTTGGCGAGCGTGTAGGTCCAGTTCCCCGAGGCGTCGATGTCGAGCGAGCCATAGGTGCCGCTCACCCCGTTCTGGACCGGGAAGTTGCTCTCGCCGGTGTCGGCGTCCGAAGCGGTGAGCGTGCCGGTCGCGGTCAGCGTGCCGTCCTCGGTGACCGAACCGGTGTCGGCGCCGCTGAACGATGCCGCATCGTTGGTGCCGTTCACCGTGATCACGATGTCGTGGGTGGTACCGTCGGTCGAATGGACCGTGATCGTGTCGGTCGGGGTCGCGCCCGCGGGCAGCGCCTGGACGTTGGCGGCATTGTTGGCGAGCGTGTAGGTCCAGTTCCCCGAGGCGTCGATGTCGAGCGAGCCATAGGTGCCGCTCACCCCGTTCTGGACCGGGAAGTTGCTCTCGCCGGTGTCGGCGTCCGAAGCGGTGAGCGTGCCGGTCGCGGTCAGCGTGCCGTCCTCGGTGACCGAACCGGTGTCGGCGCCGCTGAACGATGCCGCATCGTTGGTGCCGTTCACCGTGATCACGATGTCGTGGGTGGTACCGTCGGTCGAATGGACCGTGATCGTGTCGGTCGGGGTCGCGCCCGCGGGCAGCGCCTGGACGTTGGCGGCATTGTTGGCGAGCGTGTAGGTCCAGTTCCCCGAGGCGTCGATGTCGAGCGAGCCATAGGTGCCGCTCACCCCGTTCTGGACCGGGAAGCTTTCCTCGGACGGGCCGTCCACGTCGGAGACGGTGAGCGTGCCAGTCGCGGTTAGCGTCACGTCCTCGGTGACCGAACCGCTGTCACTGCCGCCGAACGTGGCCGGGTCGTTCACCGCGGTGACGTCGGCATGGCTGACCGTGGTCACCGATCCGCCGTCACCGTCAGTCAGCGTGACTGTGATCTCGCGTGCCGCGGTCGACGGATTGCCGGTATTGCCGTTGAAATATTCCAGCGCGTTGACCAGCGTCTGAACGCTCGCGGGTGTCGCGTTCGAATTGAACGTGAAGACGAGCGGGTCGCCGTTCGAGCCGCCGGTAAAGGTGGCGAAGACGGTGTCGTTCAGAGCGAGCTGGCCGGAGGTCGGCGTCGTGAAGATGCCGGCCGCGTAACCGAGAAAGTCCTCCGCGGCGGCCAGATTTTCCGTGATCGTGACGGTGAGCGTTCCGGTATCGAAATCCGCGCTGTCGACATCGGCGACGATGGCGTCCGAGCCGACGTCGATGCGGACCGGCCCGCCGTCTTCGGTGAAGCTCGCAGTGTCGCCGTTGAGATTGGAGATCGTCGGTGAGTCGTTGGTGCCGGTAATGTTGATCGTGACCGAGGTCGAAGTGCCGTCGGCCGAAAACACGGTGAAGGTGTCGGTGTAGGTCGTCCCGTCGACGAACTCGTCATGCGCGCTCGAAGCGGTGTAGGTCCAGGCGCCCGACGTATCGATCGAGAAGCTGCCGTAGCTCCCCGTCGTGCCCGACTGCGCCACGAAGCTATCATCGGCAGGGCTGTCGGGATCGCTGACCGTCAGCGTGCCGGACGAGCTAATGTCGGTTGCGGAGTTGGTCTCGGTGAGGCCGCGCGTGTCGGTCGACAGGGTTGCGTTTCCCATATTACAGTCTCCGAAGCCGAAGGGCCATCAAGTTCAAGGCGCGTGAGGGAACACTTCCGCGATAGAGCGGCGCATGATTCGGGCGATCGGGCCTGCAGAAATCAGGCATTCCCCCCGGAATTCCCCTCATTTCATCGCCCGCGAAGCGATCGCGGACGACTCATCGTGATGAATCGCAATAGGTCGAATTTGCCCTCCGAAGTCTAGTAAATTCCGCAACTTCCAACTTATCGGCGAAGAAAAATGATCAACCGACGATGAACGGCGTCTCTTGGTCGCCAATAGCGAGTTGGATAGAGCAGGGCGATGGCATCCTTTTCCGACCCTGACCCGACCGACGCGCTCGTCGCGGAGTTCAGGTCGAACCCGAACCGGCTCTTTTCGGAGCCGGAGGCGGCAGCCCTTGCAGCCGCCGCGGATCGCGAGATCTGGGCCGCCAAGGCGTCCGCTTTGCATTGCTTTCGGAAGGGCGACGTCGCGGGGGCCCTTGCCTTCGCCCGCAGCGTGGCGGTGCGCGAACCCAATTCCGAAAGCGTCAAGAATGTCGCGGTCGCGCTGGTCGAGCTGGGGCGCGCCGAGGAAGCCGCCGCCTGGACGACGGACCACAAGGGCCTACTGGACCCAATCCAATATCACGACTTGCTTTGCGCGCAGTATGCAAAGCTCGGCAAGATTGCCGAGGCGGTCGCGCATGGCGACGAGGCGCTTCGCCTGAAGGATGAATCGGCATCGCCTCGCGACCTTCCCAACCCGATCGTGCGGCCGTTCGACGTCGAACGCAGGAGCCGCAACATCATCGCCTTCTCGATCTGGGGCACGAATATCAGATACCTCAGGGGCGCGATCACCAACGCGATCGTCGCCCGCTATCTCTATCCCGGCTGGACGGCGCGCTTCTACACGGACCGGAGCACGCCCGACGGCTTTCTCGACGAATTGAAGCGCAATGGCGCGGAGGTGGTCCAGATCGACGATCTCGAGGCGAACCGGTTCGGCCTGTTCTGGCGTTTCCTGGTCGAGGACGATCCGGAGGTGGACCTCTATCTGGTCCGCGACGCCGACGCGGTGATGAACGTCAAGGAGAGATGGGCGGTCGCGGACTGGCTCGGCTCCGGCAAGGCCTTCCACCTGATGCGCGACAGCCCCCAGCATAGCGAGCTGATCCTGGCCGGCCTGTGGGGCGCGCATCGCGGCAATATCGGCGGCATGCGCGCGCGGATCGAAAGCGCCGTCGCGGCGGGCAGGGCGATCGGCAATTACATCAATCACGACCAGCATTTCCTGCGGGCGGAAATCTGGCCGATCGCCCGCAACAGCGTCAAAATCCACGACGATTATTTCGCCTTCATGTCGCCGACCCGCTTCAGCCCGGACTTCCGGTTGCCGAGACGGCTCCATGTCGGCCAGAACGATTGGGTCAATTTCCGGAAGACCTAGGCTCTCGTCGGGCGCGTCGCCCGGTCATCCATTTGCGCGCGAATCGGGTGGCGGTTATGGCCGCGGGAAAGGAGCAGGAATTGGCCGCGCATCGCCTCGCCAGCCGCCATGTCGAACGGATCTGGGGCCGGCGCGATCTCGCCGGCGCCTTCGCGCCGCCCGCTGGCGTGGGGACCGAGCCGATCGGCGAGATATGGTTCGAGGGCGCGCCCGAGGCAGAGCTTCTCGTCAAATATCTGTTCACCTCCGAGCGGCTCTCCATCCAGGTCCATCCGGACGACGAAGCGGCGCGGGCGCGCGGCCATGCGCGCGGCAAGGACGAGGCCTGGTACGTGCTGTCGGCCGAGCCGGGCGCGGTCATCGGCCTCGGCCTGACCCATGAGATTTCCCGCGACGCGCTGCGCGAGGCCGCGCGCGATGGCAGCATCGCGGAGCTGCTCGACTGGCGGCCGGTGCGGGCGGGCGAGACCTTCTATTCGCCGGCCGGCACGATCCACGCGATCGGCGGCGGCCTGTCGCTGATCGAGATCCAGCAGAATCTCGACCTCACCTACCGGCTCTATGATTATGGCCGGCCGCGCGAGCTGCACCTCGACGAGGGGGTGGGGGCGGCCGATCCGCGGCCCTGGGCGCCGCCATTCGCAGCGGTCCGCGAGGGGCCGCGCACCATCCTCGCCGCGGGCGGGGCGTTCGTCCTCGAACGCTGGATCCTCCCCGCGGCGGCGGCCGCGACCGTACCCGAAGGCACCATGCTCGTCCCGCTCCGCCCCGGAGGCGCGATCGAAGGCGCCGCGATCGAGGCCGGGACGGTTTGGGCGGCGGAAGGAGCTATCGACCTCGCCGGCCCCGCCGACCTGCTCGCTGCCTATCCTGGCGGGAATGCGCTGCACGCGCCGTTCCGCTGAGCCCCGAAGCTTGACGTCCAGTGGAACGTAACGTAAACATCGGCGAAATCGATGCTCATCATTGCGTCCGCTATGGTGGACATGCTGGGGTCCGGCGTTTCTACTTTTCTCTATTGCCGGAGCTTCCGCCGGACCTTGTTGCGGTCCCTGCTTCGCCTATACCTTTGGGAGGCAGCGATATTTCCAGCGCTGGGCCGCCGGCGTCCGCCCCGCGCGACTTGCGATTCTCTATTTTTCCGTAGTTTAGAAAAATCTGACGTCCGACAAGCCCGCTACAGCTGGGTCCGCAAGGTCCACAATTCGGGGAAAGCGCGCTTGCCGATCGTGGATTGGAGGTACGGCACGCCCGCCGTCCCGCCGGTGCCGCGCTTGAGGCCGATCACTCGTTCGACCGTGATCACATGCTTGTGCCGCCAGGCGGCCATCGCATCGTCGATGTCGACCAGTTTCTCGGCGAGCTGGTAGAAGCGCCACCAGCGTTCGGTGTCGCGATAGACTTCGGCCCAGGCGTCCTCGACCCCTTGATCCGGCCGGTAGGGTTCGCGCCAGTCGCGCTCGAGCGCCGCCGCCGGCACCGGGAAGCCGGCCCGGGCGAGCGCGCCGTTCGCTTCGTCCCAGAGGCTCGGCCGGTCGAGCGTCGCTTCGAGCGCGGCCCGCTCTGGCGAGCCCTCGGCCTGGAAGCGCAGGTGGGAGGGGTCCCTGACTCCGAGCAGGAACTCGAACTGGCGGAACTGGACCGACTGGAAGCCGCTCGAGCCGCCGAGCACGTCGCGAAACTGCATGTAATCGGTCGGCGTCAGGGTGGTGAGCACGTCCCAGCTCAAGGTCATCACCGCCTGGATCCGCGAGACGCGCGAGAGATTCTTGTGAACCTCGATGAGCCGGTCGTCCCGGACCAGGCCGAGCGCGACGTCGAGCTCGTGGATGATCTGCTTGAGCCACAATTCCTTGGTCTGGTGGAGGATGATGAACAGCAATTCGTCATGATGATCCGAGATCGGATGCTGCGCCGAAAGGAGCGGGCCCAAAGTGAGGTAACCGCCATAGGTCATGCCGTCGGATCTGCTCATAACCGCTCGGCCGTGGAGACCACATCCGTAGCCCGGAGCGCGGCCAGGATCCGCATCAGGTGCTGGACGTCGTGCACCTCGATGTCGAGATGGAAGGTGTGGAACGAGCCGTCGCGCGAGGTCTGGTCCATGCTGACGATATTGGCGCCGTGGTTGCCGAGGATGCCGGCGATGACGGCGAGGGAGCCCGGCTCGTTCTTGATCACGATCGAGAGGCTGACCGCGCCGCCGTCGGCCTGATCGCCCCAGGCGAGGTCGACCCAGTCGGCATCGACCCCGTCGGCGAGGCTCTCGCAGCCGATGACGTGGACTTCGATCCCCTCGCCCTCGCGCCTCAGGCCGACGATGCGGTCGCCCGGGATCGGGTGGCAGCACTCGGCGAGGTGGAAGGCGACACCCGGGGTGAGGCCCTTGATCGAGATGGCGGTGCGCTGCGGTGGCGGCTTGACCCCGTCCTTGGTCGCCGAGCCCGGCATCAGGGCTTCCATCACCGCCACGTCGTCGATCCGCTTCAGCGCGATCGCCTCCATCAGCACCTCGTCATTGGGGAGGTGCAGACGGCGCAGCGCCTCGGTGATCGCCTCCCAGCCCAGCGGCGCGGGCAGGCGCTGGACGATCTCGTCGAAAATCTTGCGGCCGAGCGAAACCGTCTCCTCGCGCTCCTTCGATTTCACCCAGCGGCGGATCTTCGCACGCGCCTTGCCGGTCACGACGTAGGAGAGCCAGCCCGGCTGCGGATGCTGGGCCTTGGAGACGAGGATCTCGACCTGGTCGCCGTTGGAGAGCGCGGTGCGCAGCGGCATCACCCGGCCGTTGATCTTGGCGCCGACGGTCTGGTCGCCGAGATCGGTGTGCACCGCGTAAGCGAAGTCGACCGGCGTCGCGCCCTTGGGCAGCTGGATCAGCTCGCCCTTGGGGGTGAAGGCGAAGATCCGGTCCTGGTACATCGCCATGCGGGTATGCTCGAGCAGCTCCTCGGCGCTTGCCGCATGGTCGAGGATCTCGACCAGATCGTTGATCCAGGGATGGTCCGAGGTCGCCTCGACGTCGCCCTCCTTATAGGCCCAGTGGGCGGCGAGGCCGTGCTCGGCCTGGGCGTGCATCTCCTGGGTGCGGATCTGGATCTCGATCCGCATCTGCTCGTCGTGGATGATCGTGGTGTGGAGCGAGCGGTAGCCGTTGCGCTTGGGTGTGGAGATGAAGTCCTTGAACCGGCCCGGCACGACCGGCCAGCGCTGGTGGATCAGGCCGAGCGTCCGGTAGCATTGCTCGACCGAGCCGACCACGGCGCGGAAGGCCATCACGTCCGAGAGTTGCTCAAAGCTGACATGCTGCTCGGCCATCTTGCGCCAGATCGAATAGGGATGCTTCTCGCGGCCGTGGACCTCGGCCTCGATCCCGTTCGCCTCGAGGTGCGCCTTGAGACCCCGGCCGATGCGCTGGATGAGATCGCCGCCGCCGCCCTGGTTGAGCCGCTCCAGCCGCTTGACGATCGATTCATAGGCATCGGGCTCGAGCTCGCGGAAAGCGAGCGTCTGCATCTCGGTCATGAACTCGTACATGCCGATCCGCTCGGCGAGCGGGGCGTAGATGTCCATCGTCTCGCGGGCGATGCGGCGGCGCTTGTCCGGGTCCTTGAGGTGATGGAGCGTGCGCATGTTGTGCAGCCGGTCGGCGAGCTTGACCAAAAGGACGCGGATGTCGTCCGACATGGCGAGCAGGAACTTGCGCAGATTCTCGGCGGCGCGCTGGCTCTCGCTCTGGGCTTCGATCTTCGAGAGCTTGGTGACCCCGTCGACCAGGCGGGCGACGTTCTTGCCGAACAATTTCTTGATCTCGGCCGGGGTGGCGAGCGTGTCCTCGATCGTGTCGTGGAGGATCGCGGTGACGATCGTCTCGTCGTCGAGATGGAGATCGGTGAGAATGCCGGCCACCTCGATCGGATGGCTGTAATAAGGATCGCCGGAAGCGCGGGTCTGCGAGCCATGCGCCTTCATCGAGAAGACGTAGGCGCGGTTGAGCATCGCCTCGTCGGCGTCGGGATCGTAGCCCCGCACCTTCTCCACCAGTTCATATTGCCTCAGCACCGCCCCAAAATGGGGTGCGGCGCCGCGGGGAGCAACGGAAAAGTGCGCGGCGGCGCGCGGTCGTTGCAGCGGCTGCGATCGGCGGGATGAAATCGATTGCAGATGACAACCCATGAAAACGGGTTAGGCTAGGGCTCATGATCCGGCCCGATCATCGCAAGGCGATCCTCGTGGAATGCGCGTTGCCCAAGGCGCTCGAAGCGGTCGGGGAGCGCTGGTCCTTCCTGATCCTGCGCGGCGCGTTCAACGGGCTCGCCCATTTCGAGGAGTTCCAGTCGACGCTCGGCATCGCCCGCAACATCCTCTCCAACCGCCTCGGCCGGCTCGTCGAGCACGAGATCCTGCGGCGCGAGCCCGATCCCGCCGATCGGCGCAAGATCGCCTACCGGCTGACCGAAAAGGGGCGGGCGCTGCTGCCGGTGCTGATCACGCTGAGGCAGTGGGGCGAGAAATGGATTTCGGGCGTGCCCAGCAACCCGGTGCTCGTCGACCGCCAGCACCGCCAGCCGGTGGCGCCGATGACGGTGCGCGCCGCCGATGGGCGCGTGCTCGACCTCAACGAGCTGGAATGGGCCGACCGCGCGGAATTGGGGACGGAGGAAGGCTGAACGCGCGCAGGGCAGCGCCGGAGGTATCCGGCGCCGCCCTGAAATCGCTTCAGATCAGGTCCCGCGGCCGTCCCCACGGCCCCGGCATCGCCCCGTCAGGGGCTGTACGGGTGGGCGCCCTTGCTTGCGCCGATCGCCGCCGCGGCGATGAGGAGGACGAGCAACAGGCCGCCAAGGAGCTTCTCGGCGGTGGCGTTATGATGATCCCCGTCCGCGAAAGCGCTGGCGTGCGAGAGCTGCGGCATTGCGCGCGCGACGCCCAGCGAAGCGGCTGCGTTCGAAGCCACGGGCGTGATCGCCAATCCGGCGGCCGCGAGCATCATTGTTGCTTTTCTAGCCTTCACTTCTGCCTCCCTTACGAGGCGCCCCAGCGCCCGTTCATCGTTACGGCCATGTCTAGCACGCAAAGCCCGACCACAGTCAAGCCGGCCTTACACGAAATAGCCGATGGTGTTGCCAAAAGGTCAGCCGTCGTAGTCGGCGCCCGCATTGTTGTTGCGCTGCGGCGCGGCCGCGGTCAGGCGCAAGGCCTCGGCCGAAGCGCTGATCGAGCCGACTTCGTCGGCAACGTCGTCCTCGTCGACCTGCACCCGCTGCAGGCTGCCGATCAGGCTCTCCTCGAGGTCGCGCGGCTTGATCGTGGTCTCGGCGACCTCGCGCAGGGCGACGACCGGATTCTTGTCGCGGTCGCGGTCGATGGTGAGCTCGGCGCCGCCCGAAATCTGCCGCGCCCGCTGGGCGGAGAGCAGGACGAGGTCGAATCGGTTGGGAATCTTGTCGACGCAATCTTCGACGGTCACGCGCGCCATGCGGCAGCTCCACTCAAATCAAATGTCCGGAAAGGGCGGGGACCTAGGTTCAGCACCCGCAAAAGTCAAGGATTCGTGGGGCTCAGACTCGCATCGGCATCAGCACGTAGAGCGCCGGCGCCTTGTCATTCTCCCGGAGCAGGGTCGGGGCGGCGGCGTCGGCGAGATGGACCTCCATCACGTCGCCTTCGATCTGGCCCAATATGTCGAGCAGGTAGCGGGCGTTGAAGCCGATCTCGATCCCGTCGGCGCCGTAATCGGCGGAGACTTCCTCCGAGGCGGTGCCGTTCTCCGGCGAGGTGACCGAGAGCGTCACGCGGTCGCGGTCGAGCGACAATTTGACCGCGCGGGTGCGCTCGCTTGCGATGGTCGAGACGCGGTCGACGCCTTCCTCGAGGCTGCGCGGATCGAGCTTCAGGAGCTTGTCGTTCGCAGTCGGGATGACGCGGCTATAATCGGGGAAGGTGCCGTCGATCAGTTTGGAGGTCAGCACCGCATTGCCGAGCCCGAAGCGGATCTTCGATTCGGAAAGCGAGACCTGGACCGTGCCGTCCAGCTCGTCGAGCAACTTGCGCAATTCCGCGACGCATTTGCGCGGGATGATCACGCCGGGCATGCCGCCCGCGCCGTCGGGCCGCGGCACCGTGACCCGCGCCAGCCGGTGGCCGTCGGTCGCCGCGGCCTTCAGCACCGGCTGGGCATCGTCGGCGACGTGCAGGTAAATGCCGTTCAGATAATAGCGCGTCTCCTCGGTGGAGATGGCGAAGCGGGTCTTGTCGATGATCTGCCTGAGCGTGGCCGCGGGCAGCTCGAAGCCCGTCGGCAGGTCGCCCTCCGCGATCACCGGGAAATCGTCGCGCGGCAGGGTGGAGAGGGTGAAGCGGGCGCGGCCGGCATTGACCTGCATCCGCCCCTCGGCCGCGATCAATTCGACCTGGCTGCCCTCGGGCAGCTTGCGGACGATGTCGAACAAGGTGTGGGCGGGGACGGTGGTCGCGCCGGGCTCCGAGATGTCGGCCTCGACGGTCTCGTTGATCTGCAGGTCGAGATCGGTCGCCATCAGCCTGAGGCCGCCCTCCTCCTCGGCCTCGATGAGCACGTTCGACAGGATCGGAATCGTGTTCCGCCGCTCCACCACCGAATGGACGTGGCCGAGTCCCTTGAGGAGCGTGGCCCGTTCGATCGTCGCCTTCATCGATAACCCCTGCTTCACCGCATTTTCAGGTCGGATGAAGGGTTATAGCGGGCGTTACAATGGCCGCCAGTGGTTGCGTGAAGAAAAAGGGCCGGAGCGTCGCGCCCCGGCCCTTCCTTCGTCCCGACGCGGTCAGAAGCGGACACCGAGGGCGCCGACGACCTGGTGCCGGTCGACCCCGTCCTGATAGTTGGAATAGCGATATTCCGTCCGCAGGTAGGTGTGCTCGCCGAGCCCGAACTGGAGCCCCGCGCCGACGCGCACGCCGTCGAGATCGCGATGGGTGCTGAAGTCGGCCGCGGTCGCAGCGGTGCCGTCGTCATAGGTAACCCGCGCCCGGGCATTGGTATAGCCCGCCTTGGCATAGAGCAGGGTGCGGGCGCCGATCAGCGCCCCGACCCGGCCGCCGACGTAAAGGTCCCGGCGCAGCGCCGCGCAGGTGCGGTCGCCGGCGATCACCAGCCCGGTCTCGCAGCGGTCCGCCGAGCTGTCGCTCGCCTCGCCCTCGATGCCGAGCAAGGCGCGGCCGACCTGCACGTCGTAGCCGGCGCCGACGCCGTAGACGACGCCGTTGCTGTGGATGTGGTCGACCTGCGGCCGGTCGTAGCCGACGATGCCGTCGATATGGAAACCGCTGGCGGCGGGCGCATCCTGGGCGAAAGCGGGGACGGCGGCGAGGCCCGTGACGAGGGCGGCCAAAGCAACATAACGCATGACTTCACTCCATATTTGAACTGGTCCCCAAGGGAACGGCGGGGCCAGCGCGCCGCCCCTGGGAGAGGTTTCATGAACGCCAAAGAAACGGGATTTCCTGTTGCCAAGGCGCTGCCAAGCGAGTGAAACGGAGACTTATGATACGGAGCCGAAATTTCCTGTTTCTTTTCATCGCGATGGGGGCCGCAGCGACAGCCGCCCCGCGCGCGCTCGGAATTTTCGGCAGCTGGGGCGCGTTCCAGAACGAGGGCCGCTGCTACGCGATCGCCGAGCCCTACGATTCCCCGCCGGCCCAGAATTGGCACCCTTTCGCCGCGATCGGTCACTGGCCCGCACGCCGCGGCGGCGGCGAGCTCCATATCAGGCTGAGCCGCGAGAAACGGCCGGGCTCGGCGGTCCTGCTAAATGTCGACGGGCGCAGCTTCCAACTGCTCGGCGGCGGCCGCGACGCGTGGGCATCGGATCCGCGTGCCGACCAGGAGATCCAGGCGGCGATGCGCAGCGGCATCGACATGATGGTCGAGACCAGGTCGACCGACGGCCAGCTGATCCGCGACCATTATCGCCTGCGCGGCGCCGCGACCGCGATGGACGCCGCCGCCATCGCCTGCGTGCGTCGCCCTTGACCGGCCGCTTCTTCGTCGCCCGCCACGGCGAGACCGTCTTCAACGCCGCGGCCCGCATGCAGGGCAGCGCCCTCCACACCCCGCTGACCCGCGCCGGCTTCGCCCAGGCCGACGAGATGGGCGCGCTGCTGCGCGCGCTGCTCGGCGCGAAGCCGAGGCTCGATCTGTGGGCCTCGCCGACCGGCCGGGCGCTGCAGACGCTGGCGGTAATCGCCGAGCATCTCGAGCTCGACTGGCACCAGGCGAGGACCGATGTCAGGCTGCGCGAGATCGACCTCGGCGACTGGGATCATCGACATTATGCCGAGGTCATGGCGGAGGTTGGCCCGATCATCGATTCCGCCACAGGCCTGTTCACTCGCCGGCCGCCTGGCGGCGAATGGTATGACGAGATCGCGGCGCGGCTGCGATCCTGGCTCGACGACACGAGGGGCGACACCGGCGATCGGCTGGTCGTGATGCACGGCATGTCCTCGCGCGTGCTGCGCGGCCTGCTCGTCGGCGGGCCCGAACGGCCCGGCTGCGGAACGCCGATTGCCGACGGCATCCGGCAGGGTGCCTTCGTCGAGATCGCGGGCGGCGTGGAGCGCGTGCTCGAACAGGGCGATTCGTTCGAGCCGTTCTAAGCCCGGGATGGAAATCCGGGCCGCGTCCGCCTACATGCACGGCCCCATGACAGCCATCATGTCCATCCCCGGTCATATCGACCCGGTCCCGGTGCCGCGCCCCGAGCCGGCGGCGGACCCGGGGGCGCGCGTCAACCTCGTCGGCCTTTCCAAGGCAGGGATTCGCGCGGCGCTGGCCGCGGCGGGGCTCGACGAGCGCCAGGCGAAATTGCGCGCAAAGCAGCTCTGGCACCAGATCTACAATCGTGGGGCCACCGACTTTTCGGCGATGAGCGACATCGCCAAGCCGCAGCGCGCCTGGCTCACCGGACTTTTCACCATCGCCCGCCCGGAGGTCGTGACGGAGCTGGTCTCGACCGACGGCACCCGCAAATGGCTGCTGCGCACCCATGACGGGCACGATTTCGAGATGGTGTTCATCCCGGATGCGGACCGCGGCACGTTGTGCGTCTCGAGCCAGGTCGGCTGCACGCTCAATTGCCGCTTCTGCCACACCGGGACGATGCGGCTGGTCCGCAACCTCGACGCGGGCGAGATCGTCGGCCAGGTCATGCTCGCCCGCGATTCGTTGGGCGAATGGCCCTCCCAGCCCGAGGGGCGGATGCTTTCCAACATCGTGATGATGGGGATGGGCGAACCGCTCTACAATTTCGACCAGGTCCGCGACGCGCTGAAGATCGTGATGGACGGCGACGGGCTCGGCCTGTCTCGGCGGCGGATCACGCTGTCGACCTCGGGCGTGGTGCCGATGATGGCCCGCGCCGGCGAGGAGATCGGGGTCAACCTCGCCGTCTCGCTCCACGCGGTGACCAAGGACGTGCGCGACGAAATCGTGCCGCTCAATCGCAAGTACGGGATCGACGAGCTGCTCGCGGCCTGCGCCGCCTATCCGGGCGCCAACAATGCCCGGCGGATCACCTTCGAATATGTCATGCTGAAGGGCAAGAACGACAGCGACGAGGATGCCCGCGAGCTGGTCCGGCTGATCCGGAAGTACAAGCTGCCCGCCAAGGTGAACCTGATCCCTTTCAACCCCTGGCCCGGCGCCGATTACGAATGTTCGGACGAGGATCGGATCCGCCGCTTCTCGGAGATCGTGTTCGAGGCCGGGATCAGCGCCCCGATCCGCCGCCCGCGCGGCCGCGACATCATGGCCGCCTGCGGCCAGCTCAAGTCCGCGGCCGAAAGAAAGAGCCGCGCCGAGCTCGATCGCATCGCCGGCGAGAAGCAGGCGGCGCTCGCCTGAAGGTCCAGCCCGCGACAGGCCATCGCGGCTTGACCTTGCTCGCAAGCCTCGCTTGAGTGGCCGCAAAAGGGGACGATCACATATGTGGCTTCTGGACCAAATGCTTCGCAAGGTGATCCACCGCGGCGAGCTCGTCGTCACGGATCATGACGGCAAAGTCTATCGCTACGGTGCGCCGGATCCGGCGATCCGCTCTGTCCATGCCCGGCTGACCGACAAGGGCGCCGCCCTCCATATCGCCAAGGACCCGCGCGTCGGCGCTGGCGAGGCTTATATGGACGGGCGGATGGTGATCGAGCCGCCGGCCGACATCCGCGACCTCGTCCTGCTCATCCGCCACAACGCGCCCGCGGAGAAATCGGGCGAGCTCACCCCGCGCGGTCCGCTGCGCAAGGCGGTGTCCTACCTGGTCGGCAAGCTGGATCAGATCAACTGGAAGACGCGCTCGCGCCGCAACGCCGAATATACCTACAACCTCACTCGCCGGCTCTACGAGCTCTTTCTCGACGAGGACCGGCAATATACGATGGCTTATTATCGCGATCCCGCGAACAGCCTCGAACAGGCCCAGCTCGACAAGAAGGCGCACATCGCCGCGAAGCTCAATTTGAAGCCCGGGATGAAGGTGCTCGACATCGGCTGCGGCTGGGGCGGCCTCGCCATGTACCTCCACCGTCATTACGACGTCGACGTGCTCGGCGTGGCGCTCGCCCCGGACCAGATCGCCTTCTGCAAGGAGCGCGCCGAGGAAGCGGGCGTCGCCGATCGGGTGAAGTTCGAGCTGATGGACTATCGCGACGTCACCGGCCAGTTCGACCGGATCACGAGCGTCGGCCTGATCGAGCATCTCGGCCAGCCCCATTATCCGGGCTTTTTCGAGCATACCCGCCGGCTGCTCAAGGATGACGGGGTGATGTTCTCGCATTGCTGCGGGCGGATGGGCGAGCCCGGCGTCACCGACAAATGGACGCGCAAATATATCTTCCCGGGCGGCTACATCCCGGCTTTGTCCGAGCTGGTCATCGAAGCGGAGAAGCACAGGCTGCTCGTCGCCGACGTCGAGGCGATGCGCTTCCATTATGCCCATACGCTCGAGGAATGGTATTATCGGACGGTCGCGCACCGGGATGAGATCGTCGACCTCTATGACGAGCGCTTCTTCCGCATGTGGCAATTCTACCTGGTCGGCGCGGAAGCCGCGTTCCGCTACGGCGAGATGGTCAATTGGCAGATCCAATATGTGAAGCGCCGCGATGCGATGCCGATGACCCGCGACTATATGTACGAAGAGGAGGAGCGGCTGCGCGCGCGCGAGGAGCCGCCCGAATGGCACCTCAGCCGGGCCGCAGAATAGGCTGGAGCATTCGATCTGAGGGCCTCAGATCAAATGCTCTCGCGCATTGTTTTCCGCGATTTCCGAGACGTCGGATGATGCCGTCCGGCTTGGAATCGTTCCGGGCCGGCGAAGCATCAGGACCAGCAGGAAGGCGATGAGCGGCGGCCCGAGCGGGAGGCCGGCATCGTTGACCGACACCGCCATCACCGGCAGCAGGAAGGCGAGCACCAGGACTGCCCGCCAGAGCGGGCGCAGCTCGGCGCCGGGCCGGGCGAGCGCCAGCGCGGCGGCCAGGCTGACCATGGTCATGTCGTAGACGAAGGCATAGGGCAGGACGAGCAAGGTCGCGCAGGCCGTCGCCAGCCCTGCCCGCTCCGGCTCCTTGGGCAGGAACCGCCACAGGCAGGCCGTCGCCGCCAGCGCCGCCGTCCCCTGGAGCGCCCAGGCGGCCCAAGGCTGCAGGCCGGCGAGGAGCAAAGAAGGCGCGACGGTCGGCATCATCCTGAGGAAGAACTGGTCCGTGTCGCCGATCATCGCCGCCTGGGCGAACAGGGTGGTGCCCAGATAGGAGGCCCAATAGCTCCAGCCGAAGATGAGACCCGAGGCAAGGACAAGGCCTCCCGCGGTCAACGCGGCGAACAGGAAGGCGGTCCAGGCGCCGCGCCGCGCCAGCACGAGCGGCATGAGCAGCGCGAGATGCGGCTTCACGATCATCAGCCCGACGAGCAGGCCGGCGGTGCGCGGGCGCCGCTCGAGCAAATGCCAGGCGGCGAGCCACAGGGCGCCGAACAGGAAGCCGTAATGGCCCGCCCAGATGTTCATCAAGGCGGCCGGCAGGACCAGGGCCAGCCACGCCGGCAGGCCCGCGTCCCGCAAATAGGGCCGCGCCGCCGCGACGAAGGCGGCGCCGGTCAGCACCAGCCAGAGCGCGAGCGAGACGAGATAGGGAAAGGGCGCGAGCAGGCCGACGTAGAAGAACGAGACCGGCGCGTAGGAATAATTGTGGCCCAGCACGGCACCGTGGAACAAGGCCTGCTGGTAGAGGCGATAGGCGTCGACGTCGTAAATCACCGGCAGCGGCCCCTCGGCGACGAGATGGCCGGCCGTGTAGACGTTGACGAAGTCGCGGCCGAGCAATGTGCCCGCGCCCACCTGCCAATTGGGGCTGGCGAGCGCGCGCGAGAGGTCGAGCCCGAGATATTGGAGGGCGAGCGCGACCGCCAGGGCCCAGCTCGCCAGCAGCAACGGACGTTCGCGCAGCAGGCTCGGCATTCGGGGTCCTTCATCGGGGGATCGGCGCGCCACCCTATCGCCGCCGACCGCGCTAGGGCAATCTGCGGAAATGTCGCTTCGAGGGACATTCGCCCTCGGCCCGCACTTTCCTGTTGATGTTTGGGCCGATTGGCGGAAGGCAGCAGGCTCCCAGCCCCTGCCGTCGGACCATGCACCCCTCACAGCCTTTCCCATCCGGCCCGGCGCCCCATGCTTTCTGGGAGCGCCGCGATTTCGTGCTGGCGCTGGTCCTGCTCTCCTGCGTGCCTCTGCTCTGGCCGGACGTGCCGCCATTGACCGACCTGCCCGGTCATATGGGCCGCTACCGGGTCCAGCTCGAGCTCGCCACCTCGCCCGACCTCCAGCAATATTACGGCTTCGACTGGCAGGTGATCGGCAATCTCGGCGTCGATCTGCTGGTCCAGGCGCTCGGGCCGCTGATCGGGCTCGAAGCCGCCGTGAAGCTGATCGTGCTCACCATCCCGCCGCTGACCGTCGGCGGCCTGCTCTGGGTCTCCTATGAGGTGCACGGGCGGGTGCCGCCCACCGCTTTGTTCGCGGCGCCCTTCGCGTATTGCTATCCCTTCCTGTTCGGCTTCGTGAACTTCGCGCTCGGCATGGCGCTGGTGCTGGTCTGCTTCGCTCTGTGGCTGCGGCTCGGCCGGCTGAACCACGTCCGGCTCCGAGCGGCGATCTTCGCGCCGATCTCGCTCGTCCTCTGGGTGGTCCACGCCTTCGGCTGGGGGACTTTGGGCGTGCTCTGCTTCTCCGCCGAGCTGGTCCGGCAGCACGATCATGGCCGCAACTTCGTCTCGGCCGGCTTCCGCGCGGCGTTGCACTGCTGCGCGCTGCTCCCCCCGATCGTGCTGATGTGGCTGTGGCGGAGCAATGCCGCCGGGGTCACCACCGACTGGTTCAACTGGCGGCGCAAGCTCGACTGGCTGATGATGGTGCTGCGCGACCGCTGGGAATGGTTCGACGTCGGCGCGCTCGTGATCGCCATCCTGCTCCTGCTCTGGTCGATCGGGGACTGGCGCCGGGCGACCTGGTCGCGCAACCTTGCCGCCTCCTTCATGTTCCTGACCCTCGTCTTCATCCTGCTGCCGCGGATCGTGTTCGGCTCGGCTTATGCCGACATGCGGCTGGCGCCCTATCTGTTCATGATCGCGATCGTGGCGATCCGGTTCAAGGAGCAGGCGAGCTTCAACCTCCAGCGCGGCATCGCCGTTGCGGGCCTTGCCTTCTTCCTGGTCCGCACCGCCGGCTCGACGATCAGCATGTGGCTCTACGACCAGAGCTACGATCGCGAGCTCGCCGCGCTCGACCATGTCCCGCACGGCGCGCGCATGGTGAGCTTCGTCGGCCGGCCCTGCGTGGAGCCCTGGGCGATGTCGCGCCTGCTCCACGTGCCGGGGCTCGCGATCGTGCGCAACCATGCCTTCTCGAACGACCAGTGGACGATGGCCGGCGCGCAATTGCTCCAGGTCCGCTACCGGCCGGGCTGGCCGTTCATCCGCGACGCCACCCAGGTCGTTACCGCCTATCCCTGCCCGCGCGAGGTCTGGCGGCCGATCGACATGGCGCTGGAAATGGTTCCGCGCGACGCCTTCGACTATATCTGGCTGATCACGCCGCCGCCCTACGATCCCAAGCTCACCACCGGGCTGCAGCCGATCTGGCGGAGCGGGACGAGCGTGCTCTATCGGGTCGAGAGCAATGCGAAGAGCGACACGCCCGCGGGGAACGGGAACCGCCCGACGACGTGACGTTCGAGGCCGAAAATCGTCCGGAACAGGGCGTTGACCGGCCGGGCGGGGATCCGGTCGTCGCTCGTATTGGTGCCGGTGGCCTTGCGCAGCAGGCGGATGGCGGCGGCGAGCGGGAACAGCAGGCTGTTGAAGAAGCCGAGCTTGCGCACCCGGAGGCCGGCCGCCTCTGCATCCCGCCGGAGCCCGCGCTTCGAATAGCGCAATTTGTGGTGATGGGCCCTGTCGTGCGCGCTCCACAGCCATTGGTAGGCAGGGACGGTGACCAGGATCCGGCCGTCGGGCTTCAGCTTGCGGGCAATGCTGGCGAGCGAGCGGGCGCGGTCGTCGACGTGCTCGAGCACGTCGAGCAGGGCGATCAGGTCGTAGCTCGCGTCGGGGACGCCGGGGAGATCGGGCAAGGGCGCGTCGCCCACCTCCCGGCCGAGCCGCCGCTCGGCCAGCGCGCGCGCCTGGTCGTCCACTTCGAGCGCGTCGAGGCGCCCGAAATGCTGCAGCATCTCGAAATTGTGCCCGGTGCCGCAGCCGATCTCGAGGATGCGCGCATCCTTGGGCAGGCATATCTCGCGCGAGATCAGCGCCTCCAGGATCCAGCGGCGGGCGACGTACCACCAATGGATCTCGTCATGCTCGGCCATGCGGTCGAAGACGGAGCGCTCCATCAGCTCTCCTCCCCGCCGAGCCCGATCTTCCTGCGCACGACGTAGATCGGCCGCTTCTTGGTCTCGATCAGGATGCGGCCGACATATTCGCCGAGCACGCCGAGCGATACGAGTTGCAGCCCGCCGAAGAACAGCAGGGCAACCATCAAGGAGGGATAGCCGGCGACGTCGCTGCCGAAGAGGATCGTCTTGATCACGACATAGACCATGTAGAGCAAGGCGAAGAAGGCGATGACCAGGCCGATATAGGACCAGATCCTGAGCGGCATGGTCGAGGCCGAGGTGAGCCCGTCCAAGGCCAGCGTCCACAATTTCCAGTAGCGGAACTTGGTTTTGCCAACGGTGCGCGGGGCGCGCTCATATTCCACCGCGGCCTGGCGGAAGCCCGACCAAGCGAACAGCCCTTTCATGAAGCGGTTGCGCTCGGGCATCGCCTTGATGATGTCCACGACGGCCCGGTCCAGCAAGCGAAAATCCCCGGCATGCTCCGGAATCTTGTCGGAGGAGAGGTAATTGTGGGCGCGGTAATAGAATTCTGCCGTCAGCCTTTTGGGCAGGCTGTCGCTCTCGCGATTGGTGCGCACGCCGTAGACCACCTCATAGCCGTCCCGCCATTTGGCGAGCATCGCGCCGATCACTTCGGGCGGGTCCTGCAGGTCGACGTCGATCGGGATCACCGCCTGCCCCGCGGCAAAGTCGAGCCCCGCGGTCAGCGCCGCCTCCTTGCCGAAATTGCGCGACAGCGAGAGCGCGTGGACGCGCTTATCGGCCTGATGCGCCTGGAGGATCGCGGCCAGGGTCGCATCCTCGCTGCCGTCGTCGACGAACAAGATTTCCCAGGCGCCTTCCGGCCCGGCCTCGGCGAACAGGCCGTCGAGGATGGGTGCGACCCGGGCGAGGAAGGGCGCGATCGCCGCTTCCTCGTCCTTGACCGGGGCGATCAGGGTCAGGACCGGTCCGTCGGTCATGCGAACACCCAGCGCCGGTTGAGCCAGAAGACGACCAGCGGAGTCACCCCGAGCACAGGCGGATAAGGCGACCAGAGCGGCAGGCCGAAATGGCGCACCAGCAGCCAGACCCAGAGCTGGTTGAGCGCGAAGCTGAGCAGCGAAACCGCGAAGAAGCGGCCGCCGGTCCGGGCGAGATTGTCGCGCCGGCCGTGGCCGCGGAAGCTCCACCTGCTGTGGACGACATAACCGACCAGCACCGCAGCCAGATAGCCGATCGTCCAAGCGAGATTGGGATCGAATCCGTTCTCCGCGAGAACATGGTAGACCCCGATATTGACGACGCTGGAAAGGCCGCCGGTCAGCCCGTAGCGCACGAGCTGGCCCGCAATTTCCCGATGCTCGCCGCTCAGCTTCATAGTCGTCACGATGCGCCCGCTTGCCCTTTGGCCGACAGCGACTAATGCGCGTTGTAGGGCTTGAAAAGAAAAGAAACCTCGATGGCGGGCGGGCGGTTGGGCATTCTGTACCGGAAGTGGGGCTCGCCGGCGCAGGCCACGGGCGGGCAGTTCCAATTCCTCGACCGGCGCTGGCGCTGGTGGCTGCTCGCCTGCTGGCTTGCGGTCGCGGCCTACATGCTCTGGGATCGCTGGCCCGCGATCCAGATCTTCGCGCTCGGCGACACCGACGACAATATGCGGATGATGCAGGTCCGCGGCCTGCTCCAGGGCCAGGGCTGGTACGATCTAGCCCAGCACCGCATGGCGGGCTCCAACATCCACTGGTCGCGGCTCGTCGACCTGCCGATCGCGGCGCTGAAGCTCTTGTTCATGCCGGTCTTCGGCGGGCGGACCGCCGAGCAGATCGCGGTAGCCGTCGCGCCGATGCTGCCGATGCTGGTGGCGATGGCGGCGCTCGCGGTGATGGTGCGCCGGCTGGTCGCGCCGACGGCCTATCCGCTCGCCATCGCGCTCGTCGCCTGCGCGGGCATGACCACCGGCATGTGGGAGCCGCTCAGGATCGACCATCATGGCTGGCAGCTCGCCGCTTTGGCCTGGTCGATGGCCTCGCTGACCGATCCCCGGCGCGCGCTCGGCGGGGTGATGATGGGCGTCTCGACCGCCTTTTCCCTCGTGATCGGGCTGGAGATGCTGCCTTTCCTCGCCGCGGCAGGCGCGATCGTCGTCCTGATGTGGGTGCGCGATGCCGGCGAGGCGCGGCGGCTTGCCGCCTATGGAATCAGCCTCGGCGGTGCCTGCGCGTTCGGCTTCCTCGTCTTCACCTCGGAAGCGAACATGGCGCCCCTGTGCGATGCGCTGACCCCGATCTGGCTGTCGGCGATGCTCGGCGCCGGCGCGATCGCGGTCGTGCTCGCCTGGCTGAGCCCGCGCCATCCCCTCGCCCGGCTTGCGCTCGCGGCGGGCGGCGGTGCGATCCTTGCCGGCACCTTCGCCTGGGGGGCGCCGCAATGCCTCGGCCGGCTCGAGCAGGCGCCGCCCGAGCTGGAGGCGCTCTGGCTCTCCAAGGTGCGCGAGGCGATGCCGATCTGGGAGCATGGCTGGGACACGGCGGTCGAGGCGCTGACGCTGCCGGTGTTCGGGCTGATCGGCTATGTGCTGATGGCCTGGCGCAGCCGGCGCGAGCCCGAGAGATTGATCGCCTGGGCGACGATCGGCCTGCTCGCCGCGGCCGGAGTCGGGCTGATGATGTGGCAGACCCGGGCCGGCGCCGCCGCGCAGATGCTCGCCGTTCCGGGCGCGACCGCGCTCGCCTGGCTCGCAATCCTCTGGCTGATGGGCCGGCGGTTGATGCTGGTGCGGGTGTTCGGCGTGGTCGTCGCCTTCGTGCTGATCTCGGGGATCGCGACCGCCTACGGCACCCAATATTTCAACAACGAGCCGCTGAGCGAGGGGCGCAAGGCGATCAACCGTGCCAACAATCTCTGCCCGACGCTCTGGGCGCTGGCGCCGATCGCGCGGCAGAAGCCCGGCATGGTGCTGACCTTCGTCGACCTCGGGCCGCGGCTGATCACGGTGACGCCGCACGACGCGATCACCGGCCCTTATCACCGCAACGCCCGCCAGATCCTCGACGTGATGCACGCCTGGCGGGGCGACGTCGCCAATGCGCTGCGCACCGTCCAGCATTATCATGTCGATTACGTGCTGATCTGCCCGCATCTCTCGGAATCGACGATCTACGAGGCGGAAGCACCCGGCGGCTTCTACACGCAGCTGCTGCGCGGGAAGGTGCCGCCCTGGCTGGCGCCGGTCGAGCTCCCCGCCTACTCGCCCTACCGGATGTGGCGGGTGGTCAACCCGTAAAGCTGCGGTGGAGGCCGTCGAGCACGAACTGGACGGCGAGCGCGGCCAGAATCACGCCGAGCAGCCGCGTCAGCATCGCCTCCATGCGATGGCCCATCAGCCGCATCAGCGGCCCGGAGAGGAGCAGGCAGGCGAGGGTCAGCGCCAGCGTGAGGAGGAGGGCGCCGAACACGATCAGGGATTCGGTCAGCCCGTCGCTGCGCGCCATCATCAGCATGATCGAGGCGATCGAGCCCGGGCCGGCGATCATCGGGATCGCCATCGGGAAGACCGAGATGTCGTCGACATGGGCCGCGCTCACCTCCTCGGCGCGGATCTCGCGGCGCTCGGTCCTCTTCTCGAACACCATGTCGACCGCGATCAGGAAGAGGAGCAGCCCGCCGGCGATTCGGAAGGCGGTCAGCGAGACGCCGAGCGCGTGCAGCAGCTGCTGGCCGAGCAGGCCGAAGAAGATCAATATGCCGGCCGCGATCCCGACCGAGCGCAAGGCGGTCGCGCGGCGATGGTCGGGCGGGGTGCGGGCGGTGAGGCTCGCGAAGATCGGCGCGCAGCCCGGCGGATCGATCACCACCAGGAAGGTGACGAAGGCCGAGACGAACAGCTCGCTCAAAGGTCCTCGGGCGGGTCGAGCCCTTCGCGGGCATGGGCCGCGACCAGGCTGTTGCGAAGCAGGACGGCGATGGTCATCGGTCCGACCCCGCCGGGCACGGGGGTGATCGCGCCGGCGACCTCGCGTGCGCTCGCGAAATCCACGTCGCCGAACAATTTGCCGTCGACCCGGTTCATGCCGACGTCGATCACGGTCGCGCCGGGCTTCAGCCAGTCGCCCTTGACCATCTCCGCGCGCCCGACCGCGGCGACGACGATGTCGCCGCGGCCGACCACATTGGGCAGATCGCGGGTGCGGCTGTGGGCGATGGTGACGGTGCAATTCTCGCGGAGCAGGAGCTGCGCCATCGGCTTGCCGACGATATTCGATCGGCCGACCACCACCGCCTCGAGCCCGGCCAAGTCGCCGAGCCGGTGCTTCAGCATCATGATGCAGCCGAGCGGCGTGCACGGGACCAAAGCCTCCTCGCCGACCGAGAGCTTGCCGACATTGTCGATGTGGAAGCCGTCGACGTCCTTGGCCGGATCGATCGCGTCGATCACCGCCTTGGCCTCGATCTGGTCGGGCAGGGGGAGCTGGACGAGGATGCCGTCGACGCGATCGTCGGCATTCAGCGCCGCGACGAGCGCGAGCAGATCGGCCTGCGACGTGTCCTCGTCGAGCATATGCTCGAAGCTTTCCATCCCGGCGGCGATCGTCGCCTTGCCCTTGGCGCGGACGTAGATCCGGCTCGCCGGATCCTCGCCGACCAGGACGACCGCGAGGCCGGGCTTGCGGCCGGCCCGCGCGACGAAGGCGGGCACCGCGGCGGCGACCCGCGCCTGCAGCCGTGCTGCGAAGGCCCTGCCGTCGATGATCTCCGCGCTCATCGCTCAGCCACTCGCGAGCATCGCCTGGGAAATCCAGAGGACCAGCAGACGGCGGAGCAGGACGATGATCAGGATGACGACGAGCGGCGAGAGATCGAGCCCGCCGAAATCGGGCAGCACCCGGCGGATCGGCCGGTAGAGCCACGCGGTCATCCGGTCGAGCGCGTGGAGCAGCGAACGGACGAACTGGTTGTAAGTGTTGATCACGTTGAACGCGACCAGCCAGGAGAGGATCGCCTGGATGATGATGACCCAGATCAGCACCTGGAGCAGGAAGTCCAGGATCGTGTACAACGAAAGCAGCATAAACTCTCCCGGCGCTCGCCGCCCTCTAGCTGCGAGGCTGGAAGCGGGCAATGGAGTCGCTCTTGCCCCTCTTCCCCACCCGGCGGGAGAGGCTTGGTAAGCTACGGCGCGAAGCGGGGTGGCTCGGCTTCGGCGAGGATGATCGAGAACCATTCGCGCTCGTCGGTCCAGTCGCGGACCACGCCCCAGCCGGCCGCGCGGAGCAGCAGGCGGCTGTCGCGATAGCCATATTTGTGGCTGTTCTCGGTGTGGATGGTCGCGCCGGCGGCGAAGGCGAAGCGCTCGCCCGCCACCGTGAAGGCGACGTCGCGCACCGCCTCGAGGTGCATCTCGATCCGGCTCATCGCATCGTTCCAGATCGCGCGATGGCGGAAGGCTTCGACCGGAATGTCGCCGCCGAGCTCGGTATTGATGCGGTGGAGGAGGTTGAGGTTGAAGGCGGCGGTGACTCCGGCCGCATCGTCATAGGCGGCGAGGAGGATTTCGACGTCCTTGGTCCGGTCCATGCCGATCACGAGCCGCGCCCCTTCGCCAAGGGTCGATTTCATCGCGCGAAGCAGGTCGACGGCGCTGCGCGCGACGAAATTGCCGATCGTCGAGCCGGGGAAGAAGCCGAGCTTGGGGGCGTTGGCGACCGCGGCGGGCAGCTCGAGCGGGCGCACGAAATCCGCCTCGACCGGATGGATCGGGAGGTCCGGAAATTCGGCGCGCAGCGCCTCGGCGGACTCGCGCAGGAACTCGCCGCTGATGTCGATCGGGACGTAGGCGGCGGGGTGGACGGCGCGCAGCAGCAGCGGCGTCTTGGTCGAGGAGCCCGAGCCGAACTCGACCACCGCCTCGCCCTTGGCGAGCATCGCCGCGATCTCGCCGCTGTAACGCTCGAGCAAGGCGGTTTCGGTGCGGGTGGGATAATATTCGGGAAGGCGGGTGATCTCCTCGAACAATTCGGAGCCGCGCCGGTCGTAGAGCCAGCGCGCGGGCACGGCCGGGATCGGGGCGGCGAGGCCGGCGAGGACGTCGGTGCGAAAGGCGGGGTCCGCGCGGGCCATCTAGGGTCCAAACCCAGCCGGGAGACGAGCCGTGATCGGCTTTGGACCCTGAAGATCGCGCGCCAGGCGCAGCCCGGAGAACATCCAGCGCTGATGGGGATAGAAGAAATTGCGGTAGGAGGCGCGCATATGCCCGCGCGGGGTCGCGCAGCACCCGCCACGCAGCACCATCTGCGAGCACATGAACTTGCCGTTATATTCGCCGACCGCGCCCTCGGCCGGCTCGAACCCCGGATAGGGGAGGAAGGCGCTGCCGGTCCACTCCCAGACATTGCCGAAGTGGCCGCCATCGCCGCCGCGCGGATGCGCCGGGCCGGCTTCGTCGAGCTGATTGCCGGAGAGCGGATCCTCGCCCGCAGCCGCGCCTTCCCATTCCGCCTCGGTCGGCAGCCGCGCGCCGGCCCAGCGCGCATAGGCCTCGGCCTCGTAATAGGAGATGTGCGAGACCGGCTCGGCGAGATCGAGCGGCTGGCGGCCGTCGAGCCCGAAACGCGACCAGCCTTCCTCGTCCTGCCGCCAGTAGAGCGGCGCCGCGACCTTATTCTCCCGGACCCAGGCCCAGCCATCGGAGAGCCAGAGCAGGGGATTGGCATAGCCGCCGTCCGCGATGAAACCGAGCCAGTCTTCATTGGTGACCGGCCGGTCGGCGAGCGCGTGCGGGTGGAGGAAGGTCTTGTGACGCGGCCCTTCGCAGTCGAAGCCGAAACCGGCGCCGTCATGGCCGATCTCGACCACACCCTCAGCGCCCTCGCGCCAGCGGAGGGGCGGCGCCAGCGACGCGGGCATGCGCGGCGCAGCCGGCCAGAGCGCCGGCTCGAGCGGATTGACGGCGAAGGCCGCCTTGAGGTCCATCAGCATCAGTTCCTGATGCTGCTGCTCGTGGTTGAGGCCGAGCAGGACCAGGTCGGCGGGCAGATCGCCGATCGCGTCGAGCAGAGCGCTGTCCACCGCCGCGCGCCAGGCACGCACCTCGTCGAGCGAGGGCCGGCTGATCAGCCCGCGCTGCGGCCGCGGATGGCGCTCGCCCTCGCCCTCATAATAGGAGTTGAACAGATAGGCCCAGCTCTCGTCATGGGCGCGATAGCCGACGACATGGTCGCGGAGCAGGAAGGTCTCGAAGAACCAGGTCGTATGGGCGAGATGCCATTTCGCGGGCGACGCGTCCGGCATCGGCTGCAGGCCGGCATCGGCGTCCGAGAGCGGCGCGGCGATGTCGAGGCTCAGCCTGCGGACCGCCGCGAAGCGCCGGGCCAGGCTGTCGCTGGTCTCCGGCCGGGCCTGTGTCGCCATCTCTCGCCTCCCGCGACCGAGCATTAGCACAAAAGGGGAACGCCGACCACCCCAGGCAATTCACGCGCCCCGCGTCGCGCCCGGCTGCCAGAGGATGTCCCCGCCGGAATCGCGCGCCACCCAACGCGCCAGCACGAACAAATGGTCCGACAGGCGGTTGAGATAGGTGAGCGCGGCCGGATTGAAACCCGCCGCGGCGCCGACCGCGGTGCGTTCCGCGCGCCGCACGACCGCGCGGGCGAGATGGAGCTGGGCCGATCCGCCCCCGCCGCCCGGAAGGATGAAGGAGCGCAGATCTTCGAGATCCTCGTTCATCCCGTCGATCTCGCGCTCCAGCCGCTCGATCTGGGCGGCCACGACGCGGAGCGCGCCGTCTATCCCCTCTGGCGTGGCGAGATCGGCGCCGAGATCGAACAATTCGTTCTGGATGCGGCCGAGCATGGCTCGCGCGTCCTCGTCGCCGACGGCGAGGAGCGCGACGCCGATCGCCGAATTGGCTTCGTCGACATCGCCGATCGCCGCCATGCGCGGATCGGCCTTGGAGACGCGCGAGCCGTCGACGAGGCCGGTCTCGCCGGCATCGCCGGTGCGCGTGTAGATCTTGTTGAGCCGGACCAGCGCGCGGCCCTCAGCTGCCGCTGCGCATGATCAAGAGCAGCAGGATCGCGACGATGATCGCGCAGGCCTGGAAGAGGATGCGCTTCTGCATCAGCTGCTGCGAGCGCTGGCCAGTAATGTCCTTCTGCTGCGCCATGCCGATCACGCCCTTGATCAATATGTAGAGCGTCGCGCCGGCGAAGAAGATGAGGAGGGGGACGAGCAGCCATTTCATGGCGCGCCTCTTACGCTTCGGCCAGCGAATAGCCAGCCGGCAATTCGCCGCGCCGCAGCGCCGCGACCAGGGCTTCGGGGTTCGTTCCGTCCGCGCGAAGGGCCGCGAGCGTCGGCGCCTGGCGCCGCTTGGCGAGCCGCTCGCCCGTGGCGTCGGTGAGCAGGCGATGATGATGATAGGCCGGGGTCGGCAGGCCGAGCAAAGCCTGGAGAAGACGGTGGACATGGGTCGCTGCGAAGAGGTCGCGGCCGCGGACGATGTCGGTCACGCCCTGCGCGGCGTCATCGAGCGTGACCGCGAGATGGTAGGAGGCCGGCGCGTCCTTGCGCGCGAGGACGACGTCACCGAACCGTTCGGGCTCGGCGCGGATCTCGACGCCATGGTCGGCCCAGCTCAGGGGCCCCGCCAGCGCCGTGGCCTTGGCCATGTCGAGCCGCCAGGCATGCGCACGCGACAAGTCCGGGCTGGCGAGATGCCGGCACGTGCCCGGATAGATGGCGCCCTCCGGCCCATGCGGCGCCGAGACGCTGGCGGCGATGTCGGCTCGGGTGCAGAAGCAGGGATAGAGCAGGCCCTCGCCCTTGAGCCGCTCCAGCGCCTCGGCATAGATCGGCAGCCGCTCCGACTGGTAAACCAGCTCTCCGTCCCATTCGAGGCCGAGCCAGAGCAAATCCTCGATGATGCCGTCGACATGCTCCGCCCGCGACCGGCCGGGATCGATATCCTCGATCCGCAGCAGGAAGCTCCCGTCACGTTCCCGCGCGAAATCGTGCGCCAGCAGCGCCGAAACAGCGTGGCCGAGATGCAACCGTCCGGTGGGACTTGGCGCGAAACGGGTAACGGGCTGCATAAATCCTTGACCGCGAGTCGCCGCTTATGGTGTCATGAGGCCGTCACGCAAGCAGGCGACGGCGTGGCGGACCAGGAGAGGACGGCGGAAAAGCCCAGTCTCCCGCGTTCTGGGTGCGACAGGTTTCGTGGGGCGACGTTTTTCGGCGGGCTTTTCCGAAAAACGGGAGCTTGTTCGGCTTGTACCATCCCGATCTTCTCCGGCACCCCGAAGGCTGTCCCGCGCTCGTGCTCAACGCGGATTACACGCCGTTGAGTTATTATCCCTTGAGCCTGTGGCCGTGGCAGACCGCCGTCAAGGCGGTCTTTTTGGAGCGGGTGGACATCGTCGCCGCTTATGAGCGCGAGGTGCACAGCCCAAGCCTGGCGATGAAGCTGCCGAGCGTGATCGCGCTGCGCCAATATGTGCGTCCCAGCGAATATCCGGCCTTCACCCGGTTCAACCTCTTCCTGCGCGATCGCTTCTCCTGCCAATATTGCGGCGATCCGCGCGAGCTGACCTTCGACCATGTCCTGCCGCGCGCCCAGGGCGGGCGGACGACCTGGGACAATGTCGCCACCGCCTGCGCGCCCTGCAACCTCAAGAAAGGCGGCCGTACCCCGGCCCAGGCGCACATGCACATCCGGCGCCGGCCCTACCGCCCCACGAGCTGGCAGCTCCAGGAGCACGGCCGGAGCTTCCCGCCCAATTACCTCCACGAAAGCTGGCGCGACTATCTTTATTGGGATGTCGAGCTGGAAGCGTAGCGAGACCAGGCTGGCCTTGTCCTTCTGTACGAATAATGGTACAAGATTGCATGCGTAGTCTCAGCATCTCCGAAACCCGCGCCAATCTGAAGTCGGTCCTTGACCGCGTCGTTGCCGACAAGGCACCGATCGCGATCACGCGCCAGAAAGGCGAGGGCGTGGTGATGATCTCGCAGAGCGAGTGGGAGTCGATCGAAGAGACGCTGTATTTGCTTCGCTCGCCAAGGAACACCGCGCGGCTGCTTGACGCGATCCGGGGGCTGGACGCCGGCGAAGGCGAGGAGCACGAGCTGATCGAGCCGTGAAGCTCGTCTTCTGGCCGACGGCCTGGGAGGATTATCTCCATTGGCAGGCCGAAGATACGAAGATGCTCGGACGGCTCAATGCCTTGCTCAAGGAATCCATGCGCGATCCGTTTCGCGGAATCGGCAAGCCTGAGCCGCTCGGCGGCAATCTCAGCGGCTGGTGGTCGCGGCGGATCAACCAGGAGCATCGGCTTATCTATCGGGTGACCGGCAAGGGCGAGGCGCAGGCGCTGGAAGTCGCCCAGTGCCGGTATCATTATTGAAAAGAGTGGTCAGCGCTCGCCGAGAAACGCCCGGATCGCCGGGGCGACGGCGTCGTCGGCGAGGCCCAGGGCGAGGTTGGCGATGACGAAGCCGGTCTTGTCGCCGCAATCGTGGCGCTCGCCCTCGAAGGCGTAGCCGTGGAAGCTCTGGCTGCCGATCAGCCGCGCCATCGCGTCGGTGAGCTGGATCTCGCCGCCGGCGCCTTTTTCCTTGGCGTCGAGGGCGCGCATGACCTCCGGCTGCAAAATGTAGCGGCCGGGCAGCATCAGGTTGGAGGGGGCGCTGCCCTGCGGCGGCTTCTCGACCAGGCCCTCGATCGCGACCAGGCGGCCGTTCCGCGCCCCGGGGACGACGATGCCGTAACGATGAGTCTCGGTCTCCGGCACTTCGAGCACCGCGACGACATTGCCGCCGACCTTTTCATAAGCCTGGACCAATTGCGCGAGGCAGCCCGGTGACCCTCGCATCAGTTCGTCGGGGAGCAGCACCGCGAACGGCTCGTCGCCGACGATCGCGCGCGCGCACCAGACGGCGTGGCCGAGCCCGAGCGGCTCCTGCTGGCGGACCGAGACGATCGCACCGGGCGGAAAGCGCGTCCCGGCGAGCGCATCGAGCGACTTGCCGCGTGCCGTCATGGTCGCTTCGAGCTCGTAACTGATATCGAAATGGTCCTCGAGCGCGCCCTTGTTGCGGCCGGTGACGAAGATCATCTGCTCGATCCCGGCCTCGCGCGCCTCCTCGACCGCATATTGGATCAGCGGCCGGTCGAGCACGGTCAGCATCTCCTTGGGGATCGCCTTGGTGGCGGGGAGGAAGCGGGTGCCGAGCCCGGCGACCGGGAAGACGGCCTTGCGGACGGGCTTCATTGCGGGACGGCGGCGCTGGAATTGGCATCGGGGGGAGGCGCGCCGCTGACCACGGCCGCGCTGCCGTTGCTCGCGGGAATGTCGCCCGGCGGCAGGTCGAAGCGGTCGTCGTGCCGCTCTTCCGAACGCTGCAGCAATTCGTCGAGCCGCTCGGGCCGCGCGATCGTCGGGGGCGCCAGCAGCTCGTCGGTGGTCATCGCCCGGCTCGCCATGGCCGGCGCGGGCGGCATATGCTGCCCCTCGGCGGGCGCGAGCGGCTGGCGCAGCCCGCAGCCGGCGAGCGCGAGGCCGAGGCCGAAGAGGACGGGCAAGCGGATCATGAGCTCATCCCCAACGCCTTCTTCGCCGTCTCGATCCGTTTCCTCACCTGGGCGGGCGCGGTGCCGCCGAAGCTGGTCCGGCTCTTAACCGACGCGTCTGGCGAAAGCACATCGAAAACCGCCGGCTTGATCCGCTCGTCGATGCTGCGGATCGCGTCATAGGGGAGCGCCCAGAGCGGCACGCCGGCCTCATCCGCCATGCGGACGGCGCGGCCGGTGATATGGTGCGCCTCGCGGAACGGCACGTCCGCCTCCCTGACCAGCCAGTCGGCGAAATCGGTGGCGGTGGCGTGGCCGGCCTCGGTCGCCGCGCGCATCCGCTCGGCGTCGAACCTCGTGCTCTCGATCATCCCCGCCATCGCCGCGAGCGAGACGCTCAGCAGATCGTGCGCCTCGAACACCGGCTCCTTGTCGTCCTGCATGTCCTTCGAATAAGCGAGCGGCAGGCCCTTCATCACCGTCACCAGAGCGACCATCGCGCCGGCGATCCGCCCGCTATGGCCGCGGACGAGCTCGGCGGCGTCCGGGTTGCGCTTCTGCGGCATGATCGAGGAGCCGGTGGAGAAGGCGTCGGAAAGCGCGATATAGCCGAAGGCCTGGCTGGCCCAGAGCACCAGCTCCTCGGCGAGGCGCGAAAGATGGAGCGCGCATTGGGTCGCGGCCATCAGAAAATCGAGAGCGAAGTCGCGGTCGGAGACGGTGTCGAGCGAATTGGCGGTCGGCCGGTCGAAGCCCAAGGCAAGCGCGGTCGCCTCGCGGTCGATCGGGAAGCTCGTCCCGGCGAGCGCCGCGGCGCCGAGCGGGCATTCGTTGAGCCGCGCCCGCGCATCGGCGAAGCGCGAGCGGTCGCGGCGCAGCATCTCGTAATAAGCGAGGAGATGGTGGCCCAGGGTCACCGGCTGGGCGGACTGGAGGTGGGTGAGGCCCGGCATCACGCTCGCGACATGCTCCTCGGCGCGAAGCACCAGAGCCCGCTGCAGCGCGTCGATGCCTTCGTCGGCGGCGTCGATCGCGTCTCGGACCCAGAGCTTGAAGTCTGTCGCGACCTGGTCGTTGCGCGAGCGGGCGGTGTGCAGCCGCCCCGCCGCCGGCCCGATCGCCTCGGCCAGGAGGTGCTCGACATGCATGTGGATGTCCTCGAGCGCCTCGTCCTCGACGACCCCGCCCGCCTCGAAGCCATCCTCGATCCGGTCCAGCCCCTCCTCGATCGCGTCGGCGTCCGCCTGCGCGACGATCCCCTTGGCGGCGAGCATGGCGACATGGACGCGGCTCGCTTCGATATCCTGCCGCCAGAGGCGCTTGTCGAAGGCGATCGAGGCATTTATCGCACGCATGAGCGCCGAGGGGCCCTCGGCGAACCGCCCGCCCCACATGGCGTTGGAGTGCTCGTCCTTGCGGCTCGTGATCTTATATCTCCCCGGCCTCGCGCTCGGCCTCGCCTTGGCCGGATGCGATAGGCAAAAGGCCGCGGCCCCGCAAGGCGAAGCGCCCACCGAGGCCAATGCGGCGGCGAACGCGGAAGCGCCTTCGGCGGAGGCCTATCCGACCGGCCGGCTCGACCGCTCGCACCATGGCGAGCATGCGCCGGACGCCGTGTTCGAGAACGGCCGGGGCCAACCGGTGCGGCTCTCGAGCTTTCGCGGCCACCCTGTGCTCGTCAACCTCTGGGCGACCTGGTGCGGACCCTGCGTGGTGGAGATGCCGTCGCTCGACGCGCTGGCCGCGCGCGAGGGCGCGAGCCTCAAGATCGTGACGATCAGCCAGGACGATCCCGACGGCCGCCAGAAGGTGACCGACTTCTTCGCGCAGCACCATTTCGCCCGGCTCGAAGGCTTCCTCGACGGGCGCATGCAGATCATGCGTGCGCTGCAGGTCGACACCCTGCCGACCACGATCCTCTACAACAGCCAGGGCGAGGAGGTGTGGCGGATGACCGGCATGTCCGACTGGCAGGGCCAGCGCGCCGCCCGACTGCTGATGGAAGCGGACGCGGGCTGAATGAGGCTCCGGGCCGGGCGATGATGTTCACCAAGCGCCTGCGCCAGGGCGTGCGCGACGGCAGCATCACCTGCTCCGTCCGGATCTGGCAGCGGCCGCACGTGAAGGCCGGCGGCATCTATCCGATGGAGGAAGGCCACATCCTCGTCGAATCGATCCGCCAGATCGCGCTCCAGGATGTGGACGGCGAGCTGGCGCGGCGCTCCGGCTTCCAGGGCGTCGTCGACCTGCTCAAGGTCGCCAAGCACGGCCCGGGGACGAACGTTTATCTGATCGAATTCCACTATCTGCCGCCGGATTACGGGTCGTAGCCTTGGCTTCGACGCTAACTAGGTCGCGCGCATTCAACCGGTGATCGAAGGCGGCGGCCCGGAAATCCGACTGACGCTGAAGTGTTCCACAGTAGGACCATCCCCTTTCATCTCGATCCGAATTTGGATTCGATCCGTGGAATGGGAGCCCCCGCTTAGTTCGATCAGTGTGCAGTGCCCGACTTCCCTGTCAGGGCAAGCGCCTGACCAGTCTGCCCGGCTGAGATCGATTTGCCCGATCAGCGCCATGCAGTGGCCTGTGCCGCGCCTAGTGTCGGCCACGGGTTCCATTCCTCTGCAGTCCAGATCGGCTCCCGCCATGCCGCTCCGTGCCGCACCAATTATTCGTGAAGCGGCAGCGAACCCATCGACCATGCCGAACTGATCGATTGCGACGATGGGTCGGACATAGCGAGAGTCAAAGGCGCGGCAGGCCCGATCCTGCGCAACTCTGCCTGTTTCGGTAAGCACGTCGACCGCCGTCGGAATCCTGTTGCTTCGGAAATAGTAAAAGAACCCCTGAGCCATTTGTTGGAGGCGGACGCGCGTGGCGGCACCCGAGATGCGGCCAGAGGGCTCGAAGCGGACATGGATTTCATCAGCCGTGCAGAGACCTGCAACTCCAGCCGAGCGTCCGGTCGACCGGAAAATCAACAGGCGAAGGGGCGTATCGGGTCCTCGTCCTCGAGGCTTGGCGTGCCACAAGGGTCGGATGTTGGTCGCACGTCTGCCGAAGACTAGATTGGTCACCGCCAGAGGCGCCATCGCGTCCACTTGGACCCTGCTCAGCGACACCGTTGGCAGATCTGTTGTCGCTTGGGCGAGGGCGAGAGAGGCCGGCAGAAGCCACGCGGCCAACATGGATTCAATCCCGCAGCAATTCGTTGATGCCCGTCTTGGACCGCGTCTTCGCATCCACGCGCTTCACGATCACCGCGCAGGCGAGGCTTGGACCGCCGTCCTTGGCGGGGAGGGTGCCGGGGACGACGACCGAATAAGCGGGGACGCGGCCGTAGCCGATCTCGCCGGTGGCCCGATCGACGATCTTGGTCGAGGCGCCGATGAAGACTCCCATCGAGATCACCGCGCCCTGCTCGACGACCACCCCCTCGGCGACCTCTGAGCGGGCGCCGATGAAGCAATCGTCCTCGATGATCACCGGGCCTGCCTGCAAGGGCTCCAGCACGCCCCCTATCCCCGTGCCGCCGGAGATATGGACGTTGGCGCCGATCTGCGCGCAGCTCCCGATCGTCGCCCAGGTGTCGACCATCGTCCCCTCGCCGACATAGGCGCCGATATTGACGAAGCTCGGCATCAGCACCGCGCCTTTGGCGATGAACGCGCCGCGGCGGACGATCGCGCCGGGGACGGCGCGGAAGCCGGCAGCGCCGAACGCCGCCTCGTCCCAGCCGACGAACTTGCTCGGCACCTTGTCCCACCAGGTCGCGCCGCCCGGCCCGCCCGCAATCGCCGCCATCGGATTGAGCCGGAAAGAGAGCAGGACGGCCTTCTTCAGCCACTGATTGACCGTCCAGCCGTCCGCGCTTTTCTCGGCGACGCGCTCCGCACCGGAATCGAGCAGCCCGATCGCCGCCTCGACCGCGTCGCGCACCTCGCCCGAAGTGCCGGGGCCGATGCCGTCGCGCGCCTCCCAGGCCGCGTCGATCACGCGCTCGAGCTCGGCATTCATGCCACTTCCTCCCCCAGCACGCCGACCAGCCAGCCGGCAATGTCGTCCGACCTGTAATCGACGCAGCGCATTTCGGCGAGGTCCGGCCCCTGCTCCGAGCCATTGTCGATCCACAAGGTGGTCATCCCGATCGCCTTGGCGGGGGCGAGGTTGCGGACCATGTCGTCGGCGAACAAGGCGCGTTTCGGGTCGATGGCGTAGGCCGCGCAGATCGCTTCGTAGGCCGAGGGATCGGGCTTGGGCACATAGGCCATGGCGTGGATGTCGTGCATTCCGTCGAAGGCATTGGCGAGGCCGAGCCGGTCGAGCACGCGGCGCGCATAATTCTCACTGGCATTGGTGAAGACGAACTTGCGCCCCGGCAGCGCGTCCATCGCCGCGACCAGGGCCGGATCGGCGGTCACCCGGGCGAGATCGATGTCGTGGACGAAATCGAGGAAGTCGTGCGGATCGACGCCGTGATTGGCCATCAGCCCGGCCAAGGTGGTGCCGTGGGCGTGGAAGAAGCCCTTCTGCACCCGCCGCGCCTCCGCCGCGTCGACCCCGAGCAGGCGCTGGATATAGGCCCCCATCTTCTGGTCGATCAGCTCAAACAGATTGCAGCTGTGCGGATAGAGGCTGTTGTCGAGATCGAAGATCCAGCTTTCGACATGGGCGAGGTCGGGGGCCATGGCGCGGCCCTAGCGGAGGGGCGCGGCGCGGGCAAAAACTAAGCGCGGGCGCGCGTCATTGCGGCTCCAGACCATAATTTGCGAACTGTTCGACCCGGCGCGGCGCGACGATCAGGCTCTCCACGCCGGGGGTGTCGAGCACGAAGCGCAGGGCGGCGCCCGCCATGGTCTCGCCTTGCGCGGCGGCCGAGCGCTTGAGCCGCTCGATCGCGGCCAAGGACTCATCGCCGAGATAGGCGGCGCAGGCCTCGGGTGCCTCGGCCAGCCGGCTGCCGGCCGGGGGCGTCTCGTCGAAGCGATATTTGCCCGTGAGCATGCCGCCGGCGAGCGGGCTGAAGGCGGTATATTTGAGGCCGTGCGCAGCGCAAAAGGGGATCAATGTCTCCGTATCGGCCGTGGCGAGCAGATTATATTCGTTCTGGACATATTCGAAGCGCGCGCCGAGCCGGCGACCTGCCAGGTTCCTGACCGCCTCGACGTCGGCCAATGATGCGTTGGAGACGCCGAAGCAGGCGATCTTGCCGGATTCGACGGCGCGGCCCATGGCCTCGAGCGTCTCTTCGAGCGGCGTCGCGCGATCGAATTCGTGCGTGTAGTAAAGGTCGATCCGCTCGACCCCCAGCCGGCGCAGCGACATATCGAGGTGCGCAGCGATCTGGGCCCGACTCAGCGGTCTTTCCCCGGGCGGGCAGCCATGCGGATTGCCGACCTTGGTTGCGATCTGCACGTCTCGACGAAAGGCCGGGCCTTGGGCGCGAAGCCATTTGCCGAGCACCTCCTCGCTCGCCCCGCCGCCATAGGTGTTGGCAGTGTCGAAGCGCCTGAGCCCGACCCGCCGTGCCTGGTCGAGCAGGCGCAGGGCCTGCTCCGTGCTGTCTCCGGCGCTGCGCAAGGCCGGCGAAGAGCCGATCCCGCCGAAATTGCCGCAGCCGAAGATGATCCGGTCGACGTCGCTATGCGTCAGCAAGTGCAGCCTCCCCGTGCGCTGCGATGGTTGGCGGATCAGTAGAATGCGCCGCGGTGCGGGAAAGCAAGCACCCTTGGGCTCCGAACGAAATCGTGACGGCTTCCCAACGACCTCGATTCGTGGTCCAACGACCACGGTCCGGTGCCGCGACTCATTCCCGCGGCGCCGGGTGGGCGGGCTCAGTGATGCTTCAGGTCAAAGGCGGCCGACGCCACGGGCCGCATTCGGGGAATGGCGCAATGAGAAAATTGAACCTTGCGGCGGCCGCGCTCGCGGCCATGGCATTCACGTCGCCGGTTGCCGCGCAACAAAGCTCCTACACACCGGGCATGTACTGGGAGGTTTCCAGCATCACCGTCGAGCCGGGGCAGGACGAGAATTATGCCGACTGGCTCGCGACCCAGTGGCGGGCGCAGGAGGAATTCTCCAGGCAGCAGGGCTGGATTCGCGAATATCATGTTCTCTCCAACAACGATCGCCGGAGCGGGGAGCCGGATCTCTATCTGGTCGAGGTATTCGATCATGTGCCGACCGCCGCGGAGCAGGTGCAGCGCCAGCAGGCGTTCGAGCGCATGATGCGGCGCGACCCGCACCAGCTCAGCACCGAAAGCGGCCAACGCGCGACGATGCGCCGCCTCACCGGTTCGATGCTGCTCCAGGAACTGAACCTGCGCGCCCATTAGCGCGACCCTGTACGATCCGAGGGCCTCGGCCGTTATCGGCCGGGGCCCTTTGCCGGTAACGCTTCCCGCGGACTTGTCCCAGAATCAGGCGCGCCTCACTCCGCGATGGACAGCCGGACGGAAATGCGTTTTTCGCAGCACGGAGCTGCCACAAACGGCAGTGTCGGAGGGGGCAAAGTGCAGACGTCGCGCAATCCTGTGATCGGTCCTCGCCGAAGCATTGCCGGGCAGCCGGATCCGTGGCGGACCCCGCAATGGGCGGGGGACCGGCGCCGCATCCGCCGCCTCTCCTGCAGGACACCCGCTTCATTCCGAGAGAGCCAGCGCAAGCCGACGGGCGTGGAGATCGCCAATCTCTCCACGCACGGCTGCGCCGTCAGCAGCGCGGAGTCGCAGGCGGTCGGAGCGCGGTGCTGGATCATCCTGCCGACGCTCGAGAGCTGGGGCGCGCGCGTCGCATGGTCCGATGGCGCGCTGCTCGGCCTGCACTTTGCGCGACCGCTGCACCGCGCGGTCGCCGAAATGATCGTCCGGCGAGCGGAGGGCGAGCTTCCCTGGGCGGCTCCTAGCTGAACGCTGATTGGAGGGGCGTGCGCAGGCCACGGCCTGAGCCAGGCCTAGCCCAACCGGTCTTCTTGCTTGGGAATCAGTCGGTGCCGGCGGGGATGGCGGCCGCGATCGTCGCGGCGAATTGGTCGGTCGAAGAGCGCGCCGACGGCGCGCGCTCGGCCGGGGCATCGGCGTAGATGAAGCCGAAGGTGGGGTTGGTGCGCAGGCCCAGCGAATGCTGGGGCGCGTACCAGACGCGGACCTGGCTCCAGTCCCCATTCGGCGACTCATCCTCGGCCAGCACGCCGCGCTCGATCCGGCCATGGCCCGACCAGTTGGCGTGGTTCAGCAGGATGTGGCGGCTGTCGACGACCTCGGCGACCACGGCCACATGGCCGATCGGCATGGCGCGGCTGGGCTGGAAGGCAAGCACCGCGCCGACCTGCGGCTCGGCGCCGCGGCGATAATGGCCGGCGGCCTGGCCCCACCAGGTCCCGGCATTGCCGTGAATCTCGATGCCGGATTCGGCGCGGGCATAAGGCGCGCACTGCAGATAGGCCGCGGCCGCGGGCATCGCGACGGCGGCGAGGCCGGCGGCCAGCAGGGCGCGGAGCACGAAGGACGGAAGCAGCCGAAGCAGCGCGTCACGCATGGATGATGTCGAGAAATTGCGCGGCGTGGGCGCTTGGGAAACGATACTCGGCATGAATCCCCCCGGATCGGACGCGGTCACCTTACAGGGGTTCGTTGAAGCAAATAGCCTCGGCCGCCGCGACGCATCGCGGTCCGTGAACGGTTCGTCCCGGATCGCCTCACGGCGACGGAACAAAGGTAAATTTCGCGCTGCGTCGCGCGGCGAATCGTCTCCCGCCTATTGGTCGGCCTGGACGATCAGCACGTGGAGATCGCGCGTCGGGCGCCAATTTTGGTGGCGGACCTCGAACTGGGTCGGGCTGATCCGCCGCACGCCGGTTTCGCAGAAGCTGAGCAGATTGTCCGCCCTGCCCTTGTCGACGACCAGCCGAAAATCGCCGATCGGCGAGCGCCAATTGCCGCCGGTGGTGAGGATATAATCGATCCGGTAGTCGCCGAGCTCGGCGCCCTCGCCCATGGCGTGCATCCGCCGATCGAGGCTGGCGATGAAGTCGGCGTCGGCGCAATAGAACGCGGCCTCGGCGCGGCCGTCGGCGCTGCGCCTCACGTCGGGGAAGGCGAGCGGCGTGCCGGCGCTGGACCCGGCGCCGGGCCGGTAGCGATGGTCGACGATCAGGTCGCGGCCGGCGGGGAAGGTCTGTTGCCAATACCAGGTGTCGCGCACCGTCCACATCGGCACCCAGTGCTGCTGCATGCCGTGGCCCTCGTCATATTCGTCGACGTCGACCAGGCCGAGCCGGCGCAGCTCCGCCTGCCGCGCGGCCGGCAAAGCGGTGAGCGCGGCGACGATGCGGCCGGTGCCGTCGGCATCGGGCGCGAGCGGAATGTGCAGCCCCTGGAGCAGGGCGGTCTGGTCGCGGCCGTTCGCGACGATGTGGCGCTCGAGCGTCGCGGCGACCGGGCGGCCGGCGACCATGGTGTGAAAATCGGACGGATAGCCGACGTCGCTCTCGCGCATCGCCGAAAGGTCGCGGTCGGGCATCGGGAAAGCGACGGTGACGTTGACGTCGTGCGGCGCGCGGTTGCGGAAGACGTAATGGACCCGGATCTGCTCGACCGAGACGTAGAGATCCTCCGAAAGCATGTCGATATCGGCGGTCTGCCGCAGCACCAGCCCACCCGCGCCTGTCGAGGCGGTGCTGTCATTGGCGAGCGCGGGCATGGCAAGAGCTGTGAGCGCGATCGCGGCGGCGATCATCGATAGGCTGCGACTCATGGCGTCCCCCCTTTGCCCGTGTCGAAGAATGAATGCCGCTTCCCGCACGTAATGGGAAGGGCGGGGAGCCAAGGCAACCATCGGCATGTGCCGGCGCGCAGGCGCGCTACCTCGCCACCCCCATGATCCAGACCCACGTCCTGGGGTGCTTCCGGCCGCAGCACTTGCATCGCAGCCGCTCCGGGACCTGGGACAAGAGCAGCGAGACGGGAAACATCGCGCGCAGCTCTGCCGGTTTCGCGATCAGGATGTGATTGCACCCCCGGCAGCGCATTTCCAGCCGCCAGCCCCGCTCGATCAAGGTGCCGGTGGTCGGCTCCCGCTTGAGATGCGCCAGATGGTCGGTGTCCGCCAGCATCTTGGCTCGCCGCGGTGTCGCCTCAGCGACCATAGGCCACGAATCGCTCATACGGAACATATAACGAACATAGGCGATGCGAGTGAAGGTGATCGCACCAAAGAAAAGGCGCGGGAGGGTTGCTCCCGCGCCTTCTTGTGTCCGGTATATCCGGGTCTCAGGCCTCGGCGGGCAGCGCCCCCTTGGCCTGGGCGATGATCGCCTTGAACGCTTCGCCCTCGTGCATCGCGATGTCGGCGAGGACCTTGCGGTCGAGCTCGACGCCGGCGAGCTTGAGCCCGTGCATGAAGCGGCCGTAGGTCAGCCCTTCGGCGCGGACCGCGGCGTTGATCCGCTGGATCCAGAGCGCGCGGAAGCTGCGCTTCTTCACCTTGCGGTCGCGATAGGCATATTGGCCGGCCTTCTCGACGGCCTGGCGGGCGATGCGGATCGTGTTCTTGCGGCGGCCGTAATAGCCCTTCGCCTGATCGAGGATCCGCTTGTGCTTGGCGCGCGTGGTCGTGCCGCGCTTGATGCGTGCCATCTGTCAGAACCTCCTTATTTCAGGCCGTAGGGCGCCCAGGCCTTCACCCGCGCCACATCGGCGTCGGCGAGCAGGTCGGTGCCGCGGTTCTGGCGGATATATTTGGCATTGTGGCTGATCAGGCGGTGGCGCTTGCCGGCGACGCCGTGCTTCACCTTGCCGGTCGCCGTGAGCTTGAAGCGCTTCTTGACGCCGCTCTTGGTCTTCAATTTGGGCATTTTCGTCTCCTTGTCGCCATGAGGCGGACGCTAAGAACAGCCACGGCAGCCCTGTTGGCCGGGCGGTTCGATGTCTCCAGTAACTGGAAGAGCGGGGCCTATATGGGGAGAGTGCGCAAAAGGCAAGAACCGAGCCGAATCAGTGCGTCGCCCGGCCGCCCCCCGGATCGTTGCCGTAGATTCGTCGCAGGCAGGCCTCCTGGGCGCGGTGCACCTTTGCGGTGACGCCGTCCTGCCCATCCGAAAGGCTGATGTCGCTGGACCGGATTTGCTCGTCCGAGCAGACGCACAGGCGGTGAAGCACGGCCGCCTGGCGCGCATTGGGAGCCCGCGTCCGTTCGCAATCCGCGCCGAACAGGCGCGCCACATGTGCACGGAAGGCAGCGTCCGTGGCATTGCCGGCGGCCGGCGACGCCGAGGCCAGCAGCAGGATCGCGATCAGCATCAGTCGAACAGGCTCGACACCGAGCTTTCGTCCGCGATCCGGCGGATCGCCTCGGCGAGCAAAGGCGCGATGGTGAGGATGCGGATCTTGGCGCTGGTCTCGGCCGCCTCGTAGGCGGCGATCGTGTCGGTGATGACGAGCTCGGAGAGCGCGGATTTGTCGACCCGCGCCCCGGCCGCGCCCGAGAGCACGCCGTGGGTGGAGTAGGCGACGACGTCCTCGGCGCCCGCCTCGCGCAGCGCCGCGGCGGCGTTGCAGAGCGTGCCGGCCGAATCGACCATGTCGTCGATCAGGATGCAGAAGCGGCCGGCGACGTCGCCGATGATGTTCATCACCTCGGATTCGCCGGGCTTCTCGCGGCGCTTGTCGACGATCGCGAGCGGGGCGTTGTCGAGCCGTTTGGCGAGCGCGCGGGCGCGCACCACGCCGCCGACGTCGGGCGAGACGACGGTGATCGCCCGGCCCTTGAAGCGCGCCTGGATGTCCGCCGACATCACCGGCGCCGCGTAGAGATTGTCGGTCGGGATGTCGAAGAAGCCCTGGATCTGGCCGGCGTGGAGGTCGACCGAGAGCACGCGGTTGGCGCCCGCGACGGTGATCAAATTGGCGACGAGCTTGGCGGAGATCGGGGTGCGCGGCCCCGGCTTCCGGTCCTGCCGCGCATAGCCGAAATAGGGGAGGACGGCGGTGATCCGCTTGGCCGAGGCGCGCTTCAGCGCGTCGATGCAGATCAGCAATTCCATCAGATTGTCGTTGGCCGGATAGGAGGTCGACTGGACGACGAACACGTCCTCGCCGCGGACGTTCTCGAGGATCTCGACGAAAATCTCCTCGTCGGCGAAGCGGCGCACGCTCGCCGCGGTGACCGGGATCTCGAGATATTGGGCGATCGCCTGCGCGAGCGGCAGGTTCGAATTGCCCGTCATCAGCTTCATCGCGGCGACTATCCTGCTTCTGGCCCCGCGCATCTCTGGAATGGCGCGGGCGCGAAGGCAAGAGCGTTGCCCCCCGCGGCGGGGGCGCATAGAGCCGGCCCATGCAGGTCGTCACCCGCTTCGCCCCCTCGCCGACCGGCCGGCTTCACGTCGGCAACATCCGCACCGGGCTGCACAATTGGCTGTGGGCGCGCAAGGCCGGCGGCAGGTTCATCCTGAGGATCGACGACACGGACCTCGAGCGCAGCCGCGAAGAGTTCGTTGTCGGCATTCGCGAGGATCTGGCCTGGCTCGGGCTCGACGCCGACGAGGAGGACCGCCAGTCGGCGCGGTTCGGCCGGTATGAGGCGGCGCTGGCGCGGCTCGCCGAGGCGGGGCGCGCCTATCCGGCTTACGAGACCGCGCAGGAGCTGGAGCTCAAGCGCAAGGTGCTGCTCGGGCGGGGCAAGCCGCCGGTCTACGACCGCGCCGCGCTCGCGCTGAGCGAAACGGACCGCGCCCGGTTCGAGGCCGAAGGGCGGCGGCCGCACTGGCGGTTCAAGCTCGATCATGCCGCGCCGATCGCCTGGGACGATTTGATCCGCGGCCCGCAGCAGCTCGATCCGGCCCTGCTCAGCGATCCGGTCGTGCGGCGCGAGGACGGCTCCTGGCTCTACATGCTGCCGAGCGTGGTCGACGATGTCGAGATGGGCGTGACCCATATCGTGCGCGGCGAGGACCATGTCTCCAATACCGGGCTGCAGCTCCAGATGTTCGAGGCGCTCGGCGCCGCGCCGCCCGCTTTCGCGCACGAGGCGCTGCTTGTCGGCTCGGAGGGCAAGCTCTCCAAGCGGCTCGGCTCGCTCGGCGTCGAGGCGATGCGCGAGGCCGGGATCGAGCCGCTCGCCTTGCTCGCCAAGCTCGCGCGGATCGGGACCTCGCTGCCGGTCGAGCCGGTCGCATCGATAGAGCCCCTGATCGAGACCTTCGACTTCGCGAGCTTCGGCCGGGCGCCCGCCCGGTTCGACATGGAGGAGCTGGCCGCGCTGAACGCGCGGATCCTCCACCGATTGCCGTTCGCCGCGGTTGCCGACCGGCTGCCGGCCGGGATGTCCGAGAGCGACTGGACCGCGATCCGGCCCAATCTGCGGGGCGTCGCGGAGGCGGCGGACTGGTGGGAGATCCTGCACGGCCATGTCGCGCGGGGCGCGGCGCCCGAGGATCGCGACTTCCTCGGCCGCGCCGCCGAGGCAGCGGCCGAGCTCGACTGGCGCGAGGCGCCCTGGTCGCAGCTGGTCGCCCGCCTGAAGGCCGAGCGCAGCGGCAAATCCCTGTTCCACCCCCTGCGCCTCGCGCTCACCGGGCGCGACAGCGGCCCCGAAATGGCGGTCCTGCTGCCGCTGATCGGGCGCGACGAGGCGGTGGCGCGGCTCCGGGAGGCCGCAGCAAAGTAAGATATAGTATAACATAACGATATAATGTATCATCGTCGTCGGCCGATCCCGAATCGGCGCGAGGACGAGGAGAATCGTCATGCCTGAAACCGGCTTCTTCGCGCAGAAGCAGCGCAGCCCGACCAGTCTTGCTTTGGTCGTCCTGCTCCACGCCGGCCTGATCGCCGCAGTGATCCTGATCAAGTCGCCCGCCTTCCAGCGGCTCGCCAGCCAGCCGACCGTCGTCACCTTGATCGACAACACGCCCGATCCGCCGCCCGAGCACCCGCGCCCCCAGCTTCACGAACCGCAGCGGCCGCAGGAAACCTTCGACCATGTCCCTCCGACGGTGGATAGCCACCCGCTTGGGCCGCCGGTCGACACGAGCCACCAGAACAGCGTCGTCGCGAGCACCACGGTCGGCAACGATATCGTCGTGCCGACGCTGCCCGTCGAGCCCCCGCGGCCGCCGGTGCGGCACGCGGCGCAGATCGATCCGTCGAGCCAGCTCCAGCCGCCTTATCCGGCCACGGAGCTGCGCGCGCAGCGCGACGGCCGGGTGCAGGTCCGGGTCACGATCGGTCCGGACGGGCGGGTCACCAACGTCGTCCTGCTCTCGGCGACGAGCGACGCCTTCTGGCAGACCACCCGGCAGCAGGCGCTCCGCCACTGGCGCTTCCGCCCCGCGACGGTCGACGGCCGCCCGGTCGAGGACACAAGGGTGATGTCGCTGATCTTCCGGATCGAGGATCAGGGGTAGGGAAGGGCGTCACGGGACCATCGTCCCGTGACGTCGACCGGGGTCGGCTGTTGCCGACCCGTCGGCCGGTCGGGCCTGCTCCGCGACGCAAGCCTGACAGCTTGCGCGCGGGGCGGCTTCCGACTCAAGCCCCGCAGTGGACGTCGCCGGAGCCGGTCTTGCTGATCGTGCAGTGGGCGGGGCCGGTGACGGTGACGTCGCCCGAGCCGTGCAGCTCGATCGCGGCGGTCTGGGTGGCGCGGATGCCGACGTCGCCCGAGCCGGTCACCGCCACCGTCGCGGTCGCGGTCTCGAGCTGGGCGAGGCGCATGTCGCCCGATCCGTCCACCGAGACATTGGCCTGGCGGGCATGGCCGGCGGCGGTGATGTCGCCGGAGCCGGAGGTGCTGAAGCTCGCCTGGTCCGAGGTCAGGGTCGCGATATTCATGTCGCCCGAACCGTTGATCGAGCCCGCGAAAGCCGGGCCCTGGACGCGGTCGATGCGCATGTCGCCCGAGCCGTTGATCGATGCGGCCGCCAGCGCCGGGAGGGTGACGTGGACGACGATGCCCCGATGAGTCCCCCAGCTGAAGAAGCCGCCGCCGCCATTGCGCAGGCCGATGCGGAGCTGGCCGTTCTGATTGACGACCTCGAGCCGGTCGAGCTGATCGGCCTCGCCTTCGGCGCGGACCGAGGGAGCGCCGCCGACGGTGACGACGACGTCGGGCGAGCCGGCGAGGAGGATCTTGTCGAACGCACCCGCGACCGGGAAGTCCCGCTGCACCCGCGGGCCGGTGTCCTCGGCGCTGCCCGCGGCGTGGCAGGCGGTGGCGAGCGAAGCCGCGGCGGCGAGCAAGGCGATGTTGCGCATCTTGAGTCTCCCTACTGTGTTATATATCTAATACACAAGCAAAGCCGGCCGCGCAATGCAAAAAGGGCGGCCCGTCGCCGGACCGCCCTTCGCGATATCTGCCGATCGCCGGCTCAGGCTTCGACCCGCACCTTGAGGTGCAGCACCGAGGCCTTGTTGAGGATGTCGAGCAGTTTCTCGAGCGCCGCGCGCTCGTCGATCTGCTCCATCGCGCCGAGCTCGCGGGCCAGGCGGGTGGAGGCGGCCTCGAAAATCTGCCGCTCCGAATAGCTCTGCTCGGGGGCGTCGTCGGGGCGGAACAGGTCGCGGACCACCTCGGCGATCGACACGAGGTCGCCCGAATTGATCTTCGCCTCATATTCCTGGGCGCGGCGCGACCACATGGTGCGCTTCACCCGGGGCTTGCCCTTCAGGGTGGTCAGCGCCTCCTGCATGGTCTTGTCCGAGGAGAGCTTGCGCATGCCGACGCTTTCCGCCTTGTTGGTCGGAACCCTGAGCGTCATCTTTTCCTTCTCGAAGCGCAGGACGTACAATTCGAGCTGCATGCCCGCAATGTCCGTGCTCTGCAGCTCGATCACGCGGCCGACGCCGTGCTTGGGATAAACGACATAATCGCCAACGTCGAAGCTCAACGCCTTCGTTGCCATCAAAAAGACCTTCCTATGGAATATGGCCGCCTGTGCCGGAACAAACCCGCATCCGCCCCAAAAGACGCAGTTTGAAGACCCCGGTCGTGCGGCAATTCTTCGTTGATCACCGTATGCGGATGCGAGGGCATCCTCTTCGATGAAGCGTCATATAGCAGGAAATGCGGTGGAAATCCACCCTTGGGGTCCGGGCCTTGGCGCTAGGGTTGCGGCACCCGGCCCCGGCTGCGCACCGCGTCGACGCTCCACGGCCCCGGTCCGGCGGCGGAGAGGTAGAGGAAGATGAAGCAATAGAGGATCGCCGCGTCGCCCATGTTGTTGGCGGGGAAGAAGCCGTGCGGAAAGTGGCCGATGAAGTAGGCGAAGGCCATCTCGCCCGCGCAGAGGAAGGCGACCGGCCGCGTGAACAGGCCGAGCGCGATCAGCGCGCCGCCGACCAGCTCGATCAGCCCCGCGAACCAGAGCAGGGTGAAGGCCGCCGGCATCGGCATGGTCGAGCCCGGCGGGAAGCCCAGCAATTTGATCGTGCCATGTTCGAGGAGGAGCAGGCCCGCGACGATGCGCAGCACACTGAGGAGGATCGGGCCGAGCTGCGACGGCCGCATCGCCGTCAGTCCCCCTCGCCGGGCGAGGCAGAGAAATATTTGTCGAACTTGCCCTCTTCGCCCTTGTGCTCGTCGGCGTCGTCGGGGCTGTCCTTCTTGCGGGTGATGTTGGGCCATTCCGCCGAGTAGGTGGTGTTGATCTCCAGCCATTTCTCGAGGCCGCTCTCGGTGTCGGGCAGGATCGCCTCGGCCGGGCATTCGGGCTCGCAGACCCCGCAATCGATGCATTCGCTGGGGTTGATGACGAGCATGTTCTCGCCCTCGTAGAAGCAGTCGACCGGGCAGACCTCGACGCAATCCATATATTTACAGCGGATGCAGGCATCGGTGACGACGTAGGTCATGACTTCGCTTTCTCCCGAGAGCTTCCCCCTAAGCGGGGCCGGCTTCGCTCGTCAATTCCGAATAGAGGGTGCGTGCCTCGGCCGGCGGCCCGCGGCGGGCGGGGAGGGCCTCGACGCGGAGCACGCGCACCTGGCCGCGCAGGGCGAAGCTCAACACGTCGCCGACCTTGACCGGCGCGGCGGCGCGCTCGACCAGCCGGCCGCTGATTCGGATCCGGCCGGTCTCGGCGAGCTGCTGGGCGAGCGCGCGCGTCTTCACGATCCGCGCGAACCAGAGGAACTTGTCGAGCCGCAAGCTGTCAGCCACGCAGCAGGTCCAGGGTCGCCGCGTCGCGCGCACCGGCGAAGAAGGCGTCGAGCACCGCCGCGAAGGGCGTGGGATCGCCGGCCACCGCCTCGAACAGGGTCATCGAGGATTTGAGCTTCATCGCATCGATCGCGCCGAAAATCTCCTCCGGGCGCTTGTCCGGGTGACGAAGGATCGCGGCCACGCAGTCGCGCAGCCGCGCGCCAAGCAGGGGGTGGGCGAGATAGGCGCGCGCCTCGTCCGCCGAACCGATCGCGTAGAAGATGGCCGTCGGGCTGCGCCCGAGCCCGGCAAGCTGCGGGAAGACGAACCACATCCAGTGGCTGCGCTTCTCGCCTGCCTCCAGCTCGGCCAGGGCCTGCGCGTAGACGCCCGCCTGCGCTGCGACGAAGCGGTCGAGATCGAACGCCGTCATCAGGCGTCCGGCAATGCCCAGTCGATCGGCGGGAGGCCGCGCGAGACCAGGAACGCGTTCGCCTTCGAGAAATGGCGGCAGCCGAAGAAGCCGGCATGCGCCGAGAGCGGCGACGGGTGCGGCGCCCTGAGGATGAGGTGATGGCCGCCCTGGTCGATGCCGCGCACGAACGCCGCCTTCTTCTGCGCATAGCTGCCCCAGAGCATGAACACGACCGGATCGGGCCGCGCGGCGACGAGACGGATCACGGCGTCGGTGAATCTCTCCCAGCCGCGCTCGCGATGCGAGGCGGCGCGGCCCATCTCCACGGTCAGCACGGAATTGAGCAGCAGCACCCCCTGCCGCGCCCAATGTTCGAGGAAGCCGTGCCGCGCGGGCTTCAGGCCGAGGTCGCTCTCCAGCTCCTTGTAGATGTTGACCAGGCTCGGCGGCGGCGGGGTGCCGTGGCGGACCGAGAAGCAGAGACCGTGCGCCTGGCCGAGCCCGTGATAGGGGTCCTGGCCGAGAATCACGACGCGCACCTGGTCGAGCGGGGTGAGGTCGAGCGCGGCGAACCACTCGCCGCCCTTGGGAAAGATGCGCTTGCCCGCCGCCTTCTCGGCGACCAGGAACGACTTCAATTCCGCCATGTAGGGGCTGGCGAATTCCTGGCCGAGGGGCGCCCGCCAGCTTTCGTGCAGCCGGACCTCGCCTGCCGCGGCCCCGTCCGCCACCTTTCGCCTCGGCCTCTAGCGGTGCCGGTGATGCGCCTGCCAGTCGCGCACCGCCGCGAGCGTGTTGGCGACATGGTTGCGGTAATCCAGGTCGCTATAAGCGTAGATGATGCGGCCGTTGGGCGCGATCACATAGGAGGTGCGGTTGGTCATCGGCGTGCCCTCGCGAAGGCGCACGTCATAGGCGTGGATCGTGTCGGGAGTCGCGGTCGCGACCGGGAAGGCGTTGCGGCAGCCTTCGACCGAGAAGCGGCGCAGCAGGTCGTAATCGTCGGCCGACATGCCGATCACGCGGGCGCCGAGCCGGCGGAAATCGGCCGCGGCCTCGGAGAAGGCATGCGCCTCGAGCGTGCAGCCCTGGGTGAAGGAGCGCGGGTAGAAATAGAGCACGACCGGGCCGTGGCGCAGCTGCTCGCGCAAATGGAGCGCGAATTTCCAGCACATTGGGATCCTAAGCTTAGAATTCCACGTGGACAAGTTGTCGCGG
>JADMIO011298016.1_pt1 | contig 50623 bp, 45 predicted proteins | sample 8958161 | NCBI WGS metagenome assembly JADMIO01 (sample SAMN16585339, study PRJNA669376) | soil metagenome | isolation source: Crop rotation soil | place: USA: Cullars Rotation, Alabama | collected 2011 | reverse complement strand
CCCTCAAGCGGGTAGGCGTAGCCGAGTTTGCCGCCTGCCGATTCGAGACCCTCGCGGAAACCCTCCAGACCCACGCCACCCGGTGGTTTGGTCTGGCCGCAATAGGCGACATGCTTGTAGCCCTGCCGGCCGAAATGCTCACCCATCAGGCGCGCGCCATTCCGGATCGGTGCACCGGCGGTCATGTCGATCGGATCGGACCCGTCGCCCCAGATTTCGATCACCGGCACCCCAACGCGCCGCATGGCCTCGCGGGCATCGGCAAGGAGCGGGACGCCGGTGAACATCACCGCCGCCGGCCGGAACGGACGGAGGATTTCCGCGATGTCGTGACCGAGCGCGGCCTGGTAGCCCGTCTGGGCGAACATCAGATGAAACCGACTGCCCTCGAAGGCATCGAGCGCCCCCTGCACGGCGCTGGCGAAATGCGGGTTGAGCAGGCTTGCAACGAACACCGTCACAATGGACGACCGGCCCGATCTGAGGCTCGAGGCGATGGAATTGACCACATAGCCGGTCTTTTCGACCGCCTGCAGCACCCGCTCTCGTGTCTCGGCCTTGACCTTGTTGGGTGTAGCAAGGGCCCGCGACACGGTGATGGGCGACACCCCCGCCTCGCGCGCAACATCTTCGATGCGGACGGGCCTTCGCCCGCCGCCAGACCTGCCGGAATCGTTCAAACCCACCCCCAAAATATGGGACTGACCATAGCAGAGGTCCCCAAAGCCCGGAAACCGGGTCTTTCAGCCGGAAAATTGCGGATTCACCGGAATCAGCGGGCGCCGTTGCCCCGTTCCACCGCCAGAACGAACAGCGCCCCCTCTCGATCCACGGGGCCGGGCCGGACGACGGACGGACCCGGGTCGATGTCGGCGGGGATGACGGTGGGGTCTCGCCAGTAGGACACCAGATCGCCGGTGCCCCCCGGCCCGCGAGTCGGCTTCTCGTCCCACAGCACAGCGAGCATATCGCAGCGCCGCGCCAGATAGGCATTGGCCCGCGTGAGTGCCCGCTCGAACTGGGCCTTGTCACGCCGGTAGGAATAGTCGGTCACCCCGGCAAAGCCGATGCGCACGACGTCGACGCGGGCGAAACGGGCGAACAGGGCCTGGCGGCGCGCCAGCATCGCCTCGACCGCCGCGAGTCTGTCTCCTCCCAATTCGTCGGCGATGACATCGAGCACCACGCGGTAGGGGACCGACTCTGGCACGATCAGCCGGAGTTGCCCCACCTTGCCGCTGAGCGCGGTCGCCAGGGCCTCGGTCAGCGCCACGTCCGCGCCCGGTGCGAGCGGCGAAACGAGCGTGATTGTGCGGTCCCTGAGCTGGAGACGTGGCGCCAGCCGTTCGGCCAGAGCGGCGACAGCGCGCTTCTCCTCCGCTGGAGCCAGATTTCGATGCCCGGCGAGTGCAACGCGAACCTCCGGCATCGCGCCCCTGCCGTCGGTCGCAACGATCGAGGAGAGCAGCGTGCGGATCTGATCGCGGTCCTTCTGCTGTTCGTCGGGCGCGAGCGCATCATACTCGGCACGCTGCAACAGCGGGTGAGCCTTCAAATCATCGTCGCGCACGGCTCCGTACGACCAGCCATCGACGACGCGATCAGCCGACCAGCGCCGGTGCTCGAGTGCCGCCAGCGTATCGAGCCGCGCGTCGCCATCGGCGAGGAGTGGCGCGATCATCGACTCGTGCGCGCGCCGCTCGACCAGGACCGGCTCGTGTGCATCGTGCTCCGAGGTGAGGCCGACGGAGAAAAGCTTGGCCGCTATATGATCGGCGCTGCGCCGATTGGCACGCCGGTAGGTTTCTGGAAGATGGTTCCAGTCGGTCGATGCGCCTGTCGAGATGCCGGCATTCCTGGTGTAAACATCGTGGAGCCGCCGCGCCGCTTCGTCGCGATGTGCGGTATCGAGAATGTCGCTGACAATGAGCCGTGTCGGCCGCGCCAGCGGCAGCACGCCGCCATTGGGATCGGTGACATGCGGATCCGACGACGCGAACACGACACTCTCGGCATCGGGATCGCGGAGCCGCATGAAGGAGGGCGCGAAATAGCGTCCTTCGCGACGCCTGATGTCCGGCAGTGCGAGAGCGAAACGCACATTGTCGGCATCGCTCCCGAGGCAAATGACGATCCCTGTGACACGCGAAATATCGTCCCGCACCGCGAGCGCATCGAGCGTGGTCTGGGTGAACACTGGTGCATTCTCGACCGTGATCAGCTCGGCTTCGATGAAAGCCATGTCCACCGCGGCATCAAGCGCCGGACGGGTCTGCCGATAGACCATTTCGGACCATTGCGCGTGCCGATCGATCACTGTCACCATCGGCTTGCCCAGCCCCTGGGCAAGACCGGAGAAGATGGCTTCTTCAGCGGCCGCTTCGCCCAGGCGCCCGAAACCGACGACGAGCAGATGCACGCGATCGGCCGCCATCCGTTCGGCAACGCTGTGCGCAGGGTGGCGGGCAAACATGTCGCGCGCCATCATCTCGGCCTCGTCGAAGACGACGATCCGCGAGGCGCCGCTTTGCACCGCCGAGACGCTATCCGCAACAAGGTGATCGCTCGTGCGGCACCAGATCGCCGGTGCCGCCGCACCTTCCCGCCCGCTGGCGATCGCCGTCGCGATGGCGGCGTTGGCCTTTTCGTCGCCGAGCATCACCACCACCGATCGCGCATGATGCGCGTTGGCCTCAACGATAAGGTCGGACGTTGCGTGCGGCCGCTCGATCCCGATGAGTCGACGGCCGTGTACTGACGGATCGAGCGCCAGAACGACGTTCGTCTCCTTGGCAAGCTCGACGGCCAGTTCCTCCGCATCCGGACCATCGCCGACGATGACCACGTGATTGCGGATGCGCGACGCACGCCACGCCCGGAATTGCCGGCGGAAGACGATCCAGAGACTGCCGAACAGTGCGAGATAGAACACCAGGGCCGCAGTGAAGGCACCGAGCAGCGTGACAGGGTTCTGTTGCCCGAGGAACGTGCCGTCGACCGAGAAGGCGAGCAGCACCGAATAGATTGCGTCCTGCCAGCCCGGATGCTCGACCGTCGTCGGACCGATCATCCGGCCGGCGACCACGAGCGTGATCGCAATCAGCGCCAGACCGGCGATCGCCAACGGCAGGAGATTGCGGCGTTTGCGGCGGGAGGGCGCAGCCATCTAGTTCGCCAGTGCCTCGAAGATCCGGGCTACGGCTTCCGCACCCGGGTCGTTGATCCCGCTCAGCGAGCGCGCATCGAGATAGGACGAGCGGCCGGCGCCCGCGCGAGACATCAACGCCGTGGCATTTGCGCCTTGGCGAGCGGCCTTTGCGGCATCGTCGAGCGATGCACCCGACTGCAGCGCCGTAAGGGCGGGCACCAAGGCGTCGAGCATCGTGCGATCGCCCGTTGCGGCACCGCCATAGGTCTGCATGGCATCGACGCCTGCAGCGAGCGACCTCACCCAGCCCTCACCTTCGCGATAGGCCTCTGCAGCGCGCGCCAGCATGATGGCGAGCAGCACTCCACTGGATCCACCCATCGAGCGGCGCTTCAAATCACCGAGGCTCGCAAGCAGCTCAGCGCCATCGGCAAGCGGGAGTGCATCCAGCACATCACGGACAGAGCGCGCAGCGCCGGCCAGTGTGCTGCCGGTATCGCCATCGCCGACCTTGGCGTCGAGAATATTGATCTCGGTCTCCATCGCCAGCGAGGCCGCAATGATGGTTTCGAGCATAGAGCGGACGACGGGATCGGAGGACGGCGCGAAGACCTCGCTGGTCGCCGTCTCAGGGGCCGCGACGGTGGACGGTGTCGCGACGGGACGGAAGGCTGGGAAGGCCGCGGCCTCTACCGGGGCCGCAAGGATGGCCTCGCGCTCGGGCGTCAGCTCCAGCATCGAGATGGAGAAGCCCGGCATATCGAGCGCTGTCATCACCTGCGCCGGCCCGGCGATCAGGCCGATCTGCGCGGCGAGCGGCGTCTGCAGCAGATCGTTGACCAGCACGGCACATTCGATGCCCGAGAGGCCGCCAAGGTCGTTGAACAGGGCCGCGTAGCGCGTACCTGGCTTCGTCTTGGCTTGCAGCGCATGCGCGAGCCGCTGCACGAGACCGCGCGACGTCTTGACCGACGTGAGTTCCACCCCCGCCTCGCCATGAATGCCGAGCCCGATCTCGACCTGATCGGCCCCGATGCGCTCGTGCTTGGGATTGCCCGGTACGGTGCAGGTGTCGCGCGCCGCGCCGAAGCTGAAGATCTCGGACTTTGCTGCTTCGGCCGCTTCCGCGATGGCGGCGAGAGTCGCGCCCGCTTCCGACATGTACCCTGCGATCCGGTGGATGAACACTGTGCCGGCAACACCGCGCGGCTGTCGCGCATCGGGCAGCGCGACGTCGTCGGCGACGATCACCATCTCGACCTTGAGCCCCAGCGCTTTTGCCCGCTCTGCCGCGAGCCCGAAATTCAGCCGGTCGCCGGTATAGTTCTTGACGACGAGCAGGCACCCAGCCGGTCCGGTGACGGCAACGATCGCCGCAAGCACCGCGTCGACGCTGGGAGACGCAAACACGTCGCCGCACACCGCTGCCGTCAGCAGCCCCTTCCCCACCAGCCCCGCATGCGCCGGCTCATGGCCAGAGCCCCCGCCCGAAACGATTGCGACCTGCTTCTTGTCCCAATCGGCGCGCAGAACGACGCGAGCATGGGAGTCGCGCGCGAACCGGACGAGCTTGCCGCCGCTGGTCGCGATCAGCCCGTCGATCGCCTCGGTGACGATATCGGCCCTGTCGTTGAAGAATGTGCGCACCAATGTCCTCCCGCGATGGGAGCACGAAACGCTGGGGCAGCGGGGGAAGTCAAGGACGGGGCAGCGCGGCCCCGTCCGTCAGATGTGGTGGCAGCGCACCATGTGGCCCGACCCGACCGCCGTTGGCCCCGGCATCACTTCCTTGCAGATCGCCGTCGCCCGCGGGCAACGCGACACGAACGGACAGCCAATGCTCTTGTCGGTCCAGAGCGGAATATCCGCCGCGCGCCGCTTGTGCGCCGCCCCGATCTTGCGGGCCGGATTGGGCACGGATTCGATCAGGAGCTGCGTATAGGGGTGCGTCGGCCGGTCAGTGATTTCCTCGCTCGGTCCCTGCTCGACCAGATGGCCGGCATAGAGCACCGCCGTGTCCTCGGCGAAATAGCGCGCCGTTGCGATATCGTGCGTGATGTAGAGCGCGGCGAGATTTCGCTGCTGCTTCAGATCCTCGAGCAGATTGAGAATGCCCAGACGCACCGACACGTCGAGCATCGAGGTCGGCTCGTCGGCGAGCAGGACTTCGGGATGCACGGAAAGCGCCCGCGCAATGGCGACGCGCTGCCGCTGTCCGCCCGACAATTCATGCGGGCGCCGCTTGGCGTAGTCGGCAGCCGGCTTCAAACCCACCTGCTCGAGGAGGGCCAGGACTTCGGCCTCGACCTCCTTACCTCGGAGATCCGGCCGGTGCAGCCGGATCGGCCGCTCGATGTGATAAGCAATCGACTGCGTCGGGTTGAGCGACCCGAACGGGTCCTGGAACACCATCTGCACTTCGGACCGGTAATCCTGCAGGCGGCGGCCCTTGAACTTCGCGATATCCTCGCCCTGGAAGCTGATGTGACCGCGAGTGGGCGTATAGGCGCGCGCCACCATGCGGGCGATCGTCGACTTGCCCGATCCCGATTCGCCGACCAATGCGAGTGCACGGCCGCGCACCAGCTTCAGCGAAACGCCGGACAGCGCCTTGAGGATCGTCTGGCCGAGAAAGGCGCCGCCAAGGACAAACTCCTTGTCGACCGAATCCATTTCGATCACGGGCGTGTCGAGCACCGGCACCGCGCCGGTCGCTTCTAGTTCAGCAAGTGACATGCAGCCTCGCTACGATGCTCGGGGTAACTCCGCAGCTCCGGCGCTACCTGACGGCAGACATCCATGGCGTGCGGGCAGCGCGGCGCGAACCGGCATCCGACCGGCAGCTCGGTCAGGCGCGGCGGCGTACCGGCAATACCCTCGAGCCGCACGCGCGGTCCGCTCAGTGGCGGAAACGAATTGCCGAGCGCCCGCGTGTAGGGGTGCTGCGGATTGGTGAGGATGGACTCGGCAGGCGCCACTTCGACCAGCTCGCCCGAATACATGATGCCGATGCGGTCGCAGAACTCGATCATCAGGCCCAGATCATGGGTGATGAACAGCACCGAAAAGCCCATCCGGTTCTTGAGCTCGACGATCTGCTCGATGATGTCGCGCTGCACCACCACATCGAGCGCCGTCGTCGGCTCGTCCATGATGATGAGCCGCGGCTTCAGCGCCAGAGCGATGGCGATACAGATGCGCTGGCGCATACCGCCAGAGAACTGATGCGCGAATTCGTCGAGGCGAGCCGGCGGAATACCCACCAGTTCGAACAGCTCGATCGCGCGCTTGCGGGCACCGTCCTTGCCAAGCTTGGGTTCATGCGTCTCGATGACGTCCATGATCTGCTCGGAGATCGGGATCACCGGGTTGAGCGCGTTCATCGCCGACTGGAAGACGAAGCTCACTTCGCGCCAGCGATAGGCACGCAGGCGCGCCTTGTCGAACTTGAGCACATCGTCGCCGTCGAGTCGCACCTGCCCACCGGTCACGAGACCGGGGAGGCGCGTCAGTCTCGCGAGCGCGAAGGCAACGGTGGACTTGCCGCAGCCGCTCTCGCCCGCGAGGCCGAACGCTTCGCCTTCGCGAATGTCGAAATCGATGCCGTTGACGGCGCGGGCGATAGAATTGTCGCCCACATAGTCGACGGTGAGGTCGCGAACCTCGATCAGAGCGCGATCAGAAGACATCGGCGCTTCTCCCGCGGCGGCTCAGGAACCGGCGGATACGGCCGATCTTGCGCGACGCCTTGAGCTGCGGATTGGTGATTTCGTCGACCGCGAAGTTGACGAGCACCAGCGACGCACCCGTCACCATGATGGCGATGCAGGGCGGCCAGATTTCCCACCATGCGCCCGACTGCAGGGCCATGTTGTTCTGCGCCCAAAACAGCATCGTGCCCCAGGTGACCGCGTTTGGATCGCCCAGCCCGATGAATTCCAGCGCCGCTTCCGCAAGGATCGCCGCGATGGTGCCGAGTACCAGGCCGCTCATGAAGAAGCTCAGCATGTTGGGGAAGATTTCGATGAGCACGATGCGCCATTTGCGCTCGCCCAGCAGCTCCGCCGAGAGCACGAATTCGCGCGTTCGAAGCGACAGGGTTTGCGTTCGGATCGTTCGCGCCGACCAGCCCCAGCCGGTGGCAGCCAAGACCGCGCCGATGACAAAGGGGCTGGCCTCCTCAACCAGCGTCGCGATGACGATAATGAGGGGTAACCCGGGTAGCACCAGCACCACGTTGACGAAGAAGGTGATGATCTCGTCGACGCGGCCGCCGAAATATCCCGCCGAAATGCCGAGTGCGAGGCCGATCGCCGCCGCGGCAACGCCGGCGAAGAAGCCGACGCCCAATGAGACGCGGCCGCCATAGAGCAGCTGCGTGAACACGTCCTTGCCCATGCGGGTCGTGCCCAGCACATGCTCGTACGTCGGCGCCTGGCTCGGTTTGCCGGCGCGACGGTTCGGATTGTAGTCGGAGATGAGAGGCGCGGCGAACGACGTCGCCACGAGGATCAGAAGCAGGATCACCCCCGCCATGCCCTTGCCATTGGTGACGAACGACGCGAGTGCCGGCGGCAGCCGCGACGTCCAGCCTGGCTTGGGCTTCACGCCAAGCTCGGCCATCAGCGAGGCATGATCGGGCGCCATACCCGAACCGATGCCCGCGTGGGAAGGCACGTTAAGATGCAAGGGAGGTGTGTGGGTGAGTTCGCTCATGTTTGCCCTCTCACTTGCGCAGTCTGGGGTCGAGAATGACGTTGGCGATGTCGGACAGCAGGTTCGCGACGAGCACCGCCGTCGTCAGCAGCAGCAGCTGCCCCTGGATGAATGAATAGTCGCGGCTGCCGATTGCCGTGAAGGTGAACTTGCCGAGGCCGGGATAGTTGAACACCGCTTCCGTCACCAGTGCGCCACCAAGCATATAGCCGATGGACAGAGCCAGCGAGGTGATCTGCGGTAGAATGGCGTTCCGCGCCACGTACCGATACTTGACGCGGTTCTCACTGAGCCCCTTCGCCTTTGCGAGAATGACGAAATCCTCGTTCAGCAGGTTGATCATCACATTCCGCATGCCGAGGTGCCAGCCGCCGAAGCTGACGAGCAGGATCGACATCACAGGCAGCGTCGCGTGATAGAGCACGCTGCCAACGAATTTGAGATCGAGCCAGTTCGGCATCAAATTCGGATCGTGCGCGCGGCCCAATGGGAACCATTTGAGCTGCAGCGAGAACGCATAGAACAGCACCAGCGCCACGACGGCTGGCGTGAAGGCGTTCATCATCACGTTGATGGGCGTGAAAAAGCTGTCGAAGAAGCCGCCGCGATTCCACGCCGCGTGAATGCCCATGAACGAGCCGATGGTGAATGCGAAAAAGATCGCGAGGCCGACAAGGACCAGCGTCCATGTCGCGGCATAGAACAGCAGCGATGCGGTGGGCTCGGGAAACTGCACCGTCGAGATGCCGAAATCGAGCCGGAAGACGCTGCCGATATAGGTGAGGTACTGCTCCCACATATTACCGTCGAGACCGAAGGATTTTCGGATCGCTGCAACCTGGGATTCGCTGAGGCGTCCCTGGAAGGACGCAATGATGCGGTCGGACGGATTGCCCGGCATCAGGCGCGGAATCAGGAAATTGAACGTAATCGCGAGGAAAAACGCGGCAAAATAGAACAGGATTCGTCTGAGCAGAAAGACCATCTGGCCGATTTCCCCGAAGCAGAGTTCGTGGCGGAGCGATTGGCCCCGCCACGATTTGGAGTACTTAGAACGTTGCGCCTTCGATCGGCTTCAGGCGAAGCGCATGCAGCACGCGCTCGCGGTTGCCGTCGTGGATCTGCGGACGCACGAACGGATCTTCCTCGGTCACCCAGCCGGTGAAGCGACGGGTCGAGTATTCGTACCAGATCGGGTTCGCAAAGAGCGACACGACCGGCACGTTCTCGGCCACGAGCTTGTGGATCTCGGTGAGAGCAGCCTTCTGCTCGGCTTCCACCGCAGTGCCCTTGAACTTCTTGAGGGCTTCTTCGATGGCCGGGATCGGCATCTGGTGCATGGACTGGAAGTCGATCTGACCCGGCACCATCAGGCGCGGGTTGAACATCGGCTGGTACTGGTTGTACGGCGTCGGACCGCCATTGGTCCACATGACGTACACGTCGAAGTCACCGCGCGGCACGGCGTCGAACCAGGCACCCTGGTCCATCGTCTTGAGCGAGGCGTTGATGCCGATATCCTGCAGGTTTTCGGCAACCGTCTGACCCGAGTTCACCCAGTCGGTCCAACCGGACGGCATCGAAATGCCGAACGCGATCGGGGTCCCATCCGGGTTGTCGCGCCAACCGTCACCGTCCTTGTCGACGAAGCCGGCGCCATCGAGCAGTTCCTTGGCCTTCTCGGGGTTGTATTCCATCAGCCAGGTGTAGGGCTGAAGGGCCGCCGCATCGTACCAGGTGTTGTACATTTCACCGGTGCCGATCGGGAACTTGGTCGCGGTCGTGAGGCCGAAGGTCGAGATGTCCAGCAGCGTCTGGCGGTCGGTCGCGACCGAGATGGCCTGACGGAACGCGAGGTTGTTGAACGGAGCCTTGGTCGTGTTCAGCTGCAAGTTCACGTCCGAGCCGGCCGGGAGCCAGTAGTTGTTGAACTCCGACTGCGGCAGGAACGTCACGTCCGGATCGGTGAGACCGTCACCGAGCCAATCGAGATCGCCAGCCGACAGCGCAGCGATCGTCTGCTCGTTGCCGTTCATCTGCGGGAAGCGCAGGCAGTCGATCGCGTTGTCCGCGTTGCCACGGAACAGCTCGTTGCGGCACATGTCGTAGCCGTTACGCGAGAAGTTACGGGGAACAGTCCACGGACCCGTGGCGACCGGCGTCGTGTTGGCGAAGGTCTTGGGGTCAGCCACGTCCTTCCAGATGTGCTCCGGCAGCGGGTAGAGACCATTGAGGCCGTAGCGGGCGAGAGCGTCGGGTTCGTTGAGGTTGAACTTGACGGTGTAGTCGTCGATCTTTTCGGCCGACGCCACGTTGCCCGACTCGCCATTGTAGACGTCGACGCCCATCGGATAATCCGGGTGCGCCTTGGCGTATTCGAACGAGAACACGACGTCGTCGGCGTTGAAGTCTTCGCCGTCGCTCCACTTGACGCCTTCGCGTAGCTTGTAGGTCACCGACTTGAGGTCATCGCCAACTTCCCACGACACCGCGAGAGCATCTTCGTGCTCGCCGGGATGCCAGACGTTGTCGATCCACAGCGGCTCATACGTGAAGTCACGCGTACGCTGCTGGGCGCCCGGTCCAGGGCTGTTGGGATTGTAGTTTTCGACCATCGCGTCGGTGTGCGCCGGCAGCAGACGCAGGATCACTTCCTGCGACATCGCCGGTGCGGCACCCGCGACGACCGACAGAGCGACGGTGGCGAGCGCCACGGTCCTCAGGGTCTTCAGCTTAGTCATCTCCACTTGTTTCCTCCTCCTGTGGATGGATATACGGGACCAATCTGGGATCGATCCCATATTCTTCATTTTGCTGCCGGCGGTAAGCGTCCGCCGCCCGGCAGCAGTTAACTGCGACTAGGCAACCTGCCTCTCCTTGGCCGGCGCGCCGACGCTCGAACGCACCACCAGATTCGTCTCGACTATGGTCTCGTGGGGCCCCGATGAAGGCTCCGCGATGAGGTTGAGCAGCATGGTCGCTGCGGCTTCACCGAGCTCCTGGGTCGGCTGGCGGACTGTCGTCAGCGGCGGCCAGAGATGCTTGGCGTGGAACGCGTCGTCAAAGCCGAGCACCGAGATTTCCTCGGGCACCCGGCGTCCGCCGTCGCGCAAGGCCAGCAGAACGCCCGCGGCCATATCGTCGTCACCGGCGAAAATCGCCGTGAATTCCCGGCCTTCCTTCAGCATCGCGGTGGTCGCCGCGTACCCGAAGTCCTGGCTGTAATTGCCGCTGACGATGTGAATGTCGGCGGTCGTCATCTGGAATTCGTTGAGCGCAGACTCGATGCCCTCGAGCCGGGCAACCGTGTCGCCGAAATCGGCCTGGCCGCTGAGATGGACGATCTTGCGATGACCCTGCTCGAGCAGATGGCGCATCGCCGTCCGTGCGCCTTCGAAATTGTTGAGCGTCACGGTCCCGCGGGAGACCGGCGTCATGGAACGGCCGATGCTGACGATCGGAATCCCCGCCCGCCGCACGATTTCGACCACATCTTCGCGCATCGGGCGCTCGAGATAAACCACGATCCCGTCGCAGGAGCGGTCGACGAGCTCGATGACCGCCCGCGCCTCCTCATCCTGGTCTGCAAAGCCCGACGAGACCATCAGCGCCTTCCCGGCGGCCCGGGTGGCGTTCTGCAGGCCATAGACGACATTGGCAAAATAGGTGGTACCGACGTCGACGACGACGGTGCCGATCACATTGGAACGGTTGGAGCGCAGGGCCTGCGCCAGCGTATTAGGCCGATAGCCGAGCTCAGCGATCGCTTGCTCGATCGCCCGGCGTTTCGCCTCTGAAACATAGCCGTTTCCGGCCACTACGCGTGAGACAGTCGAGCGCGAAACGCCCGCGTGCCTCGACACGTCGGTGATGGTCACCATTCCGCCCGTTCTCCTCCCGATCGACCGTGCGGGATCGATCCCACAAACTGGAATCGATCTCACATCGAAGTCAAGCGGCTATTTCGACCAAAGTCGTAGTTTGATCGCTTTAAGGTTACGCGGCGGCAGGTAAAAGGACGTTCTAGTCGCTGAGGTACGCACCTCAGGACGCGGCGTCTGCGAGCCTCGATGGACCACTCGCTTGACGATGTAACCAGGTGGTGAATTAGTGGCTCGCACGGTGCGTGGACCTCGTGTGCCGGCCCATTCGCACAAGGACCTATCGAAGTGAAATACGCGATCGTTGGCGTCGGTTCGCGCCATGCCATGTTCCGACAGGCGATCACAAACACCTATGCGGCGAGCAGCGAACTCGTCGGCCTCTGCGACGTCAACCAGACGCGCCTCGCGCTGTCTGCCGACAGCGTCCCCACGCAGCCGGGCAATGGTATCGCGACCTACGACGCGGCCGATTTCGACCAGATGCTGAGCGAGCAGCAGCCCGACGCCGTCATCGTCACGACGCCGGACTACCTGCATCACGAATACATCGTGCGCGCGCTGAAGGATGGCCGCGATGTAATGACCGAAAAGCCGATGACCGTGGATCTCGCCAAGCTCAAGGAGATTCTCGACGCGCAGGCGGCGAGCGGCCGCAAGCTCACCGTGACCTTCAATTATCGCTACACACCCGCACGTACGCAGCTCAAGGACTTGCTGATGTCGGGCACGATAGGCGACATCACTGCAGTCGACTTCACTTGGTACCTCGATCGCGTGCATGGCGCCGACTATTTCCGCCGCTGGCACCGTTACAAGGACAAGTCCGGCGGATTGCTCGTGCACAAATCCACACACCATTTCGACCTGATGAACTGGTGGGTGGATTCGACACCCAAAACCGTCGCCGCCAATGGCGACCGCCGCTTCTACACGCCCGAAATGGCGAGGACACTTGGCCTCGAAAACCATGGCGAGCGCTGCCACGGCTGCCCGGTCTTCGACAAATGCGAATACAGGCTCGACATCGAGAACGACCCGGCGCTGCGCGAGCTCTATCTCGAAGCCGAAGACGACGACGGCTATCTGCGGGATAAGTGCGTCTTCGCCGACGACATCACCATCGAAGACACGATGCAGGTGCAAGTCCGCTACGCCAATGATGTGTCGTTGAACTATTCGCTCTGCGCCTACTCACCGTGGGAGGGCCTCGAGATCACTTTCCACGGCACCAGGGGCGAGTTGCGTCACAAGCATGTCGAAGTACATGGCGTGTTCGGCGGCACCCGTGACAAGGCACATGACGACAACATGCAGACCACGCTGCATCTACATGGCAGGCGCCCCGAAAACATTCCGGTCTGGAGCGGTGCCGGCGACCATGGCGGGGCCGACCCCATCATGCTGGGCTATCTGTTCGACGGCTCCGGCATGGAGGCGGACCGCTACAACCGCGCCTCGACCCATAAGGAAGGGGCGTGGTCGATCCTCACCGGCATCGCCGCCAACGCCTCGATCGCGGGAGGGGGCCGCGTCGATGTTGACGCCATGCTGAAAGACGCCGGGATTACGCTGGCGCGCTGACGGCCGCCTGTGCCGAGAGCGGCAGCGTCACCCGGAAACACGCGCCAGCGCCTTTGCTCGGCACCAGTTCGAGCTTGCCGTTCATGCGCGAGATGATCTGCCGTGAGATGGCGAGGCCGAGACCCGCGCCCGGCGTTGTCGCGCCCTGCGCGCCGCGGGTGAACTTCTCGAAGATAAGTGCGCGTTCTTCGCGTGGAATGCCGGAGCCATTGTCGGAGACCTCGACGATATAGCTGCCGCGCGAAAGACGCGAACGCACTTCGATCGCCGGGGCCTCGGCGTCGTTGTACTTGATGGCGTTCGAGATGAGGTTGATCAGCACCTGGCTCAGCCGGTCGGCATCTCCGTCGATCACCGCATTGGCCGCACGTTTGCCGGCAACCAGCGGCATCTTGCGCTGGCGCGCCAGCGCCGAGCAGACCTCGATGGCGCGATCGAGCGCCGCGTCCGCATCGACGGGGCGATTGTCCCACGGCCGCTCGCTGCGTTCGAGGGCACTCAAATCGAGGATTTCATCGAGCAGCTTGGTGAGCCTAAGGCTCTCCTGATGGATCGTCGAAACGAACCGGTGGCGATCGGTCGTCTGGAGCTGTCCATCATCCATGAGAATTTCGGCGAACGAACGGATCGAAGCCATCGGTGTGCGCACCTCGTGGCTCACCTGGCTCAGGAATTCGTCCTTCTGACTGTCGAGCTCGCGCAGCATGAGGTTGGCGTTTTCGAGTTGCGCAGCCGTCGAGCGCAGTTGCGACGATGTGCGTTCGAGCTCCTGCGAATAGGCGATAGCCTGCCGTGTCTCGCCGGCCATCTCGAACACCTCTTCCATCGACACCGCGCCGCCCGATACGACCTTGCTCAGCATCACATGCGCCGAGGCAACGCCAATTGAACCAGCAAGTTCGCGCTCGAGACGGTCGATGAAATGCGCCGAGGGATCGCCGCTCACGCCGTCGAACAACAGCCTTGCCCGCTCAGCGCCGAGCACGCGCTCAGCCACGAAATAGAGATCGTCGAAGGTCGCCGAGCCACGGATAACGGCCGGCGCGTCGGCAGCGCGGGGCCGGAAGAGATCGGCGAACAGAGCCGCCTGCACGCGCTCGAGGGCTGACGGCGTGGTAAGCAGCGACACCACGACGAGCGTCGCCGTATTGAGGAAGAGGCTCCAGAACACGACATTGACGAGCGGATCGATCCCGTCGATGCCGAACAGCGCCTGCGGCCTCAGCCAATCGATCCCCCACGGCCCCCACTGCATGATGCCGGCCACAAGTGGCGACGAGCTTTCGAATGACGGCATGAAGCTCGACCACGCCCAAACAACGAAGCCCACCGCGACGGCCGCGGTCGCGGCTTTCAGCGACGCCTCGCGCCAGAACAGCGCCGCGATGATTGCCGGCAGGAACTGCGCCACGCCGCAGAACGAGATGAGCCCGATCGGGGCGAGCGCGTTCGAGTTGCGCGTGAAGTAAAAGTAGAGAAAGCCCAACCCGAGGATCACTGCGATCGAGAAGCGCCGCGAGTTGAGCAGCAGCTGGCTGACGCTGCGGCCCTGCCCGACACCCGCGCCCTGCGTAAACCGAAGCACGAGCGGCATCACGATGTGGTTGGAGACCATGATCGACAGCGCAATGGATTCGACGATGATCATCGACGTCGCCGATGAGAATCCTCCGATAAAGCTCAGCAACGCCAGGCCTTCCTGCCCGCTCGCCAGCGGCACTGTGAGGACGAACATGTCGGGGTTCGACCCGGCCGGCATCGCGACGAGCCCGTAGAGCGCAATGGGCAGCGTGAAGAGGCTCATCAGCAACAGATAAAGCGGGAACGCCCAGCTCGCCGTGCGCAGATGGTTCTCGTCCGAATTCTCGACCACAGTGATCTGAAACTGCCGCGGCAGGCAGATCACTGCGGCCGCCGCGAGGAGATTCATCGCGACCCATCGGTCGTTGAAATTGCCGGTCGAATAGATGTCGATGCCGGCCGCTTCTGCGCGCGAGAAGATGGTCTCAAGGCCGCCGCCGACATAGACCACGAAGAGCCCCGTCGCGAGCAGCGCCCCGAGCTTCACGACCGCCTCGAACGCGATCGCCGCGACGACGCCCAGATGCTGTTCCTTCGCGTCGACATTGCGCGTGCCGAACAGAATCGTGAAGAGCGCCATTCCAGCGGCGACCGCGAGAGCGAGTCCAACCTCATCGACACCGATAATGCTGCGGCCCTGAAGGCCTTCGACACCCGCAATCGCCTGGATCGACGACGTCACGGCCTTGAGCTGCAGCGCGATGTAGGGCGCGATCGCGATCACCGCCATTATCGTGATGAGAACGGCAAGCCGGCTCGATTTGCCGAAACGCGATGACAGCAGGTCCGCGATCGATGTGATGCGCTGGCTATGGCTGATGCGCACGAGCCGCCTCAGGATGAACCACCAGCCGATGAAGATCAGCGTTGGCCCCAGATAGATCGCGAGATATTCGAGCCCGTTACGCGCCGCCGAGCCAACCGCGCCATAGAACGTCCAGCTCGTGCAGTAGACCGAGATGGCGAGCGTGTAGATGAAGGGTGAGTTGAGGAACCCGGCTTTCCCCGCCCGCGACCGCCGGTCGCTGACATAGGCGATGAGGAACAGCAGCCCGACATAGCCGATAGCCGTCGCGATGACGAAGTCGGGCGTTAGCATCTAGGCATCGTCGCCGGGCAAGCGCCCGGTCTCTTGCGGCAGGCGTTTGCTCAACCACAGCGCGCCGCCGATCAGCACGCCCCAGCACACGAAGAGGTAGATCACCTCCGCCGGGAGTCCAAGGAAGCGTCGCTGCAACTGGAACATCGTCGCAAGCGGCGGCAGGATCAGCAGAGCTCCACCGAGCGCCAGAAACAACGCAGCGCTGACGAGCTTGCCTCGTTGCATCTTACACGCCTGCCTTACCCGCCATCAGCCGCCGTACTTCCTCGACGACCTCGGCATTCGCGTAGGGCTTGGTGATGAATGCGTCGGCGCCCAATTCTTCGGCCACGCGCCGGTCCTGCGCCTGGCCCTTTGCCGTGAGGATAAGCACCGGCATGCCGCGCAGCTGCTCGTCGCCGCGCACCTGCTTCAGCACATCGAAGCCCGAGCGCCGCGGCAGCATCACGTCGAGCACCAGGACCTTCGGCCGATCCCGGCGCAGTGCGCCGAGCACGGCCTCGCCGTCCGTGACAGAAGCGATCGACCAGCCCGCGCGACGCAGGATGAAATCGAGCGATTCAAGAATGCTCGGCTCGTCCTCGGCTATGAGTACGTCGACCGCCAAAACTGCCCCTCCCGGCTGACTCCTCCTGTCAGACAGGGAACACTAGCGCATACTCAGCCGCCTTCGCCAATATCGAAAGAGCGCGGCACCAGCGGCGCGCGGATCGCCATCGGCTGTCCGCCCGCCGATATCGATTCCTCCTGCCGGTCCGCGCAGTCGAGCCGCGGACAGAGCCGGCAACTGGGCCCCACCGGCACATCAAGCGCCGCATCGCCCAGGTCGAAGCCCGCCCCATAGACCGTGCGGTCTGCATGCAGCACATCGCACGCCAGCATGATCGAGGTCGGGATCGCGCGCTCCCCGAACCGCGTCCGCCGCCTCTGCTGCGCCTGCGCGATGAACAGATAGCGCGACCCATCCGCGAACTGCACCAGTTGCCGGCACAGGGTATCGGGCGCGCGGAAAGCCTCGTAGATCACCCATAGCGGACAGGCATGCCCGGCACTCGGCAGCGGCAGTCCCGGCAGCGGAAACCGCTTCGTCAGCCGCCCCGCCGGATCAGCGCGCAGGAACCCGAACGGCACCCCCTCGAACCCCGGCCGTCTCAGCGTCACCAGCCGGTGCGCCACCTGCTCGAAGCTCGCCCCATAGATCTGCCGCAGCCCCTCAATGTCGTAGCGCAGCCGCTCCGCATCGGCGCGAAACTGCGCATAGGGAAAGATCACCGCCCCCGCGAGATAGGTGCCGAGGAAACGGCTCGCGAGCCGTCGCGCGGCATCGGACGACAGCTCCGGCGCATCGAGCTCCCGCTCGATCTCCGCGCCCGCCGCGAGCTCCGCATAGAGCCGCGTCATCTGGAACTGCACCGTCGCCGGCGCGGCCCCCGTCTGGATCCAGAGCCGCCGCGTCGCCGGGTCATACTGGTATTGCCCCGGAAACCCCGCCGCATCGCGCTTACGCTCAGCACTGCGCACCACCGCGATCCCGAACCGCCGATGCAGCGCCACGATCAGCGCCGCTTCACCGATCGCACCGGCAACTTCGATCTCCGCCCGCAGTCCAGCGGCCACCGCCTCCAGCCCCGGGAAATAGTTGTTGTTGCGAAAGATCAGATCGTCGAGCTCGCGCGCTGAACTCAGCCGCCGGCTCCGCGAATCCGTCTCGAACTGCCCCACCAGCCCGCGCGCCAATTCGCTCAGCCCCCGCGCCTCCCGCGAAATCGCCGCCATGAACCGCGACCGCTCCGCCTCCTCGAGATCGGCCGTGTCCTCGACGATTTCCGCGCTCGAGCGGATCGCCGTAATCCCCGACAGGATCCGGTGCAGCAGCTGCGCCAGCAGCGGGTCCGACCGCAGTCGGTCGGCATAGGCGTCAGCGTTGAACTGGGCCCCGGTATAGGCGCGATGGAGCCGCGAGATTGCCAGCGCCGCGTCAGGCTGCTGCGCCACGAGATCGTGCGCGCCCTGCCCGCTCACGCCGGCGAGGACGGGGTCGGACAGCGCCTCCTCGACCTCGGCGATCAGCCGGTGCTCCGCCTCGCCGCTCAGTTCGGCGACATCGAACCCCAGCGCTTCGGCCAGCCGGATCAGCAGCGAGCCGCCCACATGCCGTTTGTTGCGCTCAATGAGATTGAGGTAGCTCGCGGAGATCCCAGCGGCGCGCGCCAGCGCGGCCTGCGAAATCCCCAGCGCCTTCCGCTTGGAACTGATCCTGAGCCCGATCGGCGCCCGCATCTTCCCCTCCGTTGTAAAGCTATTGACTCGATCCACAGCGCGCAAGGCCAATGATTTACAAGAATAGATAGGAATATCAGTGGGATATTGCGGAGCTTTTCCACCCGCTCAATAGTGAGTCATGCGCGTTGAGGGGCCGGCAACGCACCGGCCTCCACCGCAGATGGAGGAGCTAATGACCACTTCACTGAAGGGCTTCAGCCGCCGCGGCGTGCTGAAGACCGGCCTCGCGGGTATTCTCGCAACGGGCGTTTCGCCCCTGATTTTCTCCCGCGGCGCCTATGCCCAGGAATTCTGCAACGCGCCGACCGGTGACACTGTCACCATCGGCTTCAACATGCCCCTCACCGGCGCCTATGCCGACGAGGGCGCCGACGAGCAGCGCGCTTATGAGCTGGCCGTCGAGCACCTCAATGGTGGTGGCGATGGCGGCCTCATCCCGCATTTCTCGTCCAAGACCCTCAAGGGCAACGGCATCCTCGGCAAGAAAGTCGTAGGCGTCACCGGCGACGACCAGACCAAGGCCGACGCGGCCCGTGACTCTGCCCGCCGCATGATCGAACGTGACGGCGCGGTGATGATCACCGGCGGTTCGTCTTCGTCGGTCGCGATCGCCGTCCAGGGCCTCTGCCAGGAGAAGGGCGTCATCTTCATGGCCGCCCTCACGCACTCCAACGACACGACAGGCAAGGACAAGAAGCGCTACGGCTTCCGTCACTTCTTCAATGCCTATCAGTCGGGCATCGCGCTCGGCCCCGTGCTCGGGCAGGCCTATGGCACCGATCGCGTCGCCTACCACCTCACGGCCGACTACACCTGGGGCTGGACGCAGGAAGAATCCATGAAGAACGCCACCGAGGCGCTCGGCTGGAAGACTCTCGAACCTGTCCGCACGCCCGTTGGTGCTGGCGACTTCAGCCAGTATCTGACGCCGGTACTCAATTCGGGCGCCGACGTGCTGATCCTCAACCACTACGGCTTCGACATGGTGAACTCGCTCACCCAGGCCGTGCAGTTCGGCATGAAGGACAAGCAGGTCAACGGCAAGCAGTTCGAGATCGTCGTTCCACTCGTCTCCGATCTGATGGCCAAGGGCGCCGGGGCCGCGATGAAGGGCATCTACGGCACGTCCAACTGGGACTGGCAGCTGGCCGACGACGCGTCGAAGGCCTTCACCAAATCCTTCGGTGCCAAATTCGGGCAGCCGCCGAGCCAGGCCGCGCACACCTCCTACGTGCAGGCCCTGCTCTATGCCGACGCTGTCGAGCGTGCCGGAACCTTCTATCCGCCCGAAGTCATCAAGGCCCTCGAAGGCTTCGAGTTCGACGGCATGGGCAATGGCCCGACGCTCTATCGGGCCGAAGACCATCAGTGCTTCAAGGACGTCTATGTGGTGAAGGGCAAGGAATCGCCTGCCAACCCGTTCGACCTGCTCGAAGTGGTGGCCACTGCCTCCAAGGACAGCGTCACCTACGACGCGGCCATCTTCGGTGGCGAGCTCGGCCCGGATACCGCCGTCGCCTGCTAACGCAGACTCTGTTGCCGTCCCGGCCGATCGTTTCTCCCCGGCTGGGACGGCGTCTTTCCTGAGGGCGCTCGTTTCCATGGAAGCAATTCTCGCACAGCTGCTGAACGGCCTCGACAAGGGCGGAGCCTATGCGCTGATCGCTCTCGGCCTGACACTGGTGTTCGGCACTTTAGGTGTCGTCAACTTCGCGCATGGCGCGCTCTTCATGCTCGGCGCCTTCTGCGCCGTCACCTTCCGCTACCTCATCACCCTCGAAACCGTCACGCTCGATCCCGAGCAGATGACGGCATGGGGTACGCCGCTCGAGATCCGCACGCCGCTCGCGCAAAGCTGGTTCGGCGACTACGGCGCGATCCTCATCGACTGGGCCGTGCCGCTCTCGATCCTCCTCGCGATCCCCGTAATGCTGATCATCGGCATCGCGATGGAGCGCGGCCTCATCAAGCATTTCTACAAGCGCCCGCACGCCGAACAGATCCTCGTGACCTTCGGCCTCGCCATCGTGCTGCAGGAAATCGTCAAGGCGATCTTCGGACCCAACCCGATCTCGCAGGCCATGCCCACGGCGCTGCGTGGCGCTGCCGATGTCGGCGTCTGGCTCGGCATGGCGCAGGGCGCGCTGACCTATCCCCTGTGGCGGCTCGTCTACTTCCTCTTCGCCGCCGGCGTCATCGCCGCGGTCTTCGCCTTCCTTCGCTTCACCACCTTCGGCATGGTCGTGCGCGCCGGCATGGCGGACCGCGAGACCGTGGGCCTGCTCGGCATCAATATCGATCGCCGCTTCACGATCATGTTCGGCATCGCCGCCGTCGTCGCCGGCATGGCTGGCGTTATGTACACGCCGCTGCTGCCGCCCAATTATCACCAGGGCATGGACTTCCTGGTCCTCAGCTTCGTCGTGGTCGTCGTCGGCGGCATGGGCTCTTTGCCCGGTGCAGTCGCCGCGGGCTTCCTGCTCGGCATTCTTCAGAGCTTCGCCTCGATGCATCAGATCAAGCAGATCATCCCCGGCATCGATCAGATCATCATCTATCTGACGGCGGTGGTGATCCTCCTCGTCCGTCCTCGTGGCCTTTTCGGCCGCCGCGGTATGATGGAGAACTGAGATGAGCCTGTTTCAGATCTCACGCCGCGATGCGATCGTCTTCGCGCTCTTTGCGCTCGTCGTCATCACCATGCCGATCTGGGCTGCGCCGTTCGGCGCGAGCTATCCCGGGCTGATGCAGAAGTTCGCGATCTACGCGATCTTCGCCATCGGCTTCAACATCCTGTTCGGCCTCACGGGCTATCTGAGCTTCGGCCACGCCGCCTTCCTCGGCGTCGGCTCCTACACCGCGGTCTGGTCGTTCAAGCTTCTGACCATGGACGTCCTGCCGGCGATTGTTTTCGCCGTCTGCGTCTCAGGCATCTTCGCTCTCGCGATCGGTTTTCTCAGCCTGCGTCGGTCGGGCATCTACTTCTCGATCCTCACACTCGCCTTCGCGCAGATGAGCTACAACCTCGCTTATTCCGTCCTCACCCCCATCACCAATGGTGAGACGTCATTGCAGCTGACGCTGCAGGATCCGCGCCTGATCGACCTCGCTTTCGGACCGCGCGGTGCAGGCCTGCCCACCGCGAGTATCTTCGGCATGCCGTTTACGGGTCTGGGCGGCTTCTATTTCTGTGCCGCGGTGCTCCTGATCGTCTTCTTCGTCGCCCAGAAGATCTTCGCCTCGCCCTTCGGCATGATGCTGCGCGCCATCAAGTCCAACCAGACGCGCATGAGCTACACGGGCTTCAACACCCGCCCCTATGCGCTCACCGCCTTCGTCATTTCAGGCATGTATGCCGGGCTCGCCGGTGCCTTGCTCGCCGTCACCGACCCGCTCGCCGGTGCCGAACGCATGCAATGGACCGCCTCGGGCGAAGTTGTGCTGATGACCATTCTCGGCGGCGTCGGAACGCTGGTCGGTCCGGTCATCGGCGCCTGGCTGATCAAATATTTCGAGAACATCTTCTCGGCGTTCAATGAGGCCAGCCTCAGCCGCGTCTTCAGCTTCGTGCCAGAGGGTGCTCGTGAGTGGGCTGTGGCCATCTCCGGCAAGTTCGTCGGCGAAGGCTGGCAGCTCACTCTCGGCCTCCTCTTCGTGCTGACCGTCGTGTTCCTGCCCGGTGGCATCATGGAAGGTGTTCGCCGCATCGGTGCGCTCTTCAATCGCCCGCCGCGTCGCGATAGCGGCGCACCCATGCGCGTCCAACCGGCAGAGTGACCATGAGCGAAGCCGAGAAAAACATCGTCCTCCACGTCAACGACGTCCACAAGCGCTTCGGCGGCCTTCATGCGTTGTCCGACATCGACCTTCAGGTCGAAGAAGGAAAGACGCACGCCATCATCGGTCCGAACGGCGCCGGCAAGTCGACCCTGCTCAACGTCATCGTCGGCCGCCTCGCGCCGACGAGTGGCGCCGTGGTATTCGACGGTCAGGTGCTGACGGGCAAGAAGCCGCATCAGATCAATCAACTCGGCGTAGCGCGCGTTTTCCAGACCCCGGAGATCTTCCCCGATCTGTCGGTACTGCAGAACGTGATGGCCCCGGCCTTCGCGCGACGCGACGGTGCGTTCCGGGTCAACATCATCAGGTCGATCGACCGCGAGACGGAGATCCGAGGGGAAGCCGAAGCCATCCTTGAAGACGTCGGCCTGCTCGATCGTCGCGAGACGCATGCCGGGGCACTCAGCCGTGGCGACAAGCGGCGGATGGAGCTGGCGATGTGCCTTATCCAGCATCCGCGTCTCTTGCTCCTCGACGAACCGACCGCCGGCATGAGCCGCCACGATACCAACACGACGATTGACCTCCTCAAGAAGATCAAGGCGCGCGGCATGACCAAGGTCATCATTGAACACGACATGCATGTCGTGTTCTCCTTGGCCGACAAGATCTCCGTCCTTTCGGGCGGCAAGATCATCGCCGAAGGACTGCCGGACGAAGTTCGCAACAGTCCCAAGGTGCAGGAAGCCTACCTCGGCGGCGCACATCGTCTCGAGGCGCATTGATGAGTTCGATCGCGATGGACACGGATATGACAGCCACTGCCCAGCCCGCAGCGACCGCCGCATCGGCGCCCACACCCTTCTTCGCCGTCAGGGACATCCACGCCTATTACGGCGAGAGCTACATCGTGCAGGGCGTGTCGCTCGAAGTGAACCACGGCGAGATCCTGGCCCTCCTCGGCCGCAATGGCGCTGGCAAGACGTCTACGCTGCGCACCATCGCGCGTGTCGACAACCCGGTTCTGAGGTCGGGCGAAATCTGGCTCGAGGGCAAGCCGCTTCACAAGATGAAGTCTTTTGAAGCCTCGCGCGCCGGCATCCAGCTCGTGCCCGAAGACCGTCGCATCATCCAGGGCCTAACGGTCGAAGAGAATCTGCAGCTCGCTCGCGTCGCACCTGCCCATGGTTGGGAGCTCGACCGCATCTATTCGCACTTCCCCCGCCTCGCCGAGCGCCGCCGGCAGGATGGCGTGACGCTGTCGGGCGGCGAGCAGCAGATGCTGGCCATCGCCCGCGCCCTCGCCCGCGACATCAAGCTGCTGCTTCTCGACGAACCCTATGAGGGCCTCGCCCCGGTGATCGTCCAGGAGATCGAAAAGATCCTCGGCGAGATCAAAGCGCTGGGCATCACCACCATCATAGTCGAGCAGAACGCCATCGCTGCGCTCCGCCTCGCGGACCGCGCCATCATCCTCGACACCGGCGAAGTCGCCTTCACCGGCTCGGCCAAAACCGTCCTCGAGAACGAAGACCTCCGGCGCGAATACCTCGCCATCTGACGCAGCGGTCGTGTCACGCCGTTGACCCGTCCCCAAGCGCCCGGCAAGGTGCGTGCGGCAGGAGTGCAGAGTGAAGATTACCGAAATTCGCACGCTGATCAGCTGGGCTGGTCTGCGCAATTGGGTTCTCGTCAAGGTGATGACCGACAGCGGGATTCACGGCTGGGGCGAAGCCACGCTCGAAGGTTTCGAGCCGGTCGTCGAAGCCTGCGTCAAACGTTTCGGCGAGGCGCTGATCGGGGAAGACCCGCTGCGTCGGGAACATCATTGGCAGCGGCTGCATCGGCATCATTTCTGGCGCGGCGGGCCGGTAAACAACTCGGCGATCGCCGCCCTCGATCACGCGCTCTGGGACATTGCCGGCAAGGCGTATGGTGTGCCGCTCTATCAGATGCTGGGCGGCGCGGCGCGAGATTCGCTGAGGCTCTATACGCATGTCGGCATCTACGAGCCCGAGCGGATGATCGAGGACGCGCAGCGCGACATTGCCGACGGCTTTACCGCAATGAAGACCGGCGCGTGGACGGGAAGCGCCGGCATGCCGGAAGCCGAGCGGATCGCGGCGTTCGCCGAGCGCATCGGTGCTCTGCGCAAGGCCGCCGGACCCGATATCGGAATCATGGTCGACGACCACGGTCGCGGCCAGCCATCGAACGCGGTGCGCCTGATGCACGCGCTCGAGCCGTTCAACCTGTTGTTCTTCGAAGAACCCACGCAACCCGACGACATCGACGGCCTCAAGCGCTTGCGCCTCGCCGATCCTCAGATGGATCTTGCGACGGGGGAGCGACTCTTCTCGAAATGGGAATATCTGCGGCTGCTCGAAGGGCGCTACGTCGACGTCATCCAGCCCGACCTCTGCCACGCCGGTGGCATCAGCGAGGTCAAGAAGATCGCCGCTATGGCCGAGGCCTATTTCGTGAAGGTCGCGCCGCACAATCCGCAGGGCCCGATCTCAACCGCCGCAGCGGCACATCTCTGCCTCGCCATCCCCAACTTCCTGATCCTGGAATATGTGCGCCAGGAACCCTGGCGCGACCGCGCGATGAAGGACCCATGGGCCGTGGAGAACGGCCACCTCTACGTGCCCGACCGTCCGGGTCTGGGCGTCGAGCTCAACGAGGATGTGCTGCTCGCAAGCCCCGCGCGCCTCGCGCCCACCCCAGCCGCCTTCGCCGCCGACGGCAGCGTGTTCGACATCTGAGTCCGCACCCACCCGCTTCCCAGTACAGATACAGCCGGTTACTAGTTTCGGCGAAATGGCTGACTACAAAGAATTATTGCGTCGGGCACTAGAGGTGCTGCCACAGAATAATGGGGCCGTGCGACGGGCTGTTTACGAAAAGGCGCGCGCCGCTCTGGTCGGCCAACTCCGGGCTATCAATCCGCCCCTACCCGCCCGCGACATCACAGCGCATCGCCTGCAACTTGAGGACTGCATCCGCCAGGTAGAGCAAGAGGCGAGCGAGGCGTCGATTGCTGGCGCTCAGCCTTTGCCTCCGATATTTGCTGAAGCGGCGAAAAGGCCGGCTGAAATCGCCAAGACAAAATCCGCGTCCGTAGGTTCGATTGAAGACATTATCGCGGCCGCCGAAAAGTCGGCTGCGCCCTCACCCAAGCCATCTTCCCTGACTGTCACGCCGGCCAACAGGCAACGAGCCGATGGGCTGCCGAGTAAGCCGGCTTCTCCTGATCCGGTGGCCGTGCCCGTCGCGGCTCGGCTATCCGACGTTCCCGGCGATTTGCTCGCCGAGATCGAACGGGCAATCAATGCAAGCGGCCCGACCAGTCACACCGTGCCCCAACCTGCCGCCGCGTTGGGCAACTCGAAATTGCCCTCTATCGTCGCCCGCGCTGCTGCCGCGCGTGAGGCAGCCAACCCGCCGGGTCCTCGCCCGCCGGAACTGTCGAGCCCCGCTCCGGTGCCCAATCCGGGGTCGAATCTTGGCGCGACTGACGGCGGTTCGAGCCTCTCGGATCTGCTCATTGCCCGTGGGATCGGACTCAACTCGAGAGTTGCGCAGGTGGTGGGGCCAGTCAGCAACGACGCCCTCGTCTCCGACGCCATCACCAAGGCCGCCCCGCTCATCGCTCCGCCAGCTTCAGAACCGCCACCGGCACCCAAGCCGACCGCGGTCAAGAAGGGCAGTAGGAGTGCGGGCCAGAAAAAGAAGCTAACTAAGCCAAGCCGCAGGTTCGGCAGGCCGCCCACGCCCGCAGTCATCCCATTCGAGGCACCCGCAGGCTCGTATCTCAAGTCGATCTTCCTGCCCCCCGCGGGACCTATGGAACTCGACTACATCTCGGTGATGATGCCTTTCCCACGTGACTTCGATCGCGTCTTTGAGTGCATCGTCGGGGCAGGATTCAACCAGGGATTCTTCGTCGAGCGCGCCGACCAGAAATGGGAGAACCAGGCAATCATCGAGAGCGTCTACAGCATGATCTTCCGATCTAACGTCGTCGTCTGCGACTTCACTGGGAGAAATCCAAACGTGATGTACGAAGCGGGCCTGGCCCACGCTTTGGGGCGCAAGGTCGTGCCGATCACCAGAGATTCGGACGAGTTGCCCTTCGACATCAGGCACCATCACGCCATGGTCTACGAGAACAGCGATGGAGGGCTGGAAAAGCTCGGGAGCTGGCTAGAGAAGTCGTTCAAGGCGAGCCGGACCTGGGCGCGGCCGGCAAAGTAGTCTTCAGGCAAGCAAATGCGAAAGCCCGGGTTTCCCCGGGCTCGCAAGACATTCCGCTGATATGGGAATTTGGAGCGGGCGAAGGGATTCGAACCCTCGACCCTAACCTTGGCAAGGTTATGCTCTACCCCTGAGCTACACCCGCACTCCAAGCTCCGCGAGACCCGCCAATCACTTGGCAGGGCGCGATGCGCGGCCTATATGCCCAATCGATACTGCCTTTGCAACCCTAAACTCCGGCCCGTCGCGGCTGCATCGCCGCACGGTCTCTGCTAGGGTAAACGCCCATCCAAGGACCATTCTCGTGAACATCAATATCGGTTCCGCCCCTGCCGCTGACACGCCTCCCGTCGCGCTGATCAAGGATTCGACCGACCGCGCCTTCAAGGCCGATGTGATCGACGCCTCGCTCGAAGTGCCCGTGCTCGTCGACTTCTGGGCACCCTGGTGCGGCCCTTGCCGGGCGCTGACCCCCAACATCGAGAAAGTGATCAAGGAGAAGGGCGGCAAGGTCCGTCTGGTCAAGATCAACATCGACGAGAACCCGCACATCGCCGGCCAGCTCGGCGTGCAGTCGATCCCCAACGTCTTCGCCTTCGCCGGCGGCCGGCCGATCGACATGTTCCTGGGCAATCTGCCCGAGAGCGAAGTGCGCAAATTCGCCGATCGCGTGATCCAGGCAGCCGGTCCCGGCCAGCCCGCCGCAGGCTCGATCGAAGAGCAGATCAAGGAAGCGCTGGCTGCCGCAAAGCAGGCGCTCGCCGCCAATGATCTCAACGCCGCGGCACAGATCTACGGCATGGTGCTGCAGCATCAGCCCGAGAACGCCGAGGCGATCATCGGCATGGCGCGCGTCTATCTGACCGCGGGCGAGCCGGTGCAGGCGCAGGCCGTGCTCGATACGCTCAAGGAACCGCAGCCCAAGAATGAGCACTACACCTCACTCGTCGCCGCACTGAAGCTTGCCAGCGAAGCCTCCGAACTCTCAGCGATCGCCGAGTTGCAGCAGACGGTCGACCGTAACCCCGACGATCATCAGGCGCGCTTCGATCTCGCCCTCGCGCTCAATGCCGAGGGCAATCGCGTCGAAGCCGCCGAGCAGCTTGTTAACCTGATCAAACGCGACCGGACCTGGAACGAGGACGCCGCACGCAAGAAGCTGCTCGAGTTCTTCGAGGCCTGGGGCTTCAAGGATCCAGCCACCATCAAAGGACGGCGCCTGCTGTCGGCGCTGCTGTTCTCGTGACCCATCGTCGCCCCGTCTCCGCGGCCGACCTGCCGCAATCGATTCCGGTGTTCCCGCTCTCGGGCGGGTTACTGCTGCCTTTCTCGCACCGCCCCCTCAACGTGTTCGAGCCGCGCTATGTCGAGATGGTCGACGCGGCACTCGCGGGAAATCGCCTCATCGGCCTCATCCAGCCGCAGGACACGTCCGAAGAGAGCCCGCGCGGTCGAGCGCCACTGCAAAAGATCGGCACTGTCGGCCGTCTGATCCATTGGGAAGAAAACAGCGAAGGCCGCTATTTCATCATCCTCGATGGCATCACGCGCTTCGAACTCGTCTCCGACCTCACGGTGATGACGCCCTGGCGTCAGGCGACAATCGATCCCTCCGGCTTCGGGTCGGATTTCACGCGCACCTTCGGTGAGGACGAGGTCGATCGCGACCGCTTCCTCAAGATGATGAAGGACTATGCCGAGTTCGCCAATTTCGAGCTCAACTGGGACGAGATCGAAAAGACCGGCACTGCCGACCTCGTCAATTTTGGCTGCATGGTCTCGCCCTACGGCGCCAAGGAGAAGCAGATGCTGCTCGAAGCCCGCTCGCTCCGCGACCGTGCCGAGACGCTGATGGCGCTGGCTGAATTCGAGATGGCCAAGGGCGGCGCCGGAGCCGCGCCGCTGCAGTAATGGCTGAGGTTACCGAGCGCCGTTACGAGGTCGATGTGCGCACGCTCGAAATGCTGGTCTGCCCGCTGACCAAGACGCGCCTTGTGCTGAGCAATGACCGCAAGGAGCTGATCTCGGTTGCTGCCCACCTCGCCTTCCCCATTCGCGACGGCGTGCCGATGCTGAGTCTCGATGAAGCGCGCGACGTCGACCCGGACGAAATGCGCGTGCAGTTCCCGCCGGCGATATAGAGACCCGTTCTACTGTTTTGCGGCCCGGTCGATCACCGCATATTGCGCGATCCCGTTACCGAACGACCAATTGTCACGCTGCGTTTCGACCAGATTGATCGTGACATCCTCGCGGCGAATGCCGAGTCGCGCTTTGAGTTCGTCTGCAATGAATTTGAAGAACGCCTCCCGAACTTCGCCCGGCCGGCCGGCACTGATCGTTACCTGTATGATGAGCGCATCCGCCGACCTCTCGATGCCAAGATAATGTGGATCGATGATCAGCGTGTCGGGATCGTGCTCGGTGATCACCTGGAATCGATCGCCGTCGGGCACCTTGAAGATCTGAAGCACCGCCGCATAGACCACATCGGCGATCGTTCGCTTGTACTCGGCAGACTTTCCGCGAGGCAGGTCGATCCGTGCGAGCGGCATTTGTTGTCTCCTAGAGCGGCAATCCACGCGTCAGCCGCGGTCCATCACCCTCAAGCCCTGCAGCGCGCGCGATCAGCGCGTCCTTGATCGGGGCCATGCGGTCGACCAGACCGAGCCCCACATCGCGGATGGCGCGGACCGGCGCCACGTCGTTCGAGAACAGCCGGTTGAGATTGTCGGTGACGGCTGCCATCAGTGCCGTGTCGAAGCGGCGCCATTGCTGATAGCGCGCGAGCACATCCGGCGCACCATGATCCATGCCGAGCCGCATGGCTTCAATGATCGTCTCAGCCAGCGCCGCGACGTCCTTGAGGCCGAGATTAAGCCCCTGCCCCGCGAGCGGGTGAATGACATGCGCGGCGTCGCCAATGATCGCAAGCCGCGGACCCACGAAGTCGCGCGCGAGCTGCATGCGGAGCGGGAAGCTCTGGAGGCCCTCTTCGACAGTGATCTTGCCCAGCGACGAGCCCATCGCGCTTTCGATCAGCGCGGCGGCGTCATCAAGCGGCAGCGATTTGAGCCGCGCGGCTTCGGTCGTCGATTCCGTCCACACCAGTGACGAGCGGTTGCCTGGCAGCGGCAGGCTCGCGAACGGACCCGCGGGGCGGAAATGCTCGTAGGCGGTGCCGTCGTGCGGCAGCTCATGCGCGATCGTCGTGACGATCCCTGCCTGCTGGTAGTCGCGGCTGATCACTTCGATGCCCGCCATCCCGCGCAGGGCCGACATCGCACCATCCGCCGCAACGATCACCGGTGCTTCGAGCGTGCGACCATCCTTGAGCGAAAGCGATGCAACCGCAGGACCTGCGCTGTAGCCCGTGACCTCGACCGGCGCGACAAACTCGACGCGGCTGTCGACCGCCTCGAGCAAAACCCGCGTCAGCACCCGGTTGGGCGTCATGTGCGCGTAAGGCTCGCCGGGCGCGACATCGCCCTCGAAGGTCAGGAACACCGGCCGCGACAGGTCGCCCTGGCCGGAATCGGTGATCTTCATGGCGCGGATCGGCTCGGCTTCGGCGCCGATCGCGTCCCAGACGCCTAATGTATCGAGCACGCGGCGGACGCCGGCGGAAAGGGCAAACGCCCGTTTGTCGTCGGGCACCGTGAACGCGCGGCGGTCGACCAGCGCCACCCGCAAGCCTTGCTGGAAGCGGGTCAGCGCCAGCGCCTGGGCCAGACCGACCGGCCCTCCGCCCACTATTATGACATCATACCGATCGGCGCTCATCGCTGCTTCCGTTGGCGTGTAACCGTTTTGGGCCGCCTGTGCCGCCCATGCAAGCAGCGTCCTCGCCGCATGCTGCTTAATCGATAAGCAATTGTGCCATGTTTGCACACGGATTGTGCGTTGGATGGCCTAGTAGGCAGTCGACGCTTCGACGCGCCGTCGCTCCCATCCGGATTCTCTTAAGAGATTCATAACCTTGGAAAATACGGCGGGATTTGGCACGCGGCTTGAGTCTCCTGCGGGCATTGGAGACCAAAACCCAATAATCGAAAGGGGCATCCATGAAACTGGTGATCGCAATCATCAAGCCATCGCGGCTTGAAGAGGTGCGTCAGGCGCTGAACTCGCTCGACGTGCACGGCATGACGGTGACCGAAGTCAAAGGTTATGGCCGGCAGAAGGGCCATTCCGAAATCTACCGCGGCACCGAATACGCCGTTCACTTCCTTCCCAAGCTCAAGGTCGAGATCGCAGTCGACGACAGCCAGTCGGATGCCATCGTGACGGCCATCCGCGAGAGTGCCCAGACGGGCCGCATCGGCGACGGCAAGATCTTCGTGCTCGACCTTCTGGCCGTGACCCGCATCCGCACCGGTGAAACCGGCGCGGCGGCCCTCTGACGCCAATCCTTAGGAGAATCCCGCAATGACAGCGTTGAAAACGTCAAAGATCCTGGGACTGGCGGCCCTCGCGGCGCTTGCCGTGACCCTACCGGCCCTCGGCCAGGATGCCGCTCCGGTGGCACCGACTCCCGACAAGGGCGACACCACCTGGATGCTGGTCTCGACCGCCCTCGTCTTCATGATGACCCTCCCCGGCCTCGCTTTGTTCTACGGCGGCCTCGTGCGCGCCAAGAACATGCTCTCGGTGCTGACGCAGGTGCTCTGCGGCGGCGCGATCATCGGCCTCCTCTGGGTGGTTTACGGCTACTCGCTGGCCTTCGCTGGTCCGGCCACTCCGGGCGGCCTCTCGGCCTTCATCGGCGATTTCTCGAAGCTCTTCCTCGGGCCGGTAAAGCCGGACTCGATGGTTGAGACCTTCACTGCCGGCGTCGTCATTCCGGAACTCACCTTCGTGATCTTCCAGATGACCTTCGCCATCATCACCCCCGCCCTCATCATCGGCGCGATCGCCGAACGCATGAAGTTCGGTGCCGTGATGGTCTTCCTCGTCCTCTGGTTCACCTTCTCCTACCTGCCCATGGCGCACATGGTCTGGTGGTGGGGCGGCCCGTCGGCGGCTGACGCGGCTTCGGGTTACCTGTTCGGCCTCGGCGCACTCGACTTCGCGGGCGGCACTGTGGTCCACATCAACGCCGGTATCGCCGGTCTCGTGGCTGCCATCGTTCTTGGGCCCCGCAAGGAGTTCATGAAGGAGCCGATCCCGCCGCATAACCTCACCTTCACCTTCATCGGCGCCGCGCTGCTGTGGGTCGGCTGGTTCGGCTTCAACGCCGGCTCCAACCTCGAGGCGAACGGTCTCACCGCTCAGGCCTTCCTCAACACGATCACTGCGACGGCGGCTGCCGCTCTCGCCTGGGCCGTGGCGGAGAAGTTCACCCGCGGTCACGCTTCGCTGCTCGGTGCGGCCTCGGGTGCCATCGCCGGTCTCGTGGCGATCACCCCGGCGGCTGGTCTTGCCGGCACGGTCGGTGCGATCGTCCTCGGTGCCGTCGCTGGCGTGGTCTGCCTCTGGGCGGTCGTCACCCTCAAGCCGATGTTCAAGTATGACGACGCGCTCGACGTGTTCGGCATCCACGGCGTGGGCGGCATCGTCGGCGCCATCGGCACCGGCATCGTCGGCCACTCCTCGCTGGGCGGCTTCGGCCTCTTCGAGAACATCGGCAGCCAGGTCGTCATCCAGGCCACCGCGGTGGGTATCGCCATCGTCTGGTCGGGTGTGGTCGCCTTGGTCGCCATGCTGATCGTCAAGGCTCTGTTTGGTGGCGCCCGCGTCCCCGAAGCAGCCGAGAGCGACGGCCTCGATCTCAGCTCGCATGGCGAGCGTGCGTACAACTAAGCGGGCGGCCGCTTAGTCTCTACCGGTTCGGGCGGGCGGATCCTCCTCCCCCGCTAACGCCCGAACCGCCAATAGTGGGGAGCCCGGCCAGTCGCCGGACTCCCCGCCGGGATCGGACCCGGCGTGCAGTCCATGTTCCTCTTGGCCCGCCACAGAGGCTTCCCACTCGCAAACTGCATGGGCTGCACACCAGGTCCGATAGCGACCGCCAGAGCTGATCGTCGCCTGCCTACGATCTAGGCAGGCGCGAAAGCATTTGTGCCACTTTGTTGAGCACGATGCATCGTGGCTGGCGCATGGCTAGACTGGTCGCCGCCAAGTCCCTGAAAGCGAACGGCTTTCTATCCGACCCGTTCTGGCACGATCCTTGAGTCCATTGCCGCACGAATAGCCGGATGCGAGCCGGCTTTGACTTGGGCACCGGCCAACGCGCCGGCTATGGGGGAGGCCTTAATGGTGGACACGTCCATCGGACTCGACGTTTTCTTTCTTTTGATGGGCGCGATCCTCGTGTTCTCGATGCATGGCGGCTTCGCCTTCCTCGAGCTCGGTACGGTCCGCGGCAAGAACCAGGTGAACGCGATGGTGAAGATCATCGTCGACTTCGCCTTTTCGACGCTGGCCTATTTCTTCGTCGGCTACTGGGTCGCCTATGGGGTGACCTTCATCGTCGACGCGCAGACGCTGTCGGGCGCCGGCGGCAGCTTTGCCCCGCAGGGCTTGAGCCTCGTGAAGTTCTTCTTCCTCGCAACCTTCGCGGCCGCCGTCCCCGCGATCATCTCGGGCGGCATCGCTGAGCGCGCTAAATTCTGGCCCCAGGTCGCAACCGCTGCCGTGATCGTCGGCCTGATCTATCCCTTCTCCGAGGGCATCGTCTGGAACGGCAATTTCGGCCTCCAGGCATGGTGGGAAGCGACCTTTGGCGCCAAGTTCCATGACTTCGCCGGCTCGATCGTCGTTCATGCCGTCGGCGGCTGGCTGGCCCTTGCGGCGGTCCTCGCTCTCGGTGCCCGCACCGGCCGCTATGGCCCCAACGGCCGGCCGTTCCCGCCCTCGTCGATCCCGTGGCTCGGCCTCGGCACCTGGCTGCTCTGCATCGGCTGGTTCGGCTTCAACGTGATGTCGGCACAGTCCACGGTGGGCGTCTCCGGTCTCGTCGCGCTCAACTCGCTGCTCGCCATGGTCGGCGGCATCGTCGCCGCCTCGATCGCCGGCAAGGCGGACCCGGGCTTCGTGCATAACGGCGCGCTCGCCGGTCTCGTCGCGGTCTGTGCGGGCTCCGACGTCATGCACCCGATCGGCGCCTTGGTCGTCGGTCTCGTCGCAGGCGTGATCTTCGTGCGCGGGTTCACCTTCACGCAGGAAAAGCTCAAGATCGACGATGTGCTGGGCGTCTGGCCGCTGCACGGACTTTGCGGCCTCTGGGGCGGCATCGCCTGCGGCATCTTCGGGCTCACCCAGCTCGGCGGCATGGGCGGCGTGTCGTTCTTCGGCCAGCTGGTTGGTTCGGTCGCGGTTTCCGCCTACGCCATTGTCGCCGGTGCGATCATCTACGCCATCGTCAAGCGTACGATCGGCATCCGCCTCACCGACGAGCAACAGCGCCGCGGCGCCGACCTCTCGGTCCACTCGATCGGCGCGACGCCTGAAGAGTTCTGATCCCAACAAAAACATGCCGGTGAGCGCTGCCTCCCCGGCATGGTTAGCTTGCGATTAACCACGCCTCTCTAGGATCGCGACTCTCGTTTGTGTTCAGAGTTTTGCGATGCCGGCACGCCCCCTGCTTGAAGACCATTCTTCGCCGCCCGCGCCCGCAATCGCCATCACCATCCCCATCCGGCTGGTCGGTCTCGTCGTCCTGGCGCTCATCGCAGTCTTCATGGTGTCGCTCGCCTCCTGGAATGTCGACGATCCGAGCTTCTCCTATGCGACGTCGGAACCCGCCCAAAACTGGCTCGGCTTCCCCGGCGCGGTGATCGCGGATCTGAGCTTCCAGATCCTCGGCATCGGTATCATCGCCTTCCTCATTCCGCCCGCGCTCTGGGGCTGGGCCTTTGTGCGCCGCCGCGTGCCGGGCGCCATAGGCCTCCGCCTCATGGCCTGGGTCGCCGCGACCGTGCTCGCCACCGGCGTCCTCTCTTTCATGCCAGCGCCCGAAAGCTGGCCGCTCCCCACCGGCCTTGGTGGCCTCATCGGTGGTGGCTTCACCAATCTCGCCGCGATGGTGACCGGCGCAAACCCGCAGCCGGTGACCGCCTGGCTCTTCGCCATCATCCTCCTCGCCCCCACACTCGCTCTGTTCTGGATCGCTCTCGGCCTCGGCACCATCGTTCTGCCCAAAATGCCCGCGCCGCAGGCAAAGGCAGGAAAGAAGGGCGCTGCTGCCGACGAGCCCGAACGGAACGGCGTTCTGGACGTCGTCATCGGCGCGATGGTCCATCTCGGCTTCTCAGCACAGACCGCTCTTCGTCGCGCCATCGTCAAAGCGCGCGAGAACGCTGCCGCCCGTCGCGAAGCTGAGGCCGCGCCTTGGCGCGATGGCGCCGTCGAGCCCGCAATGGCCGGCCGCGTACCTCCCGTCCTGCCGGAGGGCCGCCAGGAACCGCAACTGCATGTCGAGCGCCGCATCTTCGCGCCGTCCCAGCCCGATGAGTCCTACGAGGACGAGTACGCCGAAGAAGAGGTCGAGGAAGAGGAAGTCGCCGTGGCACCGACGCGCCGCGTCGCCGCTCCCGCCAAGCGTCCCGCACCCGGTTCACGCGCTGCACGCGAAGCGCAGCCTTCGCTGCTCGACGATACCGACGGCTTCGAACTGCCGCCGCTCAACCTTCTCGCCGAAGCCAAGCATCGCGGCCTGCTCGATGAGCATCGCCCGGAGCGCCTCGAAGCCATGGCCCGTCGTCTCGAGGGCGTGCTCGAAGATTTCGGCGTCAAAGGCGACATCATCAATGTCCGCCCCGGCCCCGTGGTCACGCTCTATGAGCTCGAACCGGCGCCCGGCATCAAATCGTCCCGCGTGATTTCGCTGGCCGACGACATCGCGCGCTCGATGAGCGCCATTTCGGCGCGCGTCGCGGTCGTCCCCGGCCGCAATGCCATTGGCATCGAGCTGCCGAACGAACTGCGCGAGACCGTTTATCTGCGCGAAATGCTGGCGAGCCAGGACTTCGAGAAGATGAAGGGCAAGCTCCCCATCTGCCTCGGCAAGACCATCGGCGGCGAACCCATCATCGCCGACCTCGCGCGCATGCCGCATCTGCTGATCGCCGGCACCACCGGCTCGGGTAAATCCGTTGGCATCAACACGTTCATCCTCTCGCTGCTCTACCAGATGACGCCCGAGCAGTGCCGCCTGATCATGATCGACCCCAAAATGCTGGAACTCTCGATCTATGATGGCATCCCGCATCTCCTGACGCCCGTCGTCACCGACCCATCCAAGGCAGTGACCGCCTTGAAGTGGGCCGTTCGCGAGATGGAAGACCGCTACCGCAAGATGAGCAAGATCGGCGTGCGCAACATCGACGGCTTCAACCAGCGCGTGTCGGAAGCCGCGGAGAAGGGCGAAACCATCACCCGCACCGTGCAGACCGGCTTCGATCGCGAAACCGGTGAAGCGATCTTTGAGAGCGAAGAGTTCAATCTCGAGCCGCTACCCTTCATCGTCGTGATTATTGACGAAATGGCCGATCTGATGATGGTCGCCGGCAAGGACATCGAAGGCGCCGTGCAGCGTCTCGCGCAGATGGCGCGTGCCGCCGGCATCCATGTCATCATGGCGACGCAGCGCCCGTCGGTCGACGTTATCACCGGCACGATCAAGGCGAACTTCCCCACCAGAATCTCGTTCCAGGTGACGAGCAAGATCGACAGCCGCACTATCCTTGGCGAGCAGGGTGCCGAACAGCTGCTCGGCAATGGCGACATGCTCTACATGGCCGGCGGCGGCCGCATCCGTCGTCTCCACGGCCCGTTCGTGTCGGACGGCGAAGTCGAGGCCATCGTGCGCCACCTCAAGGCGCAGGGCGCGCCTGATTATCTCGAATCAATCACCGCCGACGAAGACGAACTCGATCCCGACGCGATGGCCGACGAAGGCACGGGCGGCGGCTCCGGCGACGAGCTCTACGACAAGGCCGTCCACATCGTCCTTACCGACAAGAAGGCCTCGACCTCCTACGTCCAGCGCCGCCTCGCCATCGGCTACAACAAGGCCGCCTCGCTCATCGAGCGCATGGAGAAGGAAGGCGTGATCTCGCAAGCCAACCACTCCGGCAAGCGCGAGATTCTGGTCGGCAACGACCAGTACTGATTTAGCGTTGACTTATATAAGCGTTGGCTGATACTCACTCGGACAGTGAAGGAGTGATCTCATGCCCATCGATGCCCTCGCCTATGCCGGCGCCGTTGTCCGCTCGGTGAAATCCGTCGAGCGCGACGGCAAGCCGGCAAAATCGGTGATCGCCACCGCGACCTACGAGACCGGTATCGAGGATTTGTGGGATGCGATCACCACCGCGTCGCGGATCAAGCGCTGGTTTCTGCCGATCAGCGGCGAACTGAAGCTCGGCGGTCGCTACCAGCTCGAAGGTAATGCCGGTGGCACCATCACCAGATGCGATCCGCCCCATGCCTTCGCTACCACGTGGGAAATGCAGGGCCAGGTCAGCTGGGTCGAACTGCGCCTCGCCGCGATCAACACCGGCACCACGCTGGAGCTGACTCATACCGCGATCGTCGACGACGCCTTCTGGCCGACCTACGGGCCGGGTGCCGTCGGTGTCGGTTGGGACCTGGGCCTCTTCGGCCTCCAGCGCCACATCGAAAGTCCCAGCGCCGAGCGGCCGCCCGAAGGCGACACATCCTGGGCCACCTCGCCCGAAGCGCTGCAGTTCTATCGGATCGCCAGCAGGGCCTGGGGCAAGGCCGCCGCGGCTGATGGCATGGACAACGCCATGGAAGCGGCGGAGAACACGCGGAAATTCTATTCGGGGGAAGCCTAGCCGGGCATGTGATGCACGCCTTCGACGTTCTCGGCGATCCTGTCCGCCGCCGCATCCTCGAATTGCTGGCGGTGGACGAGCACGCCTCGGGGGAAGTCGTCGAGATCATCGCCGCCGAGTTCGGCATCAGCCAGGCGGCAGTGAGCCAGCACCTCAAGGTGCTGCGCGACTCCGGCTTCGCCACCGTCCGCGCGGAAGGTACGCGCCGCGTCTACGTCATCGACACCGCCCCGCTGCAGCAGGTCGACGCCTGGCTCGACCACTTCCGCGGCTTCTGGACGCACAGGCTGATGGCGCTCCACACCGAGATCGCACGGGGGAAGAAGAGGCGCCGGTAGCGGACGCGTGAACCTTCAGGGTCTTCGGTCATTCCACGTCTTGCCTCATTTGAGGGCTAGCGGTTATGCCGAACTGATCTCGAAGGAATGCCCATGCGTCGCCGCCCGATTCTTGCGCTGCTTCTCGCCTCCCTCGCGCTGCCGGTGACCGGCGCGTTCGCGCAGGAAGAACCGCGCCGGCTGACGCCCGAAGAGATCGAGCTTATCAACGCCATCTCAGCGCATAATTCCGGCATCACCACCATGGCGGGCCGCTTCCTCCAGATCGACACGCAGGGCTATCGGCAGGAAGGCACGTTCTATCTCGAGCGACCGGGCAAGATTCGCTTCCGCTACGATCCGCCCAGCCGCGAAGAGATCATGTCCATCGGCCAGGGCTTTTACGTCATCGACCGCAAGGAGAAGACGCAATACGCCTATCCGCAGGACAAGATCCCCCTGCGCCAGTTCCTCGACAGCCAGATCGACCTGTTGCGCGCCGGCCTCGTCGCCATCGACGAATCTGACACCTACGTCGAACTGACCCTGCAGGACGAAACGCCAGCCGGCACTGTGCGCATCGGCCTCGTCTTCGACAAGGACACCAAGGAACTCGTCCAGTGGGTGCTGCACAGCCCCGACGGCTCCGAGCTCACCTTCTCGCTGTTCGACGTCGAGAAGGGCGTCGATATCCCGGCGTCCTATTTCTATCTCAACATCAACGACTACAACCAGATCGAGTCGCCGACGTAAGTCGGGCACTAACCCTCGGTCCGTCATGGCCGGGCGAAGACCCGGCCACCCAGCTACACGATCGTCGGAAACAGGTCGTTCCAATCTGGATTCATTGCGTCGACTAGCGCGGTTCTCCAGCGCCGGGGCCAATGCTTCATATTGTGCTCGCGTTGAATGGCCTCGACCAATGACGCATGCTCCTCGAACCAGACGAGCACATGCAGGCGATGCCTCCGAGTGAAGCCAGGCAGGATGCCCTCGCGATGTTCCCATGCACGACGAACAATGTCACTCGTCACTCCGACATAGATGGTCCCGTAGCGCTTGTTGCTCATGATGTAGACATAGGCCCTCTTCATGAAGCCCCGCGCAAAAAATGGCAAAAGCACAAGGTGAGGACATTTCTGGGTGGCCGGGTCAAGCCCGGCCATGACGGCCGGTGGATGAGCTTGCCATCCTCATGCCGGATCGGCACAACAACCCGCTGCATACCGCCCGAGTCCCAATGCCCTTCTCGCTCGCCACCTGGAACATCAACTCCGTTCGTCTGCGCCTGCCGCTGGTGCTCGATTTCCTCAAGCAACATCCCGTCGATGTGCTGTGCCTGCAGGAGATCAAGTGCCAGAACGAGCAGTTCCCGCGCGAGGCGTTTGCTGAAGCCGGCTATGCCCATCATGCGGTGCACGGCCAGAAGGGCTATCATGGCGTTGCCATCGTCTCGCGCCACCCGCTGACGGACATTTCGAGCCGCGTCTTCTGCGAGATCGAGGATTGCCGGCATGTCTCGGCGACCGTCGGATGGGGCCGCAATCCGCTCACGGTGCACTCGATCTACATCCCGGCGGGCGGCGATACGCCGGATCCCGAGATCAATCCCAAATTCAAGCACAAGCTCGATTTCCTCAACGAGCTGAAGGCCTGGTTTGGCGAAGACCGCTTCAAGACCGGCCAACTGATCTGCGGCGATTTCAACATCGCGCCGCATGAGGACGATGTGTGGAGCCATAAGCAGCTGCTCAACGTGGTGAGCCATACGCCCGTCGAAACACAGGCGCTCGATGAGCTGCTGTCAGGCAATCACGGCTGGACCGATCTCGTGCGCAAGCACATGCCCTATGGAACAAAGCTCTACTCCTGGTGGAGCTATCGCGCCCATGACTGGCAGCTTTCCAATCGCGGTCGCCGCCTCGACCACATCTGGGCCACGGCCGACATCGCCGCGCACACGACCAGCGCCGAAATCATCGGACCGGCGCGCGGCTGGAGCGAAAAGCCCAGCGACCACGTCCCTGTCATCGCGCATTTCTGAGGAGGCCTCGATGGCCGATCGCCAGCTCGTCAGCTCCGGCTCGTATCTCGAACCGATCATCGGCTTCTCGCGCGCCGTCCGCGTCGGCAACATCATCGCCATCGGCGGGACCGCGCCGATCGCAGCAGGCGGTGGCACCGCGGCCAAGGGCGACGTCTATGGCCAGGCGAAGCGCATCTTCGAGATCATCGGCAAGGCGCTCGCCGATGCCGGCGCTGGTTTCGAACACGTGACGCGCACCCGCGTCATCCTCACCGACATGAAGCTCTGGGACGATGCCGCGAAGGCACACGCCGAAATCTTCAAAGACATCCGGCCGGTCACGACGGTGATGGCGGTAAGCGGCTTCGTCGATCCGGACTGGCTGATCGAGATCGAAGTCGACGCGGTCGTTCCGGACTGATCAGCCCAGCTCTTCGGCCAACCCGATGAGCAGCCCGCCCGGCCCGCGGATATAGCAGAGCCGGTAGACGTCCTTGTAGTTGACCACCTCGCCGACCAGCGCCGCGCGCGCTCCGAGGCGCGAGAGGGTCGCATTAAGATTCTCAACGGCGAACATCACGCGCAGATAGCCTAGCGCATTGACTGGTGCATTCCGGTTGTCGGCAACCACGTCCGGCCGGATGAATCGCGATATCTCGAGCTTGCTGTGGCCATCAGGCGTGCGCATCATCGCCACCTGAACATGCTGGTCACCCAGACCCGTGACCCGCCCGGCCCATTCGCCTTCGATGTCGCCGGTTCCTTCGAGCTCTAGCCCGAGCTCGCGGAAAAATGCGATCGCTTGATCGAGGTCGTCGACCACGATCCCGACATTGTCCATCCGCTTGACCGTCATGGGCTAACCCTTGCTGCTGCCGATCTTGGGCCGAACCCGTTCGATCTCACCCAAATAGCCAACGAGGTCCTGCCGGATTCGCTCGGCGACTTTTGCCGCGAGATCCGGGGCCTGGTTGGCGAGTTTCATGAACGCCGAACGCGGAACGAACAGCGTTTCGACATTGTCAATCGCCTTGACGGTGACCGGTCGTGGCTTCGCGACCACTAGCGACATTGCGCCGAGCAGGGCGCCCTGCGAGTTGATCACGTAGGGGTTGGACTCGTCGCCCTCCTGATAGGTCGCGACGGTACCGACGACGAGGATATGAGCGCCTTCGGGGATCTGGCCCGCTTCATAGAGGACGGAATTGGGGCGCCACTTCTTCCGCTCGCTGGCGAAGGCGAGCAGACGACGCTGTTCGGCGTTGCAGACTGAGAAAAAGTCCGCGCGCCCCAGGATCGTGGTCGCGTCGTCGAGCTGCATCAGGCCCCATATCTCCTAGAGCCGCCGCCACGGCCCGGGCTGATATAGAAGCATGCTCGCCTCTTTGCGAGAACGCATTTCGTGCTTTGGTAACCGAGAGAGCGGGGGAAACCCCCGCTCCGGGCGCCTCAGGGCACCAGCCGGTAGCCGCCCTCTTCCGTGACGAGCAAGCGTGCATTGGACGGATCGCGCTCGATCTTTTGGCGCAGCCGGTAGATGTGCGTCTCGAGCGTATGGGTCGTGACGCGGTTATTGTACCCCCATACTTCCTTGAGCAGCACGTCGCGGGTGATGGTCTTGGGGCCTTGGCGATAGAGATATTTGAGGATCGACGTCTCTTTGTCGGTCAGCCGGACTTTGCCGCCATCGGTCGCCTCGAGCACCTTGTTGGCCGGCTGGAAGCTGTAGGGCCCGATGGTGAAAACGACGTCCTCGCTCTGGTCGTGCTGGCGCAGCGCCGCGCGGATGCGGGCGAGCAACACCGAAAAGCGAAAAGGCTTGGTGACATAGTCGTTCGCGCCAGATTCCAGCCCGAGGATCTCGTCGGAATCGCTGTCATGACCGGTCAGCATGATGATCGGGCTCTTGAACCCATCGCGGCGGAGGATTTTCACCGCCTCGCGCCCGTCCATATCAGGCAGCCCGACATCGAGCAGCATAAGATCGACATTGACCTCGCCAACCTTGCGGATCGCCTCATTGCCAGTCGCCGCTTCGATCAGCTCGAATTCCCGGTAATGCATCAACTGCTCCATCAGCGTCTTGCGCAGATCGGCATCGTCATCGACCAGGAAAATGCGGCGGCGGATCATGTGGGGCTCCAGAATCTACTCAACGTGAGTTAAGCGCGCGAGGCGTAACCGGCCAGTCACAAGCTAGTGACGGGCGGAGTAACGCGCCGTGATCGCTCGGAGTTTCGTTTCTAAACCGGCCTCGGCCGCGACCCGAACAGTGCCGAGCCGACCCGCACATGGGTGGCACCCATCGCGATGGCCGTCTCGAAGTCGGCGCTCATACCCATCGACAGGACTGTGGCGCCAACGTCCTTCGTCAGCACTGCCAGCTGCGCGAAATAAGGCCCGGCCGGCACGCCCTCAGGCGGGATGCCCATCAGCCCGTCGATCGTGAGGCCATGCACCTCCCGGCAGCGTTTCACGAACGACACGGCTTCGGCCGGCGGGATGCCCGCCTTTTGCGGCTCGAGCCCGATATTAACCTGCACCAGGAGGCGCGGCGTCCGCCCCGACCGCTCGATCTCGGCCTTGAGCGCGACGGCGATCTTCTCGCGATCCACCGTCTCTATCACGTCGAACAGTTCCACCGCATCCCGCGCCTTGTTGGACTGCAACGGACCGATCAGATGCAATTCTATGTCGCCATAGGAAGCCCGAAGCTCCGGCCATTTGCCCTGCGCCTCCTGCACCCGGTTCTCGCCGAAGACGCGCTGGCCGGCGTCGAGGAATGGGCGCACCTCGTTAGCGGAGAACGTCTTCGACACGGCGACCAGCTGCACTTGCTCCGGCGGCGGGCCGAAACGGCGGCGCGCCCGCTCGATGCGGGAGGCGATCATCTCGAGGCGTTCGGCCGCGCTCTCCATTGCCCTGCTGTTGACCGATTCTGAGTTTCGTGATTGGTCCCGCTACTCATAAAACCCCGGCAAAGCAACCGATTGCCGCGATAAGGACGTACCTCAAGTGAAGCCGATCGAGCGCTACAACCCGCGTGTCGAGGAACCGCGCTGGCAGAAAGCCTGGGAGGACAACAAGTCCTTCGAGGTCGCCAACGACGATCCGCGGGAGCCCTATTATGTGCTCGAGATGTTCCCCTATCCGTCGGGGCGCATCCATATGGGTCACGTCCGCAATTACTCGATGGGCGACGTGCTGGCGCGCTACAAGCGGGCCAAGGGATTCAATGTCCTCCACCCGATGGGCTGGGACGCGTTCGGCCTGCCCGCTGAGAATGCGGCCAAGCAGACCGGCAGCCACCCCAAGACCTGGACGCTCGCCAACATCGACACGATGAAGCGGCAGCTCAAGACCATGGGGCTGAGCTTCGACTGGTCGCGCGAGGTCGCGACCTGCCTGCCCGACTACTACCACCAGCAGCAAAAGCTCTTCACAGATATGCTGAAGGCCGGGCTGGTGACGCGCAAGAAGTCCAAGGTCAATTGGGACCCCGTGGACGAAACCGTGCTCGCCAACGAGCAGGTGATCGACGGACGCGGCTGGCGCTCCGGCGCCCTGGTCGAGCAGCGCGAACTGACCCAGTGGTTCTTCAAGATCTCGGACTATTCCGAGGATCTGCTCGCCTCGCTGGATGGTCTCCACGACTGGCCGGAGAAGGTGCGCACCATGCAGCGCAACTGGATCGGCAAGTCCGAAGGCATGCGCCTGCTGTTCGAACTCGTCGCCTCCGACAAGACCGCTGCGACGAGCATCGAAGTCTTCACGACGCGCCCCGACACCATTTTCGGCGCGAGCTTCATCGCGCTGTCGCCCGACCATCCGCTGACATCAGAACTCGCGGCCAAGGACCCGGCCATCGGGGCCTTCGTCGAGGAAGCCCACCGCCAGGGCACCTCCAACGAAGCGATCGAGAAAGCCGAGAAGCACGGCGTGCCGACCGGCCTCCGCGTCCAGCATCCGGTGAAGCCGGGCGAGACGCTGCCCGTCTATATCGCGAACTTCGTGCTGATGGATTACGGCACCGGCGCCATTTTCGGCTGCCCGGCGCACGACCAGCGCGATCTCGACTTCGCCCGCAAATACGATCTCAACGTCATCCCGGTGGTGCTGCCGCCCGACGCCGACCCCGCGAGCTTCGCGGTCGGCAACGACGCCTATATCGGCCCTGGCACGGCGTTCCGCTCCGAATTTCTCGACGGGCTAACCGTCGACGCCGCGAAGAAGGCCATCGCCACTTATTTCGGCGCGCGCTCGGTCGATAACCTGCCGCAGGGCGTGGTCGAGACCAATTATCGGCTGCGCGACTGGGGCATTTCGCGCCAGCGCTATTGGGGTTGCCCGATCCCGATCATCCATTGCGATGAGCACGGCGCGGTCCCGGTGCCCGACGACCAGCTGCCGGTCGTCCTGCCCGAGGACGTCACCTTCGACCGTCCTGGCAATCCGCTCGATCACCATCCGAGTTGGAAGCACGTGAACTGCCCGGTCTGCGGCAAGCCCGCCCGCCGCGAGACCGACACGATGGACACCTTCGTCGACTCGTCCTGGTACTTCGCCCGCTTTACCGCCCCGCAGGCGTCGACCCCCACCATTCCCGGCGTCGCCAATCGCTGGCTGCCGGTCGATCAATATATCGGCGGCATAGAACACGCTATTTTGCACCTGCTCTATAGCCGCTTCTTCGCACGTGCCATGCACAAGACTGGACATCTGGGCATCGACGAACCGTTCAAGGGCCTCTTCACCCAGGGCATGGTGGTCCACGAAACTTATCGCGACGGCAAGGGCGACTGGATCCTGCCGGCCGACGTGGTGCTCGAGGGCATGGGCGACAGCCGTCGCGCCAAGCATGCCGAGACTGGCGCTCCGATCGAGATCGGCTCGATCGAGAAGATGTCGAAGTCCAAGAAAAACGTCGTGGATCCCGATGAGATCGTCGGCACCTACGGCGCTGACACGGCCCGCTGGTTCATGCTGTCCGACTCGCCGCCCGAGCGCGACGTGCAATGGACGGAGGCCGGCATAGAAGGCGCCAGCCGCTTCCAGCAGCGCGTCTGGAAGCTGGTGCACGAGACGCTGGAGATCGCCGGGCTTCCCGCCGTCGGCGAAACCGCCGCCGCCGATATCGAGGCGATCCGCAAGCTCATCCACCGCGCGGTCAAAGCCGTCGGCGAAGGCATTGAGTCGCTGCGCTTCAACACCGCAGTCGCGCAGATCTACGAGCTGACGAACGGCCTCGCCAAATTCGCCACCGTCCTCGAGTCGGCCCCCTCGGCCAATGGTGCTGCGGCGCTGCGCGAAGGCACCGAAAAGCTGGTGCAGCTGGTCGCCCCGATGATGCCGCATCTCGCCGAGACCTGCTGGACAGTGCTGGGCAAATCCGGCATGGCCGCCGACGCCCCTTGGCCCGATGTCGACCCCGCGCTCCTGGTCGACGACACGGTCGTCATGGCCGTGCAGGTCAACGGAAAACGCCGCGGCGAGATTACTGTGCCTAAAGGCGCCCCCAATTCTGTGGTCGAGAAAGAGGCCTTGTCACTCGATGCCGTTGCTCGCATGCTGGAGGGCAAGGCGCCGAAGAAAGTCATCATCGTGCCCGACAGGATCGTGAATGTCGTCATTTAGCCGAGCCTGCCGCACCGCGCTGATCGCCATCGCGCTCATTGCGCCGCTCGCGGCATGTTCGGGACTGCGCCCGGTCTATCAATATGGCGAAGCCGACGCCGAACGCATGGCCGTCCGCTTCGGTTCGCCCTCGAGCCGCATCGAGCAGGTGATCTACAACGAGCTGAAACTGCGGTTCCTCAAAGGCGGCGATGACGCTCCTCTGGTGACCGTTTCGGCCAGCGCCAGCGGCCGAGCCCTCACGGCAAACACGATCACCACCCCGGCTTCACAGCAGGAAGCGATCGTCGCAGCGACGGTGACGATCACCGATGCCGATGGCGAAGTGGTTGCTTCGACGACGCGGACGGCGACGGCGGATTACACGACGTCGCCTCAGGCCTTCGCCAATCAGGAAATCTCGCAGGACGCCCAGCGCCGCGCAGCAAAGCTGGTCGCAGATTCCCTCCGGCTCGACATCTACGCGGCCCTCAATAAGTGACGGCTCTCAAGGCGCATGAGGTCGAGCGCTTCGTGAAGCGCCCCGACCTCGATGCCGGCATCCTACTCGTCTATGGTCCCGACACGGGGCTCGTCCGTGAAACCGCGCAGCGCCTCGTGCGTCACTATTCCGGTGCCGGCAGCGACGGCATGGGCCTCGTGACATTGGATGGCAGCGAACTCGAAGGCGATCCGGGCCGTCTGCTCGTTGAGGCTAGAACGTCGTCCTTGTTCGGCGACAAGCGCGTCGTGCGCGTGCGCAATGCCGGAAAGTCGCTCGCCGCCCCTCTCGGCGACCTCGCCGCGGACCCGTCCGATGCGATCGTCGTTCTAGAAGCCGGCAATCTCGCGCCGAAGGACGCCTTGCGCGCACTGGCCGAAAGCGCCAAGACCGCGCGCGCCCTGCCCTGCTATGCCGACAGCGACGAGACGATCCTGCGGCTGATCAATGAGAGCTTTTCGAAAGCCGGCATTGCGGCCGACGCGGATGTCGCGACCACGCTGCGCGATCAGCTCGGCAACGACCGTGAAATCACCCGCCGCGAGATCGAAAAGCTCGAACTCTACGCAGCCCAGAGCAAGCGCCTCACGCGCGAGGACGTCATCACGCTTTGCGCCGACAACGCCGCCCTGGTGATCGACGAGATCGCCGATTCGATCGGCACAGGCCATGCCGAGCGGCTCGACCAGGCCCTCTCCCGCGCCCTCGCCGGCGCGATCAACCCGCAGCAATTACTGGCGAGCGTGATGCTGCACTTTGCCCAGCTCCGCCGCTGGCGCACTGTTGTCGATACGGGTGTCAGTGTCCGCGATGTGATGGAAGGCGCGCGCCCCAAGCCGCATTTTTCGCGGCGCTCGTCGCTCGAGCAGCAGCTGCGCCTCTGGAGCGACGCTTCACTCGCGACGGCCATGTCGCGCCTGCACGACGCGACCGGGGAGTCGCGCAAGAACTACGGACGCAGCGAGACGGTCGTACGCCGCGTTTTCCTCGCTCTCGCGACGATGGCCGCGCAGCACTGAATCGCGATTCTAGCGGTCGAGCCGGGTGATGACGCTATCGAGCTGCTCGAGCGTGCGGTAGCGAATCTCGAGCTTGCCGCCGCTGCTGCGATGATCGATCAGCACCTTGAGCCCAAGCACATCGCTGAGGCGCTTTTCCAGGGCCACCGTATCGGCGTCCTTCGGATCCGGCTCAGATGAAGCGGACGGCGCCTTGGCCGTCGCCTTCTGCTGGCTGAGTTGCTCGGCCTCGCGTACCGACAACCCGCCATCGATGATCTGCTTGGCGAGTGCCGCCGGATCGTCGGCCGTGATCAGCGTACGGGCGTGACCGGCCGTCAGCTGACCCGAAGTCACCAGCTCACGCACATCCTTGGGCAGTTTGAGCAGCCGCAGCGTGTTGGCGACGTGCGATCGGGATTTTCCGATCACCTGCGCAAGGTCTTGCTGCGTATAGGAAAACTGCTCGATCAGCTGCTCGTAGCCCTGCGCTTCTTCGAGCGGATTGAGATCGACCCGCTGCACATTTTCGATGATGGCGAGCTCGAGCGCTTCCTTGTCGTCGACCTCGCGGATGATGACGGGGACATCGTGGAGCCCCGCCCGCTGCGCTGCGCGCCAGCGCCGCTCGCCCGCGATGATCTCGAAAATATTGGGGTCCTCGCTCGGCCGCACCAGGAGCGGCTGCATCACACCCTTCTCGCGGATGGAGTTGGTCAGCTCGTCGAGCTGGTCGGCATCGAAGTCGCGGCGCGGATTGGCGCGGTTAGCGATGATGAAGTCGAGCGGCAGCCGCTTCTGGCCTCCATTCGACGATTCGGCGATGCGCGGCCCGTCGATGGGGGTCATGTCGCCGATGAGAGCGGCAAGTCCACGTCCAAGTCGTGAGGGTTTCTCGTTCATGGTCGCCTCATGCAGCGTTCAATTGCCGCTCACGGCGGATGACTTCGGTGGCAAGCCGCAGATAGGCCTGGCTGCCGGCGCACTTCAAATCGTAGAGCAGCGCCGGTTTGCCGTAGGACGGCGCCTCGCTCAGCCGGACGTTCCTCGGGATCACCGTATCGTAGACCAGCGACCCCATCGTGCCACGGACGTCCTGTAGCACCTGCTCGCTCAGCGTGTTGCGCTTGTCGAACATGGTCATCACCACGCCCTGAATCTTGAGACGCGGATTGAGCGTCGTCCGGATTTGCTCAATGGTTTGAAGCAGTTGGCTGAGGCCCTCAAGCGCGAAGAACTCGCACTGCATCGGCACCAGCACAGCATCGGCCGCCACCAGCGCGTTGATCGTCAGCAGATTGAGCGATGGCGGACAGTCGATGATCACATAGGAGATCGGCTGTTCCTCGATCGCGAGCTCGCCTATCGCCTTGAACGCATTGCGCAATTTGAAGGCGCGATCGGCTTGCTGCGAAATCGTCTGTTCGACGCCCAGCAGGTCGAGCGTCGACGGCACCAGCGCCACGCGCGGCACGTCGGTCATCATCGCCGCTTGGCCGACCGTCGCCTCGCCAACCATGAGATCATATGATGAGACCTCGCGCGCCCGGCGGTCCACGCCCAACCCGGTCGACGCGTTACCTTGCGGGTCGAGATCGACGATCAGCACGCGCTCGCCGATCGCGGCCAGCGCGGTGGCGAGATTGATGGCGGTCGTCGTCTTGCCGACGCCGCCCTTTTGGTTGGCCAGGGTGATGATGCGTGGGGCCACGCCAGTCTCCTGCCGCTAAGCGGCTGATTTCGTGCGCAGATTGGTGATTTCGAGGATCACGCCCTCGGCATCGGTCTGGCTGGGATGTGTTACCACATCGAAGTGATAGACGGCAGCCGCCGCGTCAAGTTCTTGACGATAATTCCGGCCCTTGAGCAGGAGCAAATGGGTGTGAGGGCCAGTGAAAGGGGCTGCATAACCAAGGAGCTTCGGCAGCTCAGCCAAGGCACGCGATGTCACCAGATCGGCTGTTTCACGTGAATCAACGTCTTCGGCGCGCTGCGCCAGGACCGTGACGGGCAGATCGAGTTCGCGCGCCGCTGTGCGAAGAAACGCGGCCTTCTTCGCGATCGGCTCGATCAGAGTGAATCGCCGTTCTGTTCCACGTGAAACGATCGCCATCGGAATCGCCGGGAACCCTCCGCCGCTCCCGAGATCGACGACATTCCGATCCGAGTCTCGCATAAGCTTCATTAGCTGCAGCGAATCTTCGATATGCCGCGGCCAGAGGTCGTCGATTGTTTCACGTGAAACGAGATTCTGGACGACGTTCCATTTTCGCAGCAATGCCGCGAACTTCTCGAGATCGTCGCGCTGGCTCATCCGGCCTTGCGCATCGCGCCCCGGCGGATGATGGCGAGGAGCAGCGTCGCGGCAGCGGGCGTCATACCTTCGATCGCCTGCGCCTGTGCGATCGTCGCCGGCTTGTGCTGCGTCAGCTTCTGCCGCAGTTCCGCAGAAAGCCCTGGAATCGCTGCATATTCCAGCCATGGGGGGATCGCGACGCCCTCGTCCCGACGCATCGCCTCGACGTCAGCCTTCTGCCGCTCGAGATACACTGCATACTGCGCGTCGATAGAAAGCTGCTCCAGAATCGGCGTTCCAATCCCACGCACCTCGGGCCAAATCCGCGCGATGTCGTCGATGCACACCGTTGGATACGCGAGCAGGTCGAATGCGCTCCGACGCTGGCCGTCGGCATTAACCGCGACGTCGTGTTTGCGCGCCTCGGTCGGCGTGATCGTCAAAGCGTCAAGCAGCTTCCGCCCGCCGTCAAGCGCCGCGACCTTCGTTGCAAAATGCAACTGGCGCACCTCTCCAACCAATCCATGCTCGATTCCGAGCTGCGTCAGTCGCTGATCGGCATTGTCCGATCTCAGATGCAAACGGAACTCGGCCCGCGAGGTGAACATGCGGTACGGCTCCGCGACACCGCGCGTTATCAAATCGTCAACCATCACACCGAGGTAGGAGTCCGTCCGCGACAGGACGATCTGCTGCGCGCCTTTCGCCCGAAGCCCGGCATTGGCGCCGGCAAGCAGCCCCTGGGCGGCCGCTTCCTCGTATCCGGTCGTTCCGTTGATCTGGCCAGCCAGGAACAGACCGGGCAATCGCTTCAGCTCCAGCGTCGCCTTGAGCTCCCGCGGGTCGACATAGTCGTATTCGATCGCGTAGCCCGGCCGGATAATCCGGACATTCTCGAGGCCCGGCATGGTCTTGAGGAACGCTTCCTGCACGTCGGCGGGCAGGGAGGTCGACAGGCCGTTGGGATAGATCGTCGGATCGTCCAGCCCTTCCGGCTCGAGGAAGATCTGGTGGCTGTCACGATCGGCGAAGCGGACGATCTTGTCTTCGATCGACGGGCAATAGCGCGGCCCGCGGCTCTGGATGCGTCCGGAATACATCGCCGAACGATGGATGTTGTCGGCAATGATCCGATGCGTCTCAGACGTCGTCCGGGTAATATAGCAGCTGATCTGCGGGACGGTGATTTCGCTCGTCAAGGAAGAGAACGGTTCGGGCGGATCGTCGCCGGGTTGTTCTTCGAGCACGCCGAAGTCGATCGAATTGCGATCGAGCCGGGCAGGGGTCCCCGTCTTCAGCCGGCCAAGCTGTAGTCCCAATCCCTCAAGCCGCGTCGACAATCCCAGAACCGGCTTCTCGCCGGCCCGCCCTGCGGGAATGGTTTCCTCGCCGCGATGGATCAGCCCCCGGAGGAACGTCCCGGTCGTCAAGACCACCGACCGGCACGAAAACTGCCGGCCATCAAGCAGGATGACTCCTGTTATATTGCCATCCTGGACCACGAGGTCATCGACTTCGCCCTCAATGATCGTCAAGTTCGCTTGCGACGACAAAGTCGCCTGTATTGCCTGTTTGTAGAGCTTGCGATCGGCCTGCGCGCGGGGGCCGCGAACCGCCGGACCCTTACGGCGATTGAGCACGCGGAATTGGATGCCCGCCGCATCCGCCACCTTACCCATCACCCCATCTAGCGCATCGATCTCGCGGACCAGGTGGCCCTTGCCCAACCCGCCG